>Ga0126308_10000559_pt1 | contig 12756 bp, 9 predicted proteins | sample Plot55_FD_92533 | JGI IMG/M metagenome (GOLD analysis project Ga0126308, IMG submission 92533) | Serpentine soil microbial communities from UC McLaughlin Reserve, CA, USA - Plot55 | ecosystem: Environmental > Terrestrial > Soil > Grasslands | place: USA: UC McLaughlin Reserve, Lake County... | reverse complement strand
TGGGACGAGGGATCGAGGCCCGTCGCGCCGCGGGCGTCCAGCACGCCCTCCAGCGTCGAGCTGACCTCGGTCAGCTCGACCTTGCGCGCCGCCGCGACGTTGACGATGGTCAGCGTCAGGCAGCCGGCGAGCGCGTGCAGCAGGTACTCCGCCGGGTTGGGCGCCTCGTTGTGGCCGAACAGGACGGGCGGCTCGCTGGCGTCGAGCTCGAAGGGCGCGTCGCGCGAGGTGTCCTCCTGGCCGGCGCCCCAGAAGCTCTGGATCGTCGAGCGGGAGTGGGGCCCGTTGATCCAGCGGTTGGAGGCGCGGAACTCGAAGCGGGCGAGCTCGGGCTGTGCCTTGAGGGCGTCGAGGGTCCCGTAGACCTGCGCGGTGTCGATGCCGTTGCGGACAGGGGCGGGAGCGGGGATGGTCGTCATGGCCGAGAGATGACCGCCTCCCGGTTGGAGGTCGGTAAACGCTCGGCAAACGGACGGCGGCGCGCGTTTACCCGGCGCCTACCGGGCGTTTGCGGCCGTCGGGTGTGCTTCGGCGGTGATCCGCATGACCCGACCCAGTCCGGTGCTGTTCCTCTGTCTGTTCGCGTCGCAGGCCGGGCTGCTCGTGCTCTCGCCCGTGCTTCCCGACGTGGCGCGTGAGTTCGGCGTGTCCACCGCGATGGCGGGACAGCTGCGCTCGCTGTCCGGGCTGGCGGGCGGCGCGACCGCCGTCCTGCTCGCGATGGCGTCCCGGCGGCCGGGCCTGCGGGACCTGCTGACCGCCGGCGCGCTGCTCCTCGGGGCCGGCTCGGCGCTCAGCGCGGCGGCCCCGAGCTTCGCGGTCCTGGCGGTGGCGCAGGGGGTCGCGGGCATCGGCGTCGGTCTGCTGGTCGCCGCCGGGATCGCGGCCGCCGGCGAGTGGCCCGAGGCCGCGGAGCGGCCGACCGTGCTCGCGTGGGCGATCGCCGGCATGCCGGCCGCGTGGATCACGGGCATGCCCGTGGTCGGAGTCCTGGCGGACGTCAGCTGGCGCACTGCATGGCTGGTTCCGACCGTCGTCGCGCTCGCCACCGCCGCGCTCGTGCGCAGGCGCCCGGCGGATCGCGCGTCGTCGAGCTCGGCCCGGCCGGTGGGCGCATGGCGACACCCCGACGTGGCGCGGTTCGCCTTCGGCGAGCTGCTCGCCAATGCCGCGTGGGCGAGCGTGCTGACCTACTCCGGCGCGCTGCTGCTGGACAGCTACGGCCTCAGTCCAACCGTCGTCGCGCTCGGGCTCGGAGGGATGGCCGTCGCGATGGTGCCCGGCACCTTCCTCGCGCGCCGCCACGCCGCCCGTGCCACGCCCGCGCTGCTCGGCGGCCTCACCGCCTTCCAAGCCGCGGCCGTGATCGTGCTCGGCGAGCTGCGCCCGTCACCCGCCGTGACGCTCTGCGTGCTCGCGGCGATGGCGTTCGTGAACGGCTGGCGATCCATGGTGGCGAGCGCCTTCGGCATGGACGCCGCGCCCGAGGATCGGGTCGCCGCGATGTCCATGCGCGCCGCGGCCAACCAGTTCGGCTATCTGCTGGGCGCCGCCGCCGGGGGACTCGCACTCGCCCTCGCGGGCTTCGCCGGCCTCGGCATCGCGCTCGGATGCATGTTCGCGGGGGCCGTGCTCGTCCACGTGCCGGCGCTGCTGCCGGGCGGGCCGGTCAGCGCTCCAGCGCGTCCGTGAGGGCGGGCAGGCCGCCCGTGAGGTTGTGGCGCAGGCGCTGCGCCGCCTCCGCGTGGTCGCCGCGCTCCAGCGCGTCGGCGATCGCGTCGTGCTGCGCCAGCGACGCCTCGATGCGCGCCGGCTCGAGCATGTACACCTGCTCGTAGCGCAGCAGCGCGCGCCTGACCGGCTGCAGCACCGCCAGCAGCAGCTCGTCGCCGCAGCCGGCCGTCAGGTGGGAGTGGAAGTCGTCGTCGGCGAGCATGGCGGCGGAGGGATCGCCGATCGCGGCACGCATGCGCCGGTTGGCGTCCCGCAGCCTTCCGAGCGCCGCCGGCTCGAACGGCGGCGACTGCCGGATCGCGATGCTCTCGAGCACCACCACGAGCGGGTACAGCTCGCGCGCCTCGGTCACCGCGAGCCTGGCGGGCCGCGAGCCGCTGCTCCCGGCGAGCTTGCCCGCCCATGCCAGCAGGGACGACATCGCCACGCCGGTCACCTCCTCGGCGCGCGGCACGTGCTCCCACAGGTCGAGGACGCGCTCGAGGTGGCGGAGCGCCTCCGACAGGCCGGACACCGCGTCCGCCTCGCGCGCCGCTTGCAGCGACGCCCCGAGCGCCTCCGCGGGCTGCCGGGCCGCGATCCAGTGCTCGGCCAGCTCCCCGGCGCGCGCGCCCTCGGCGGTCAGGGCCCTGGCGAGGCGCTCGTGCACGTCCTCGCGCTCGCCCGGCAAGAGCGTCGCGTACGCCGCCTCGGCGATCAGGGCGTGCCGGAACCGGTAGCTCCCGGTCAGCCGGTCGGGGGCGAGCAGTCCATGCGCGACCGCCTCGCGGAGCGCCTCGACGATCTCGTCCTCGCCGAGCGGCACGGCGGCGGTCAGCACGCTCGGCGTGACCGCCCTGCCCACCGCGGCCGCGAAGCGGACGACCGTCCGCCCCGGGGCCTGCAGGCGCTCGAAGTCCGCCAGCAGCGCGTCCTGGAGGAGGCCGGGGAGCTCGTGCTCACCGCGCAGCGCGGCGGCGGTCAGCTCCTCGGCGAAGAACGGGTTGCCTTCCGCGCGGGCGCAGACCGACTCGACCAGCGCCGGGCTCTGCGGAGTGCCCACCCAACCGGCGACGAGCGCCGCGAGCTCCTCCCGCGCGAGCGGCCGCAGCTCGACGGTGAAGGCGACCCGGCGACGCTCCAGCCCGGCGGCCATCCGGTGCATTCCGGCGTCCTTGCGCACGGCGTCCCGCCGGCACGTCGCGACGATCAGCACGGGCCCGTCATGGGCCGCATGCGCCAGGAACGCGAGCAGGTCGAGCGTCGACCCGTCGGCCCACTGCACGTCCTCGATCAGGAGGACCACCGGCGCGGTGGCGCTCAGGCGATCCAGCGCCGAGCGCACGGCCTCGAACAGGTGCAGCTGCGACTCGCCGGCGTACCGGTCCTGCGAGGCATCGTTGCCCGATCCGGACAGGAGCCGCGAGAGCTCGTCGAGGCCCTCGAGCGCGGGCGTCCCGCGGAGTGGCCGCAGCGCCTCGACGAGCGGGACGTAGGGCAGCGCGGCGCCGACCAGGTCGATGCACCGGCCGGTGAGCACCGTCGCGCCGCGCGCTCGCGCGCGCTCGGCCAGCTCGTCCGTCAGGCGCGTCTTCCCGATGCCGGCGGGACCCGTGATCAGGGCGGTCGCTCCGTGTCCGGCCATGGCGCGGTCGAGTGCGTGCTCGAGGCGCGCGAGCTCGGGTGCGCGGCCGATCAGTGCGTCCGGTGCGATTCGTGCGGGGGCCTTCGCGCGCACGGTCGCGCGCGGCGCGTGATCGAGCGTCGGGTCCTGGTTGAGGATGCGGTACTGCAGCTCGGACAGGGCGGCCGAGGGATCGATGCCCAGCTCGTGCTGGAGCACGGCCCGCAGCTCCTGGAAGGCCGCGAGCGCCTCGGCGTGCCTGCCCTGCCGGTACAGCGCGAGCATCAGCTGGCGCCGGGGGCGCTCCCGTAACGGCTGGCCCGCCACGAGCGCCTGCAGCTCACCCACCACCTCGCGGTCGCGCCCGAGCGCGAGGTCCGCGTCGACGCGATCCTCGACGGCCGCGAGCCGGCGCTCCTCGAGATGCGCGGCCTCGACCGCGGCGAACGGCTCGTCGAACTCGCCCAGCGCGGGTCCCCGCCACAGCGTCAGCGCGGCTTCGAGGCGCTGGGCGGCCGTGGCGGCATCCTCGGCGGCCATGGCCTCCCGGGCCTCCTGGCGCAGCCGCTCGAACCGCAGCAGATCGACGGCCTCGGGCGCGACCTCGAGCCGGTACCCCGGCGGCCGGGTCTGCAGCGAGCCGCTCGGGAGCACCTTGCGCAGCTGCGACACGTAGACGTGCACCATCTTCACCGCGGTCGACGGGATCCGCTCGCCCCACAGCGCGCCGACCAGCGCCTCGACGGACACCGTCCGGTTGGCCTCGAGCAGCAGCCGAGCGAGCAACGCCCGCTTGCGCCGCCCCCCGGTGGGCACGGCCTCACCGCGGTGGACGACCTCGAGCGGACCCAGGATCCGGTACTCCGTCCGGTAGTCCGCCAACTCCAGGGAAGGATTCGCCGCACGAGCGCCGGAGAGCTCCTGGACCGGCTTCGCGTGGCTAGCCCCGATGGGCACCGTCGAACAGTCCCAGGGTGCCCGCGCCGCGCCTAGGGTGCTGGCTCTCGGCTGAAGTGCGGGTTCCCGAACCGGCCTCCGTTGCTTCGGCCGCGATGACGGGAAGGAGGACATCGTGAGTCCGCCCGCAGAGAGACGGCCAGGCCTCCGCGTCGGTGCGCTGGCCGGAGCTGCGCTCGCCGGCCTCGTCGCGCGCGACCTCCGCCAGCGTCAGCACGCGATCATCCGCAACTTCCCCGTGGTCGGGCACTTCCGTTACTGGCTCGAGGCGGTCGGCCCTGAGCTCCGTCAGTACATCGTCACCTCCAACGACGAGGAGCGGCCGTTCTCCCGCGACCAGCGTCGCTGGGTCTACGCCTCGTCCAAGCGGGAGATCAACACCTTCGGCTTCGGGACGGACAACGAGATGGAGGTGATCGACAGCCTCGTCGTCTTCAAGCACTCGCCGTTCCCGGAGCTGCCGCCCGCAAAGGGCTCGCCCGGCGCGCCGCCCGACTACCGCTTGGCGGCGGGCAAGGTCCTCGGAGGAGCCCACGGGCGCCGCAGGGCCTTTCGGCCCGCGTCGCTGGTGAACGTGTCCGGCATGAGCTACGGCTCGCTGTCTCCTGTCGCCGTCGAGGCTCTGAACCGTGGCGCCGCGCTCGCCGGCTGCCTGCACAACACGGGCGAGGGCGGTCTCGCGCCCGCTCACCAGCATGGCGGGGAGCTGATCCACCAGATCGGCACGGGCTACTTCGGCTGCCGCGACGACGGCGGGCGCTTCTCGCTCGATCGGCTGCAGGAGCGGATCGCCGAGGCGCCGGTGCGCGCGATCGAGATCAAGCTCTCGCAAGGCGCGAAGCCGGGCCTCGGCGGATTGCTGCCCGCCGCGAAGGTGACCCCCGAGATCGCCCGCATCCGCGGCGTGCCTGCGGGACGCGACTGCGCGAGCCCCGCGTTCCACTCCGCGTTCGGTGACGTCGACGGGCTGATCGACTTCGTCGAGCGCATCGCGGACGCCACCGGACTGCCCGTGGGCGTCAAGTCCGCGGTCGGCGACCTCGGCTTCTGGGAGACGCTCGCGACCCGCATGGCGGCCACCGGCGGCGGGCCGGACTTCGTGACCGTCGACGGCGGAGAGGGCGGCACGGGCGCGGCACCGCTGACGTTCAGCGACCACGTCTCCCTGCCCTTCAAGGTGGCGATGTCACGCGTCTATCCGATGTTCGCGCAGGCCGGCCTGGCCGAGGACGTCGTGTTCATCGGCGCCGGGCGGCTCGGCTTCCCGGACTCGGCATTGACTGCGCTGGCGCTCGGCTGCGACATGATCAACGTCGGCCGCGAGGCCATGCTCGCCATCGGCTGCATCCAGGCCCAGCGCTGCCACACCGACAAGTGCCCCACCGGCGTCGCGACCCAGAACCGCTGGCTCATGCGCGGCCTCGATCCAGAGCTCAAGTCGGCCCGCGCCGCCAACTACGTCGTCGGGCTCCGTTCCGAGCTCCAGTCGCTGGCACGCGCGTGCGGCGCGCGTCACCCGGCGCTCATCGACGCCGGACGCATCGAGGTCGTCGGCGCGCGGTACTCCTCGACGCCGTTTCATGACGTGTTCGGCTACTCGGCCGACTGGCCCGTGGTGTCGGCGGCGCGGCGGGCGGAGGTCGAGGGGTTGGTCGGTGCCCCGGCGCCGCCGCAGCCACCGGGACCTGGGGCCGGCGAGCAGGCGGGGTTCCCGGGAGCCGGCGACCCGACGCGGCGGCACCAGGACGTCCGGGGGATGGGCGAAGCGGCGAGCGGGGCCGGGTGAGGTCAGACGCTTGCGGCGCGGCGCGGCTGCACGAGGAGCTCCGACTGAGCTTGCAGGCGACCCTCATATAACCGTTTGGTAATGTATGGGTCATGGCCTACGCCGCGCTCGCGGAACCCCATCGCCGGGAGATCCTCGATCTCCTGCGCGAGCGGCAGCGGTCCGTCGGGGAGCTCGTCGAGCGGCTGCGACTGAGCCAGCCCGGCGTGTCCAAGCACCTGCGCGTGCTGCGGGAGGCGGGACTGGTCGACGTGCAGATCGACGGCCGCTTCCGGCTCTACGGCCTGCGCGCGGAGCCGCTCGCCGAGGTCGACCGCTGGCTCGAGCCCTACCGGGCGCACTGGTCGGGCCGACTCGACGCCCTTGAACGACACCTGGAGGCGAACCCGGAATGAACGGAACCCTGGAGACGGTCGACGGCCGGCCCGCCCTGCGCTTCGAACGCCGCCTGGCCTTCCCGGTCGAGCGCGTCTGGCGCGCGGTGACGGAGCCCGCCGAGCTGGCGGAGTGGTTCGTCGCGCCGGCGCCGTGGACACCGACCGCGGGCGAGACGTTCGAGAGCTACGGCCAGACCGGCACGATCACGGAGCTGCGCGAGCCCGAGACGCTCGCATGGACATGGGGCGAGGAGTCCTTCCGCTTCGACCTGCGCCCCGACGGCGACGGCTGCGTGCTCGTGTTCACCCACGTGCTCACCGACACCATCCTCCCCGCCCAGCACGCCGCCGGATGGGAGTGCTACCTCGACCGCCTCGCCGCCCACCTGGACGGAGCGCCGATCTCCGAGGAGGACGCGCACTGGCGCATCGGCGAGACGCACGAGCGCTACGCGGCGGAGTTCGGCCTCGACCCGGCGCCCGGCCGTCAGATGATCGCGTCCTTCCCGTTCCGGATGCTGACGCTCGAGGACGGGCGTCGCCTGCGGTTGGAGCGCCGGTATGCCCATTCGGCGGAACGCGTCTGGCACGCGCTGACGGACCCGGCCGAGCGCGCACGGTGGTTCCCATCGGCAGCTCCGCTCGAGGTGACCCTCAGCGAGCCGTTCGACGTGCTGATCGGAACCTGGGCCGGCGACGAGCTGCGCTTCGAGCTACGCCCGCAGGGCGATGGATGCGTGCTCGTCTTCACGCACGCGTTGGCCGACCCCGACACCGCGGCGCGCACCGCGGCCGGCTGGGACCGCTGCTTCGCCCGGCTCGAAGCGCTGTTCGCCGGCGCGGAGATGGATGAGAAGACGTCCCTCGAGCTCTGGCCCGAGGTGCACGAGCGTTACGTCGGGGCGTTCGGCGCGGCGCCCTCTCCATCGTCCGCCGCCTCGTGACGCGCCGGTCGGGGCGGCCCTCCGTACGGAGAGCCGCCTGGCCGGTACGAGTCAGCCCGCCAGCAGCTCCATCCCGTGCCGCCGCACGATCCCGGCGGCGTCCTCCGGCGGGAGCACGCTCGCAGGCGGGGCGGTCGGCTGCTCGGCCGGCACGATGACGTCCTCGATGAAGTCCTCGAAGCCGCCGGGTGCGAGAACCCAGAGCATCTTGGCGCCGTCGGGGCCGATGGTGAACTGGTGCGGGACGTCGCGGGGGAGGCGGCGGGAATCGCGCCCGCGGACCGCGCGGTGGTTCGAGCGATGATCGACCTCGGCACCTGGCAGGCGCTTCGCGACCAGGGCCTCGCGCCCGCCGAGGCCGTCGCCGCCGTGAGCGAGATGCTCGCCGCCCGCGTGCTTGCTCGACCTTGACTCGGCCGGCGACTGGTCGTCGTGTGCCGTCAGCGACGCTGTTCCTCGAGCGACTTCCGCCCGAAGACGCGGAGAGCGGCCACGTAGACCGCTGCCCCGAGCCACGCCTGCAGCGCGTCGAAGCTCACGAACAGCGCCCACACGGAGCTCGCCAGCTCGCCGTTGATCAACGAGGCCAGCGCCCCGGCAGCGAGGCATCCCGCGACGAACAGCAACAGCTTCGCGCGCCCCGCGATCCCTGCATGCGCCACTCCGGCCCCGACAAGGACCCCCAGCGCGATCGGCAGCAGTTCCTTCATGACGTGGCTACCCCCAGTAGGGCCGCGGCCCGTATCGCAGGATGATCTTCTCGGGCCGGCGCGGGTCGTCCGCGTCCACGTAGACGACGATGAGCGTCCGCTCCCGCCATGCCTGCACCGCCAGATCCTCGATCGTGTGCTCGCGGCTGAGGAACAGGCGCTCCCCGTCCGCGGTGTCCAGCGTGAAGCCCTCGAAGTCCCCGTACCGGTCGTAGAGGATCCCGTTCACCTTGCCGGTGAAGCCCCGCCGCCCGGGCACGCCCGGCAGGCCGCCGCCGCCGGGCTCGAGCCCGCCGGGGAAGCCGTTCGGATCGGGCTTGACCGAGCCGGGATCGCCGCCGAACCCGCCGACGCGCTCGCCGATCTCCTCCACGTAGCGCTTGAACGGGAGATACCAGCGGTCCGGTTGCGGGATCTTCGTGAGGATCCACCGCAGCACGGAGAGGAGCCGCACCTCGTCGCCGAGCAGCAGCGCCCGGCTCGAGATCGGGATCGTGACCTGGAACGCACCGAGCACCTGCTCCCACACGATCAGCCGGCCGGCGGCGGCCGCCGTCGTCAGGGCCACGTTCTGGGCCGCGTCGGGTCCGCCGCCCCCGGGCTTCTTCGCGACCCGCCCGACATGGGTGAGCTGCCGCACCACGGCCTGGAAGCGCTGGCCCTGCTTGACGCCGGCGGGCAGGTCGATGGTGAGCAGCCCGGCATGGTCGATCTGCGCCCCCGCGGGCACCGGGAGGTAGGTGATCCCTCCTGCGCGGCATTGCAGCGTGTGGCCGTCGATCCGCTGCAGCCGGCCGGCGCGGTACAGGCGCTTGGCGAGGTCGAGCACCTCGTCGGGCGCGGTGTCGGGGAGGTAGACGCGGGCGACGCTGCCGTCGGGCACGCTGCCCCAGTCGATCATCAGCTCGTCGTGGAAGCCCGCGGCGGCGTGCACGGCGGGGGTCGGGCGCACCTCGAACGTGTTCGGGATGCGCCGGGACGCGGCCTCGCCTGGGATGTCGGAGGCGACCAGCGAGAGGTTGCGCTGCGCGAGCTTGTCCGAGCTCGCGGGCGTGGAGCCGGCGCTGACGACGTCGGGGTCGAAGGCGATCTCCGCGACGAGGCACTGGTGCGCGTTGCGGACCAGCGACAGCACCGACTGCAGCGTCCCGCCGAACGGGCCGTCGCTCGACGGGTTCAGCGGGAACACCGCCTGCGCCGACTGGTTCACGTCGAGGATGCAGCCGAAGAACGACTCCACCTCCGCCCCCGAGGCGTCGTGAACGAGCGTGCGGACGTTCGCGGGATCCGTCTGGGTCGTCATGCTCGCGCTCGCCGAATTGACGCGCTGGGCCGCGAAGCAGGGGATGCTCAGGATGTTGTTGTTCACGCGGCCGAGCAGCGGGATCTTCTGGCCGTTGAGGACCCCGTCCGAGAAGGTCCTGTACGTGGTCGCCGGGTCGTGGGCGAGCGAGACGGTGAGCGCCGGGAACATGCGGAAGAAGACGCGGACCGCCTGCGCGTCGTCGACCAGCGCGCGGTAGCGGACGCGCGCGACCGCGAAGGTGAAGACCGCCGTTCCCGAGCTGTCGGTCTGGTAGAGCGCGACCTCCCCGCTGTCGCTGGGCAGCCCGTCGAAGGTCTGGCCGCCGGTGCTCCCGCTGTCGAGGTTGGAGATGACCTGCGTGATGAAGGTCGACGCCGCGGACAGCGAGCTGCCGCTCAGGGTGGCGCCGAATCTCGGCTCGCCGTCCTTGACCTGGAAGACGCGCAGGTCGGTCGAGAGCCAGACCGTCTGGCCGTCGACCTCGTATGGGTTGGGCTCCTGCCGCAGCTCGAGGATCGCGTTGGCGGTGACGCCGCCGATCGAGGCGGTGAGCGCGACGTTGACCAGCGGCGCGGTGAAGTCGGCGTCGCTGGTGATCGAGATCGGATACACCCAGGTGAACCGCTGGACGACGCCGGCGGGCAGCGACGGATCGTCGGCGACGAGCTGCGTCGGCCCCGAGATGGCGATGCCGCTCGTCGCCGGCGCCTGGTTGAACGCCGGCACGGTCCCCGGCGGACCGCTCAGGTCGCCGGCCGTGACGCCCAGCTCCGCGGGCGTGAAGCCGTCGACGATGACGTAGAAGGCCGGCGACACCTCGAACGGGTTCGCCTGCACGAGCATCGCGTTGACCTCGTCCTGGCCGAAGGAGCTGCGGTCCATGGCGAAGGAGGCCTGCTTCGGGATCAGCGAGAGCCGGGCGCTCCAGATCTCCTCGACGCCGTTGCGGAAGTCGGTCCAGCAGGGGAAGAACGTGCCGGCGTTGCCGCTGAGGCCGTCGTAGTCGCCGTAGCCGAAGCCGTTCGGATCGACCGCGGCGCCGGTGGCGTCGCTCGGCGTCGTGGTGATCTGCACGGCGGTGCTCCAGCTCACGCCGTCGTCGCCCGAGGTCTGGTAGTAGGTGTGCGACTCCTGGCGACCCGCGTCGGCCACGGTGTCGCGATAGGTCACGACGATCAGGCCGTTCGTGTCGTCGACGGCGAGCCGCGAGTGGAACTGGTCGCTCAGGCCCGCCTGGTTGTTGATCATCGCCGGCGCCGACCAGGTCGTCCCGCCGTCCGCCGAGCGGATGAACCAGACGCGCGTCTTGCAGGTCGAGGTCGTGCTCGTGCCAGGGCCGCTCCCGGTCGTGCAGCCGGCCTCGCCGCTGAGGTCCGTCCAGACCGCGTAGACCATGTTCCTGGTGGCGGTCCGGTACGCGCCCGCCGAGATGTAGACGCGCAGGTTGCGCGAGCTGCCGGCGGGGATCGCGAGCCGCCGCGTGGTGGCGAACGTCGTGGCGATGACCTGCGGCGCGCTGAAGGTCGCGCCGCCGTTGACGGACCTGACGAACACGATGTTCCGGCTGCCGTCCGCGTCCGGCCAGAAGACGAAGACGTCGCCGTTCGCGTTGGTCCTCACGTCGGCGCCGATGCCGACCACTGTGGTCTCGGCGCCGCTCACCTGCAGCGGGGCCGACCAGGTGCCGCCCGCGCCGGCGGTCCGGCGCGAGAAGAACACCGGGATGCCGGTGTGCCAGACCGCGTAGACCTGGTCCTTGAACGGCGACGTCGGGCTGTGGTCGACCCAGATGATCTCGCGGTCGGCCGCGGACTGCGTCCCGGACACGACGGCCTCGAACGTCCAGTTCGCGCCGTTGTCGACGGAGTTGTACGAGTAGAGCCGCGAGTTGAACGCCGGGTCGACGCCGAGCGTCAGCGCCCAGGCGGTGCCGTCCGAGGCCCAGTCCACCTCGGGATCGGACTGGAAGCTGTCGCCGGCGACCGCGGGAAGGCTCGTGCTGCCCCAATTCGCCCCGCCGTCGGTGGAGAAGAACTGCGGCTGGGTCGTGGCATTGAGATCGTTCGCCGCGGCGATGACGCGGCTCGGATCGCCGTAGTTGAGCCGGATGTCCGACTCGCTGCGCGGGTTCGCCGAGGCACCGGAGATGCGAAGGTCGGACATCGCTCATCCGTCCTTGCGTGTCGGCGCCGCGTTCGGTCCCCAAGCGTCGTTCGGGTTCGCGACCATCCGCCGGTAGGCCTGCGAGAGGACCTCCGGATAGGCCGCCCCGGGGTTCTTCGCCGGGAGCTGGACCTCGGGGTGCTGCTTGCGCCAGGCGACGCGCAGCCAGAGCGGGACCGGGTACTCGTCCGCGAACTCCTCCGGGTGCAGGAACTCGAAGTCCTGGTTCGCCCGGATCAGCTTCTCGAGCGCACTGCCCTTCGGCGCCTTCGCGCTCTCGATCTGGTCCTTGATCGTGGGAGGTTTCGGCTTGCCGGCCATTCCAGTCCAACCTCGATCCGCGGGATCCTGTCCGCCCGCCGCCGTTTGCAGATCGACCTAACCACGCGTCGAGCGACTTGCCAAAGCGACGTTTTTCGGTCGGGCGGCGCCCAGCGAATGCACCTACGGCAGCGCCGAGATCGCCGACCTCATGGGGGGTGTCCGCTTACGGACACTCACCGGTTCGGCTCGCTCCCCCGGTATCAGAGAGGACACTGCGGCCACCACCCCTATCGGGGTTCGGGCAACCCGAACGATTTGGCGCCGGTGCGCCAATAGCGTGCGTCGAATGCGAACGCTTGCCGCGTGGTGCCACGACCGCCGCCGTACCGTGATCGGCCTCTGGGTCGCCGCCTTCGTCATCTCGATCGCGCTGTGGGGCACGGCCGCCGGCGAGTTCGTCAACAACTTCAACCTCCCGGGCACGGAGTCGCAGCGGACCTACGATCTGCTCAAGGAGCGCTTCCCGGCGCAGTCCGGCGACACCGCCAGCGTCGTCTTCGCCGTAGACCAGGGCGGCGTGCTGGACGCGGGCAATCGCGCGCAGATCGAGCGTGTCCGCGGTGAGATCGCGAAGTCGCCCGAGGTGCTCGCCGTCGGCGATCCGTTCGAGCGCGGCGCGCCCGTCTCGCAGGACGGCAAGATCACGTTCGCCCAGATCCAGTTCCGCGACGCCCCCGGCGACGTCGATCCCGCGCTGGTCAAGACGATGGCCGAGGACACGCTCGCGCTCGACGGCAAGGGCGGGGTCCAGGTCGCGCTCGGCGGGGACACCATCCACTGGTCGACGGCCGAGCAGGGCGGCGCCGGCGAGATCTTCGGCATCCTCGTGGCGGGGATCGTGCTGTTCCTGAC
>Ga0126308_10000558_pt1 | contig 12765 bp, 12 predicted proteins | sample Plot55_FD_92533 | JGI IMG/M metagenome (GOLD analysis project Ga0126308, IMG submission 92533) | Serpentine soil microbial communities from UC McLaughlin Reserve, CA, USA - Plot55 | ecosystem: Environmental > Terrestrial > Soil > Grasslands | place: USA: UC McLaughlin Reserve, Lake County... | reverse complement strand
TCCTTGATCCCGTGGACCAGCAGAATGGTCATCGCCATTCCCACGACCAGCACCCAGAACTTCATCCAGCGCCGCGTTGCGGCCAGCACGACGGCAGCCAGCGCGGCGAGCGGCCAGGTCACCCAGCCGGAGCCGAGGTAGGTGAGCCCCTCTGCGGCGCTGGTCAGCAGACAGGCCTGCAGGTCGTTGGCGACGTTGAGCGCGGTCTGGTCACCCGGCGTCGGCCCCGGGTCGCCGGAGATCACCGCCCAGTAGGCGATCACGATGAAGAGCCCGACCGAGAGAGCGGCGAGCAACGTGGTCAGCTCGAGACCAAGCCCGCCCGGCGTCAGGCGCCGGCCGAGAAAGGCAAACTGAGGACGCAGCCGGCGGGCAAGCGCCAATAGCGGGCGAAGCACCCGCCGCTTCTCAATCTCCGCTGCGAGCTTGCCGCGGTTCTCGGGCTCGCGCAGGAACCGGAAGGCGAGGAAGAGTCCCACCGCGATCCCGATGACGATCGCGAAGACGATCAGCCCCTTGCCGACGATCTGGGTGACCGTGTCGAGGCTCTGGGCGAAGAAGTAACCCGCCAGGATCAGGCCGGTCGACCACAGGCCGGTCCCCAGGATGCTGAAGGGCGCGAAGTTCCGGTACGGCATCTTGCTGCTGCCCGCGATGAAGGGAGCGAGCGCACGCACCAGGCCGATGAACCTGCCGATCAGGATCGTCCTGCCGCCGTAGCGGTCGAAGTAGCTCTCCACCTGTGCCAGGCGCTCTCCGGTGATCCGGAAGCGCCTGCCGTGCTTGACCAAGAAGTCTCGGCCGAGCCGGGCGCCGAGCAGAAAGCTGACCGAATCGCCGGCGAACGCGCACATCCAGGTGACCGCGAGGATCACCGGCAGCGAGATGTCGCCCTGCCCGGCCACCGCGCCGCCGAGGATCACCGTGAACTCGCCGGGCGCGATCAGGCCGACGAACGCGCCGGTCTCCAGGAAGGCGAGCGCCCCGACCAGCAGGTATGTCCACGCGCCCAGTCCCTTCGAGAGGTCCTGGATCGCATCCTCGAGGTCGAGGTGCGGCAGTTCGCCGCGGAACATGAAGAAGGCGACGATCGCGGCGGCCAGCAGGCCCCGGCGGATCCACTTCCAGTTCAACCGGGAACCGCTCATGTGGCGAGCGGGGCCGTCGCGATCGCGCCGGGGTATTGATCGCGGAGAGCCTCCGCGGCGGCGAGCGCGGCGTCCACGGTGGGATAGAGCCCGAACGCCGTCGGCCCGGAGCCGGTCACCATCGCGTGGCCGGCACCGGCGTCCTCGAGGGCCCCGAGCGCCTCTTCGATCTCGGGCCGCAACGAGATCGCCGCCGGCTGCAGGTCGTTGACGAGATGCTCGCGGTAGTCCAGCGGCGAGCCGCCCCGGTCCACTGCATCCCGAAGTTGCCGCCGGATCGCCTCCAGCTCGGACTCTCCCCGCGGCGTTCCCAGGCGGTCGGCCTCGGCATAGACCTTCGCCGTCGGCAGACCCTCGGATTGCGGGATGAGCACGACCCCATGTTCAGCGGGAGGCGGAGCGGGCTCGATCACCTCACCCGCCCCGGCCACCAGACAGGCGCGCGGCTGGAGCTGCGAGGGGACGTCCGCGCCGATCTCCGCGGCGATCGCGCGCAGTCCCTCCACCTCGCCGCGGGCGAGCCTCAGGACCGCCGCCGCGTCGGCGCTGCCGCCCCCGAGTCCGGCCCCGACCGGGACGCGCTTCGTCACCTCGATGCGAAGAGGCGGCCCGCTCCATCCGTTCTCCCGCAGCGCGGCGAGTGCCTTGGCGGTCAGGTCGGGACTCTCGATGCCCTCACAGATCACCTCGTCGGCCTCGGCCTCGCTGAGCTGGAGCTCGTCGGCCAGCTCGAGCGGCTCGAAGACCGAGCGGATTTCGTGCAGCCCGTCATCCCGCCGAGGCCCGACGTAGAGGCAGAGGTTGAGCTTGGCCGGCGCCAGCATCGTGCCGGGCATCTCCGCCACGCTCACGGGCCGACCCCCTGCTCCCCCAGGGCCTCGGCAAACGACTCGAACTCCGCGGGCGAGAGCGTCTCGGCGCGAGCGTCGGGCTTCTTCCCGATCGACTTCAGGGCGGCTCGGGCCGGCTCGAGGCTTCCGGCTCGCGCAAGCTCCAGCGACCGGGCCAGAGACTTTCGCCGGTGGGCGAATGCAAGGCGAACGAGCGCCGCCAGGTCCCCGGAGGCTCCGGCGTTCCTCCGGCGCAGCTGGACCAGAGCCGAGCCGACGCGGGGACGCGGGACGAATACCGCCGGGTCGACGGTTCGGAGCATCTTCACCTCGCAGGCGAGCTGGACCAGCACGCTGGGTGAGCCATACTCGCGCGTCCCGGGCTCGGCCCGCAATCGATCCGCGATCTCGCGCTGGACCATGACCACCCAGCTCTCGATCGACGGCAGCTCGGCGATCGTCCGAATCAGCAGCGGGGTGGCGATCGAGTACGGCAGGTTGGCGACCATCTTGTTCGGCGCCGGTGCCAGGCGACCGAGGTCTACCTTCATCGCATCCCCCCAGACCAGGTCCATGCCGGTTTCGGCCTCCTCGGCGAGGGACTCCAGCTCTTCACGCAGGCGCTCGTCGATCTCGATGACGTGGAGCCATCTGATCCCGGGGGCAAGCCGCTCCGTCAGCGCCCCTCCCCCACCACCCACCTCGAGCACGACATCCTCCGGGGTCAGGGACGCCTCCCGGACGATCGCGTCCAGGAGGTTGGGGTCGGCGAGAAAGTTCTGGCCGAGCCGGCGGGGCGAGCGCTCCGGCGGGCCGGCGCGGCCGCTCACCACCCGAAGACTCTCGCGGCGTTCTCCTCCACGGTTCCCTCGAGATCACGGTACGGGACCCCCCGGACCTCGGCGAGCCTCTCGGCGGTAGACACGACGTTGGCGGGCTGGTTCGGCTTGCCCCTCATCGGCTGAGGCGCCAGGAACGGCGAGTCGGTCTCGACCAGCACGCGTTCCTCGGGCACGATCGCCGCGGCCTCGCGGATCAGCTCCGACTTCGGATAGGTGAGGTTGCCCGCGAACGAGCAGTACCAGCGGTGCTCGGCGGCCCGCTCCGCCCAGCGGGGGTGAGCGGAGAAGCAATGGAGGATCACGCTGACGCCGTCAGCCTCGCGCTCGAGCAAATCGAAGGCCTCCGAGACCGCGTCGTCCGTGCCCTCGCGATCGCGCAGGTGGACGACGAGTGCCTTCCCAGTCCGCTTGGCGATCTGGATCTGAGCGGCGAAGGCCCTGCGCTGGTCGTCGGGGTCGGATCGGTCGCGGTAGAAGTCGAGTCCGGTCTCCCCCACCGCCACCACGCCCGGCCGCGAGCAGAGCTCCTCGATCTCCTCGGCGGCGGCGTCGTCGAAGCCGTTCGCGCTGTTGGGGTGCCGGCCGACGGAGGCAAAGACTTCCTCGGCTGCCTCGGCCGATTCGGCGGCGCCCGGATTCGAGTCCTCACCCAAGCCGACGGTGAGGATCCGATTGACGCCCGCTTCGCGGGCCGCACCGATCAGCTCGGCCTCCGGCGGCTCGCAGAGAGCGAGGTGCGCGTGGGTATCGACCACGAAACCGAGTCTATGAGCCGGCTTCGCCATAAAGCCGCGGCCTGGTGTCCGCTACGGACCGAGGTTCGCCTGAATGAAGTCGTTGTAGATCAGGGAGCGCGTGTGGACCGACGGATAGCCCTTCAGCCCGCAGATCACGAAGAAGAACGGGTTGCGCCTGGACGGCGGTGCCGTGCTCGCCTCAGCGATCCCGACCAGCCGCGGGCCCGCGGGCGTGTTGGCGACGAGGGGTCCGCCGCTGTCACCGGAGCAGACGCTCCTCCGCACCGGCCGGCGCCTCACCTTGCGCTTGATCCGCCGGAATGCGGTGCCCACCTTGGTGCCCGCGTCGCAGATCGCCCACGCCGGCAGCGGGCAGAACCGCGCGGAGACGTTCGTCGCCGTGAGCAGGCCGATCCTCGGCTTGCCGACGATCAGCGGATTACGGTTGCCGAAGCCGGCCTCGGAGAGCGGCGCACCGGGCTGCGTATAGGTGGCGTCCTCGGCGGCGCTCGCGAGCTGGATCGGCGTCGCGGTCGTGGGCGTCTTCAAGGTGAGGATCGCAAGGTCGTTTTCGAAGGTGTGCGCGAACCCCGGCGCGAACGTGGCGGCGGAGACGGCCAGTGCCTCGCCTCCGCTGAATGCCGAGGTCGACTTGGTCCGGACGGTCATCGTCAGCGGGTTGCCGACGCAGTGGGCCGCGGTCAGGACGCGGGTCGGCGAGATCACGGTGCCGGTGCAGAGCGTCGTCGGCGTCAGGACGGCCGCGGCGAAGCTCCACTGATCGATGTTCGCGACGGTGCCGCCGATCACGCTCTTGCCGGCGCGCGGGCTCGCGTCCGCGATCCCGGCGGAGAGCGCCCCGGTCAGTGCCGCGGCGCAGACGGCCACGGTTCCCACCCTGCCGATACGAGAGAGCATCGGGGCCAGGGTAGGCGTGGGCAACCGCCGCGGCATCGGTATTTCTCCGTAATCGCGGGGCGGCCCGCGACCCGCCTACCTCTTCAGCCTGAAACTGTGAGCGATGTTCTCGCTCGCGCCGGAAGACAGATCGGTCGCCGTGATGTGGCTGACGATCTTGTACCTGCCGGGTGACGCCCTCAGCAGCTTGAGCAGCGGCCCGCTCGGCTTGATGAAGTGCCCCGCCACCTCACCGGCCTTCAGCGTCCCGGACCTCGTGTCGGCTCCGTTGACGAAGGGGCCCTTCACCTTCAGCGTCGAGACCACGTTGCAGTCCACCGAGCAGACGAACGGCACGATGATCTTCTTCTTGATCGGGATCTTCCCGAGCGTCGCGTAGTTGATGATCGCGCCGGACTTATGGGCGGTCGGCGCGCCGACTGCGCTGGAGGCCGGCAGCAGGAGCGCTCCGGCGATTGCGGCGATCACGGCGAAGCTCCAAAGGCGAGACATCCTGCTCATCAACGTCCTCCCTGATTTGACCGTTCCGGGTTCCGCGAGCCACCCTACCACCGGGCCCTTAAGCCCCTCTAGAGGTCGCGACGGGCGAACCAGAGGCAGGCGATGGCGAGTGTGCCGGCGAGATACACCCCGGCCCAGACCACTAGGCCGACCCCAGCGCCCTGCGGACCTCCAAACGGCCCAAGGCTGATCGCTTCGCCGGTCAGCCCGGTCGTGTTGGAGGTCAACGCGTGAAGCCCGCCCTGATAGAGGGCTTCGAACGGCAGGAGCCACGAGGCCGTCTTGGCGATGTCCTGGAGCGAGCCGGAGTCGATCGCATCCCCGATCTGGCCGAGGAGGCCTGCGGTGAGACCGGCGCCGAAGACCATCAGGATTGCGATTCCCTGGGCCGTGGAGGTCAGGAACACCGAGCCGAGCAGAGAGAGGGCGGCCACGATCACGAGTCCCGCCGCCAGCCCGAGCCCCGGGGTGAGCACGTGATCCGGCCACCAGCCTCCAATCGCGCCGGTGATCACGACGGCGCAGAGATAGACGATGAGGCCGTAGGCCGCGGCGAGCGCCCCGGCGCCCGCGAACCGAGCGAGCAGCATCGTCGTCCGGCCGAGGGGCCTGACCACCAGCGGCTGCAGCAGCCCAGTCTCCGCGTCGCCCCGCACCACCCCGAGCGTGAGGAAGACCGCCACCACCGCCCCCAGGAAGAGCGTCGCGAACATCGCCAGCCCAAGCAGCGTCGCGCCAGTGAACGCCTTCGCGTTGATCACCTCGAATCCGGCGAAGTCCTGCGAATCGCGGAAGGCGAAATGGACACCGATTCCGTAGAGCGCGAGGAAGGCGACAGTGAGGATGAGGACGACCATCAGCACCTTGCGCCGGATGCTCTCCCTCACCGCGTACCCGATCACCGTCACCGCGGCGGCCCGCGAGCTTGCCGGCGCCGCGCTCATTCCTCTGACTCCCCGACGACCTCGAGATAGGCGTCCTCGAGGCTGCTGCCAAGCGGCCGCACCTCGTAGACCTTCTCTCCCGCCGCCACCAGCTCGGAGACGATGCGCGGGATCTCGTCCCGGGCGGCATCCTCGAACCGTCGCGCGCCGGTCTGGGTGGTGATCTCCACGCCCTTTGCATGTGAGAGCTCATCCGGCGTCCCGCCTGCGATGACCTGCCCATGCGAGAGGATCGCCACGCGGTCGCAGGTGCGCTCCACCTCCGTCAGCAGATGCGAGTTGATCAGCGCCGACACCCCGCGCGCCCGCAGCTCGATCAGGACCTGGCGGACGACGCGCCTCCCCGCCGGATCCAGGGCACTTGTCGGCTCGTCGAGGAGCAGCAACCGCGGCGAGCCCACCAGGGCCTGCGCGAGCCCGAGGCGCTGCTGCATTCCCTTCGACATCGCGGCGATCCGCGTTCGTGCCGCCTCCCGCAGGCCGACCAGCTCGAGGAGCTCCGTGCGCTCGGGCTCGCCGCCGCCCGATCCGGCCAGGCGCTGGTGCAGGCCGAGCAGCTCGTCCGCGCTGGCCCAGCCCGGAAACCGGAAGAGCTCGGCGAGGTAGCCGGTCTGCCGTCGCGCCTCAGCGGACCCGGCGGAGTGGCCGAGGACGCTGGCGCTGCCGCCACTCGGCCGAACCAGGCCGCACGCGATCTTCGTCAGCGTCGACTTGCCGGCCCCATTCGGGCCGAGCAACCCGACCATCTCGCCATGTCCGACGTCCAGGTCGATGCCCCGCAGGGCCTCGGTGCGGCCGTAGCGCTTTTGAAGTCCGTGGACGGCGAGCGCCGCCTCCATCACGCCGGTGCGAGCTTGGGGAACAGCGGGGGCAGCTCGCCGAGCTTCTGGCCGCCTCCGCGCGAGCCGAAGTCCGTCAGCTCACGGCCGGGCTCCTCGAGCGTGTCGAGGAGGCGATCCGTGGTCGACGGCATGTAGGCGTGAAGCATGAGCGTGGTGACCCGGAGACCTTCCGCCATGCCGAAGAGCACCGAGTCCAGGCGGTCGGACGCGGACTCATCCTTGGAGAGCTCCCACGGCTTCGTCTCCTCGACGTACTGGTTCAGGCGCCGGACCAGCTTCCAGATCTCCTCCAAGGCCTGGGTCAGCTCCGCCTCGTCGAGCAGCGCCCGGACCCGGTCCGGCGCGCCCTCGAAAGCTCCGGCCAGCTCGGCCTCGGCCTGCGCCTCGGGGACGACGCCGTCCCGATAGCGACCGATCATCGAGAGCACGCGATTGGCGAGGTTCCCGTACTGGTCGGCGAGCTCGGTCTCGTAGCGGGACTCGAAGCCGGCCGGGGAGATCTGGCCGTCCTGGCCGAAAGAGACCTCGCGGAAGCAGTAGAAGCGCAGCGCGTCGGCGCCGAACTTGTCGATCACCTCGTCCGGGTCGAGCACGTTGCCCAGCGACTTGGACATCTTGTGCCCCTCCATCAGCAGGAAGCCGTGGATGAACATCCGCTCGGGCACCTCGATCTCGGCTGCCATGAGGAAGGCGGGCCAGTAGACGGCGTGGAACTTGAGAATGTCCTTGGCGAGGATGTGGAAGGGGGGCCAGAACTTCTCGGTCACGTCCTCTTCGGCCCCGTAGCCGAGCGCGGTGTAGTAGTTGAGGAGTGCGTCGAACCAGACGTAGATCACCTGGTCGGTGTCCCACGGGACCGGGACGCCCCACTTCAGCGTGGGACGGGAGAGCGAAACGTCCTGCAGGCCCTGCTTGATGAATGAGAGCGCCTCGTTGCGGCGGAAGTCCGGCACCACGAAGTCCGGCCGCTCCTCGTAGAGCTGCTCGAGCCTCTCCTGGAATGCGGAGAGCTTGAAGAACCAGTTCTTCTGCGACTCGCGGGTGAGCGGGATCTGGTGGATCGGACAGGTGTTGTCGGGCCCGATCTCGGCCTCCGTCTTGAAGTCGGCGCAGCGCGGGCAGTACCAGCCCTCGTACATCCCCTCGTAGACGTGGCCGTTGTCGTAGACCCGCTGGACGATCTCCTGGACGCGCTCCATGTGCCCCTCGTCCGTCGTCCGGATGAAGAAGTCGTTCGACGCGTTGATCTTGGCCGCCATTTCTTTGAAGCGGGGCGCGAGGCGATCGCCGAGCTCGCGCGGCGTGATGCCCTCCTCCTCAGCCTGGTTGGCAACGGGTTCGCCGTGCTCGTCGGTGCCGGTCAGGAAGAAGACATCCTCCCCGCGCTGGCGGTGGTGGCGGGCGAGGATGTCGGCCGCGATCGTCGAGTAGGCGTGCCCCAGATGGGGCTCGCCGTTGACGTAGTAGATCGGGGTGGTGACGTAGAAGGACAAGGCCGGCTGAGCATAAACATGCGCGCTCAGCCGGCCTCGCCATCAAATCGGGCTACGCCTTGCCCCTCTCGCAGCCCTTGGTCTTGTCCTTGCCGGCGCCGCCCTGGCACTTGTCGGGGCCCTTGCCTCCGTTGAGGAGGTCCTTGCCGCCGAGACCGAGCAGCAGATCCTTGCCCTTGCCGCCGAACTCCTTGTCCTTGCCGGATCCTCCGGTGAGGCTGTCCTTGCCAGAGCCGCCGACGAGCTTGCCGCCGCCGTCTCCGCCGCAGACGGTGTCCTTCCCGGCACCGGCATTGACCGTGTCGAAGCCGTCGAAGGTGACGATCACGTCGGCCCCGGTGGTGCCGGTGACGCTGTCATTGCCGAGCGTGCCGAGGATGCCGGCGCGCTGGCCGCGGCAGGTGTAGATCGACTCCCAATCCGGCTGGACCCCGGACTCGCCGGCGCCACTCGTCAGATTGAGCGGGTTGGAACCGTCGGGATTGATCAGGACGATGTCCTGCGTGGTCACCGATCCCGTACCGGAGGTGATCGCGATCCGCTTCCCGTCGGGCGACCACCCGGGATGGACATTCTTGATGGGCGCCAGACTGTCCGTGATGATCGAACCGGTGCCACCGCTGGCCGGCGCGACAGCGACATCGTCCTCGGCGCCATGGTCTCGCGTAAACGCAATCTGCATTCCGTCCGGCGAGTAATACGGCGAATAGTCACCGTCGGTACCGGGGGGCGTGGTCAGCGGGGCCTTGCCTGAGCCGTCGGCGTTCATCGCCTCGATGACGCAGGTGATGGCGCCGCACCGCGTGTAGGCGATCTTCGATCCATCGGGCGAGTAGTTCGGCTGGGAATCCCAGTCGGTCGGGTTGTCCGTGGTCAGGTCCACCTTGCCGCTGCCATCGGCGTTCATCACGAACGTGTCGCCGCCGCCGACGTCCTCATCCGTGTAGGCGATCTTCTTCCCGTCGGGTGACCAGGTCGGCAGCTCCTGGGTGCCCGCGGTGCCCGCAGTCAGATTGACCGGGTTCGACCCGTCGGCGTTCATCACCCAGATGTCGTAGTCCCCATCCCGATTGCTCGCGAAGACGATCTTCTTGCCATCGGGCGAGAAGGCCGGGTTGTAGTCAGTGTCCGTGCTTCCGCTGGTGAGATTCACCTTGCCGGAACCGTCCGCGTTCATGACGAACACGTCGTTATCCCCACCGTCCGAAGTCATGTAGACCACCTTGCCGTTGCTCCCGGTGGGGAAAGCCGCGTGGGCACTGCCTGTGAAAGCCAGCATCCCGACCGTGGCGAGCGCTCCGCAGAGCGCCACGCGCACGAGCCCGAACCTCTCGATGAGGCGCGGAAAAGAATTGAGTCCACTCACGTGGATACCTCCCGTTGTTTTGCGTGATTGCGCGGACTGCATCCGTCCGCCTTCTCCCACGTCCCCCGCATCCATGCCGTGGCCCTTGAGCGCCAGACTACCCGGCGCTGCAGCCAACTAACGTGCGCGACCGGCAGAAGTCGCGGTCCCGACCGAGTTAAAGAAGCTTCTCCTGACCCTTGGCGCCGCCGCGTCGCCGCCTCGGGATACCAGCCGCCTCGGTGAGAGCCTCCTCGACGTCGGCGAGGATTGCGCGCTCGGAGCGCGACGCGACGATCGGTTCGGCCATGTCGTCGACGTGCACGTAGGTGCGGCGCCCGTCGCCTCGATCCTTCGGATCGAGCGGGACGATCGCGTAGATCCGATCGGCCCGTGCGAACTTTCCGTAGCCGAGGGACACCATGCGTGGCTCGCGCTTCGCCATACCGTCACGGTAGCGCCCCTGCCCGCCGGACCAGCGAGAATTCCCTGCTAACGGCGCGGTTCCCGCCCAGTGATCCCCTTGTAGAGGTCGTTCGCCGGTACCCCGGTGAGGGCCGAGACCACGCTGGCCGCGGCGCGCGGACGAGCACCAGCGCGGATCAGGCCGCGCAGGGCATCTGTGGCGAAGCCGATGTCGGCCGTGCCGCGCTCGGCCGCGGGCCCGATCACGACCACGATCTCCCCGCGGGCCTCGTCCCGGAACCGCCGCGATAGCTCGCCCAGCGTGCCGCGGGCAATCTCCTCGTGGAGCTTGGTGAGCTCGCGGCAGACAGCGGCCGGCCGATCAGGGGCGAGCTGGGCGAGCGCCCGCAGCGACTCCGGCAGGCGCCTCGGAGACTCGAACGCGATCAGCGTCTCGGTGGACTGCAGGACCCGCTCGAGCTCGCCGGTCCTCCTGGGCAGGAAACCCTGGAAGCGGAAGCGGTGCGTCGGGAGGCCCGAGACGACCAGGGCGGTGACGATCGACGAGGGCCCGGGAAGCACCTCGATGTCGAGGTCGCGATCGATGCAGGCCCGGATCAGGCGGAAGCCCGGATCGGAGATCGCCGGTGTGCCAGCATCCGAGACGAGGGCGACGTTGTCGCCGCGCTCGATCCGCTGCGCCAGCTCCCTCGCCCGCTCGGCCTCGTTTCCCTCGTGGTACGACATCAGCCGCAGCGCCTGGATCTCGATGCGCTCCAGCAGCAGCCCGGTCCGGCGGGTGTCCTCGCAGGCGATCACGTCGGCCTCGTACAGTGCGCGCCGTACGCGGAGGGTGATGTCCTCCAGATTCCCGATCGGGGTCGGGCAGACGACGAGCTTGCCAGGCACTCAGCTCTCCTTGTCGAGCTCGATCAGGGCCATGGCCGCCGCCCCGATCATTCCCGCCTCGGGGCCCAGCTGGGCCAGCTGAACCGGCGCCTTGTTCATCGGAGGCAGCGCACGCGTCCGAAGCTCCTGGCGCGCGGGATCGAGTAACAGGTCGCCGACCGCCGAAACGCCGCCCCCGATCACGAACACGTCGGGATCGAAGATGTTGGCCAGGCTGGCGAGAGCGACGCCGAGATGCCGGCCCGCCTGGGCGACGACCTCGATGGAGGCCGGATCGCCCTTCATCGCGAGCTGGGTCACGGTCTTGCCGACGATCGGACCCTCGGCGAGAGCCTTGCCGAGGGCCGAGTCCGGGTCACGCTCCGCGGCCGCCTTGCCCTCCCGCGCGATCGCCGTGCCGGATGCGTAGGTCTCGACGCAACCGTGGTTCGGGCAGTTGCCCTGGCAGGGCAACCCATCCTCCACGATCACGATGTGGCCGAGCTCGGCTCCGGATCCGATCGATCCGCGATAGATCTCACCGTCGAGGATCAGGCCGCCCCCGATCCCGGTACCGATGGTCAGCAAGACCACGTTGCGGGCCCCTCGGCCCGCCCCGAACAGGAACTCGGCCAGGGCGGCGACGTTCGCGTCGTTGTCCATGTAGACGGGAAGGCCGAGCTGCTTCGTCATCAGGTCGCGCAGTGGTACGTCCGTGATCTCCAGGTTCACGGCCTGGATCGCCACGCCGCGGTCATGGTCGATCGTGGCCGGGATCCCGAGGCCCGCGCAGAGGACGTCGGGCCTCGCCGCCTTGGCCTCCTCGAGCTCCCTGCCGAGGTCCACGACCAGCTGATCCTCAGTCAACCCGATCGAGGACTCGTTTCCCTCGAAGTGGACGTGCTGCTCGGAGTCGACGACCCCGACGGCCATCTTGGTCCCGCCCAGGTCGACGCCGATCGCCTCGCGGGGGCTCAACGTCGGAAGGGGTCCGGCGGGGGCATGCGTAAGTATTGATATCCCATGTCTCCGCAGGGAGATGACCGGCCGCCGAAGCGGCCCGAGGGCTCTGAGGGCGGCGGGAAGCCCAAGGAGCCCAAGAAGCCTGGCGCCTCCGGGGCTGGAGGCAAGCCTGAAAAGGGGAAGAAACCCGAGTACACGGTCTACGGGCGAGGCGGCCGTGGAGGCCAGAAGAAGAAATCCGCACCGCCGCGAAAGAAGCCCGGGGCCAAGGGCGAAAAGCCTCCGTACACGGTCTATCGCTCCCGCCCCAGCCTCCGCGACCGGCTGGGAAAGCCGAGCCTGCAGAGCATCCGGCGTGACTCCGGGGGCGGCGGCGGGATCCGGGGCTTCTTCGGCCGGCTCACCGGTGGGAAGCGACCCTGGCTCCGCTGGATCCTGATCTTCGCGGTGGGCTGGCTGCTGCTCAGCTTCATCACCTTCGCGATCTCCGCTCAGATCCAGAAGGGAAAGCTCCCGGATTCGGCGAAGGACGCGCTCGAGGGCGGCCCGGCCGTGCTGGCGGGTCAGAACATCCTCATTCTGGGCGGCGACCGCCGCGGCAAGACCCAGCGCAACGCCAGCGGCAGCGAGGGTCAGGGGCCGCCGCGTGCCGACACGATCATGGTGCTGCACGCCTCGCTGACGTCGTTCCGCAAGCTCTCAATTCCGCGCGACAGCTACGCGGCGATTCCGAATTGCGGCACCCAGAAGATCAACGCCTCCCTCGCCTGCAATACGCGCAGCCCGAACGGAAACCCGGGCGAGACGATCAGGACGGTCGAGGACTTCCTCGGAATCGACATCAACCACATCATCATCGTCGACTTCGACGGCTTCGCGGACTTCATCAACACCCTCGGCGGAGTCACC
>Ga0126308_10000556_pt1 | contig 12783 bp, 11 predicted proteins | sample Plot55_FD_92533 | JGI IMG/M metagenome (GOLD analysis project Ga0126308, IMG submission 92533) | Serpentine soil microbial communities from UC McLaughlin Reserve, CA, USA - Plot55 | ecosystem: Environmental > Terrestrial > Soil > Grasslands | place: USA: UC McLaughlin Reserve, Lake County... | reverse complement strand
GCCTCCAGCTCGGCCAGGGTCGTCCAGCGGTAGCCGTCGGTGCCGTGGCGGACGATCTCGCGCTGGCCGGCCTTGTCGATCACCACCGGGACGCAGCCGGCGGCCATCGCCTCGACAGTGGTGATGCCGAAGTGCTCGAACACCCAGGGGGCTGCCTCCTCGTCCTCGCCGAGGCCGGTGGCCACCCAGAAGACCGAGCTGGTGGCGAACAGGTCCTCGACCAGGGCCCGAGGGGCGTTGGCGTGGATGTGGACGGGCAGCCCGGCGGCGGCCCGCCTGACCTCGGCCAGGTAGGGCCGGTGGGCCGGCTCGCAGCCGCCGACCAGGTGCAGCTCCCAGCCGTCCAGCCCGCCCCCCCGGACCATCTCGCCGAACGCCTGGACCTGCTCGAGCTGCTTCTTGGAGTGGCCGTAGCCGGGGGCGATGAACCGGCCGACGGTCAGGATGCGCCTGGCCTTGGTCCCGGGCCGCAGGTCGCGGGTCCGGATGGGCGGGAACAGGACGTCGGAGTCGACCCCCCACAGCCGCCGGATCCAGTGGCGGGTGTACTGGGAGTTGGCCAGCACGCGCTCGTAGTGGTCGAGGAACTCCAGGTCGCCAGGGTCGCGCAGCAGCCACGGGAACCGCTCGCCGGCCCAGCGCCGCGGCTCCCAGGTGGCGTCGGCCATGTGCAGCCGGCTCACCGCCACCCCGAGGGTGCGGTCGTCGCCGGCCGCGGGGACGAAGGTGTCGCTGTCGAAGACGACCTCGCGGTCGCGGCCGGAGGGCGGCAGCTCCAGCTCATGGCGGCGGAAGCCGGCCGGCGAGGCCTCCAGCCGGGCCAGCTCGGTGCCGCCCTCGTGGCTCACCACCACCTCGGCCGGGCCGGGGCCGCCGGGACGGCCCAGGTCGAACACCACCCGCTTGGCGGGCCCGCCAGCCAGCTGGAGGGCGGCCCGGCCGCTGGTCCAGACCCAGGTCCGGCGCCGGCCGCCCTCGGGCGGGAACCAGCCCAGCCCCCACTCGACCACGCCGGGCTTGGCCTCGCGGACATGGCGGCCCAGGACCCGGACCAGGCGCCGCTGCCAGCCGGCCAGGTCGTGGTCGAACGGGGTCGGGAAGTAGCAGAGGTACAGGTTGTGGCGGGCCTGGGCCTTGACCCGGCTCATGTAGGAGGCGTTGACGAACAGCTCGTACTCGGCCGACAGGCGGGCCACCTGGGGCTCGCCCCGCTCGGGGACGATGCGGAGGTTCACCTTGCCGAGGTTGAGGCCGAGGTGGTCGGCCAGGAGGTCCTTGCCGACGTCGCTGTGGCCGACCAGGTCGACCTCGTGGCCCTCGTCGGCCAGGACCTGGGCGAGCATGCTGCTGTGGCGCTCTCCCCCACCCATGGACTGCAGGAACCGGTTGTAGACGGCCACCTTCAAAACGCGCTAGCTCCCTGGTACTCCGGGCCCAGGGTCAGCCCCGGGCGACGACGTAGGTCTCGTTGCTCTGGTACAGCCCCCACACCAGCTTGTCGTGGGCCCTGCGGACCTCCCGGAGGGCCTCGGTCGTCTCCTGGAGCCGGCCGGCCAGCACCTTGACCACGTGGGCCAGCTCGTACGCCCATTCCGGGTCGTGGTGGTGGTCGGTGACCCGGCCCTTGCGGTCGCGGTGGTCGAGGCTGACTCGGAGCTTGCCCATGGCCCGCTCGACCAGGTCGTCCAGGGGCGGGTGGACGACCGGCTCCGGACCAAGGTACTCCGGCGGCGGGCCGGGGTGGTTGGCCGGGTTGGTGCCGGTGCACTCCACCTCAAGACCGGCCTCGCGGCAGAGGAACTCGAGCAGGGGCAGGTCGTAGAAGCGGACATGGGTCGGGTCGCGCCAGAAGTCGTGGCTGAGCACGGCGTAGCAGGCCGGGTTCGGGGTCACGGCCACGAACCGGCCGCCGGGGGCGAGCACCCGCCGGACCCCGGCGAGCAGCTCACGGACCTGGTCGGGGGTGAGGTGCTCGACGAAGTGGGCGCAGAAGACCCCCTGGTAGGGCCCGGGGGCGGGGTCACCGTTGAGGAAGGCGATGGCGTCGCCGCGGGCCACGTCGAGGCCCTTGGCCCGGGCCGCCTCGACCATGCCCTCGTCCGAGTCAACTCCTTCGGCCTTGATGCCCTTGGAGTCCAGCAGGCCGAGGAACTCGCCCCGGCCACAGCCCAGCTCCAGCACCGGGCTGTTGTCCTCGAACATGGGCACGTAGTGGCGCAGGACCTCGCGCGTGTGCTCGGGGTCGAAGTCCATGTACGAGTAGTAGTCGCTCTCCAACCGGGTCACCGTGCCGACCTCCGCTGGGCCTGGGCGTCTGCGTGACGCCTGCGCTCGAACTCTACGACGCCAGCTCACGACCCGGCCACGACCTGGCAACGACCCGGCGCCGGCGTTCTATGCTGACCGGGTCAGAACACCGCTCAAGTATCCGGCGGTGAAGGATCTCGCGGCTGGCGAGGGCGGCGCGCAAGCTTCAGCGCTGCAGGAACGGTGTAGCGCTGCATGCGGCGCCGGATACATGATCGCTGTTCTGGACCACGAGGAGGTTCGAGCGATGAGTGGCTGGTCCGACGAGGGTGCGGGCGACCGGCGTGGCCGGGCCGGCACGGCGGGCGAGCGGGCCCAGAAGCCGCTGCCCCCGGGCTGGAGCGTGCGGCCCCGGAGCATGCGCCAGGGATCGCCGCGCGACCTGGACGTCGCCGACGTCCCGCCCCGCGAGCAGCGCCAGCGCCCACCCCGGGGCCCCAGCGGTGGCGGCGGCCGGGCTCCCAAGGCCCGCCGGCCCCGGCGCTGGGGGCGCCGCATCGGGGTCGCCCTGCTGGTCCTGGTCGTGCTGCTGGTCGGGCTGGGGGTCTGGGTCGACTCGCGGCTCAACCGGGTCGACGCCCTGACCGACTACGCCGGCCGGCCGGCCGCCACCCCCGGGGCCGACTGGCTGATCGTCGGCTCCGACAGCCGCCAGGGCCTCGACGAGACCCGCCGCCGCGAGCTCGGCACCGGCCAGGCCGCCGGGCGGCGGGCCGACACCATGATGCTGCTGCACATCCCCCGCGGCACCGGCAAGCCGGTCCTGATCAGCCTGCCCCGCGACTCCTATGTGCCGATCCCCGGGCATGGCCGCAACAAGCTCAACGCGGCCTACGCCTTCGGCGGCCCCCAGCTGCTCTCCCGCACCGTCGAGCAGGTCAGCGGCATCCGTCTCGACCGGTACATGGAGGTCGGCTTCGACGGCTTCGCCAGCGTGGTCGACGCCGTCGGCGGGGTCCAGATCTGCCCCAAGACGGCCATGCGCGACCCGATGGCCGGCCTCAACGTCAAGGCCGGCTGCCAGGTCGCGAGCAGCAAGACGGCCCTGGCGTATGTACGGGCCCGCCACAGCGGACGCGGCGACCTTGACCGGGTCCAGCGCCAGCAGGAGTTCCTCGGCTCCCTGATCGGCAAGTCGACCAGCCCGGCGGTGCTTCTCAACCCCTTCCGCAGCGTCCCCCTGCTCCTCAGGGGCACCGAGGCGGTCGCCGTCGACCAGGCGGCCCACGTCCACAACCTGATCCGGTTCCCCTTCGCCATGCGCGACATCAGCAACGGCGGCGGCATCGCCACCACCGTCCCGGTCGCCGGCACGGCCACCGTCGGGGGCGCCGGCTCCGTCGTCCAGTGGGACCGCCAGCGGGCCTCGGCCCTGTTCGAGGCCCTCCAGCACGACCAGCCCGTCGACACCCTGGTCGACCAGGGTGGGTGAGCTCGACGACCCGGTCGTCGTCGAGCTGCCCCTTCGGGGCGAGTGGTCGGTCGAGCGGACCCCGGCGGACCGGGTCCCCAGCCACGGCACCGACCTGCTCGGGCAGCGCTACGCCTACGACCTGGTCCGCACCGACCACCGTCGCGGGTTCCATGTGCACCCGGCGGGGACCCTGCGCTGGCTGCTGATCGGGGGCCGGACACGGGACTGCCACGGCTGGGGGCAGCCGGTCCACGCGGTCCTGGACGGGGTGGTCGTCCAGGCCGTGGACGGCGTGGCCGAGCGCCACTGGCTCCACCCGGTGCGGGAGTCCTGGGTGGCGGTGAAGACCACGGTGAGGTTCGCGCGGCGAGGGCTGGACCCCGCCGGGCTCGCCGGTAACCACGTGATCGTGGAGACCGCGGGGAGGTACGCGCTGTACGCGCACCTGGCGCCGGGCAGCGTCGCCGTCACCAGGGGCCAGCAGGTCCGCGCCGGCGAGGTGCTCGGACGGGTCGGCCACACCGGCAACTCGACCGCCCCGCACCTGCACTTCCACCTGATGGACTCGGCGGACCCGCTGCGGGCAAGGGGCGTGCCGTGCGCCTTCGCCGCCTACCTGGTGGAACGCGACGGGCGGTGGCAGCGCGTCGAGCGCGGCATCCCGCACCGCCGCGAGCGCATCTCCTCGGTCCCCTAGGGGCGGTTGTCCCAGTCGCCGGCCACGGCGCGGCCGGGGGTCTGCTTCTTGAAGGCGAGCTTGGCGGCGCCGCCGGTGAAGGAGTCCTTCAGGTACCAGCGGGTGCCGGCGCGCAGGATGCCCGGGGTCCAGGTGCCGTTGCCGTTCCAGTCGCCGGCGAAGCCGGCGTCGGTGGGGCGGCCGAAACGGACGCGGATCTCGGAGGGGCCGCTGCCGTCGGTGTTGCGGAGCCAGAAGGTGCCCTTGCGCTGGACGCCGGGGGTGAAGTCGCCGTCGCCGTCCCAGTCGCCGGCCAGGTAGTTGTCGCCGGCGCCACCGAAGGTCACCGTCGTGTCGGCCGGGCCGGTGGAGTTGGTGTTGCGGATCGACCACACGCCGGCCCGGACGGCCGCCGGGGTCCGGGTGCCGTTGGCGTCCCAGTCCCCCACCACCAGCCGGTCGCCGTGGTGGCCGTACCAGAAGTCGAGCACGCTGCCGTCGGAGTTGCGCAGCAGGAGGTGGTTGCTGTCGCGGGCCGCGCTGGGCCGGACCACGCCGACGGTCTGGGTGCCGTCGCCGTCCCAGTCGCCCACCACCGGCTGGTCGCCGGCCCGCCCCCAGCGGTAGCTGGCGAACACCCGGGCCGAGGTCGAGAGCTGCTCGGCGTTGGCGTTGCTGACCCGCCAGGCCCCGGCCGCGAACCCGCCGGTGCTGGTCCCGGACGGCCCGGCGGGCCGGTTGACGAACACCCGGCTGGTCGTCGGCCGGGCCGAGGCCCCGCCGGCGGCCGCGGTCACGGTGATGGTCGCCCACCCCTGGGGGGCCAGCTCGCCACCGGTGACGCGGCCGTTCCAGCGGACCTTGGCCTGCGAGCCCTTGCCGCTGAAGGAGCGGATCCTGGCCCCGTTGGACCCGGTGACCGTGGCCCGCCAGCGGACGACCCCGCTGAAGCGGGCGTGCACGCCGGCGTAGCCGCCGCGCTCGGGGCTGATCCGCGAGCTGGTGGCGTAGCCGCCGTAGATCTTGGGCCGCCCGATCCTGGCCACCGCCAGGCGGATGGACCCCAGCCGGGCGATCGTCGGGTTGCCCGGGCAGGTGGTGTAGGAGGTCGAGCGGTGGCCGAGGATGGTGTTGACGACCACCCGGCGCCCGGCCGGGTAGCGGGTGTTGGCCCCGCCGGCGCTGCGCAGGACGGTGTGGCCGCGCGGGTCGACGTGGGTCAGGTCGAGCTTCCAGGCCAGCAGCCGGTGCAGGGCGGCCAGCATGGGGGTGGTCGGCCGGGCCGAGGTGAAGGTCCCGAGCAGGGCGACCCCGGTGCTGTTGGTGTTGAACCCGCCGGCGTGGGCGCCGAGCACGGCCCGGGTGACGCCGCCGTAGCGGCCCTCGAACACGCGGCCGTAGCGGTCGACCAGGAAGTTGTAGCCGATGTCGTTCCAGCCTCTTGTGCGCACGTGGTACAGGTAGTCGGACCTGATCAGGGCGGCGCTCTCCGAGGGCGGGTAGCTGTTGCTCTGCACGGTGTGGTGGACGAAGGCGGCCTTGACGGTGTCGCTGTAGTCGGGGTTGGCGCGGCGGATGGACTCGTTCGCGCCCCAGGCGGCCCGGCTGATGATCCTCGGCCGAGTGGTGGCGGCGGTGGCCACCCCGGCCCGCGGCCCCTCGGTCCCCGGGGTCGCGGTCAGGTCCGGGGTGATCATGTGGGCCTCGAGCCCGTTCGCGGCCACGGCCGCCGTCGCCGCCTGGGCGGCCTCGGCCCCGGCCGTGGCGGCCGGCGGGTCGACCCGCACCTGCACGTCGGCGGTGCCGGCGTCCAGCCACTGCCCGTCGCTGTAGGCCCGGCCGCCCGGCCGGTATTCGCTGCTGGTCGCGTCCGGGCCGTCACCGGACTGCTCGACCGCACGCCAGGCCGACCACCCCGCCGCCGTCCGGGTCCGCATCGAGACCTTCGTGTCCTCGGTCCTGGTGTCGGCGTCAGGCCAGGAGAACCCCACGAACCGGGCCTTGCCAACGCCCACCGGCGCCGGCTGCAGCGGGGCTGCCGCCGGGGTGGCGGGGACGCGCTGCAACGACCCGGCCCCGGGCTCGGCCCCCCGGAGGGGGACGCTAGCAGGCCCGGGAGATGGCCGCGCCGTTGTCCACAGCCCCGGCCTGACCCTCGGCACCCACCGTGGGGGCTGGGGCTGGGGCAAGGGCGACCTTGACGTTCTTGAGGGTGCCCGGCTCGACCTTGTGGGCGGTGATGCTGGGCTGGGCGGCGTTGAAGAGGGTCAGGGTGAGCGCCGAGGCGGCGCCGGCGGCCAGGGCGCGGCCGGCCAGCGATCGCAGGGACCGGAACAGCACGAGCGTCCTCCAGCGGGTGCGGCGGTGTTCGGGAAGGACGTCGGTCGATCGCCGCCGGATCTGAAGGCTTTTCCGCTAGGGAGAAATATGGAACTTGGTCGATTTGAGGGCGTAGGCCGTTCGGAACCAGGCGCCGGTCACGGTGACGCTGGTGCGCCGGCCGGCCTTGACCCCGTCGACGGTGACCCGGGAGACCCGGCCGCCCTAGGAGGGCAGCTTGGTCTCGCGGACCCGGGTCGCGGTGCCGATGCCGAGGCGGGCGCCGAGGGCGGCCGCCGACACGGTCTTCTTCCAGCGGAAGTTCGGGTTCCGGTGGGTGCCGCCGCCCCGGTCATACGGGTCGTCGGAGCGGCTCGGGAACCAGGGCAGCGGGGCGCTCCCCCACTGGGCGTTGCTGGAGGTGTAGCCGCCCGAGGACGACGAGTAGAAGGCCTGCACGACCCGGGAGCCGTAGCGCACGACCAGCGACCCGGTGCCGCGGACGGCCGCGACCCAGCGCGCCCCGTAGTAGCCCTGCTCCTTGGCGTAGCCGCGAAGTGCTGGTCGCGGACGGTCCCGTAGAGGCGCAGTCGCAGCCGTCCCAGCGCCCGTAGCCCCAGCGCTGGGTCCGGGACCGGACGGCGACCAGGGCGTAGCTGCGGGCGGCGATCGCCTGGGCCCGCAGGGCCTCGTTGGCGAACGACCCCGGCACCTCGGCCAGGCCCCGCAGGTACCGGTTGAACGGGATCACGGCCACCGCCCGGGGGCGGGTGACGCCCCGGTTGTCGCGGACCAGGTGGACGTCAAGGCGGCCCCAGCGCAGCTGCTGGCCGGTCTGGGGCAGCGACAGCCGGGCCGGGGGCAGGGCGGTCTGGAACCGGACCACCACCCCGGTGCCGGCCCTGGTCGGCCCGAACGCCCGCCGGCCGGAAGGGTCGAACACCGAGGTGCCGCCCGACTCGGGCCGGATCGACCAGGTGGTGTGGCCGCTGAGGCTGCGCCGGGCCTTGTGCCCGCCCGGGGTCAGGCCCGAGACCGCGAACCGGCCGCTGCCGCCCTTGCCGGGGACCTCGACCCCCTTGACCAGGACCCGGCCGAGCCGGCCCCGGCGGCCGGGTCGTGGTCGGCCTGGAGCAGGCCGACCCGGATGGTGGCCGGCAGGGTGGCCGGCCTGGCCTGGGCGCCGCCGTAGTAGTAGGAGATGATCCGCCCGGCGCTGGCCCCCCGCAGGGCCATGCCGTGGGCGCCGTACTGGCTCATGCCGATGCCGTGGCCGTAGCCGCCCCCGACGATGGTGAAGGCCCGCGGGGCGGCCTGGGCCACCGGGTCGGCCGGCCCGGTGGACAGCGAGAGGGCGACGGCCAGTGCCCCTGCCGCGGCGACCGTTCGACCCCGACGGCTCACGAGCATCCCGACCTCCCGGCGGCGACGGCGTCCCCTCGGAAGGTCGGCGCCGTCGGCGGGCGCCTTGAGTGGAGGGTCACGAACACCGGCACCGCGACGGCCATGGTGAGGACCGACCGGTCACGGTCACCCGGTCACGTCACCGCCGGCGGCGGCCAGGTAGGCGGCCAGGGCGTCGGGCCAGGGCCGCAGGGCGGGCACGCCGGCCAGGCGGGCCAGGCGGTTGTCCAGGACCGAGAAGGCGGGCCGGGGGGCCGGGCGAGGGAACTCGGCGGTCGTGGTCGGCTCGACCCGGCCGGGGTCGCGGCCGGTGCCGGCGAGGACGGCCCGGGCCAGCTCGAACCAGGAGCAGGCGCCCTGGTTGGTCAGGTGGTAGGTGCCGTGCTGGCCGGTGCGCTGGAGGGCGCGGACGCCCTCGGCCAGGTCGGCCGCGTAGGTGGGGCTGCCGACCTGGTCGTCGACCACCCGCAGGGTGTCGCGCTCGGCGGCCAGGCGCAGGATGGTGGCCACGAAGTTGCGGCCCCCGACCCCGTACACCCAGGCCGTGCGGACGATGTAGCTGCGGCCCCAGACGTCGCGCACGGCCTGCTCGCCGGCCAGCTTGGAGCGGCCGTAGACGCTGGCCGGGGCCGGCTGGTCGTACTCGCCGTAGCCGTCGGGCCGGGTCTCGGCGGCGGCGCCGTCGAACACGTAGTCGGTGGACAGGTGGACCAGCTCGGCGTCGACCTCGCGGCAGGCCAGGGCCAGGTGGCGGGGCCCGAGGCAGTTGTGCAGGAACGCCCGGTCGGGGTCGGCCTGGCAGCCGTCGACGTCGGTCCAGGCGGCCGCGTTCACGACCAGGTCGGGGGCCAGCTCGGCCACGGTGTCGGCCACCGCCGGCCAGCTGGTGATGTCGAGGCCGGCCCGGTCGAGGGCGACCAGCTCCTTGGCGTCGCGGAACGACGCCTCGAGGGCCCGCCCGACCTGGCCGCCCGCCCCGGTGAGCAGCACCCTCACCTTTGCCCGGACCCCCTGCCGTGGTCCAGGGTCCGGGCCGCCCCGGCGGGCTTCATCGGGCGCCACCAGTCCTCGTGGGAGCGGTACCAGGCGATCGTCTCGGCCAGGCCCTGGTCGAAGTCGTGGGCCGGCGCCCAGCCGAGCTCACGGACCCTGGTCGTGTCCAGCGAGTAGCGCCAGTCGTGGCCCGGCCGGTCGGCCACGAACTCGATCCGGTCCTCGCCGGCCCCGAAGGCGGCCAGGATGCGCCGGGTCAGCTCCAGGTTGGTGACCTCGTTGCCGCCGCCGATGTTGTAGATGGCCCCGGTCTGGCCGCGCCGCAGGACCAGGTCGATGGCGCTGCAGTGGTCGAGCACGTACAGCCAGTCGCGGATGTTGCCGCCGCTGCCGTACAGCGGCACCTTGTGGCCGTCTATCAGGTTGGTCACGAACAGCGGGATGACCTTCTCGGGGAACTGGTAGGGCCCGTAGTTGTTGGTGCAGCGGGTCACGACCACGTCCAGCTTGTGGGTGGCGGCGTACGCCAGGGCGACCAGGGAGCCGCCGGCCTTGCCGGCCGAGTACGGCGAGGACGGCTCCAGCCGGTCCTCCTCGGCGAACGAGCCGTCGCTGATGGTCCCGTACTCCTCGTCGGTGCCGACCTGGAGGAAGCGCCCGACCCCGGCCCGGCGGGCCGCCTCGGCCAGGGTCGCGACCCCGACGGTGTTGGTCCGCACCGCCTCCAGGGGCTCGACGATGGAGCGGTCGACGTGGGTCTCGGCGGCGAAGTTGACCACCACGTCGTGGCCGGCGATCGCCTCCCCGACCTGGTCGGGGTCGCAGATGTCGCCCTGGACGAACTGGTGGCGTGGGTCGCCCTCCAGGTCGTCCACGCTGGCCCGGTTGCCGGCGTAGGTGAGCTTGTCGAAGTTGGTCACCTGGGCGTCGGGGTCGGTAGCGAGCAGGTGGCGCACGTAGTTGGAGCCGATGAAGCCGGCCCCGCCGGTCACGAGGAAGCGCATGACGGCAGCTCCGCTCCTTGGTCGGTGGCGCTGACCACCGAAGCCTACCGGAGCCTGAGCCCGGACCCGACGGTGAGGGTCAGGCTGGCCCCGTCGCCCGCCTTGACCAGCTTCACCTTGCCGCCCAGGACCGAGGCCAGCAGCCGGGCCTGGCGGGCCAGGGCCGGCGGGTAGGCCAGGGTCGAGGCCTGCCCGGTGGGCGTGGCCGCGTTGCCGGTGCCGACGACCCGGACGCCGAGGCGGCGCAGGTCGGTGGCCGCCCTGGCCGCCGCCCCGGCGGCGCCGCTGCCGTTCAGGACCGTGACCGGCGTGGCCGCCAGCGAGATCCCCTTGCCGCCGGGCAGGCCGACCGGGGGCAGGGTGGCGGCGTCGCGGGCCAGGGCCCGCATCAGGATGCCGGCCTCGGGCAGCGGGTCGACGAAGGCGGCGCAGCCGGCGCAGCGCGGCGGCGCGGCCACGCTCGGGTAGACCCGCATGTCGATCGAGCCCGGGTCGAGCTTGCGCAGCCGCCTGGCCAGGCTGAGGGCCGTGCTGGTGCTCAGGTGGTCGTCGGTCTCGATGTGGTCGGTGGCGATGTTGGCCACGTCCAGCAGCTTGGGCAGGCCGGCCAGGTTCCCTCGGCGGGCCACCTCGGCCATGACCGCCCGCAGGAACTCCTGCTGGCGGCCGATGCGGCCGAAGTCGGAGTCGATGTGGCGGGCCCGGACGAAGGCCAGGGCCTTGACCCCGTTCATCTTCTGGCAGCCCGGGTCCATGTGCAGGTTGGCGTAGCTGTCGTCCAGCCGGTGGCCGCTGCGGTTGCAGAGGGTGACCCCGCCGAGGGCGTCGACCACGTTGAGGAACCCGGCGAAGTCGATCTCGACGTAGTGGTTGATGGTCAGCCCGGTGGTCTGGGAGACCGTCTTGACGAGCAGGTCGGGGCCGCCGAAGGCGAAGGCGGCGTTGATCTTGTTCGTCCTGCCGTCGACGCTGGCCCGCAGGTCCCGAGGGAGCGAGACCATCACCGCCTTGTCCCGCGCCGGGCTGACGTGCAGGACGATGATGGTGTCGGTGCGCTGGCCGGCCACCTCGACGGTCTGGATCCGGCCGAGCTGGCGGCGGCTGAGGCCGTCGCGGGAGTCGGAGCCGACCAGCAGGATGTTCATCGGCTTGCCGGCGGCGACCGGGGTCAGGCCGGCCACCGGCCGCTGGCCCTTGCCGACCAGCCGGTCGGCGTAGCGGTAGCCGTACAGGGCCCCGGCCCCGGCCAGCACCACCACCAGCGCCAGCACGATGGCCAGGGTCCGCAGCAGGTTGCGGCGCCGCCGCGAGCTCAGCTTGGGGGGCTTGCGGCCGGCGGCGGCGCCGAGCGCCTCGAGGTTGGCCCACCGGTCGCCCGATCCCTGGAACGTCGTCGCCCTGCGGTCGGTCACGGTTCGAGCAAGCTCCTGCTGGAGGCGGGCAATTTGGCCTAGGGATTTGAAGAGCCTAGCATGCGCGTCCGTGAACACCTCGGGCGCCGCGTTCGACAGCTTCAACGTCGCCGCCGAGCGCCTGACCGGGCGCTACGGCGACAAGCCCTTTGTCACATGGTACGACGACCACCGGGATCAGCGGGTCGAGTTGTCGTACCGGACCTTCGGCAACTGGGTCGCCAAGACGGCCAACCTTCTGGTCGACGAGCTCGGCGCCGGGCCCGGGGACCGGGTCGGGGCGATCCTGGCCGACCACTGGCAGACGCCAATCGTCATGGCCGCCTGTTGGCGTGCTGGCACACAACTGGTCGTCATCGACCCGGCGTCCCCCGATCGGCCGACACCGTCGTTGGCGGCCGCGTTCGTGCGCGAGGAATTCCTGGCCGCTACCGAGGCCATGCTCGGCGAGACGGTGATCGTGGCCCTGACCGCCGACCTGCTCGGCCGCGGCGAGCACGACCTCGGCAAGGCGCTCAGCTTCTCCCGGCTCGTCCCCAGCATGGGGGACGAGTTCGACGGCGGGTCCGACCCGGGCGGCGACGCCCTCACCGCCGGGGGCGAGGCCGCGACCATGGGCGGCCTGCTCGAGCGGGCCGCGGCCCTGGCCGGGCGGACCGCCCTGGGCGAGGGCGACCGGCTGCTGTCGGGGCGGTCGCTGCTGACCGTTGACGGGGCCGTGGCCGGGCTGCTGGCCCCCTTCACCCGCGGCGCCGGGGTGGTCCTGGTCGCCGGGCTCGACCCGGCCCGGTTCTGGAAGCGGGTGGCCGACGAGCGGGTCACGGTGGCCGTGCTCAGCCAGCGCCAGGCCGCCGCCGTCCGCGACACCGGGCCGCCACCGCCCGGCCTCGACCGTTCCCGGCTGCGGACACTGCTCGATGACTGAACGCTCAAGCGACCTCTCGTGGACGACGACCCTCTCTCCAGAAGGCTGCCGCGACGTGGTACTTTGCCGGCTGCTGCCGAATGGGGAGGAGATGTCCATGAAGCTGTCGGTGGTCGTCCCGTTCTACAACGAACTGCGGACGCTCCCGACGGTGATCGACCGCCTCCTCAAGGTCGACTTCAACGCCCTTGGCCTGGAGACGGAGCTGATCTTCGTCGACGACGGCTCGACCGACGCCGGCCGCAGTCTGCTCGACCCGCTCCCCCGCGACGACGTCCGGGTGATCGTCCACCCCACCAACCGGGGCAAGGGCGCGGCCGTCAAGACGG
>Ga0126308_10000555_pt1 | contig 12801 bp, 10 predicted proteins | sample Plot55_FD_92533 | JGI IMG/M metagenome (GOLD analysis project Ga0126308, IMG submission 92533) | Serpentine soil microbial communities from UC McLaughlin Reserve, CA, USA - Plot55 | ecosystem: Environmental > Terrestrial > Soil > Grasslands | place: USA: UC McLaughlin Reserve, Lake County... | reverse complement strand
CTCCCGGCGTGCCACTCGCGGCGTGGCGGCGGCGTGCACGCCCGGCCCCGCGGCGCGCACGGCTCGTCCCCGCGTCCTGTCCCCGGCGAGCGGGCGGGCCTACACTGGCCGCCATGCGACCGTGCATTCACCTCCTGGCCGCCGCGCTCGCGCTCGCCCTCGCCGCGCCGGCACGCGCGCAGGCGGACCCGCGCGCCCTCTGCGACACCGCCGCCGCCTACCACGAGCTGGACTTCTGGGTCGGCGAGTGGGACGTGCAGGTCGGCGAGCGGACCGTCGGCACGAACCGGATCGAGCGCGTCGTGCACGGCTGCGCGCTGGTGGAGCACTGGCGCGACGCGTCCGGCGTCGAGGGGCAGAGCCTCTTCTACTACCAGCGCGCCCGCCGCGACTGGAAGCAGGTCTGGGTGTCGCCGGGCGCCGTGAAGGAGAAGCACCTCGTCGCCCGCTACCCGGGCGGCGCCGTCCGCTTCCAGGGCGAGCTCCCGATGCCTAACGGCTCATTCGTCCTCGACCGGACGACGCTGACCCCGCTCCCCGGCGGCCGCGTCCGCCAGGTGATCGAGCAGTCGTCCGACGGCGGCGCGACGTGGACGGTGGGGTTCGACGCGGTGTATGTGCGGCGGCGGTAGGCGCCCCCGTCAGCGGGCCCGGATCCCCGCTCGGGCCTCGGTGCCGCGCGGGAGCCCCGCGGCCGGCGGCAGCGGCGGCGGGACGGCGCCGATCCGCCGGACGAGCGACTCCAGGCGCGGGTCGCCGCGCAGCGGATCGAAGGCCGGCGCGCAGGCGATGAACCCCATCCACGGTACGCCGTCCTCGTACCCGCGCTCGAGGTACGCGAACGCGCGGTCGGCGTCGCCGAGCGCCGCGTACGTCCACGCGACGCCGGGCGGCCACACGTACTCGGTCGCCTCCCGCGCGTGGACCTCGCGGAGCAGCTCGCGCGCCTCCCCGGTTGCGCCCTCGACGGCGAGCGCCCACGCGAGGTTGATCGACGAGAGGGTGACCGGCACCCGCTCCCGCATCCGCCGCAGGACCGGCACCGATTCCGCCGCCCGCCCGGCGGGGACCGTCACCAGCGCGCGCATCCAGGCCAGGAAGAAGTCGTCCGGGAACTGCGCCTCCGCGCTCTCCAGGGCGCCCATCGCGTCGTCGAACCGGCGCGCGATGTGGGAGATGAGCGCCCCGGTGCCGCGCGTCTCCGGCGACGCCGGGTCCAGCTCGACCGCGCGGTAGCTGGCGTCGAGCGCCTCCTCCGGGCGCCCCTCCATCAGGAGGTGGAACCCGTACATCAGGTGCGCGAGCTCGGAGTTGGGGTTGAGGGCGAGCCCCCGCTCGTACCGGGCGCGCGCCCCCGCCCAGTCGTAGCGGTGCGTCCCCTCGACCCAGCCTAACGCCACGTGCGCCTCCGCGACGTCGGGGTCGATCTCCAGCGCCCGGGCGGCGTACGCGATCGCCTTGGCGGCCGTCTCCCGCGGGCGCACGCCGAAGTAGCCGCCCACGTGCCAGCAGTAGGTCTTCGCCAGCATGGCGTAGGCTCTGGCGAACCGCGGGTCGCGCGCGATGGCCCGCTCGAAGCACGCTATGGCCTGAGCTACCGAGTCCGGGCTGGCTCTGTAGTAGTGGTGCCGCCCGAGCAGGAAGAGGTTGTACGCCTCGCTGTCTCCCGTCGGGCGCCGGGCCGCGCGCGCCCGCTCCTCGGGCGACAGCCGGGCGCGCAGGGCGCCCGCCACCTGCTCGGCGACCTCCGTCTGGATGGCGAAGACGTCGGTCAGGTCCCGGTCGAACGTCCGCGCCCAGAGGTGGGCGTCGCTGGCGGCGTCGATCAGCTGCGCCACGATCCGCAGCCGGTTGCCCGCGCGCCGCACCGTGCCCTCGACCACGTGCGTCACCGAGAGCTCCGCCGCGATCTCGCGCGTCCCCTTCGTCGTGCCCTTGTAGCGCATCACCGACGTCCGCGAGATCACCTTGAGGCTGGCGATCTGCGAGAGCTGCGCGATGATGTCCTCCGTGATCCCCTCGCTGAAGTACTCGTCGTCCGCGCTCGCCCCCAGGTTCGCGAACGGCAGCACGGCGACGCTCGGCTTCGGGCGCTCGGCGGGCCGCGGGAGCGGCACCGTCTCGCCGGTCATGGTGGACACCGACTCGAGCGCGTGCAGCACCTCGCGCCCGCTCTGCGGCCGCCGCTCGGGCTCCTTCTCGAGGCAGCGCATCACGAACGCCGCCAGCTCGCGCGGCACGTCGCCCCGCCGGCCGGTGATCTCCGCCGGCTCCTCGGCGATGTGCGCCACGAGTAGCGCCCGCGGCGAGCGCCCGGTGAACGGCGGCGCGCCGGTGAGGAGCTCGTACGCGATCACGCCGAGCGCGTAGATGTCCGCCCGGTGGTCCACGCCCGGGTCGGCGCTCGCCTGCTCGGGCGACATGTACGCCGGCGTGCCGATCGCGGCGCCGAGCTGCGTCAGGGTGTAGAGGTCCTTCGCGCTCTCGGCGCGCTCGGGACGCTGGCCGACGCCCGCGGCGTCGGCCAGCGCCTTCGCGATCCCGAAGTCCGTCACGACCGCCGTGCTCCCGGACAGCAGGATGTTCTCCGGCTTGATGTCCCGGTGCACCACGCCCCGCTCGTGCGCGAACGCCAGCGCGCGCGCGACGTCGCGGAGGACGCTCACCGCCTCGCGGATCGAGAGCACGCCGCGGGCGGCGAGGTGCGCGCGCAGGCTCTCGCCGTCCACGAACGGCATCATGTAGTACGGGAGGCCGTCCGCCTCGCCGGCGGCGAGCACGGGGACGATGTTGGCCTGCTGGAGCGAGGCGGCCAGCCGGATCTCCCGCCGGAAGCGCTCGGTGCTCACCGCGGCCGCCGAGTCCGGCGACAGCGTCTTCACGACGACGCGGCGGCCGAGCCCGAGCTCGCGCGCGACGAACACGCGCGACATCCCGCCGCCCGTCAGCTCGCCCTCTATTCGATAGGCGGCGCCGAGGGCGGCCTGGAGCTGGTCGCGGAGGGGGTCCGGCCCCTGCCCCGACGCTGCCGTCATTCCCGCACCCGCCCCATCGCCAGCGCCCCGCGCCCGAACTTCGCCCGCACCGCGTCCAGCGCGTGCGACACCGCGCGGTCCTTCTCCGTCTCCACCGCCGCGCCCGCGTCGCCGCCGAACAGCGACGGCTGCGCCGCCCCCGGGTGCGACGCCAGCGACGAGAGCGCCACGCCGAGCAGCCGCGCCGGCACCCGCCGCTCCGCGCGCAGCCGCCGCAGCAGCTCGCGCGCGACGGCGTACACCGCCCGGTCGGACTCCACCGCCTCCGGGAGCGTCCGCCCCGCCTGACGACGGCGGAAGTCCGCGTCCTTGATCTTCACCGTCACCGTGCGCGCCGCGTACCCCTCGGCGCGCAGGTCGGCCGCCGCGCGGGAGGCCAGCGCCAGCAGCTCGCGCTCCAGCGCCGCGTCGTCGGCCAGGTCCTCGGCGAAGGTGTCCTCGCGGCTGATGCTCTTCGGGTCCCCGCGCGGGTCGACCGTCGAGTGGTCTACCCCGTGGACGCGGTCGGCCAGCCAGTGCGCGCCGCGCTCGCCCAGCAGCCTGACGAGCGAGTCGAGGTCGCGCGCCAGCACGTCGTCCACCGTGCGGAGCCCCGCGCGCGCCAGCCGCTCCTGCGCCCGCGGCCCCACGCCGGGGATGTCGGCGAGGCCGAACCGGCGCATGAACTCCCCCTCCGCGCCGGGCTCCACCACGTGCACGCCCGCCGCGCCGCGCGACGGCTTCGCCCACTCGACGGCCAGCTTCGCCACCAGCTTCGACGTCCCCCCGCCGATCGAGACCGTGAGCGCCGTCTCGGCCGCCACCGCGGCGCGGATCCGCCGCGCCGTCTCGGCCAGCGGCTCGCCGCGGTAGAGCCCCTCGGTGCCGCTCAGGTCGAGGTACCACTCGTCGATGCTCGCCCCCTCCACCATTGGCGCGAAGCGCTCCAGCACCCCGCGGATCTCCCGGCTCTTCGCCGAGCACGCGCCGCGCGGCACCGGGACCACCAGCGCCCGCGGGCAGAGCCGCACCGCGCGCGCCATCGGCATGGCCGACCGCACGCCGAACTTCCGCGCCTCGTACGACGCCGAGCAGACGACTCCGCGGCTGGCCGCGGAGCCGCCGACGATGAGCAGCGGCGCCCGCCCGGCCCCCTCGGGGTCCACCATGCGCGCCACGGCCACGTAGAACGCGTCGGCGTCGACGAGGAGGATGCGGGGGGCCGCGGGCATGCGTGAAAAGACGCGCGGCCCCCCGGCATCGCCAGGGGGCCGCGGAAGAGGGCCGCTCGACTGCGGACTGCTCAGGCCGCCCGCAGACTCGCGGGGAGCCACATGTGGTCGCTCAGCAGGTAGTGCGCGGGCGGAAAGCCCTGCACGCCGATTTCGAGCGTGTCACCTTCCTGCACGGGAAGCTGCTCGGTGATGGCCGACAGCGCGCCCGTCCAGGAGTCACTGTGCACGAAGCCCGCCTGCCGCACCGTGCTGGCGGAAGTGCTGAGTGCAAACTGATACCTGGGCATCGAAGTCTCCTTGGCGATTCGTCTCCAGCTGCGAACTCATACACCAGTCCGCTGGAAAAGAGCCGAGGCTGCTGAGGGCCCCTCCCGGAAAGGCTTCCAATGCGACAGGCGTGCCAATACGGTCGTTCACGCCGACCATGCCGCCGGCATCCTGTCCCACCGATGCTCCCGGAGCCGCTCGAGCAGCGTCGCGTCGAGCGGCCCGCGATCGCTGGCGGCCATGTTCGCCCGGACGTTCCGGGTCTGGCGCATGCCGGGGATGACGGTGCTCACGTCCGGGTTGGAGAGGATGAAGCGGAGCGCCATCTCCGGGAGCGTCGACCCCGACGGAACGAGCGGCTTGAGCGCGTCGGCGCGCCGCACGCTCTCGCGCAGGTTCTCCGGGCCGAAGTACATGCCGCGCCAGTCGCCCTTGGGCCACGTGCTCTGCTCGGTGAGCGTGCCGGTGAGCGAGCCCTCGTCGAACGGGACGCGCGCGATCACCGCCACCTCCAGCTCCCGGCAGAGCGGGAACAGCTCGTCCTCCGGCGCCTGGTCGAAGATGTTGTAGATGACCTGCACCGCGTCCACGAGCCCCGTGCGCAGCGCTTCGGCCACGTTCGCCGGCTCCCAGCGGTTCACGCTGATCCCGAAGCCGCCGATCATCCCCTCGCGCTTGAGGTCGTCCACCACGCGCTGCCACCGCTCGTCGCGCGCCCAGTCGTCCTCCCAGACGTGGAGCTGCATCAGGTCCACCTTCGGGCGGCCGAGGTTCTTCAGCGTCCGCTCGGTGTACTCGCGCATGTAGTCGGGGGGAAACACCTCGTCGATCGTCGAGCCCTTCACCGGCGGCCACTTCCGGTTCTTCGGCGGGATCTTGCTGGCGGTGTACAGCCGCCCCTCCGCCAGCTTCCCCTCGGCTTCGGGATGCTCCCGCACCAGCTCGCCTAACAACCGCTCGCTCCGCCCATCCCCGTACGCCCACGCCGTGTCGAAGAAGTTGCAGCCCAGCGCGACCGCCTCGCGCAGCGCGGCGCGCGACTGCTCGTCCTCCGACCCGGTCCAGCCGGCCATCCCCCACATTCCGTAGCCAACTTCCGAGACCGGCCACCCGAGGCGGCCGAAGGTGCGGTAGCGCATGAGAGAGGGATGCGGGATGGGGATGCGGGGATGCGGAGTGGTGAGTCAGCGTGCATTGTACTCGCTCTGACACCGCATGTCAGCCGGCCACGTACCGGCAGAAGTCGATCTCCCGCATCCCCCGTCCCGCATCCCGCGTCCCTTCATGGACTCCCTCCGCCACGACCTCCGCCAGGCGCTGCGCTTCCTCACCGGCAACCCGGGGCTCGCCGCGCTGGCGGTGCTCGCGTTCGGGCTCGCGCTCGCCGCGCTGGTAGCGCCGGCGATGTCGGCGTTCCTGTTCGGGGTGGGCCCCTGGGACTGGCGCGTGTACGCGGCGGTGGCGGCGGCGCTCGGCCTCGCGGGGATGGCGGCCTCGCTGCTGCCGGCGCGGGGGGTCGTTAGGCTGGATCTGGTGCAGGTGCTGCGGGGGGAGTAGCGGCCGCGGGGCGAGAGACGAGGAGCGAGATGCGAGTCCGGCCCCGGGAGATCACTGCATCCCGGGGCCGGACTCGCATCTCGCTCCTCGTCTCTCGCCCCGCCCCGGCTCCGTGTGCCTCAGGACACATCGCGCAACGGCGCAGATCTAGGAGGAAACTGCCCATGCACATTGTGACAGATGTGTGCATCATCGGCGCTGCCAGTTACCGACCCGCGACGTTCCTGTTACTCGACGGTAACAACCCCCCCCCCTACGCGTCGGGGTTTTTTCCGGACGGAGGATGAGCCCCGTGGTCCCTCTCCGAAATACGCGTCCGCTCCTCTGAACACGGGGGGATGGCCCCCGGAAGGTTGCTCAGAGGGCGGAGGCGACAGCGTCAGGCAGCGATCCAGACCACTCGCAGTGCTGCACCCGGAGAGGGACGGTGCTTCTCACACATCCGAACGTGGTTGGCGCCGGGCTCACCGCCCCGCGCGCGACCGACTGTCAGCCAATCGCGTCCCCGGACGCGTCCCCGGACGCGTGCCCTGTCGCGCCCGCGGGCGGCACCGTCGCTTTGCCGCGGCCACGCCCCCGGGCGAGCGGCAAGTTCCTGTTCGCCGGCGACACGAAGCTGTACGTCCGCGGCACGACCTACGGCACGTTCTGCCCCACCGCCGACGGCACCGAGACGTACCATCGCGACGCCGTCGAGCGGGACTTCGCGGCGATCGCGGCGCACGGCATGAACGCCGTGCGCACCTACACCCTGCCGCCCCGCTGGCTGCTGGACGCCGCCGAGCGGCACGGCCTGCGGGTGATGGTGGGCATGTGGTGGGGGCAGAACACGGCCTTCCTCGACGAGCCGGGGCGCGCCGACGCGATCGTGCGCGAGGTGCGCGAGGGAGTCCGGGCGTGCGCCGGTCACCCGGCGGTGCTCTGCTACGCGATCGCCAACGAGATTCCGGCGCTGATCGCCCGCTGGCTCGGCCACCGCCGGGTCGAGCAGTTCCTGGAGCGCCTGTACCACGCGGTGAAGGCGGAGGACCCGGAGGGGCTGGTCACCTACGTGAACTACCCGTCGACCGAGTACCTGCGCCTCCCCTTCCTCGACCTCGTCTGCTTCAACGTCTACCTCGAGTCGCAGCCGAAGCTCGAGAGCTACCTCGCGCGGCTGCACAACCTCGCCGGCGACCGGCCGCTGCTCATGGGCGAGATCGGGCTCGACAGCCGCGGGCACGGCGAGGACACGCAGGCGTCCATCCTCGACTGGCAGGTGCGCACCGCCTTCGCGAGCGGCTGCGCCGGCGCGTTCGTGTTCGCCTGGACCGACGAGTGGCATTGCGGCGGACAGGACATCGTGGACTGGGACTTCGGCCTGACGCGCCGCGACCGGACCCCGAAGCCGGCGCTCGAGGCGGTCTCGCGGGCGTTCGGCGACCTGCCGCTCCCGCGTGCCACGTCGCTCCCGCGGATCTCGGTCGTCGTCTGCACCTACAACGGGCACCGGACGATCCGGCAGTGCCTTCAGGCGCTGGGCCGGCTGGAGTACCCCGACTACGAGGTGATCGTCGTCGACGACGGCTCGTCGAGCGACGAGAGCGCGCGCATCGCCGGTGAGTACGACGTCCGGCTGATCCGGACCGAGAACCGCGGGCTCAGCTCGGCGCGCAACACCGGGCTCGAGGCGGCGACGGGCGAGATCGTCGCCTACGTGGACGACGACGCCTTCCCCGACCCGCACTGGCTCACCTACCTCGCGCAGGCGTTCCTGAAGTCGCCGGTCGTCGGGGTGGGCGGGCCGAACATCCCGCTGCCTGACGACGGGGCGACCGCCGACTGCGTGGCCAACGCGCCCGGCGGCCCCATCCACGTGCTGCTGTCGGACGACGAGGCGGAGCACATCCCCGGGTGCAATTCGGCGTTCCGCAAGGCCGCGCTCGAGGCGATCGGCGGCTTCGACCCGCAGTTCCACGTGGCCGGCGACGACGTCGACGTGTGCTGGCGCCTGCGCGAGCGCGGGTGGACGCTCGGCTTCAGCCCGGCGGCCGTGGTCTGGCACCATCGGCGGAACACCGTGCGGGCGTACTGGCGGCAGCAGCGCGGGTACGGCCGCGCCGAGGCGATGCTCGAGCGGAAGTGGCCGGAGAAGTACAACTCGATGGGACACCTCGCGTGGGCCGGGCGGATCTACGCCAGCTACCTGACGCAGATGATCAGCCTGCGCAGCACGCGCATCTACCACGGCACCTGGGGCAGCGCGCTCTTCCAGTCGCTCTACCAGCCGGCGCCGAGTGCAATGCGCGCGCTGGTCATGATGCCCGAGTGGTACCTCGTCCTCCTCGGCGCCGCGGTGCTCGCCTGCCTGGGCGCGCTCTGGCGCCCGCTGCTCCTCGACGTGCCGCTGCTCGCCATCCTGCTCGGGGCGCTCGTGGCCCACGCCACGCTGAGCGCGGTCTCGTCGCCCTTCCCCAGCGCACCGCGCTCGCGCGGCGAGCGCCTGAAGCGCTACGGGCTGACGGCGCTGCTCCACCTGCTCCAGCCGCTGGCCCGGCTCGCCGGGCGACTCCGCGAGGGGCTGACGCCGTGGCGGCGCCGGGTGCGCGGGATCGTGCTGCCGACGCCCCGGACGGCGACGCACTGGGGCGAGCAGTGGAAGGCGTTCGACGCGCGCCTGCACGCGATCGAGGCGGCGCTGCTGGCGCAGCGCGCGGCGACGCGGCGCGGGGGCGAGTACGACCGGTGGGACCTGGAGGTGCGCGGCGGCACGCTCGGCATCGTGCGCACGCTGATGACGGTGGAGGAGCACGGCCAGGGGCGGCAGTTCACGCGCGTGCGCTCGTGGCCGCGCTGCTCCGGCGGGGCGCTCGTGAGCGTCGCGGCGCTCGGCACGCTCGCCGCCGGCGCGGCGGCCGACGCGGCGTGGGGGGTGAGCGCCGTCCTCGCCTCGGCGGCGGGACTGGTCGCGCTCCGCGCGCTCTACGAGTGCGGGAGCGCCATGAGCGCCGTCGTCCGCGCGCTGGGCGAGGTGGGCATCACGGCGGGGGCCGACCGTGACCGCCGATAGGCCGACCGCCGATAGGCCGACCGCCGATAGGCCGACCGCCGATAGGCCGACCGGCGACCGGCGCTACTCGGACGCCGTACTGTTCCGGCGGCTGCTCGCGCAGGCGCGCCCGTACTGGGCGCACATCGGCGCGCTGTTCCTGGTCAGCCTGCTGTCGTCGCCGCTCGCGCTGCTGGCGCCGCTGCCGCTCAAGATCGCGGTCGACAGCGGCCTGGGCTCGCAGCCCGTGCCGGGCGCGCTTCGCGCGTTGATGCCGGACGCCCTCACGCGCTCGCGCCCGGCCATTCTGGTGCTCGCCGCCGGGCTGGTGGTCGCCGTCGCACTGGCGAGCCAGCTCCAGGACCTCGCGAGCGCGTTGCTGCGCGCGTACACCGGGGAGAAGCTCGTCCTGAGCTTCCGGGCGCAGCTCTTCCGCCACGTGCAGCGCCTCTCGCTCGCGTACCACGACACGCGCGGGACGGCCGACTCGATCTACCGCATCCAGAGCGACGCCGCCTCCATCCAGTTCATCGCGATCGACGGGGTGATCCCCTTCGTCGCGTCGGCGGCGGCCTTCGTCGCGATGCTGGCCGTCATCGCCCGGATCGACGGACAGCTGGCGCTGGTCGCGGCCGCGGCCGCGCCGGTCCACTTCGCGGTCGCGCGCGTGTACCGGATCCGGCTCCGCAGGCGGTCGCGCGAGGTCAAGCGGCTCGAGAGCGCCACGCTGTCGCTCGTCCAGGAAACGTTAGGTGCGGTCCGCGTCGTCAAGGCGTTCGGGCAGGAGGACCGGCAGGCGCAGAGCTTCGTCCACCGCTCCGGCGAGGGCGTGCGCGCCCGCCTGCGGATGGCGTACGCGGAAGGCCGGGTGGGGCTGATCACGCGGATCACGACCGCGGTCGGGACCGCCGCCACCCTGCTGATCGGCGCCCGGCACGTCCAGTCGGGGGCGCTGACGCTGGGCGAGCTGCTCCTGGTGATGGGCTACCTCGCGCAGCTCTACGGGCCCGTGGCGACGATCGGCCGGAAGACGGCGAGCCTCCAGACCCACCTGGCGAGCGCCGAGCGGGCGCTGTCGCTGCTCGACGAGGCCCCGGACGTCGCCGAGCGGCCGAACGCCCGGCCGCTGCCGCGCGCTGCAGGGACGGTCGCCTTCCGGGGCGTCTCGTTCGCCTACGGCGACGAGCGCCCGGTACTGCACGACGTCTCGTTCGACGTCGGCCCGGGCACGCGCGTGGGGATCGTCGGCGCGACCGGCGCCGGCAAGACGACGCTCGTCAGCCTGCTCACGCGCTTCTACGACCCGACCGGGGGCGAGATCCTGCTCGACGGCGTCGACCTGCGCCTCTACAAGCTGGCCGACCTCCGGAACCAGTTCGCGATCGTGCTCCAGGAGCCCGTGCTCTTCTCGGCCAGCATCGCCGAGAACATCGCCTACGCCCGCCCCGGCGCGAGCCGCGAGGAGGTCGTGAAGGCGGCGGCGGCGGCGAACGCGCACGAGTTCATCGTCGGCCTGCCGCAGGGCTACGAGACGCTCGTCGGCGAGCGGGGCATGCGCCTCTCGGGCGGCGAGCGCCAGCGGATCTCGCTCGCCCGCGCGTTCCTCAAGGACGCGCCCATCCTCGTCCTCGACGAGCCGACCAGCTCGGTCGACTCGAAGACCGAGGACGCGATCATGGACGCGATGGAGCGGCTGGCGCGCGGCCGCACCACGTTCATGATCGCCCACCGCGTGGCCACGCTGACGGGCTGCGACATGCTGCTGCACCTGGCGCGCGGGCGCCTCACCGGCGTGACGTCGCGCGAGCCCGAGCTGGCGAGCGCGGGCGCCGGGCCGAGCGAGGTCGGGCCGTGAGCGCCGCGGCGGCGGTCGCGGCCACCCGCACGCGCGCGGACGAGGACGCCCTGCGGCGGTGCCTGGCGGGCGCGCTCGGGAGCGAGGCGCTGGCGGCCGCCGACGTGCGCCGCGAGCGCTCCGCGTTCGCGAGCTCGTACGACGCCGAGGTCATCACCGTCCGGCTGGCGGGGGGCGAGGAGCTGACGCTCTTCCTGAAGAACTTCGGCGCCAGCGGATTCCCGAAAGACGACCCGACCGGCCGACGCGACCGCGAGCGCGCCGTGTATCGCGATCTCCTCGCGGACGCGAAGCTGGGGACCGCGAGCTACTACGGGTCCGTCTGGGACGAGCGCCGCGGACGGTTCTGGCTCCTGCTCGAGTTCGTGCGCGGGTCGGAGCTGCGCTCGTGTGCGCTCGAGTACTGGATCATGGCGGCGGCGTGGCTCGGGCGGATGCACGGACACTTCGCGCGGCTCGAGGCGCGGTTGCGTGGGTGCGACTCCCTCGAACGACACGACGCCGAATTCTTTCGACTGAAGGCGGAGTGCGCCGCGCGTGAGGTGTGCCGAGTCTCGGCGCCACTGGCGGGGCGGTTCGCGAAGGCCATGGGCCGCTACGAGCGGGCGGCCGCGGTCATGGCGCGGCCGCCGCGCACGCTGGTGCACGGACACTTCCGTCCCTGCAACGTCCTCGTGGCGGCCGACGCCGAGCCGGCGCGGGTCTGCCCCGTGGACTGGGAGCAGGCGGCCGTGGGTTCCGGCCTGTACGACCTCGCGCTGCTGACGGACGGCTTCGCGCCGCCCGAGCTGGACCGCCTGATCGAGGCGTATCGTGGGGCGGCGCTGGCGCAGGGCCTGGCCGTTCCCGAGCGGGAGGAGCTGCGACAGGCCGTGGACTGCTTCCGCCTCTTCATCGAGGTGAACCTGCTGAGCCGGGCCCGCCAGCGGGGCGCCTCCGAGGGGAAGGTGGCCGAGACCGTCGCGCGGGTGGAGCAGCGCGCGCGCGCGCTGGGGGCGCTGGGCGCCGATGCCTAACGGTATGGCCGTCCAGACACCGCAGGGCCACGCCGCCGCCGCCCGAGCGTGGGCGGAGTTCGGGCCCGACCAGCCGGCGCCGGCCGCCGTGACGAGGCTCCAGCGGAAGGAGAAGGCGCTGGTGTATCGGCTTGCCGCCGCCGGGCCCGCCGGGACCGACGTCATCGCCAAGCGGAGCTCGCGGGCGCGGATCCTCCACGAGCGCACGCTCTACGAGCGCGTCCTGCTGGCCGTCGGCGTCCCGACCGTGCGCTACTACGGCTCCCTCGACGAGCCGGACGGGGAGTTCGGCTGGCTCTTTCTCGAGGACGCCGGCGGCGAGGCGTACGCCCCCGCCGCCGACGGGCACCGAACGCTCGCGGCGCACTGGCTCGCGCCCCTCCATACGTCCGCGGCGCGACTGCCGGCGGCGGTGGTGGCTCTCCTGCCGGAGCGCGGGCCCGACTTCTACTTCGGCCACCTGCGATTCGCTCTCGACCGAATCGAGCGCGGCCTGTCCAACCCCGCGCTGAGCGCGGACGACGTGGCAGTGCTCCGGGCGATCGCGCGGCAGTGCGAGGTCGTCGCGGCGCGCTGGGGCGAGGTCGAGCGGCTCTGCGCCGGCCTGCCCCGCACGCTGATCCACGGCGATTTCGCGCCGAAGAACATGCGCGTTCGGACGCGGGACGACGCCGAGTGCACGCTCGTCCCCTTCGACTGGGGGAGCGCGGGGTGGGGCGTCCCGGCCGCCGACCTGGTGCAGTCGGAGGAACCTAACGGGTGGGGCTACTGGGCCAGCCCCGACCTCGCCACCTACAGCGCGGCGGTCCGCGGGGCCTGGCCGGGGCTG
>Ga0126308_10000553_pt1 | contig 12839 bp, 9 predicted proteins | sample Plot55_FD_92533 | JGI IMG/M metagenome (GOLD analysis project Ga0126308, IMG submission 92533) | Serpentine soil microbial communities from UC McLaughlin Reserve, CA, USA - Plot55 | ecosystem: Environmental > Terrestrial > Soil > Grasslands | place: USA: UC McLaughlin Reserve, Lake County... | reverse complement strand
GCTCCGGGTTGCGAACCTGCCCGATCCTGCGTCCAAGCTCCACTGCTGCTAGTATTATGCATGCTTTTGCCTCTCCAATACCGTTGATCTCCGTGAGTTCGTGAATGGAGACGTCATAGAGGCCATACAGGCCGCTGGCTTCGCTGAGCACTGCTTGCGCCAGCTCCACCGCCGTTTTCTCCCGGCTCCCAATCCCGAAGAGCAGACCTAGGAGCTCTCCATCCGAGAGCGCGCCCGGTCCCAACTCGAGTAGCCGCTCGCGCGGCCTCAACTCCGGAGGGAGCTGCTTTATCGTATGCCGGCGACGTCCCAATACCCTCCTTCAGTACCAGCGAACACCGTACTTCTCAAGGAGGCGGCTAGTGAGTGCCAAAGGGAGACCTACCACGTTGGTGTAATCTCCCTCGATCCCTTCTACGAAAAGCGCCGCCCTCCCTTGTATAGCATACCCTCCTGCCTTACCAATGCCCTCTCCAAGTTTAACGTAAGCGGAGATCTCGGGTTCTGAAAGTTGCCGCATTTGTACCCGTGTCACCGCGCTTTGTACGGTGATAGCCTCCATGCGCGCCACCGCCACCCCGGAGTAAACCTCGTGGGTGCGTCCCGCAAGAAGACCGAGCATCCAGTCCACGTCCGATGTGTTCCTCGCCTGCCCGAGGATCGTCTCCCCTACGGGCAGATGAGGCAAGTAAACGATGGTGTCGGCCGCGAGAACGACTTCGTTCGGGTGCTCGGAAGAGACGGAGAGAGCCTTGCCTCGGGCGTTGGTCTCTACGGTCTCTTTAGGGTGGTCGAGGGCAACTTCGGCAAAGCCGCTTTTTTGGGCTGCCAAGTCGTAACCAACCATTCGGAGCAGGTCGAGGCGCCGGGGGGACTCGGAGGCTAGGATGAAACGCATGTAAAGTAGCTTTAACCGAAGAAGAGCTTCAGTTCCCTCTGGGCACTCTCTGGAGAGTCGGAGCCGTGGACGAGGTTGTCAGGCATACCAAGAGCAAGATCGCCGCGGATGGTGCCGGGGGCGGCCTCAGCCGGATTCGTTGCGCCCATGAGCTTGCGAACGATCTGGATCGCATTCATCCCCTCGATCCTCACCGCGACGACCGGCGTCCCGGTTATGAACTCGACCAGTTCCCCGAAAAAAGGCTTCTCGCGGTGCTCGGCGTAGTGCTCCTCAGCCAGTTCCTGGCTCACGTCCATGTACTGCATCTCCCGGATGTCGAGTCCAGCGTTCTCGATGCGGCGTATGATCTCCCCGATCAAGCGTCGCTTAACGCCATCGCCCTTTACAAGAAAAAGTGTATCTTCCATCTCTTTATCCTCCTACCTAGTAACGTTTTTCGCTGTGCCGTAACATAGTATGGACAGATGGTCCAGCTAAGATTCTGAAGTTTACGGCAGTTTGGACGGATTTTTTGAGCTCCTAGCCCACTCCGAGCAGAAGTGTACTCCCTCTCGGCGACACAGTTGTAGCTGAGGCAAAGCTCGGACCTCCTCCTTAGCTTCCCTTCGAGCGCCGCCAGCTCAATCTCCCAATGGCCCTAGAGGTACTCCGGTGAGCGTACTATGAAGTAAATAGGGTTCCAATAAATGGACGGACAAGGATCACTATCCCCATCATGCGCGCTTAGCCTCCTGTCGGCCGGCGTCCGTTATGGTCCAGTACACGAGAGCCAGCCACAACACCCCGAAGAACACAATCCACGCCTAAGTAACGTGGTGGCGAGAAGGTCGGTTGCCGTATTGAAAGGGGTTGGAGGATCCACCTGCAGAAGAACACTTGTGTCGCTCACGACATTATGAATCTCAAGACGACGAAGTAGCCGAGAACGAAGGAGATGGCTGCAATAGCGACGAGGAGCCCCACGAGCTTCCAGACCCAGCTACTGCCCACGCAACCACCTTAAAACCCCCGCCCCGGCATACAAAGACCCTGTAATTAACACTACCCCGCCCGCCTTCTCCATCTCCTCGATGGCCACCCGCAGGGCGTTACCGGCATCACTCACTACCTGCGCCCTCCTCTCTCCGACGTCTTGCGGTCTGCACTCTTCTTCTATACGCCTGGGATCCATACCCCGTTCATCAGCGTCCGCAGGACGGGTGAGAATGAGAGCATGAGCTTCTCTCTCGACGACGTCCAGCATACTTCCGATGTTTTTGTCCTTCAAGGCGCCGAATACTATCGCCAAGGGTCGGTCCCCGTGCCTCCCTCGAACAGCCCTGAGCGCGGCCTTCAAACCTTCCGGGTTGTGCCCGCCGTCTACTATAATGGGCACTCCGTGTATCTGATGCACCTCAAAACGGGCCGGTAAGCGCACCTCCCGAGCCGCCTCTTGAGCCATCACCCGCTCGTCTGGCTGCAACGCACGCCCCAATAGCACCTCAGCGGCCCGCCTTCCGAGGCGGTCGTTGAACGCTAGGTATGGAACGTCCCCCGCCTCGTCTTGCTCCCCCGTCTCCTCGTATTCCACGATACGGGCACCGATTTGGGCCACCCTTCGCTTGGCGATCCTTACCACCCGATAGTCGTCCGTGCCGAGGACGAGGACGGCGCCGTATCTTACGCTCGCTAGCTTCTCCTCCGCTATCTTTTCCACCGTATCGCCAAGGTACTCGGTGTGGTCGAGGCTAACGTTAGTCAGCACGACCGCCTGAGGCATGGCCGCGGAGGTTGCATCGTGGCGGGCCCCAAGCCCTGCCTCCAGAACGGCCCAGGAGAGACCCGCCTCCCGGAACATTGTAAGCGCTCCCGCAGTGAGCAGCTCGAACTGCGTTGCGGGAATACCGTTAGCGTCGGCGGCCTCTATGGCCTTTCCCATTGCGGTGGCGAACTCCTCCTCCGAGACGAAGTGCCCGCGAAGCATGATTCGCTCCGTATAGGAGAGCAAGTGCGGTGAGAGGTAGGTCCCGCAGGGTTGTCCCCCAGCTTCGAGGGCGCTTGCTAGCGCGACGGCTGTCGTGCCCTTGCCGTTGGTGCCCACTATTTGAACGATTCGCAAAGAGCGCTGAGGGTCACCGAGGAGCTTCAGGAGTGCCGTGATGCGCTTAAAGCCTAAAGCTATGCGGCGGCGGAGATCTAGCTCCTCACAGACAGCCTTATAGGAAGGGTGCACTACGCTCGCCGGGACGCCTGCTCTCTACAAGTACTCGTCTAGGCGCATCTTCAGCGTCTCAAGAAGGGCGGAGTTTCGGTCTAGTTTCTCACGTTCGGAAGCTACGACCTCGGGGGGCGCCCGCTCAACGAACCTCTCGTTTGAGAGCTTGCCCTCAGCCCGTTTGGCTTCGTTCTCGACGCGTGAGATCTCTTTGCTCAAGCGCTCGATCTCCTCCCGCCTGAGCTCCTCCGAGAGGGCTATCTCGACTACCACGTCCCCCGCAGGCAGCGTCGCCGTGAAAGAACCATCCATCTTCTCGTGGTCCTGTACGTTGGCTAAAGTCGAGAACACGTCGGGAGCCACGCCTTCCGGCACCTTTCCATGTAGAGCGCCCTCGGCCTTCGACTCAGCCCGGAAGGATCGAATCGCCGAGACTGCTTGACGCGTCCTCTCCAGCACCCGGTCCGCTTCGATGTCCTCTAGCGTAGGGTCAAAACGTGGAAACCTCTGGCGGGCAAGCAGCCCTTCTCCGCCGAGCACCCGGTACATCTCCTCCGTCGCGAAAGGTATAACTGGGTGCAAGAGGCGCAGAATCCCATCAAAGACCTCCCGCAAGACATAAGGTGTCTTTCCCGAGGGCGCAACCTTGGAGATCTCGACATACCAGTCGGCGAAGTCACGCCAAGCAAAGTCGTAGACCAGGCGCATAGCCTCTGAAAACTCACACTTCTCTAGGAGCCGGTCATACTCCCGAACCGTCTCGTTGAAGGAAGAGAGGATCCAGCGATCCGAAGGCGACGCTTCACACGGCTCCTTCACCTCCGGCCGGTAGCTTTGGACAAAGCGAGCCATGTTCCACAACTTGATTATGAAGCCACGCCCTAGAGAGGCTCGCTCGTAGGAGTAGGAGAAGTCTTGGGTCGAGGACTGGTACAGGAGCCCGAAACGGACCGCGTCGGTGCCGTACTCATCGAAGAGGTCTATGGGGTCTATGGTGTTACCTTTGGACTTGCTCATCTTCGTCCCATCCTTGGCAAGGACTATCGAATGGACGTTGACCTTCTTAAAGGGTATCTCGCCCACGAAGTACAATCCGGCCATAATCATGCGCGCCACCCACAGGTACATGATCTCGCGCGCCGTGCTAAGTAGAGCAGTCGGGTAGAAGTATCCGAGATCCTCAGTTTTCTCCGGCCACCCTAAAGTAGCAAACGGCCACAAAGCAGAGGAGAACCATGTGTCGAGCACGTCCGTGTCCTGCTCGTAGCCCTCACCAGGGGATTCCTTCGACGCGACGACCTCGCCCTCGGGCCCGTACCAGACCGGTATACGATGACCCCACCATAGCTGCCTGCTTACGTTCCAATCTTGCAGGTTTTCGAGCCACCGGATCGTCTCCCGCCTCCAGGAGTCAGGGTAGACGGTGATCTCACCACTCTTCAAGGCCTCTATCGCGAGCTCGGCGAGCTTTTTCATCGAGACCCACCACTGCTCGGAAAGCCACGGCTCGATAACGGTTCCACACCGGTCGCAGTGCCCGACCCGGTGCCTGTGCTCCCGGACCTCCCCGAGAAGCCCCTCCTTCATTAGACACTCCACGATAACCCCGCGGGCTTCCTCACGTGCTATCCCCGCAAAAGGTCCACCGTTCTTGTTTATCGTGCCATCTGGGTTAAGAACGTTTACCGCCGGAAGACCATGCCTTTCGCCGATCTCGAAGTCGTTCGGGTCGTGGGCAGGCGTAACCTTGAGGACGCCCGTCCCGAAGCTCGGGTCCACGTAAGAGTCGGCCAGAATTTCGACCTCGCGCTCCACGAACGGCACCGTGACCCACCTGCCGATAAGCCCAGTGTACCGTTCGTCGTCTGGGTTCACGACGAGCGCCACGTCACCCAAGACCGTCTCTGGGCGGGTGGTGAAGACCTGAGTGTAGGTATTGCCGTCGGGACCAGCGCCCTTGCCATCGGCGAACGGGTAACGGACGCCGTAGAGCCTGCCGTCCACCTCCAGGTAGTTCACCTCAAGGTCGCTTATGGCGGAGCGGTCGCGGGGGCACCAGTTGGTGATGCGGTTCCCGCGGTAGATAAAGCCCGCTTCGTAGAGCCTTATGAACGCTTCGAGAACCGCGTCCGCGTACCCCTCGTCCATGGTGTACCGCAGGCGCCGCCAATCGACCGAAGCACCCAGGCGTCTGAGCTGCCCAAGGATTAAGGAGCGCGACTCTAGGGCAAACTCGCGGCATCGCTCCAAGAACTCCTCTCGCCCTAGGTCCCACCGCGTCTTCCCCTCTTCACGCATGATCTTGCGCTCGACGACGTTCTGCAACGCGATCGAGGCGTGGTCCACGCCCGGCAACCACAGCGCCTCATAACCCTTCATCCGCGCTCTTCGTATGAGCGTGTCCTGGATAGTGCTGTTGAGCGCGTGGCCCATATGCAGGGCCCCCGTGACGTTTGGCGGGGGTAGCACGATACAGTAAGGCTCTTTCTCTGAGTTCGAGTCAGCCTCAAAGGCACCTGAGCGCTCCCACTCCTCGTAGATGCGCCCTTCGACGGCGCGCGGGTTGTAGGTTTTGGGGATCTCTGCCTGGTTCAATTCGCCCCTGACTTCAGGCGGTCTCTTCGTCGTAGGCGTACTTCGATCTCTCCGAAGCAGTCACGAGGGTGGGCTGTACCCCGTCGCGAACAGTGTCGGCGTCCACCACGCACTTGGCTACATCCGAACGACTCGGCAGCTCGTACATCGTGGGCAGGAGCGCCGTTTCCAGGATGCTCCTCAATCCCCGCGCCCCCGTTCCTCGCTCCAGGGCAAGCTCCGCGACCGCCTTCAAGGCCTCGTCGGTGAAGTTGAGATCTACCTTGTCGTAGCGGAAGAACTGCCGGTACTGGCGAATGAGGGCGTTCTTCGGCTCGGTGAGGATGCGGATGAGGTCCTCCTCCTCAAGGCTAAGCAAGGTAGAGATGATCGGCAAACGTCCAACGAACTCGGGAATCAGGCCGTACTTGAGAAGGTCTTCGGGTTGTACGTGCTCGAGGATCGCGTCCGGCTCGTCCTTGAGTCGCGAGTCCACGTCGCCTCCGAAGCCGATGCTCCTCTTGCCGATGCGGTGCCGGATCACCTCGTCGAGTCCGCTGAACGCCCCGCCGCAGATAAACAGTACGTTCTTGGTGTCTATCTGCAAAAAGTCCTGGTGTGGGTGCTTACGCCCTCCCTGCGGTGGCACCGAGGCGACGGTGCCTTCCAAAATCTTCAACAAAGCCTGCTGGACACCCTCACCGGAGACATCGCGTGTTATAGAGGGGTTGTCGGACTTGCGTGCGATCTTGTCTATCTCATCTATGTAGATGATGCCGGTCTCGGCCTTCTTCACGTCGAAGTCGGCGGCTTGTATCAACTTCAAAAGGATGTTTTCGACATCCTCACCGACGTAGCCGGCCTCGGTCAAGGCCGTCGCGTCGGCGATGGCGAAGGGGACGTTGAGGATCTTGGCAAGCGTCTGTGCCAGGAGCGTCTTACCGGAGCCGGTAGGTCCGATCATCAGGATATTCGACTTCTGCAGCTCCGTGCCGTCGGAGGAGTCGGGGTTCATACCGATGCGCTTGTAGTGGTTGTAGACGGCGACCGCTAGGACCTTTTTTGCCTCTTCCTGGCCTATGACATACTCGTTGAGGATCCGGTTGATCTCACGGGGCTTGGGGAGGTCGTCCTCCTTTAGGACCTCGGGACCGGAGAACTCCTCGTCGATGATCTCATTACAGAGCTCGATGCACTCGTCACAGATGTAGACACCTGGTCCGGCGATAAGCTTCCTAACCTGACGCTGGCTCTTCCCACAAAAAGAGCACTGCAGCTGATCCGACGGGTCCCTCATCCTCTTACAGCCTCCCCTTCGTTACCACTACTCTAGTGCTGACGGACGATGTTGTCTATGATGCCGTACTCGATAGATTCTTCAGCACCCATGATGTAGTCGCGATCGGTGTCGCGCTCGATCTTCTCGTAGGACTGGCCCGTGTTCTCCGCCAGGATCTCGTTTAAGCGCCGCTTAGTTCTTATGAGCTCCTCGGCGTGGATCTGCACGTCCGAGGCCTGCCCCGCCAAGCCCCCGACGCTCGGCTGGTGTAAAAGTATCCTGGTGTTCGGGAGCGTGTTCCTCTTCCCACTCGCGCCAGCCGCCAATAGAAAAGCCCCCATCGAGGCTGCCATCCCCAGGGCCGTCGTGACGATGTCCGGCTTCACGAACTGCATCGTATCGTAAATAGCAAGGCCCGCTGATACGCTCCCGCCGGGGGAGTTTATATACAGGTTGATGTCTTGTTCGGGATCCTCGCTCTCAAGGTGAAGAAGCTGCGCCATGATCGCGTTAGCCACCTGGTCGTCCACCGGCGTACCCAAAAATATGATGCGATCCTTGAGCAACCTAGAGTAGATGTCCATCGCCCGCTCGCCACGCGGGCTCTGCTCGATAACGTAAGGGATTACTCCTTGTGGATCGTAGCTCATGTCTTATTCCTCTCCTGTTGCTGTCTCTGCTTGCGCCACGCCGGACACCCCAGCCGTGGCCCCTGCAGCCTCGGTCTCTTCTTCACCTGTGCCCTCCGCTTCCTCCACTGTCGTAGCCTTTTCTTCCTCAGGTATCGGGACGGCCACGGCGTTCTCGGCAAGGAGGTCTAGCGCCTTCTGCCGGGTTATCTCTTCTTCGAGTAGTCCGTAGGTCCCGTTTTTACGCATGGTCTCAGCGATCCCTTGGGGTGAGCGGCCCGCGTTCTCGGCGATGTGCCCGATCTCGTGCATAACCTCGTGCTCGTCCGCCGAGATGCCCTCCGCAGCCGCGACCGCGTCCAAGACGAGCTCCTTCTTGACCGTGTCGAACGCCTCGTCGCGCACGCGCTCCTTGACGTTCTCGGGACTCGCCCCGGCGAACTGGTAATATTGCTCCGGCTCTATCCCCTGCGCCCGGATGCTCCGCTCGAAGCTTTCGACCATCTCCTGGGCCTTTTCCTCTACCATAACCTGGGGTACCTCGACCTCGGCCTCTACAGCGACCGCTTCTAGCACCCACCCCCGGAATTCGCCCGCAACCCTCCGCTCGGCCTCGGCCTCCAACTGCCCCCTGATAGATTTCCGGAACTCTTCGATTGTCTCGAACTCGCTCGCCTCCTTGGCGAACTCGTCGTCCAGGGGCGGCAGTTCTCTCTCCTTGATCTCCTTGACGTGAACTCTAAAAAGAACCGACTGCCCGCGCAGGGCCTCGTCGTCGTAGTCGTCGGGGAACGTCACTGCAAACTGCTTGCGCTCCCCAGCCTCCATCCCAACTAGGTTCTCCTCAAAGCCTTCCAAAAGCTCCCCACCCCCGACCTCCAGCATGTCATCCTCGGCCTCGGCCCCTTCGACGGATCCGCCCGTCATCCTCTCGCCCTTGTAGTCCAAGATCACGAAGTCGCCCTTCTCGACGGGCCGGCCCTCAGCCGCCGCAAGCGTCGAGAATCGTCCCTGGAACTCCTTCAACGTCTCCTCGACGTGCTCCTCAGCGATCTCGACCTCCCGGCGATGCACCTCGAGACCTTTATACTTGCCAAGCTTCGCTTCAGGGCGAACCTCGACGGTAGCGGAGAATTTAAAGCCTATCTGCTCGTCAAGAGGGTCGTCAAAGTGGATCTCCGGCCGGTCTATCGGCCTTAGGTTGTTCTCGACGACGGCCGCCGCGTACCAAGTCGGCAAGCTCTCCTGCAGCGCCTCCATATACAAATAGTCGCGGCCGACGCGGTTCTCGATCACACGCCGCGGCGCCTTGCCGGGCCTAAAGCCTGGAACCCGCACCTTGCCCCTTAGCTCGCGAACCTTGGCCTCGACACCCTTTTTAACCTCCTCCGGGGAGACCTCGACGTCGATTCGAACCTTGTTATCCTCGAGCTTTGTTACGTTCCCCGTCGTCATACACTCCAACTCTTCTCGACCAGCCTCGCCTGCGCCTCTGCTGTGCGAGAGGCGGGACTTGAACCCGCACGCCCGAAGGCACTAGATCCTAAATCTAGCGTGTCTACCATTCCACCACTCTCGCTCGCCCGAAAACCTGCCAGGATTATAGCAGCCGTCATCTTCTAACCCGTACACCCGTGCGCTAATAGCGTAAGTCCCCAAAAGAGAGCACCTGAACTGCAAAGGAGACCCAAGGTACACGACAACCGACGAGGCTCGAACCCGCGATCTAGGACCAAACCCACATGGGCGTCGCCAGCGGTGGCAGGGCGTTGCTGGCCCTAAAGTTCACCCGATCCGGCCATCGCTAAAAGCTCCGCGCGTGCCGTTTCAACCGGCGAACCTCCCTGCCCACCCGTCACTCCGTAGTCTCTCGTTTCTCCGGCACTGCTCGCAGCGTTATCCACCAGAACAAGGTGGTCCTATTCGTCGAGGCCCTCTGGTCGCCTCCTGGATTGGTTGCCCTCTCTTACCCGGTCTACCCGGCCGGCACCGTCTCCGTCGGGGCAAGACACTGGGCGATGTCACCGGTGTCATAGCCCAACCTGAACGAGGAGATCCGTTGCTCGGTGGTGCCGTGTCCAGGGCCACCTGCGTTGGCCATGGCATTCAAAACCGCCTCCACGCCTCCATCTCCAAAGTCTTCACCAGCCTGTCTCGCCCACGCGCCGGCGAAGCAGTCGGCCTGGAGCTCAGCCTGCTCTAGAGGAATACTAAACCATCCCTGAATGCCGAGCGCGTCTAGCTGCTGTTGGGTGTGGTGGCCCAGCTCGTGGGCTACAGCCCAACCCAGGGCAGCCTCACCATAATCTGCCAGGTCCCGCCCCTCATAGAGCCAGTCGACTGGGTAGTAAAGGGTTGTGTCCAAGGGGCAGTAGCCAGGCCCGTACGTCGGGTAGAAAGGACCGCAAACACCGTCGACGGGCTCGTCATAGACGAACGACACCCCGGCGGGCGAGTAGAGATACCCGCGCAGCGCGAACTCGCTCTCCCAAAAGGCGTTTACGTTGTCCACCAGGGCCTTCACGAGATCCTCCTCCCCAGCAGCGGTCGTAGTAGAACCGTCGGCGCCGGTGTCCTGGGCAGCCTCGGACAGCTCGGTATCAGAGACGGAATCTTCGGACTGAGCCAAAGACACCCCCGCGGTCGCCAGCACCATCAGCAACATCGCCACCAGCAACACCAGCTTCTTCACGCACCTCCTACCCTCAAACAAAAACAGGATCTGGTGCACCTTCTCCCCCCTTTCCGACGCCGCATCCCGCCAGCGCACAACGATTCTACATGGACGACATGCTCGAAGTTTTACAGCCCAAGCTCACACCAAGACAACTAACAGAGCTCGAACCGGCAGCCTTCGGAACCACAGCGCGATGCATTATAGCCTTGGAGTCCCATCCTCACCACCATCCGGTGCTAAAAGCTTACATTTCTCCTTTTGACGCAAGCGTTAGGAACTAGACACTGGCTACTGGAACAACCGCCGTAGTTCAAAGTCAGAGGGTATGTCTTGTGCTGCGTCTGAAAGAAGCCAAAAAACGGGTTGCCGCAGCCCCCGCCTACACTTCATTGCCGACGCTCGGAAAGCCTTACGACCAGAGTACGAGCCCGTTGATGTGATAGTAATCTCGGCTATGTCTCAGCGACGGGCATTCTGCTCCTAAATATACGGCATGATCCCCGGTGTCCCCACCCCAGCACGAGTCGGAGCCCCAGACAAGACAAGAAGCAAAACCCATCTAAGACCCCCAAGGATGGGTTGCTAGCCACGCTGGCCAGCCTAGGCTACATCGTCTCCGACCAAATAGGCTAACGTCTAGAGTGAATAGAGGCAACGGTAAACCCTAGTTAGGCTAACATCTCTAGATAAGCTTAAGCAACGATAGGGGAGGCAATACACGATGTATGCAGCGATACGTCGCTATCACATAGACCACGATAGAACTTCTCTGGTAATCGAGCACATTCTTAAGAACTTCGTGCCCCTTATACGCCAGACCCCTGGCCTACATGCCTACCACATCATAGATGGCGGCAATGGAGCACTCGCAACGTTAACCGTATGTGAGAACCAATCAGCTATAGAAAGCACTAACACACTGGCTACCGAGTGGATAAAGCAATACCTAGCGTCGAGAATCATCAGCGAGCAAGGAACACCTAATATTTCCGTGCGGGGCGAGGAGGTTTTTCAGGGGAACCTCTATGAAGGGGTCTCAGAGCCTACCTACAAGCGACGCTTGCAATTACTCTCGGTACAAGAGGTTGGCGAGTTGCTGGGTCTGGGCAGGAGTTGGGTCTACCAACAAATAAGAAGTGGAGAGATACCGAGTGTGCACTTGGGAGGCTCGGTCAAAGTCAAACGTACAGACCTAGAAGAATACATAGAGAAGCATCGCCGCTCTTAGCGAGACAAGGAGGGATAGCTTCTCTAAAGAGCCTCCCAAGCGCAGCCCTTCTAGAAGAACAAATATCTACGAAAATAATCGTTACGCACCCTTGACAGATATAATTTATGTAGATAGTGTCTTATTGTTAGATTGGTAGTAGCCTGGGGAAGGTAAAGCACTAGGGGAAGCGGGGTGATGCCTAAGGACTGCTAACGAACAAAGCAAAGGGTATAAGGGGCCGGACGCTTGTTGTTATGGGATCAGAGTCACAAGGAGCCCGGCCTAAAAGCATTCTACTACCCGGAACCGCTAGGAACTATGCGGAAAGGGCAAGGAGGTAGCGCATGAGGCGCATACTTTTGGTGTTGACGGTAGCGGCTATTACGGCGGCCATGATGGTGTTTAACGCTGTCCCCGCCTTTGCCTAAACCGAAGTAAAGGACGACAAAACTGAAACAACAACGCCCATCTCATCCGTCGAACGAAAAGACGACAAATTCGAAATCACAGCGCCCATGCTCTCATTCGAGAGTACAGATGACAAAATCGAACACACAACCCCCTTCATCGAAACCGAATTTAAAGATGACAAAACCGAAATCGAACAGCCCTTGATAGGCAGAACGACCGAGTGTAAGGAAGGCGAGGGGTGCGAAACCCCGAGAAGCGCTACAAGCCTCGAGGCGGAAGCCCGGCGCGACGGTCGGCTGTGCAGCATCGCCCCAGCCGCGCCATGGTCATCCACCTCCTTTTAGAACAGGACCGGCAGGCGCGTGAACCCGCGCAGGAAGCTGCCGCTACCCCAGCGCACCTCCTCGTCGGGTACCCCCCAACCGCAGCTCCGGGTATCGCCCGAACAGCGTGGCGAATGCGACCTGCCCCTCAACACGTGCCAGCGGCGCTCCGAGGCAGACGTGGATGCCCTTGCCGAAGGCGAGGTGCCGGTTGGTTGGCATCGGCCCGCCTAATGTCGAAGACGTCCGGGTTCGCGAACCTCCCGGGATCTCGGTTGGCCGCAGCCAGGCTAGCCGTTGCGTGTTACCCCGTCGGGATCACGCTCCCGTTCAGCTCGACGTTCTCCTTAGCGATGCGCCGGCCAACGAATTCGACCAGTCCCCAGTACCGCAGTGTCTCCTCGACTACCCCCTTAGCCAGCAGCTCGGGATTTTCTTTAAACTTCGCCAGCTGCTTGGGGTGTTTCATTAGCGCTACAATGCCGTTGCCGATCAGGTTTACCGTAGTCACGTGCCCAGCGAGGACGTCGCCGTCCTCCTCGACGTGTACGAGGCGGCTGATTATGTCGTCGGTCGGCGTCCGGCGCTTATGCTCGAATAGGTCCTTAAGGTAGTCGATGAACTCTCGTAGCCCTGCCAGT
>Ga0126308_10000551_pt1 | contig 12842 bp, 10 predicted proteins | sample Plot55_FD_92533 | JGI IMG/M metagenome (GOLD analysis project Ga0126308, IMG submission 92533) | Serpentine soil microbial communities from UC McLaughlin Reserve, CA, USA - Plot55 | ecosystem: Environmental > Terrestrial > Soil > Grasslands | place: USA: UC McLaughlin Reserve, Lake County... | reverse complement strand
TCTTACGCCTCCGGAGTACCACGCGGTCTCTGAAAAACCGTCGCTCGCGGTGATCGGAACCGGAAAAAGGGTAGGAAAAACAGCGATCTCCGGATATCTGGCTCGGCTTCTGGCGCGAAACGGGTTTAACCCTGGTGTAGTCTCGATGGGCCGGGGCGGCCCACCCGAGCCCGAGGTTGTGGAAGGCAACGAAATGGAGGTCGGAAGCGCGTACCTCTTGGAGGCCCTCGAAAAGGGGGCGCACGCAGCGAGCGACTACTATGAGACGGCTGCTCTAAGCCGGGTAGTGACCGTCGGTTGTCGCAGGTGCGGCGGCGGCCTCTCCGGGAAGCCTTTCGTCTCCAACGTGCTCGAAGGTGCGAGGCTCGCGAACAGCCTGGACACAAACATCACCATATTCGATGGTTCCGGAGCGGCGGTGCCACCGGTTGAGGTCGAGGGGCGAATTCTCGTCGCCGGGGCCCATCAAGACCCGGAGTACATCACAGGTTTCTTAGGAGCTTACCGGTTGCTCGTCTCGGACCTCTTGCTTCTGACAATGAGCGAGGAGCCGATGGCCGATGCCGCGGTGGTCAGAAGCATCCTAGAGGCTGTTCGCGAGGTAAAGCCCAACCTTCGGGTGGTGCCGACAGTCTTTAGGCCGCGGCCGGTCGGTGAGGTGAAAAATCTGAAGGTAGCGTATCTCTCGACGGCGCCTCGGACTGTTTTAGGCGTTTTGTCTCGGTATCTCGAAACCCAGTACGATTGCGAGGTGGTCGCGGCGTCGGGGAGCTTGTCGGACCGGAAAGAGTTGGCCCGGGATCTGGAGGGGATGCGGGGGCTAAGAGTCGAAGCCTACCTGACCGAGATCAAGGCCGCGGCGGTGGACGTAGTGACGCGGCGAGGTGCTGCGGAGGGGAAACCGGTCTTTTATTGCGACAACGACCCCGTTGGACTCATCAGCCGGGATGACCTGGACAAAACGCTTCTGGAGCTCGCTACTAATGCATTCTCTGAGTTTGGAAGAGAAGATGGTTTGATCGGACCGGTTAGTATATAATAGAGCTACGATACACCGGACGCGGGGCTAAGTCTCCGGACCGTCTTTATGCTATCTCGACGAAATCTTGCACGGAACCAGTAATCCTGCTCCAGTACGCGGGGTTTCAACGAATATGGGAGGTTAGGCACGTCCGCTATGAGCTTGGCTAGATTGCGCTCTAGGAGCGTGGCGGCGTCGGCCATCGAGTACGCGTCGATTACCGAGCAGGTCGCCCTCAAGGTGGTACGTCTCGAAGGGTACGGGACGCCGGAGAAAGCTTACACTCTAGCCACGGAGGTCTTCCGGGAGGAGTTCAGCAAGATCCCCGTCCTAGGGCAGGTCGCCATCCTGCGGGAGGAGCGACGGGACGCACGAGGTCATATGCACCCATTGAAGACGAGGCCCGGCATCTTGAGCGTGGGTGACGTTTTGGGTGCCGGGGAGACGGAGGTGGACGTTGCGGTCGAGCCGGTCGAGGGGTTGCACCTTTTGACGCGGGGACAGCAAGGAGCTCTCTCTGCGGTGGCGGTGACGCCCCGTGGGGGCATGCTAAGGACGTCGGACATGTACATGAGCAAACTTATTGTGGGCCCGCGCGCGAGGGGTAGTATCGATATCGATGCGCCGGTGGCTGAGAACATCGAAGCTATAGCCAAGGCCAATGGACGCAAGCTGTCGGAGATAACGGTTGCGGTTTTGGACAGGCCGCGGCACGAGGACCTCATCGAGCAGATAAGGGAGACCGGCGCGCGCATCCAGATCCGGCCCGAAGGGGACCTGACGCCGGCCATTGCCGTAGGCTTGGGCGGGGCGGAGCTGCACGCTGTCATAGGGATAGGAGGGGCGCCCGAGGGCGTTCTGGCAGCGGCGGTAATAAAATGCTTGGGGGGTGAGATCCAGGCCAAGATGTGGCCTACGCAGCGCTCGCAGGTTGAGAGACTCAAGGAGTACGGCCTCGACGACCCGGAGAAGAAACTCGCCTTGGACGACCTTGTTCAGGGCGGGGACGTGGTCTTTGCGGCAACCGGTATCACGCCTGGGGAGACTCTCCAGGGAGTGAGGTATTTCCGGGGCGGTGCCCGGACGCATACGGTAGTTATGTCTACCGAGCCCCGTATGGTACGATTTATAGACACCATCCACACCCTCGAGCCCGAGGCCGGGACTCAGGGCTTCCAGCTGTAGGAGAAAAGTGTGGCGCATAAAAATAAGAGAGCGCCTCATGAGTAGCACTTTCGTAGAACAAGAGAGGTAGAAGAACATGACGGATATATCCACATTAGAGCGCAAGCCTCTAAGCGATTTACACCAGATCGCCTCACAGCTCGGCATCGAGCAGTACCGCAAGTACCGCAAACCTCAGCTGGCCGAGCTCATTTATAAGACCGCTACAGAACAGGCGGTAGGCCAGCAACCTGCTACCAATGGCGGCGAGGGAACCACTGCCACGGAGACCACCGAGAACGGCGCCGCCACAAACGGCGAGGTTGTAAAGCGGACCGCCACGGAGGACCACGTCGATCCCTTCGGGGAGGCGGACACGGCCCTCGCTACCCCAGAAGAGATGGAACAACAGCGGCGCCGGGATGAGCCGCGAGGCCGCGACCGGCGAGCCGAGCGCCAGGAAGGGCGCCAGGGCGACCGCCAGCGGGATGGGCAGAGCCAGAGCGGTATCCTCGACGTGCTGCCGGACGGGTTTGGTTTTCTGAGGACGAACGGCTACAGCCAGAATAAGGGCGACGTGTACGTCTCAGCCTCGCAGATAAAGCGGTTCAACCTCAGGCGCGGAGATTATGTGGTTGGTCAGATTCGGCCGGCTCGCGAGGGCGAGAAGTATCCGGCTTTGGTGCGGATAGAGTCAGTCAACGGCCACGAGCCCCAGAAGGGACGCCGCCGGGCCGAATTCGACGACTTGACCCCGCTTTACCCGCTTGAGAGGTTGCGCCTGGAGTGGAAGCCGAACGATATAGCCCCGCGCGTCGTGGACCTCATGGCCCCTATAGGGAAAGGCCAGCGCGGCCTCATCGTCTCGCCGCCGAAAGCGGGCAAGACCACGATCCTCAAGCAGGTAGCTCAAAGCATAGCGGTGAACTATCCGGAGGTAAAGCTCTTCGTCCTCCTGGCCGACGAGCGCCCGGAAGAGGTCACCGACTGGGAGCGGAGCGTGGAGGAGGCCACGGTCGTCTCCTCGACCTTTGATCAGCCTGCGGACAATCACATAGCGGTGGCGGAGTTGGTCCTCGAAAGGGTCAAGCGGCTCGTCGAGGAGGGCGAGGACGTAGTAGTCTTGCTCGACTCCATTACCCGGCTCGCGAGGGCATACAACCTTGCGGCGCCCGCTTCAGGGCGCATACTCTCAGGCGGTGTTGACTCGGCGGCGCTCTACCCCCCGAAGAAGTTCTTCGGGGCGGCCAGAAACATCGAGAACGGCGGCTCGCTGACGATAATCGCGAGCGCACTCGTCGAGACCGGGAGCCGGATGGACGAGGTGATCTACGAGGAGTTCAAAGGCACCGGTAACATGGAGATCCACCTGGATCGCAAGCTCGCGAACAAGCGAATCTACCCCGCCATCGACGTCGAGGCCTCGGGTACCCGCAAGGAGGAGCTCCTCATGGAGTCGGCCGAAGCCCAAAGGGTCTGGCAGGTCCGAAGCATACTGAACGCCCTGGACTCCTCGGCGAAGATAGAGCTCCTTATCGCCAAACTCAAGGAGACTCGCTCGAACGCCGAGTTCTTGCGCGAGCTGCAACGCGTCCGCGGATAGGTAGGCTCTTATCTAGGGCGGCCGCCTTTTCGCGGCCGCCTTTTCGTGCCCTTTACAGGCGTAATAGAATAAGTGGGTAGTGTTTCTGATACACGGAGGTTCTCAATGAAGGCGGACGTACATCCCGAGTACACAAAGACGGTCGTGCGGTGCACGTGCGGCAACGAATTCGAGACGCGTTCGACGGCGGGCGAGCATATACACTTGGACGTCTGCTCGAACTGCCACCCGTTCTACACGGGCAAGCAGCGCATCGTGGACTCGGGAGGCCGGGTGCAGCAGTTCCAAAAGCGGCTCTCCCGCAGCCAGTAAGGGTAGAGAGCGTTGAGAGTCGGCGGGCAGGCGATTATGGAGGGCGTCATGATGCGCTCCCCCAATTTCTGGGGGATGGCGGTCAGGACGCCCACCGGAGACGTATACACCCAAACGCAGCCGTTTAATTCGATCACCCGGAAGAGCAAACTTTTCAGACTACCTATAATCCGGGGTTTCCTCTCGCTCGCCGAGTCTCTGTGGCTCGGCATGAAAGCACTGGCCCTCTCGACCAACATTGCGCTTGGCGAAGAGGAGGATCTATCCAAAAAGGAGATCGCGGCAACGATGATCTTCGGGCTTGGGCTGGCGTTTTTACTTTTTCTCGCCGCGCCCGTCTTGGGGACGAAGGGCCTGGGCTTACTGCTCGGCAGCGGTCTCGAGAACCCGATCCTCTTTAACATCGTCGAGGGGGTTATTAGGATCGCGATATTCATGCTGTATCTGCTGGGTATCACGGCGGTTAGCAAAGACATCAGGCGATTCTTCGCCTACCACGGGGCGGAGCACAAGGCGATAAAGGTCTATGAGAGGGGCGAGGAGTTAGTCCCCGAGAACGCCCGCAAACTCGACACGAGCCATGTCCGTTGCGGTACGAGCTTCGTTCTGTACGTGCTGGTCTTGAGCATCTTGGTCTTCAGCCTGCTTCCCCTAGACTGGTGGGTCGCGGCGGTTCTCTCCCGTGTTATCGTGATCCCGCTCGTGGCGGGCATTGCTTTCGAGTTCATTATGTGGAGCGCCAAAAAAGAGAACAACCCGGTCGTGAAGGCCCTGATCTGGCCGGGCCTTCAGCTCCAGAAGCTCACGACCCGGGAGCCGACCGACGACCAGGTCGAGGTGGCGATGACCTCCCTGAAGAAGGTCCTCACGGCGGAGGAAGAGGCGCGCATCACCCCCGACGCGACGAACAAGCTGGTGATCTAAAGCCACCGATCATGGATCAGCAGGTAGTAACACTGGCCGAGGAGACGCTTGCGCGCTACAAGGCGCTCAGCGATGAGCTCTCGGATCCAAACATCTACTCCGACGGCCGTCAGTACGCCGAGGTGGCCAAGGAGCACGCCCGCATAAGGGGCGGCGCCCAGATCTCCCAAGAGCTGCTCGACACCCTTGAGGAAGCTCAGGAGGCGCGGGAGTTGATCCCGACGGCCGAGTCGGCTGAAGAAAGGGAGTTCTTTGCGGAGGAAGCCCAGACGGCTGAGGAGAAGGTTGCCGAGCTTACGGAGAAGATCCGGGCCGAGCTCATAGACCGCGACCCGAACGATGACAAGGACGTGATCCTGGAGATAAGGGCCGGCGCAGGCGGCGACGAGGCAGCCCTTTTCGCCGGGGAGCTCCACGAGATGTACTCCCGCTACGCCGAACGCCTCGGATTCAAGCACCGCACCCTCTCCTCACACCCGGCGGAGGTCGGGGGCTACAAAGAGGTTGTAGTTGAGATCGAGGGTGACGGTGCCTACTCCACGTACAAACACGAGGGTGGAACCCACCGGGTCCAGCGGGTCCCCAAGACCGAGAGTCAGGGCCGCATCCACACCTCGACGGCTACGGTCGCCGTGCTGCCGGAGGCCGAAGAGGTCGAGGTAGACCTACACCCGAATGACCTTGAGGTAGACGTTTATCGTTCGAGCGGACCCGGCGGGCAGAGCGTAAATACGACGGACTCGGCAGTCAGGCTCACGCATAAGCCTACCGGCCTTGTGGTGACGTGCCAAGACGAAAAGAGCCAACTCCAGAACAAGGAGCAGGCGATGCGCATCCTACGCTCGCGGCTCCTCGAACGGGAGATGCGCGAGCGCCAGGAGCGGGAGGGGGCCATGAGGCTCGCCCAGGTCGGCAGCGGTGACCGCTCTGCGAAGGTACGCACCTACAACTTTCCACAAAGCCGGATCACCGACCACCGGGTCAACGTGACCTCCCATAATATCGAGGGTACCTTGAACGGCGACCTCGAAGAGTTCACCCGCGCTTTGGCGGCTAAGGAGCGGTCCGACAAGCTGGCCGAAGGCGCCGAAGCCTCCGGCTAAAGCGATGCGGACCGGCGTGCGCGCTGGCGCTACCAGCACCCGCAAACGCGTCCGGGATGCTGCTGAGAAGCTCGCGCGCGCGGATGTCCCTGAACCTGTAGGCTCCGCCGAGGTGCTTCTCGCTGAGCTTCTGGGCGTAACGCGAAGCGAGCTGGCACTGCGCGAGGAGCCGACGACCAGCGAGCAGGCGGCGCTTTACGAGGCCTGGATCTCACGCCGTATGCAGCGCGTGCCGGTGCAACGCATCCTGGGTTATGCCTACTTCCGCAACCTGTGTCTAGAGCTCGACGAGCACACCCTCATACCGCGTCCTGACACCGAGAGCGTGGTGGACGCCGCGCTCGAAGCCGTGGATCGCCGGGGCGGGGCGTGCCGCGTCCTGGACCTTGGGACTGGCTCAGGTGCCATCGCCATCTCCATCGCCCAGGAACGTCCCTTCTGTGAAGTTCACGCTACTGACTACTCGGAAGGTGCTTTACTGCTAGCCCGCCGCAACGCGACCCGGGCTCGGGCTAGGGTAAGATTCTATGCGGTGGATCTGACTTCTGGCCTCGACTCCTTGGCGGGTAGCGTCGACGTACTCGTCTCCAACCCGCCGTATGTGAGGAGCGCTGATGTTCTCAGGCTCCCGCCTGAGGTCCGCGACTGGGACCCGCGGGCTGCGCTAGACGGCGGCCCGGATGGTCTCAGCTTCTACCGGCGCATCTTCGCCGACGCTACGACGCTGCTGGCAGACGGGGCGGATGTTGTGCTGGAGGTAGGGGATGGGCAAGCCGAAACTGTGCTCGGGTTGGGACGCAGCGCCGGTTACGAGCCGTTAGGCACGCACGCGGACCTCACCGGAACACCTCGGGCCGCAAAGCTGCGTTGGAGCGCGGATTGAGGTACGTCTGCGCGGCAGAGGCCGCGAGGCTGTTGCGGGAGGGGAAGGTGGGGCTCATACCTACCGAGACGGTCGTCGGTCTTGTGGCAGGGAAGGCTGGGCTTTCGAAGCTGTACGAGAGCAAGGGTCGCGATCAAGACAAGCCCATAGCCCTGCTCTGCGGCTGGGCGAGGGAGGCTTTTGCGCTCACTCGCGAGGCCCCACCGCTCGCACGTTTTCTGGCTAGCCGCTTCTGGCCCGGCCCGCTCACCCTGGTCCTCGATGCCAAAGACGGCGGAACCGTCGGGGTTCGGGTTCCAGATCATGCCGTTTGCCGGGCGGTGCTCGGCGAATACGGCGGGCCGCTCTATGCGACGAGTGCGAATCCTTCCGGAGAGCACGCGCCACGCGCCCTCGAAGACGTAAGCCCTGCGATCTGCGCCGTTGTCGACTTCGCCGTTAAAGGTGAGCCGGGGAGCGGGGAAGCCTCAGCCGTCGTGGACCTGTCTGGGGACCGGACCCGGCTCCTACGGTCCACGAAGAGGCTCGGCGAGAAGGAGCTTTTTGGCTGACGAAGAACTCAGTGTAGCCTGGGGCTCGCCCAAAAAGACAGGACTCTGGACAAGAAGCGTAATTTTTTGTGAACGTGCCTTTAGGTGACGAGCTTCGAATCTTCCTATACATCCTACTGCCTCCGTAAGGGAGGTGTGGCCTCTCCCTGTCTTCGGCCTCCGTTATTAGTTCCACTCGAAGGTGCTAAGGAGGTTAGAGAAGTCGTCGGTCCAGACGCCGCCCGAGTCTGGGTTGGTTGTGCACCGCAGCCAGCGCTCGTCTTCGGGTATGCGGCCGAGGTCCGCCTCCTCTTGGGCCATCACTGCCCAGCGCCCCCCGAATTTGTATGGTACGTCTTTCTCGTTGTCGTCGAACTGGGCGTAGCAGGCCAGCCCCCGGTCCCGCGCCAGGTCTCCAACCACCGGCTCGAGCTTTAGGTGCCGGTTTGAGATATGCATAACCAGGACACCCTCGGCCCTCAACTTCCGGAGGTACAGGTCGACCGCCTCCCGTGTCAGGAGGTGGACCGGTATGGCGTCCGAACTGAAGACATCGCCCACTATCAGCCCATACTCCCCGTCGTTGGCGTTAGCCAGAGAAAGGCGGGCGTCGCCAAGGACCACGTCGAATTCGCCCGGGCAATCGCGCAGGTAAGTGAAGAGGCTTGGGTCGCGCGCTATCCGCTCGACAAGGGGATCTATCTCATAAAAAATCATCCGCTGCCCCGGCTGGGCATAGCACGATATCCCTCCCGTTCCCAAGCCCAGCACGGCAACGGAATTTTCTTTCAGATCCTCTTCGGGCAGGAGGTCGAAGAGTTGCCCGACGGGGCCGGTACGATCGTAGTAGGCAATAGGCTCGGGGGGCGTCTCCCCGATGAGCTGCGCCCCGTGTTCGGTGCTGCCGTGCTTAAACTCATGAAGTCCGATTCCTTCTTCATCCGATACCCTGTAGACACCGAAGAAGCTGCGGTCCTCGTAGAGGACTGTGGAGGTGGTAGCGAGGCTGACGGATACCATGAGCGCCGCGATGCCCAAGCCGAAGCGAATCGGTCGTTTGTTGGCGTACGCGAAGTGCAGTAACAACACCAGTGCAAGGCCGACGACGAGATTCTTTATAGGATCCACTATGCTTGGGTCAACGGATTCGACGGCCCACAGAAGCCCCCACGCCAGCACCCCGAAGATCAGTGGCAGTGCCACGTCCAGAAGGCGCGAAAGCCTGCGTGCGACCGCAGGCGGTGAGCTCTCCTCGCCCCGACGCCCAAACAGCCTTGCTAGGACCGTCCCTGGCAAAAGTAGGCACGCTAGCACTATGGTCAACGGGTACTCGACCACTGAGTCGAATACCAACGGCGCCACCAAGGCGTTGAACACCCCACCTAACACGCCTCCCACCGCTACCCACAGGTAAAACTCCGTGAGGTGCCTGGCAGGAGGTCTCTCGCGCGCCAGCTCCCCGTGCAAAACCATCGCCACCACGAAGAAGCCAAAGAGGTGCAGCAAGATCAGCGCCCAGTAGGGCCTCTTCAGGTCGCTGAGTATCGTTACCGCCAACAACGTCGTCATTACCGGCAGCAGCACGACCATCACCTTGTGGACGATGCCGGGCACCCTCTGGCTTCGCGAGAAGACGACCACAAACGAGAAGAGGTACAAAGATAGCGGGATTACCCAAAGCAGCGGTACCGGCGTTATGTCGGTCGTGATAAAGGCGGTTACCCCAAGCATGAAGCTCGAAGGCACAAACGCGAGCCCCACCCACCGCAGCCTCCCGAGCAGCGTGGGGCTGCTGGAGAGGCCCGTCGTGAGGGGATCTCCGGACGTAGCGATCATCTCCTGTGAGCCACCCTCGGCTGCCGACTCGTCTTCGTGCGTCGTGCTAGGAGCCGCCGTCGGCGTGGGAGAACGCCATAGTACAACCGCCGAGGCGAAGACCAACACCACCAGAAGCGTGTAGCCCAAAGACCAGAAGGTACCCTGGTTTACCAGCCTCAGGTTTGGCTCCATAAGAAGCGGGTAGCCTAAGAGCCCTACCACGCTGCCCAAGTTCGAGGCCCGGTACAGAAAGTAGGGGTCTCTCGCGGCCGGATGATCGGTCTCAGAGAGCCACCTTTGTATGAGCGGGTTGGTAGAAGAGATCACGAAAAACGGTAGACCAACCGTCACCAACAACAGCCCCAAGAGCCACAGCAGGGGGTTGCTCTGCGCGGGAGGGGCCCACTCCTCAGCAGGCACGGCTATAGGCAGCACTAAGAGCGGCAAGAGTGCCATCACCAAATGAACCGCTGCTTGGCGGCGGGCCCCGAGCCATTCGGCGGTAACATGCACGTAGAGGTAGCTGACCAAAAGAGTTGCTTGGAAGAACATCATGGAGCCCGTCCAGACAGCGGGGGTGCCACCGAAGGTGGGCAAGACGAACTTGGCGAACATCGGCTCTACAAGGAAAAGTAGAGCGGCGCTTATAAAGATAGTGGCCGAGAAGAGGGCCATCGTGTAGGTCCTCTTGCTCGAGAGCTCCCTCTTCTTATCTATGCCCTTCCCTACCGCCTCGCTAGGTTCTGCCGGCATGAAGTAACTTTAGCGAAGAATCGGGTACCGAACAATCTTTGAATCAAGCCCCGGAGCAGTCTGCTACGGAGGTACCAATATGGGCGGTGAATACTTGGAACCGCAAAGAAGCGCGTGATATAGGCGCTTCTTTTTAGTGAAAGGTCCGCCGTAGTGGTGAGGACATAAACAATGCCTAGGGACGGCTCTCATCTCGGCCTTGGCACTATGCCGGCCCTGGTCTCGGTGCTCTAAGATCACCGGTCCTGGCGCCGCAAGCCTCTTCGAACTTGCTCTGGCGCAGTCAGCTTTAGTCTTCCGGGGCGATGGTAAGCAGCGCGGTTGTGGCCGCGGTTAGCTGGATCATGGAGCCCAGGTAGGGGATGTTGAGTTTGTCTACTGTGTCGGCGGGATCGTGGTACCAGGGATAGAGGTCGTACTTCGCGCCATCGGTCAAGATGGCCGCGGGGAGACCGGCGTCCCAGAAATGCTGGTGGTCGGAGCGGCCCAGGCAGTCCTCGCTGAGGTTGAGGGGTGAACCGATCATCTCCGAGGCGCGCAGTATGGCTTCGTCGATAGAGCCGGCCCGGTTACAGGTCCCTATCACGGCTTCACGCTGGCCTCCGTCGTAGCCGATCATGTCGCTGTGCAGGTTACCTATAATCGCCCCTTCGCCTTCCCGTTCCCGGGTCGCGCTCACGACGCTCCCTATGTAGACAGCGCTTCCGACCAGGCCCACTTCCTCTAGGTCGTAGGCCACGAAATGTACGGTGTGCTTCGGGTCGAGTTCTTTTAGTGTCCTCGCGGTCATGAGGAGCGAGACCAACCCGCTTGCGTCGTCGCTCGCCCCTGGGTTATAGAAGGAGTCCAGGTGTGCGGTTTAGCCACAGGTGCTTTCCACCCCCGGTTCCCTGCAAAGTTGCCTCCACGTTGAACCCGCGCCTGTCGCCCGAGGTAAACTCGAGGATGCGTGCGGGTATGCTCGCCGCTTCGAAAGACTCCTTCATATACTCGGCAGCGGCCCTCCTCCCGACCTCGCTCCCGCGTTCTGAGATCGTCGTCGCGCCGCTCGCAAGCGGCGCGGGGGAAGCGCCTGTCAGGTGAGAGAGGCTTGTGTGGATCGAGGGCTCGTCTATCGCGGCCGCCGTAGCCTCGACAACGTCCGCAACCGGTGGTTCGGTGCTCGGAGATTCTTCGGCTTGGTGTGCGGCGGCGTTCGGGGTCTTGCCGGATTCCTTATCCTCGACGCCGCAACCCGAAAGCATCCCGAGGATGAGGGCGAAGGGGAGCAGAGCCTCGAGCACGGCAAGCGCTGCGCGACCTGCGTGCATTCTGTTGCTCACTCTTGCTTTATTACCTGGCCTTTCGTCTTATCTACTTTCGTCATGCGCTCTTCAGCTTCTTTGTTCCTTGTACGTTACACGTGATTATGCTCCCGGACGGACTTACAGCGCCAGCAGTCCGAAGCTTTGTGGGCAACGCCTATATACCACGTTGTATACTCTACTCGAACAAGCGACGGTCAAAGACACTACAAGGAAACGAGAAGGTCTGCCCGGACGGGGACCGACCGCCAAGACCACGCCTGTGAAGCTCGGGGGCGCCCGTTACGGTTTCCCCGCGGCTCGCGCGCCGATAATTTAAACCTAAAGCGGAGGTAAAATTGATAGATCCGTATACCGACGTTGACTCTGAGGTTCAGGAGGCGCTCGACGGAGAACTCGAGCGTCAGCGCATGACGATCGAGCTTATAGCCAGCGAAAATTTCGCGTCGCCGGCGGTGTTGGCGGCGCAGGGGTCGGTGCTAACCAACAAGTATGCGGAGGGTTATCCTGGCAGGCGGTACTACGGGGGTTGCGAGCAGGTAGACAAGGCCGAGAACCTAGCCATCGAGCGGGCGAAAGAGCTCTTCGGGGCGGAGCACATAAACGCGCAGCCGCACTCGGGGAGCCAGGCCAACGAGGCGGCTTACGCGGCTCTCATCGAGCCGGGGGACAAGGTTCTTTCGATGGACCTGGCCCACGGCGGGCACCTGACGCACGGGATGCGCATCAACTTCTCGGGCCGGATGTACGACTTCGTCCACTACGGGGTGAGTGAGGACGGGTACATAGACTACAATGTGGTGCGCGAGATCGCGCTCAGGGAGAAGCCGCGCCTCATTATCGCTGGGGCGAGCGCTTACCCGCGCATCGTCCACTTCGACCGGTTCCGCGAGATCGCCGACGAGGTCGGCGCTTTCTTCCTCACCGACATGGCCCACATCGCCGGACTCGTTGCTGCGGACGTTCACCCCTCGCCGGTGCCGCACTGCGAAGTCGTTACCACCACGACCCACAAGACCTTACGGGGCGCTCGCGGGGGCATGATCCTGTGCCGCGAAGAGTTCGCCAAGAAGGTCAACAGCCGCGTCTTCCCCGGTATGCAGGGCGGTCCTTTGATGCACGCCATCGCGGGCAAGGCCGTCGCTTTAGGGGAGGCTTTGCGCCCCGAGTTCAAAGACTACGCCCACTGCATCGTCGAGAACGCTAAGGCTATGGCCGAGGGGCTCCTCGAAGGCGGCCTGAACCTCGTCTCCGGTGGGACGGACAACCACCTGATGCTCGTGGACCTTAGGGGCACGGGGACGACCGGTAAGGAGCTCGAGGAGGTGCTCGAGTCCATCGGGGTGACGTGCAACAAGAACATGGTCCCCAACGACCCCGAGTCGCCGACGGTGACGAGCGGCGTTAGGCTCGGGACGGCGGCGATG
>Ga0126308_10000550_pt1 | contig 12861 bp, 16 predicted proteins | sample Plot55_FD_92533 | JGI IMG/M metagenome (GOLD analysis project Ga0126308, IMG submission 92533) | Serpentine soil microbial communities from UC McLaughlin Reserve, CA, USA - Plot55 | ecosystem: Environmental > Terrestrial > Soil > Grasslands | place: USA: UC McLaughlin Reserve, Lake County... | reverse complement strand
GATCGTTCGGAGCTCGGCAATTCCGAGCTCGGTTCAGGAGAAGGCTCCGACGCCGTGATCGAGTTCACGGCCGACATATGGAAGGGCGAAGCGATGCGTCCACCCTCGGACGCGCCCGACGAGGTTTTGTTCCATGAGCTGGTTCATGCCTCGCGGACGATGCGTGGCGTCTCCGACAAGAAGATCGTCACCCGCGGATATGGCGACCAGGAAGAGTACATCGCCGTCGTGCTCACCAATATCTACATGTCTGAGAAAGGCCAGCGGGTTTTCGCCGGCAGCCACGGGTCCAAAATTTTGCAGGGGCTGGACCTCGAATTCTTCCTCGACAACAGCCAGCATGTGAACCTCTCGCCGATGCAGCTCCTGGACAATTTCAGATGGAGCCAGCCGGCTTTCTACAAGGCACTGGCCGATCTCCCGCCGGAGCGACCGAAGTACAATTGGGTGCGGCTGCATCGCGACCGGCGGAAGCACCAGCAGATATTTTAAGTGCCTCAGCGCTGGCCCGCTTTCCGGCGCCCGAGGTCCGGGCGAAGTTGGCGAGGCGCTTGCCTCGACGCGACTGCCGCCGTTGAATAACGCGAACGGAGGCGTTGCCGTGGAGAAGCCCGATGACGATCACGCTCAACCACACGATCGTGCCGACCCGCGATAAAGAGGCCGCCGCGCGCTTCTTCGCGCAAATGTTCGGGCTCGCCTTCGCGGGTCCCGACGGTCATTTCGCACCGGTGAAGGTGAACGATGCCCTGACGCTCCTGTTCGACGACGACGTGGAGGCGTTCGACAGCCATCACTATGCGTTCCACGTCAGCGACGCGGAGTTCGACGCGATCCTTAATCGCGTCAAGGCTGCCGGGTTGCCCTTCGGCAGCGCGCCATGGAGCCTTGCCGATGCCAAGCTCAACGACTGGAACGGCGGCCGCGGCTTCTATTTCCAGGATCCGGACGGCCACGTTCTCGAGCTCATGACCGTGCCGCAGTAATATTGCCCAGGCCCATACGTGGCCGGCTTCGAGCCTAAGTGCAATGCGAGGTCCCGCACGAGCAATGGTGCGCGCATTTCGACTGCTTCTATGGGCGGCAGCCATTATTGCAGGCTTGGCGGCGGGCGACGTGCTATTGGAGTTCTCGGGCGTGAAGTGGTGGATCATCCACAGGATCTACAGTGATTTGCCGCGACTGGAGTTCGCGACGAAGCTCGAAAAGCCGCTCGAGTTCCGGGCGCGAATCCTTGATAAGCGGCAATATTTGCTGAACCTGCTGGTCTATTATGACAATCGCGAGCAACGCAGCGCCCTAGTACAAATTCTGGGCAAATGGGGCGGCAACGAACAAACGTCCGCCGACTTCGGCGTTCGAACGCAATTTCACGTGGTCGTTCGCCAGGACAGCGGCCCGATCATTCGTGATGAGACCCGCACGTCAATAGGGTGGCACGGCACTCGAGAAAGCAGCCTCGACCGCAGGATCGACGCATTCATATTGAGTCGCGGGATTTATTTCATCGGGGTCACGCCGATCGGCGATTTTTCCGCCTTTCGGGATTTCCGCACAAGTATCGAACTGACAACCTATCCCAAAGCGACCGCGATTCGGGATTAGACGAGACGCCCGGCGGCCGGCAGCGTGACGCGCCTATGCAACTTCGTTGGCGTTCTCGTGCGCCGACCGTGCAGGCAGGGCTCATGACAGGCAAACCGGTCACGATCGCGCCTTTGCCCACCTACTTATGGACTGTGACGCTAGCGCGTGCCCGATCCGGTCGTGTCCGATCGCGTCGTGCCGTTCGGCGGATTGCTGCCGCTCACGTTGCCGCTGCTGCCGGTCGGCGAACCGGTCCCGGACCCGGGCGGGCCGGACCCCAGCGTAGTGGCGTTCCCGCTCGTCCCGGTGTTCCCGGAGGCGGGATTGTTCGCGCCGGGATTGCCGCTCGGATTCGTCGAACTTGTCGCGGCCGTGCCCGGCTGATCGGCCGGATTGTTGGTTCGCAGCGTCCCGACGTGGCCCGGCTGCAACGCCCAGATGATCAGCATCGCCACCAGGATGACGCCGAATACGCCTCCCCACACGGCGACATTGCGAATGGCACGGTCTTGCTGTCTCACGTCAGGATCGTTCGCCATCACGGCCTCCTCGGCAGCGCTTGGTGCTGAGCGATAAACCGCAGATGTTCCCGATAGTTCCGAGGCCGCCTGGGATTGTCGTCCGCATCAGGCGCAGCAACATGCGGGAACGGCCGTCCACGGATTTCGCTGCGCTCGTTGGGACTGCGGTGATCACGGGATCGGCAGCAGCGGCTTCTGTCCGGGTTTGAGCTGCATGTCGAAGGCGGTGAGCAGCGCCGCCGTGCCGGCGTAGGTGCCCATGAGCAGGACCAGATCGACGAGCTTGTGCGGTCCGAACAAGGTCTTCGCCTTGGCGAAGGTCGGCGAACTGACCTTGTGATCGCGCCAGATCTGGCGACCGAGCTCGATCACCACGGCGTCGGTCTCGTCGAGACCTTCGGTGCTCCTGCGGAACTTGATGACATCGATCACCGCCGGCTCGACGCCTTCCTTCAAGGCCTCGGGCTCGTGCGCCACCCATTCGAATTGACTGTCCATCTCGCGCGCCGTGACCAGGATGGCGATCTCCCGCACGCGCCCCGTGAAGCCGGCCTCGTAGCGCAGGTAGCGATTGACCGCGGTCAGCGCCTCGCTCGTCTTCGTGCTGTAGAGGCGGATGCCGGCAGGCCCATGCAGGCCGGCGATGGATGCGCCCGGCGTCATCGCGCGGTCGTAGGTCTTCTTTCCGGCCTCATCCAGATCCTCGCGCTTGGGCAAGGGCAGGCGAAATCCCGATTGCGGGTCGATGTCCGACGGCATGGTGCTCCCGATGGCTGGCGAAGATTCTCGCGTTTGCGCAAAGCCCGGCGAGGACGCCAGGATCGCGGCGCTGCCGAGCGCCAAGATCAGCGTATGACAAAGGCCAAATTGGCACATCAGTCCCCTCCCCGGTCGGCTCCAATACTGCGCTTTGAGCTTACATCCGGCCATGCGTCGCATTCAATCAGCCGCGACGCAGTTGTATGATAGACACTTCCCGCCCCGCTGATCTCGCCTGCTCAAGCATCGCCATGCGCCCTGACGCCGAACTGCAGCCGCCCTTTGCGGATTTCCTGGGAATGAAAGTCACGCACCTGTCGCGCGAACGCGTAGTGGCGGAGCTCAACGTCCGCGAGGAGCTCGGCAACCGGTTCGGCATCCTGCACGGCGGCGCCATCATGGCGCTCGCCGACAATCTCGGCGGCACCGCGACCATCGCCAATCTGCCCGATGGCGCCACCACCACCACCATCGAAAGCAAGACCAATTTCTTCGCCGGCATTCCGGTCGGCGATACCGCGCGCGCCGAATGCACGCCCCTTCACCGTGGCCGCAGCACCATGGTGTGGCAGACGCGGGTCACCCGCGGCGACGGCAAGCTCGCGGCCATCGTCACGCAGACCCAGCTGGTGCTCACCGAGAAGCGCTGAGAGATCTCAGGCGTCGTCCTTGAGGCCGCACCAGCCCGGGAGGTACTGTGCGTCCTTGCTTCGCGCCAGCCGCAGCGCCTCTGTCTTGGCGGCGGCAAAATCGGCTTCGACCGCCTTTCGTTTCATCCTCCGCCTTAAGAAATCCGCCCACAGGAATTCGCTGTAGGGGGTGGTGTCCTTGGCGAAAGCGCCGGCGCGCCTGAGCTCCCCGGCCAGGCTGCGGAACGGATCGTCCTGCAGGCCGGTGACGGATTTCGGCAGGTCGGAGAACTCGCGCCTGCGACCGCCGGCGTCATAGAGATAGACCCAGTTGCGGTGATCGAGCACGACCCAGAAAGCGTCGGCGTCGAGCGCGCTGAGGTCGGACATGACGGTGACGAACACGTCGCGCCAGCCCTCCTTGAGCAGCGCCAGCGCCAGATGGTGGTGGTCGACGATGTAATGTCGTCCTTTCGGCCCCAAGACAACCGGGATCATGTGCTCGCCGACGTACTTGCCGAGCTTTTTGCGTTTTCGCTCCCGCAGGCGCTTGCGCTTCTCTTCGACCTCGCGCATGCCCACCGCGAGCTGGGTCGGACGCAGGCCTTCGATCGAAACCGGCTCGAGAACCGGCTCGCGCACGTGCAGCATGGCTTGCTCCCTCGGTACCTTGTCGCGGCAAATTAACCCATCAGGCCTGGCGGCAGAACAAATGGCTGCCCACCGCGGCCGCCGCGCGGGAACTCGGCTCATGGCAACGGAGTTTGGAGTGAATCACAATCGCGGGGATTCGCCATGGCGCCACGCCCCTACTGGAGAGGGTACCTGCGTCTCTCCCTCGTCACCTGTCCGGTCGTGCTCTACCCGGCCACGACCCAGGCCGAGAAGACGCACTTCCACCAGATCAACAAGCGCACGGGCAACCGACTGCGCCAGCAGATGGTGGATGCCGAGACCGACGAGGTCGTCGACAAGGAGGATAAAGGCCGCGGCTACGAGCTGAGCAAGGGCAAGTATGTCGAGATCGACGAGGAGGAGCTCGAGGCCATCGAGATCGAGAGCACGCATACGATCGAGATCGACAGCTTCGTCCCCAAGGACGAGATCGATCAGCGCTATCTCGAGAAGCCCTATTACATCGTGCCGGGCGGCGAGAAGGTGGGCGAGGAAGCCTTTGCCGTGATCCGCGATGCCATGAAGGACAAGAACCGCGTCGCGCTGGGCCGTATCGTCATGGCGCACCGCGAGCACGTGATCGCCGTCGAGCCCATGGACAAGGGGCTGTTGGGGACCACCCTGCGCTACCCCTATGAGCTACGCAACCCCAAGCCCTACTTCTCCGGCATCCGCAGCCCCCGCGTTGCGCGCGACATGGTCAATCTTGCCGCGCATATTCTCGACAGCAAGGCCGCACACTTCGATGCGTCGAAGTTCAAGGACGAGTACGAGAACGCGCTGAAGGCGCTGCTGCGCCGCAAGGCCAAGGGACACACGATCGAGGCGCCGGAAAAGCGTGAAGAGCCGAGCAACGTGATCAATCTGATGGACGCGCTGCGCCAGAGCCTCGCCGAACAACGCGGCGGCAAGCGCTCGCGCGGACGGGCGCAACGGACCGCGGGCAAGCGCCGAAGCAAGAGCGCGCGACGTAAGGCCGCCTAGGAGCGCAAGGCGCGACGGTACGGCGTCTGACGATAAGCGCCGGGGCTTAATCCTATCACGCGCCGGAAGCGGCGGTTGAAGGTCGACAGGTCGTTGAAGCCGGCATCGAAGGCAATGGCCGAAATGGGCTCGTGCGAGGCGCGCAGGCGCACCGCCGCCCGGTGCAGGCGCGTGCGCAGCACGAATTGATGCGGGGTGAGGCCGACGACGGCGCGGAACGTGCGCAGGAAATGGTAGGGGCTCATGGCGGCCTCGCGCGCGAGATCCGCGATCGCAAGCTGGTCGTGCGCCGCGGTCTCGATACGGCGCAGCGCGGCGCTGATGCGCCGCTCATCGCGCCGGCTTGGTGCGCGCTTGCTGCCTTTGCTCTCAGCAAGCGTTGCCGCGGCCGCGCCGGCAATGCGCAACGCAATCTCTGGGAACTCCGCTGGGTCGCCGTCCTCGCGCGCAGCCTCCGCTGCGGCGAGGACCGGAATCAACGCAGGCATCGGCGGCACATGCGGCACACTGAAGACGGCGCGCCGTGCACCCGGCACGGCGGCGACGATCGTTTCCAAAAATTCGCGCGTGAAGTGGAAGGACAGGCAGCGGTCCCCTGCCGCGTGCTCATGGCCGCATTGGAAACAGTGCCGGTCATTGCCGAGCAGCAGCGCGCCCGGCGCGAGCACGGCCGAGCCTTGGCCGGTGCGGTACTGGAACGTGCCTCGCGTCACCGCCGCAATGCACATTCCGTCGTGCACCTCTTCGAACGGCCGGTCGTGCGGACCGGCGGTGCAGACAACGTCCTCCACCCGCCATCCGAAGTCCGACGCCAAGACCTGCGAGGTCGGTGCCATGCCCAAAGATCAGCAATTTTTCCCAAGCCATATGGAGGCGCGGCCGCATAGGACAAGGGGCATGTCCATAAACCGGGAGGTCCGATCATGACTGCGATCTCGTCCTTCATCCACGCACTTCACACCGACGGCCCGGCCGGTGATCGGGCGGACAAGATGAACCTGTACGCATTTCTCATCGGGCGTTGGGAGATGGATGCCGTCGTTCACACCGACCAGGGCGCGCAGCGCGGCTCCGGCGAAATCCACGCCGGCTGGGTGCTGCAAGGCCGCGCCATTCAGGACGTCTGGGCGCTGCCGGGCGTGTTCTATGGAACCACGCTGCGCATCTATGATCCCGGCATCGATGCCTGGCACATCCTGTGGAATGACCCGCTGCGGCAATACTATACGCGCCAGATCGGCCGCGCCCGCGGCAACGACATCGTGCAGGACGGCAAGAACGACGCCGACGACGCCGTGCGCTGGAGCTTCATCGAGCGCACGCCCGACTCCTTCCGCTGGCTCGGCGAGCGCTCGCTCGACGGTGGCGCGACCTGGCAGCTTCAGGCCGAATTCTTCGCCCGCCGGGTCGCGGGTTGAGAGGGGATCATGCGCGATATTGAAGCGCCGCCACCCGGCCCGATCAATTCCTGGGCGCGGCCTGCGGATGGCTGAGATCCGAACGCAGACGCGAGCTAGCTGTGGTTCTCGTCCGCCTCGACAAGCGCCGCGAGTTTCGCCAGCGACGACCGCCAGCCGGCCTCGTTGTCGGCGGTCGACAGGCCGCGCGGAAGCCCGTCGTGCACGGCGGTGATGTCGGTGCCGCCGTTTGCATCGGCGAGCGCGATCGTGATCGTCATCTCGCCGCGCAGCGTGGGATCGGTCGTCTCGAACTCGACCAGTTCGACAACCTGCTCGTCGGCCACCAGCTTCACGAAGCGGCCGTGGAACGTGTCCGTGTGCGCGGTCGTCTTGCCGGTTCCGGTCCGTGCATCGTAGGTGAGCGAGATCCGGAACGAGCCGCCTTCGCGGGGATCGAATGCATGCACCTGGCTGGTCATGCCGTTCGGCACCATCCACGTCGCGACCGCGCGCGCGTCGAGAAGCGCGCGATAGACGATCGCGCGGGGTGCGTTCACGCGGCGACTGATGCAGGTCGAGCTCACGCCCCGCACACTAGTGCCGCCGATTTGAAGTTCCTGCACCGCCTGCCGCAAACTCGTGCGGGAATTTCAAATCGAAAAGCGGCACTAGGATCATACACTTGCTAGTGCCCCCTTTGCTTCCGAAGTTCGTGTCAGAGGGGGCCGCCATGTATCACGAACTTCGGAAGCGGGGCACTAGCACGGGCAATGAAGCCGTCTCAGGCGATCCGACAAAACGCCGGGGCGCGGATTTGCATTCTTCAGGATTCGTATTTGAACGAAAGGGAAACGCGCGTGCGGAATGCGGCGACTTTGCCGTTTTCCACCTTCATGTCCATCTTGGTGACCTCGGCCACGCGCAAATCACGCAACGACTCGGCTGCCGTCTCGACGGCGCGCCGGCCCGCCTCCTCCCAGGAGGTCTCGCTGACGCCGACCACGTCGACGATCTTGTAGACGCCTTCGCCGCTTGCCTGCTTGGCCATGTGGATCTCCTCCGCAATTGTGGTCGGACACCCAGTCCGACACGGTAAGCGAGTTGAAGCATAGCACTTTACTGCGGTGCACAGGGCGGGCTTGAGAGCTATTGATCGGCCGTTCGGCGGCAAATTTCTTTGCCGGTTCAGCACAAATCAGAACGATTCAAACCGGCTTAAGTACGCGGTGCGAGTGCCGCAGGCATATTGGATCCTGCAAGCGACGGCCGATCGGCCCCGCTGAAGCAACAACCCGGGAGCATCTCCCGCCTATGGAGTAGCGCCATGAAGATCCTCATGACCGCCGTCGTTGCGGCGTGCCTCGGCTCGGCCTCGGCTGCCCTGGCTACCGAATCGTTCGACGTGAGTATCTATCAACCGGTCTTCCAGGGAAATGAGCTCAGCGCGAACGCGTGGGTCGCTCGGCACAACACGCCTCGCACACTGCCCTCCACCATCCGGCCGTTCACGGCCGAGGAAGACGCCCTGTTCCGGCGGATGTCACGGCCGGAGTAAGCCGTCGTCGGATTCGCCGAGAGTGACCGGCAATATGTGTTTCCGGCCGCCCTCCATCCCGGCCGACTGGGCTGCCGGATCGGCAACATCGAATGCGAGCGGCAGACAATCAGTGCTCGAAATGGAACTCCAGGACGCTCGCGCCGTCCTTGGCCCAGGTGCGAACGCGGTCGGCGTTCTGGCGCAGCAGGAACCCGGCCAGCCGCAAGTGACCTGAATCGGTCTCGATGATGTCGAGACTGGACGGCCGCTGATCGGGAAACTCGAGCGCCGCACCGCGATAAGTGATCCTCACATCGAGGTTGAATTCGTCGAAACGCGCCTCGACCGCGACCGGCCCTTGCGGATCGCAATGCTCGCGAATGGTCTCGATCGCCTGCTTGATGCCGAACGCTACGCGGACCATCACGTCGGCGCGCGCGCCCCAGCGCCGGCCGGCCGCATCGAAGAATTCTTCCACCTGCGCGGCGCTGTCCGCCATCTCCGGCTCTACCGCCAGTGTCACCCGCTGACGCTGACCGACGAGGAACAGCCCGTTGAGCAGCAGCGCCGCGACGGTGCCGAGGACGATCGACGAGCTCACGATTGGCTCGATGGCGGCTGGAATCTCGGTGGCATAGGTCGGGATGATCTCCGCGGCGATGCCGCTGGCGATTGCGAGCCCGATGACGATCGTGCGCCGCGCGTCGAGCATGCGTGAGGTAATCGTTTGCAGGCCGCTGATCAGCACGAAGCACGCCGAGAACAGCAGCATCGCCCCCATGACCGGGCGCGGCATCAGCACGAGCGAGCCGGTGAGCGCCGGCAGGAAGGCAAATGCGATCAGGATCAGCCCGACAGCTAATCCGATCACCCGGCTGCTCACGGCGGTCGCCGCCTGCAAGCCGATGCTGGCCGTGGACGGCGTGAGCCCGAGCGTGCCGATGAGGCCGGCGAATATATTGGCAAGCCCGTTGGCAAGCGTGCCGCGGCTGATCGACCCCATGTCGGCGCGCACCCATCCGGCATCGTTGATCCGCTGGCACGCCGTGATGTCGCCGATGTTCTTAAGCGTGATGGCGAGCGTGGCGACCGTGAACGGCAGGATCATCGCCGGCGAGAACGACCAGCCATTGTGCGCAAAGTGCGGTATGGCAACCCAGGAGAGATCGGCAAGCGCGTGAAACGCCGTCGTCGGCAACAGGCCGGTGGCGACGGCGGCGGCGGAGCCGACCATCATTCCGATGAGGGCGCAGAACAGCCGGACCTGGCCCTTGCCCCAGACGTTCAAGGCGACCGTCGTGGCGAGCGTCAAGCCCCCGACCAGCCAATACTCGCGACTGACCGGCTCTTTCGCGCCGACGCCGATGAGGTAGCGGCAGCCGATCGCCGCGATGCTGGTGCCGACGAGGAAGACCACGAGCCCGCCGATCTCCGGCGGCAGCAGCGGCCGGATCCGCCGCAACATCGGCGACAGCGCCGACTGGAGCACGCCGGCCATGATGGTCATGCCGAAGACGAGGGGAAGGCCGCCAAGCTTCATGGCGGCAAGCGATGGCTCGAGGAAAATTCCCGTATGGCATGAGGGACAGAGAAAGCCGCTGCCGATCGGCCCGCGGGGCAAGGATTGCAGGATCGAGGCGAGGCCCAGCGCGATCATGGCGAGGCAAAGCAGATTGACCGAGGTTACGGCCGGCAGCTCGGCCATTTGGAGGACCACCGCCGGATAGATGAGCTGGATGCGCACCAGGCTCACGTGTTGCAGTCCCACCAAGCCAGTGACGATGGGCGGCGGCACGTCGTCGAGCCCATGAACCAGGTCTGCCGGCCTTTTGCTTTTCCCCGTGGGTCGCGTATCGCGCAAGAAGCGCAGCCACGGCTCGGCATCCAAGAGCTTGGTCAAACTTCGCGGCAAGCGAGCGAAGGCGCGCGCGTCATCCATACCGTCACTGCCGCAGTTTGCCGATCCCGTCGGCCTGCGTCGGGCAGATCAGGAACTCCTCGGTGAATGCGCCGATTTCGAACAACCGCCTGACCTCGCCGATGACTCCGCACAGCGCCAGCTTGCCTTCGCGTTCCGCCGTTGCCTTTTTTGCGATGAGGAGCGCGCGGAAACCGGCGCTGCTGATATACGCAATGTTCTTCAGATCGAGCACGATCGAGCAGCGCCCGGATTGGACCAGCGAAATCAGCCGTTCGCCGAACTCCTTCGCCGTGGTGCTGTCGAGCCGGCCGTAGGCCTCGACGATAGTGACGTCGTCGCTCACCGCTTCGACCAATTTCATGCCGATTTCCTCATCGTCATCGCGTCAGCTTCTTCATGAACCACAACTGATTGATGCCGTCGCGCCGTGTATACCTCACCTGGTCCGTCAGGCTGCGCACGAAGTGTAGTCCGACCCCCCCTTCGCGCCCGACCGATCTCGGGCGAGGTGTCGTCACCGCCAGCGGGTCGAACGGTTTGCCGTCGTCCTCCACGAACGCTTCGACGCTCTCGTGCCGCAATTCGAGACGCACCGTGATCTCGTGCGGTCCTGCGTCCTGGTAAGCGTAGCAAATGATGTTATTGAGGATTTCGTCAAGCGACACATTCAACGCAACGATCACTTCGTTCGACAAGCTGTGCGCGACGCCAAACTGGTCCACCAGATCCGCGACCCGCGCCATTTCCGAGATATCATTCACGATGCGTATTTCGCAGGACGCCGAAGACCCCGGCGGCGACGGAACTTCTGTGACCATGGCGATCCCCTCGACCAGACTGGCGCCTGAGTCGAGACCAGCATAGTCCGACCTGATGTCTCGACACAGGCCCTTCGGTCGAGCGAGCTGGTCGCCACCGATTTGAAGTTCCTACAAATGGTTGCTGCAAGCTCGTTTTTTAAGCAGCTTCAAATCGAAAGCGGCATTGGAATCATAGACTTGCTAGTGCCCCTTGCTTCCGAACTTCGTGTCAGAGGGTGCTGCCATGCATCACGAACTTCGGAAGCTGGGGCACTAATGTCAATTCTGCAGGCTCGCCGGCGCCGGCTGGCTGCGCTTCTCCCCAAGCGGCACCGTATACAGCGGTTGATTGATGAATTCGTCCGTGAATATCTCCACCACGTTCTGGTTCTGAATTTGGATCACCGTCTGCGGCAGCGCGATTTGCCCGTTCTCGCCGAAGCGGATCCGACCATACAGGCTCCCGAAATCGAGCGCCGCGATCGCGTCACGCACCGCTTGGCGCTCGCGCGTGCCGGCCGTCTCGATCGCCTTGGCCAGCGCCTCGACAGCGGCTGCGGCCGCGGCCGCGTGATAGTCCGGCGCGTAGCCGAACTTTCGTTCATAGGCCTCGGCGAATTGGCGCGCATCGCCGAACCATTCGTCCTTCAAGCGCTCGGCCGGTAGCGAGGGCGTCATCCCGAAGATGCCAGTGGCGTCCTTGCCCAGCGTGGAGCGGAAGTTGGCCGTCGATACGCCGATCGTGAAGGAGGCAAAAAGGTTCGGATTAATGTTGCGACTCTTGGCGGCCCGAATGAACCTGATGGCGCTGGATTCATGACCGCTCCACAGGAGCACATCCGGCGCCTTTGCCTCGATCAACGTCAGGATATTGAAAAAATTAGGACTGTTCTCGGAATACTGCTGATCGAGAACAATCTGTAGCCCGGCGTTTTTCAACAACGCGCTCGTACCGCTGGAGAGCGTCACGTTGAACGAATCGTCGCCCGATATCAGTGCGACTGTCTTCGCCTGTGGCGGGAGCTTCGTGATCATCTCGATCGTGCTGCGGAAATAGTCCTCGGCCGCAGGCAGCGTGCCGAACACGTATTTATAATCGCGCGAGAAGATGCGGCTCGAAGCACCGCCGGCCTGGACCATGGGCACCCGGTACTTCTCGGCGACCGAGGAGCCGACAAGCACGTCATTGCTCGAGTACGGTCCAAGCAGGAAATCCACCTTGTGCCGCAACACCAGCCGCTCATGCAGAAGCCCGTTGCGTTTCGCGTCCGACTTGTTGTCGACCAGCTTGAGGGCGAGCTTGTGCGCGGTTCCGTCGACCTTGATGCCGCCTTTCTGATTGATGGCGTTGACGGTGAACTGATATGCATCGCGATAATAGCGGCCGGTATCGGCGAGTTTGCCGGTGAGCGGCACGGCAGCCCCGAGCGTGATGGCTCTCGCTTCCACGAACGGGACTTCTGGTATCCCGCCTGGATCAAGGGGGGCCGCATCGGCTCTCAGAGCAGCCAGGCTGAGCGCAGCCAATCCCACGGGCAAGCTCCGCATCCATAGCCGTCTATTTGATATGCTCATTTCGCTCTCCCACGCGATGCCCCAGGCCACCAATGAGCTCGCTACGTATCATCTTGAGGCCGCATTGTCCTCTCCCATGGTAGCCCAAAGCCCTTGATCTGCCTCTGGACGGCACTTCAAACGCGGAGAGCTCCCTGGGACGGCGATCCTGCCGCACCATAACATGCAAGTCCTTGGGAAAGACCTGAAATCTTCTGAAGCGGCCGGAAAATATACGTGGGCAAAATATACGTGGGGCGGTTCGGAAAACAGCGATCCGGCCGTGGCGGAGCAACCGCACGCCGGCCGCTGCATCCGCTGCGACATGAGCGCGCGATCGGCGGACCGGCCTCCGGAATGCAGCCCGTCAGGCCGACGGGTCGAGCCGACGGACCGCCATCATGGTGATGTCATCGAAAGGAAGCGCTGCCCCGACGAAGCCGCGCACGGCTTCGCCGACCGCTTTCACGATGTCGCAAGCCGAGAAGCCGGCG
>Ga0126308_10000549_pt1 | contig 12866 bp, 1 predicted proteins | sample Plot55_FD_92533 | JGI IMG/M metagenome (GOLD analysis project Ga0126308, IMG submission 92533) | Serpentine soil microbial communities from UC McLaughlin Reserve, CA, USA - Plot55 | ecosystem: Environmental > Terrestrial > Soil > Grasslands | place: USA: UC McLaughlin Reserve, Lake County... | reverse complement strand
TGTCAGCATGGGTATCTCGGCAACTCGTTGCTGCGGATTATCAGCGATGCTCTCCAGCATCGCCTTGAGATGGCCCAGCAGTCGTTCGATTGTCGCCGCCTCGAACCGCCGGCAGTCGTAATAGATGCCGATTAGAAATTCCGTGCCTGGCGAAGCCATTACACCGAGCGGATAGTTCACGCTCTCCGAAGAGTTCACACGTAGCAGTTGCAAACTCGCCTCGCTCTTCTTCAGCGACGTGTTAATCGGATAATTTTCAAACGCGAGAATTGATTCGAAGAGCGCGACTCCACGTTCCACTTCGCTCCAGCCCTGCACCTGCATCAACGGGCTGTACTCATATTGCCGCGCCTCCATCTGCGCCGCCTGCACCTCTCCGATCCACTCCCAGATCTCCGCTTCCCACTTCACTCCGATCCGCGCCGGCAACGTGTTGATGAATGGTCCAACCATCCCCTCAACTCCAGCCAAGTCCGCCGGCCGTCCCGCCACCACGGCCCCGAACACTACGTCATCCGTGCCACTGTAGTGCGCCAGCAACAGCGCCCACACGCTTTGCATCACGCTGTTGAGCGTCACTCGCTGCTGTCGTGACAGCCGCTGTAACGCCGCCGTCGTTTCCGCCGACAAGCGCAGCTTCGCTTCGTCATAGGCCGGCGCCAGCCGTTGCGCGGCCGCTGCGTTGCGGCTTTCGATCGGCAAAGGCGTGGGCGAGTCGAAGCCCCGCAGCGTCTCGCGCCAGAACCGCTCCGCTTCTTTCAGATCCTGTTGCTGCAACCATCCGATGTAATCGCGGAAGGGACGCGGATTTGCGAGCTGTAATTCTTGCCCTTGCTTGAATGCTTCATAGAGAGCGAAGACTTCCCGGCGAAGAATCGGAAGTGTCCAGCCGTCAAGAAGCAGATGGTGATGACTCCAGACAAACTCGTGAACATCCTCGCTAAGTCGAATTAGTGTGAGACGCATCACGGGCGCCGTGGACAACTCGAAGCCGAGTTCCTTATCGGCACGCAAAAAGGATTGGAGTTGTTCGTTCTGCTCTGCTTCGGATAGGCCGCGCCAATCTATTTCGTTCCATGTCAGGGTGACGCGTTTGCGGACAGCCTGCAGAGGTGTGGGACTTTGCTCCCACGTGAAGAAGGTACGGAGGATCTCATGGCGCGCCACCACTTCATTCCATGCGCGCTTGAATACGGGAACATCGAGATTCCGAATGGTCCATCTTAAATGGCGAAAATAAGCACGTGATGCAGGCTCGTAAAGCGTGTGAAACAACATGCCCTGCTGCATGGGAGAGAGTTCGTAGGTGGCCTCGATCTCATCGAGGTCTTGCTGGCCAGGTTCTGCAGGCGTCGTCAAGTCGCGATGCTCGATTAGTCGCCGCAATGCTCCGGTGAATCCATTAACCAGCGTCTCGACCGTTTCGCGTGCGTGAACATTTTCGCTATACGTCCATACCATTTGCAGGCAGCCGTCAATAATCCCGCCGTTTATTTCAAACAGATACTTCCGCTTCGCCGCTTCGCTGTGCGCCGGGCCTCTCAGCTCAGACGTTTTGCGCCAAAACGGACGCTCGTCTACTCCGTCGCCATTTTGCATGCGACCCATGTAGTTGAAGACAACTTGCGATCCCGGAAGCGCACTCAGTCGCTCTCTAATCTCTGGATCGTCACTCAGGTAACGAAGCAGGCCGTAACCAATCCCACCGTCAGGTATTGCCCTGACCTGTTCCTTGATCCGCTGCAACTCTTCGTTGTTTTCACTCGGCTCACCCAACTCCAGTAGCACCGGTGCGATCGCTGTGAACCATCCGACTGTCCGCGACAGATCAACATCGTCGAAGATGGCTTCACGCCCGTGACCTTCCACATCAACCAGCATGGAACGTTGTCCAGTCCACGCGGCAAAACTCTGGGCCAACGCCAACAACAACACATCATTGATTAATGTGCGATAGGTTTTCGGCACATCCTGTAAAAGAGCGCGGGTTTCTTCCTTGCTGAGTTTGGCGATGACTCTGCGCGTAGAGGCTTCCGAGTTGCTTCCGGCGTTATGGTCCACGGGCAGAGGTCGAACTTGCGCTTGTCTCTCGTTGGACCAGTAATCGAGTTGCTGAGCCAACTCCTCGGATTGCGCATAGTCGCGCAGCCGTTCCGCCCATTGCTTGAAAGAGGTGGTCTTGGGAGGCAGTTGCACGACATCGCCGCGACCAAGTTGGTCGTAGACCGTTTGCAGGCTTTCCAGCAGAATCTGCCACGATATGACGTCCATGGCGAGGTGATGGACCACGATCAACAGGCGCGCTTCACGCCCGTCTCCCCGATAAAACAGTGCCGGTCGTACGAGCGGCCCCCACGTCAGATTCAGCGTCGCCTGCAACTCAGCGGACTTCGCAGCGATCGCCGATTTAGCCTCCGCATCCGAAAGCGCGGAGAAATCAAAGGTGAGCACTCGCAGCGGTTCATCGAGTCCGGCGTTAGTTTGCTGCCATGTTGTCCCCCGCTGTGTGTAACGCAGGCGCAAAGCATCGTGATGAGCCAGGACGTGTTGAAAACCATTCTCCAAACGTTTGGCGTCCAGATCGTGCGGCACCGCCAGCAAGACTGACTGATTCCAGTGATGTTGATTCGCAAGATTCTGCTCGAAGAACCAGTGCTGCACAGGTGTTAACGGAACGGGACCGGTGACAAGCCCTTCCTCCCCACGGATAATCGGAGCGCTATCGACAACGGCGGCCAATTCCGCAATCGTCTGGTGTTGAAATACCTGTCGCGGGTTAAGTCTCAGACCTTGACGGGTGGCTCGGGCGATAATCTGTATGCTGAGAATAGAGTCGCCGCCCAGTTCAAAGAAGTTGTCATTCACACCGACCTTTTCGACGCCGATCACCTGCGCCCAAATCTCGGCCAGCGTCTGCTCGACTATGTTCCGCGGAGATATGAACTCCTCTTCGAGCGTGAGACGCTGCAAATCGGGAGCAGGAAGCGCGCGCCGGTCAATCTTCCCGTTGGGAGTTAGCGGAAATTCATCCAGCACTACGAACGCGGCCGGCACCATGTAGTCCGGCAACTTGTGCTTGATGTGGGCGCGCAGTTCGGCCAGAGCGATATTCTGCTCGGCAGCGATATAGCCTACGAGGCGCTTATCGCCGGGCGTGTCCTCTGTTACCAACACGACTGCCTGACGCACCGCCGGATGTTCTTCGAGAACGACTTCTATTTCACCCAGCTCGATGCGAAAGCCACGCACCTTTACCTGATGGTCCACACGTCCGAGAAACTCAATCGTCCCGTCCGGCAGATAGCGCACTAAATCGCCGCTTCTGTAGAGACGCGATCCCTCGTCCTGAACAAACGCATTAGGTATGAACGATTCAGCCGTGCGTCGCGCGAGATTGATATACCCACGACCGACTCCAATGCCGCCGATAAACAATTCTCCGGCCACACCAACCGGAACGGGACGTAAGCTACGATCCAGAACGTACATTTGCATGTTCGCTACCGGCCGCCCGATTGGCATATTGACGAGACCTTCTGAAGGTGGTTCCAGAATCGGATGATGCGTTACGTCGTCAGAGCATTCGGTTGGACCATAGGCATTCAGCAGCGGCTTCTCCGGGTAGGTGGCCAACCACTCACGGCAGAGTTGCGGCGCGAGCGCCTCGCCCGTCACGAGTACCCACCTCAGGAAAGGCCACTCGGGTCTGCGCCCACTTATATCGATGTCAGCGAGGATTCCGCGCAGCAGCGATGGCACTAGTTCAAGAATCGAAACGTTTTCCAACGCGACACTTTCAGTCAATAATGCCGGGTTGTGTGTCTCTTCGTCGTTGCAGATGTGTACGCGACCACCGACAAGCAAAGCTGACAGAAATTGCCAAACGGAAATGTCGAAGCAATGTGAAGCGGTCTGCGCCACAATGTCTTCAGCGTCCAACTGCAGGTCGACAATCTTCGCGAACAGGTGATTGAGCATTCCCTTGTGCTCAACCATTACACCTTTCGGCGTACCCGTTGAACCGGACGTGTAAATCACGTAAGAGAGGTTGTCCGGTTTGGCTGTGCTCGTTAGATTCTCCGCGCTTTCAGAGGCCACTAACTCCCAGTCGCTGTCCATGCAAAACACGCGTGGACGGATCTCGGGCAAATCTTGTAGAACGCTCTGCTCAGTCAGCAGGACCACGGCGTTAGTGTCTTCCAGAATGAATGCGAGACGTTCTATGGGATAAGTGCGATCGAGCGGTACGTATGCGCTTCCCGCCTTGAACACTCCCAGTATCGCGATCAACATCTCAGGAGTGCGGTCCATGCAAATGCCTGCGAGCGTCTCTGTACCCACACCGAGTGTTTGCAGGTGATGAGCCAGTTGATTCGCACGCGCGTTCAACTCGTGGTACGTCAACGCTCTTCCTTCGAACGTGACGGCCGTCGCTCCAGGCGTACGTTCCACCTGGGCCTCGAATAACGTGTGGAAGCATTCACTCGTGGGAAAGTCTCGGCGCGAGTTATTCCAATCAACTCGCAACTGATGCTCTTCAGCGCCGGTCAGGAGAGGCACTTCGGAAATAGACTGGTCGAAATCCCTTGCCAGACTTTCAAGCAGCGTTTTGAAGTGGCCCATCCAGCGGTTGATAGTGCTTTCATCAAACAGGTCTGTGCTGTAGTCACTCTCGAAATGGAGCTGGCCCTCGAGTTCCGTAACGTTGAGATCGATATCGAACTGCGCGGTGCCCGTTGAGTTGACGACAACCTCATCTTCCAGGTCATGAAACTTCAACCTGCGCGAACCACGATCCAGATTGAAGCAGACCGAAACGAGGGGCGAGCGGCCCGCATCGCGCCGGATATTCAGTTTTTTTACGAGGCGGCTAAAGGGATAGTTTTGATACTCGTACGCATCCGCGACAGTGTTCTTGATCGAGGTGAGGCAAGCTTTGAAACTCTGCGTCGAAGAGAGCTGTGTGCGTAGCGGTAGCAAGTTAATACAGTAGCCGACGAGGTTTCGCTGGCCCATTGACATCTGTCCGGCCGCAGGCACTCCGACGATTAGGTCGTCTTGTCCAGTGAGGCGATACAACAAAACGTTGAAAGCTGTCAGCAACGTCATGAAAAGCGTGCTGTTGTGTTCCGCGCTAAGCTGCTTCAGACGTTCACCGAGTGTGGCGTCGATGATCATTCGATGACGCGCGCCTGCGAAGGTCTGTACAGCCGGACGGGGACGGTCAGATGGTAAGTCGAGTACCGGAACTTCGCCCTCGAACTTCTCCAACCAGTACGTCTCAGCCTCTTGCATCGCCCGCCCCTGCTGCATGCGTGCCTGCCACGCGGCGAAATCGCTGAAGGGTGCGGGCGACGGCAAATGGCTGCTGGCATTCAGGCACTGCGCCGTGTAAAGAGCTTTCAACTCTCTCACAATGATCCCGAGTGAGACTCCATCCGTCACGATGTGATGCGCAGTAAAAACGAAGAGGTGATGCTGTTCATTAACGCGTGCGATAGCCACGCGCACAAGCGGGCCGTGCTCCAGATCGAAAGGCGTCTTAACCTCGCGCGCCAGCCAATCTTTTGCCGCCGCCTCGCGCATCTCTGGCGGCTGAGGAGTGAAATCTTCGAACGGTATATTCAGCGACAACTCCGGTGAGACTCGCTGAAAATCACCTTCCGGACTAAAGGTTATGCGTAGTGCTTCATGGCGGTTGACCACCGTCTGCACTGCTTGACGCATCGCCGGCAGATTGAATGTCCCGTGCAGGTCGAGTGTGAGGGACAAGTTGTAGGCAACTGAAACATCTTCACCCATCTGGGCCAGGATCCATAACTGCTTTTGAGCTTCCGTTAATGGAACTGTTTGTTTCTCGTCTTTCTTCACCTTGTCGTCAGGAGAATCGGTTGGTCCACCCGGTAAAAATTCTCCCGCGCGCATTTGCGTGACCGCATACTGCACTGCTTTCACAACATGATCCACATCCTCGTCAGTATGTGCGGTGGAGAGGAAGCAACTGCGCGTTTCGCAGATGTAAACACCCATATCAAGCAGGTAATAAAAGAAGAGCTCCCTGTAGTTCAGGTCACGGCGAAACACGAAACGGATCAGCGAGCCGAAGCGGTTAGCGCGAATAGGCACATTGTCCTGTTCGAAAAACTGGTTCAGTCTGTCAGCTAACCTTGCCGTACGTTGTTCGAGTTGCTCCTGCAACTGCGGCCCGCTGTTCTTGAAATGTTTGAGCGTCGCGAAGACTGCCGACATCACGAGGGGATTCTTGAAGTACGTTCCGGCGAAATACGTTGTGATCGCTTCGGGATAAGAATCATCCCCATAATTCCACGTGCCGCCGTCAATGGCATCCATGTATTCGGCTTTACCCGCGAGCACTCCGATGGGCATACCTGCGCCGACCGCTTTTCCGTAAGTGACCAGGTCCGCCTGTACGTCGAAGATTGCCTGCGCGCCGCCGGGATGAAAGCGAAATCCGCAAACGACTTCATCAAAGATCAAAGCTGCGCCGGCTTCTGTCGTTATTTTTCTGAGCTCGTGCAGAAACTCTTTTGGCTGCATGTCGGGCCGGCGACTTTGTAACGGCTCGATCAGAACTGCCGCCAGTTCATGCGCGCAGCCTCTCAGAATTTCGAGTGACTCGGCACTGCCGTACTTCAAGCACGTCACGTTCTCGATCATGTGCAATGGGACGCCGGGAGAAACCGGAACCGCACGCATGGTTCCCTCAGCATCCATTTCGCCACGCTTCACGAGGACTCCGTCGAACGTGCCGTGATAGGAACTTTCAAACAACACTAATTTCGTGCGGCCCGTGCGCGTGCGTGCCAGTCGTAAGGCCGACATCACTGCTTCAGTGCCGGAGTTACAAAAGGCAACTCGCTCAACACCCGTCAATTCTGAAATCAACCTCGCGCACTCGCCTGCGAGCGGCGACTGCCACCCGAGTTGGATTCCCTTTTCAATCTGTGCTTGCAATGCGTCGGTGACGAACTGTGGTGTGTGGCCGAAAATGAGCGCGCCAAAGCCGGTCGTGAGATCAACGTACTCGTTGCCGTCAACGTCCCAAACGTGTGAGCCGATGCCACGCTCTATTGCGAGCGGGTAAAACATCTCTTTCCACAGTTGCCGAAATCCGGCCGATGCTCTGTTATCTGCGAGTACCGCTCGATAGTTTCCCATTAGCTCCTTCGAGCGTCGCGTTTTCCGGCTGAGGCGTTCGATCAATTCATCGAGATGTTGTCGCTGTCGCGCGCTCAGGCCGGCTTGACCTCCGATCCGAACCGGCTGGTAAGGCACAAAAACTTCCGGTTCGATGCGGTTGCCGGTGTCGGCCACGGCAGGCTCTTGAACCGTCTTCTTAGGTTGCACTGCGGGTTTTGGCAACGGTTCTGCCGGTGTGGGAACGGAAGCGATAACGGGTTGAGCGACGCCCAGCAACTCCAGTTGCTGAGACATCAGTCGCAATTGCTCCCTGACAATCGTTTCCAGCGTGTAGTCGCCGTTGGGCTGCGGCTCTAATTCAGGCAGCGGCGCAACAAGCTGCACTTCATGGATGACGGGCTGCTCGTCGACCGTTTGTTGCGCCTGAACCTGTGAGAGTTCGGGCTGCGGCCTGGGACTGCTCAAGGTGAAGCCCGCCGGCAACGCTTGTCCTAAATGAACCGCCAACGTCTCGATCGTCGGACATTCATCGAGCAGCATCCGGAAAGGAACCCTGACGCCGAATTTATCCTGAACAGCGTGGCTCGCTTGAAGCAGGAACAGCGAGTCAGCACCGAGTTCAAGAAACGGTATGTCAACGACAATCTCCGATGCATCCATTCCAAACAAACGACCGAAGATGGTTCTCAATTCTGAGATGATTAGATTTTCACGAGTCCCTTCAGCGAGAGACAACTGAGCCATAGACATAACTTTTATTACCTTCAGATGATGAGGGCAGAACCACCTCGCGGCAGCGGGTGGGTAGATTATTCGTATGCGATATTGTTTGTTGATTTAAGTCGGGATGACTGATCCACCCGCGAGGTGGTACTGACCGGGTCCAGGTGCGACGCCCTGCCTTTAAGTTTTCGTCGCTACTGCTCTTCTTCTTTGCAGTAGCTCGAGTTGTTGACCCATGATCTTTAGTTGTTCTGACACAATCGTTTTCACTGGCGCCGCTTGTGGCGCAGAACTCAACCGCCGTGTGTGTGTGTCGGGCTTACCGTTAGCGGCGACTTCAGGCTGTTCGATCCAGAATCTTTTTCTCTCGAAAGGATACGTTGGCAACGCCACACGCCGGCGTTGTTCCCCGTCGTACACCTTTGTCCAGTTCACTTCCGCTCCGTTCAACCATAGCTTGCCGAGCGCGTGCATCAGCGACGAGCCATTGCCTCGTGTCATGCTCGACACGACCGAGTGCTTCCCTGATGGTTTGATCTGCTGTTTGATTAGCCCGCTCAACGTTTGACCTGGCCCAACTTCCAACAGCAGACGCGGCTCATTCAACAATTCCCGCGCTCCATCCGCGAAGCGCACCGTCTGGCGCAGATGCTTGCCCCAGTAATCTGCTTTCGTCACGTGATCGTCCGTCACCCACGTTCCCGTGACATTTGATAAGTAAGCCATCGTCGGCTTATGCATGCCGACCTTCGCCGCCTCGCTTACAAATGGCCCGACAATCGGCTCCATCATTTTCGAGTGAAAAGCGTGGGACGTGTGCAAGCGACGACACTCGACGTTGCTTTTCCGCAATCGCGTTTCAAGACGCTGCACCGACTCAATCTGCCCGGCTACCACGCAACGCGAAGGCGCGTTAACGGCCGCCACAGACAATTCTGCATCAAGCATCGGTTCAACTTCTGCCACTGAAAGCGGCACGGCCAACATTTCTCCGGCCGCTACCTCCTGCATCATTCGACCGCGTGTAGCAACCAGCGCCAGCGCGTCCTCTAGCGAGAAAACTCCGGCCAGACAAGCTGCGACGTACTCGCCGATGCTGTGGCCGATCATCGCTTCCGGTGCAATGCCCCACTCCATGAACAGACGCGCTAACGCATACTCAGTTACGAACAGCGCGGGCTGTGTCAAAGCCGTCTGCTGAATTCGCTTATCAGCATCGGCGTTGTCCGCGTACAGCACGTCGCGCAGATCAATTCCAAGATGTGGATGCAAAAGTTCGGAACACTCGTCGACCACCTGGCGAAACACGGACTCCGTCTCGTACAACTCTCTGCCCATGCCGGCGTATTGCGCGCCCTGTCCCGGAAACATGAAGGCCACTGGCAGCGGCTTATTTCCTGAGACGCCCGAGAAGACGAATTGCGGGTTTCGCGTCTCCAAGATCTCGATCGCTTCCGCTACATCACGCGCAAGGATCGTGCGACGGTGTGCGAAATGCTTTCTGCCGATCTGGAGTGTGTAAGCAACATCAGCAAGGTCGAGGTCGGGTTCGTGTCGCAGGTGATTTGCGAGGCGTGCCGTCGCACTCTCGAGAGCAGCTTCCGTTTTAGCTGAGAGCAGCAGCAGTTGAGATGGTCTGTCACTCGGTTGAGCGCGCTCAGCGACAGTGGGTGGGGGCGTCTCTTCGAGCACGAGATGCGCATTAGTGCCACCGATGCCGAACGAACTGACCCCAGCGCGACGCGACGTGCCATTACGCTTCCACTCGGTCAGGCTGTGATTAACAAAGAACGGGCTGTTGTCGAAATTGATTGCCGGATTAGGTTGTTCAAAGTTGACGCTCGGGGGGATCATCCCGTTCTTGAGCGCCAGCACTGTCTTAATCAGTCCGGCGACACCGGCGGCCGCATCGAGATGGCCGATGTTCGACTTGACGGAACCTATAGCGCAGAAGCTTTTCCTTTCGGTGGAGTTGCGAAACGCCTGTGTAAGCGCAGCTACTTCGATCGGATCGCCGAGCGGAGTTGCTGTGCCGTGACACTCGATATAACTGATAGTGTCGGCCTCGACCTCCGCGACAGTTTGTGCCATTTCGATGACCGACGCCTGGCCATCTATGCTCGGGGCAGTGTAGCCCGCCTTAAGAGAACCATCGTTATTGATAGCCGACCCGCGAATAACAGCAAGGATGTTGTCGCGATCCGCGAGCGCATTTTCAAGTCGTTTCAACACCACGATTCCCAGACCATTGCCGCTAATCGTGCCCTGCGCTTTTGAGTCAAAAGGACGGCAATGTCCGTCGGGAGAATTGATTCCTCCCTCTTGATAGAGATACCCCTGCACCTGTGGAATGCGTACTGATACGCCGCCGGCCAAAGCCATATCACACTCGTAGTTATGCAAACTCTGGCAGGCCATATGTACCGCGACCAGGGAGGTCGAACACGCGGTTTGAATCGTGAGGCTCGGCCCTTTCAAATTCAGCTTGTAAGAAATACGTGTCGATAAATAATCCTTGTCATTACTAAGCATGACTTGGAATCGTCCGGCGCTTCGCATGACGGAAGGAGTTGAATAAATGTCGAACAAATAGTTGTTGAGGCTTGCACCCGCATACAAACCGATTAAGCCAGGGTACGTTTCTGCGTCGTAGCCTGCATTCTCCAACGCCTCCCATGCAGCCTCTAAAAAGAGGCGATGTTGGGGGTTGAGTATTTCGGCCTCTCTCGGATTGAAACCGAAGAATGCGGTGTCGAACAGGTCAGCGTTTTCCAGTACGGCTTTGGCTTTTACGTAATGCGGGTTGTTGAAGTGTGCAGGAGGCACACCCGCAGCGAGCAGCTCTTCATCAGAAAAGAATGAAACGGCGTCGGTTCCCTCCCGCAGGAGTTGCCAAAACTCTTCGACGTTCGCCGCACCAGGAAAACGTCCGCTCATACCGATGATCGCGATACCTTCCATATAAACTGAGCCGCTTACCGGCCCATCCTCCGTGCCAATTGCTTTTGTCTGTCTCGCGCTTGCTTCTGTTTGCTTGCGCGCTCTTGAAGTTTTTGAGAAGAAGATTCCTGCGATTGTTTTTGAGTGATGAAGTTCGCTAGAGAATCCATAGTTGTGTGTCTGAACATTTCAACTATTGAAAACTCTCGGTTAAATGCTTCCTGCAATCTATTGTGAATCTTCACCAGTAACAGTGAGTGACCGCCGAGATCGAAGAAGTTGTCGTATATTCCGATCTGTTCCACAGTGACCACTTCCCGCCACGCAGCGGCAATTGCCTCTTCTGCTTCATTTCGCGGCAAGACACGAGTTGTTTCCAGATCGGTGCGATCACTATTCGGCGCGGGCAAAGCTTTGCGATTGACTTTGCCGTTGGGTGTCAATGGCAACTCTTCGAGAAAGACAAATGCCGACGGCACCATGTACTCCGGCAACTTCTCTCGCAAAGCGGTTCGTAATTCTCCGCTCTTCTTCTCACCGACCACATAAGCTACCAGGCGCTTCTCTCCCGGCACGTCTTCTCTGACGATGACGGCAGCTTCCTTGACGTGTCGCTGACTCTGCAACGCCGCTTCTATCTCTCCCAACTCGATGCGGAACCCACGCACCTTCACCTGCTCGTCTCTGCGACCCAGGTATTCCAGACTCCCATCCGCAAGAAATCGCACCAGGTCTCCCGTCCGGTACAGCCTTCCCCCTGCTCCACCAAACGGGTCCGCCATGAACCGCTCGGCCGTCAACTCCGCTCGGCCCAGATACCCGCGCGCCAAACCCGCGCCGCCGATGTACAACTCCCCAGCCACGCCCACCGGCACCGCTTCCAGTTCCTCATCCAGCACGTACAGTTGCGTTCCTGCTACCGCACGTCCGATCGTCACTCGCTCCTCACCACGCTTCACCAGCGCCGCCGTCGTGTACGTCGTGTCCTCCGTTGGTCCATACAGATTCCACACCGCTGCCACCCCGCTCGCTTCATACACCTGCTCCACCAAGCGCCGCCCCAGCGCCTCGCCCGCCAGATTCACCACCCGCACCGTCTCCGGCACTGACTCACTGCGCACCAACTCCGCCATCGCCGAGGGCACCGTGTTCACCAGCGTGATTCCCTCCGCCCTCACTTCCCGCAACCCCAGGGCGTTCTCCACCAACACCACGCGGCCACCGCAACTCAGCGGTACGAACAACTCGAAGATCGACAGGTCAAAACAGATCGAAGTTGAGGCCAGCGTTACCGCTAACTCCGCACGGCTGAATGTACGCTCAGCCCAGTGCAGCAGCAGCGATGCGCTGCGGTGCGCGATGGCCACTCCTTTCGGCCGTCCGGTTGAACCTGAGGTGTAGATCACGTAAGCGAGATTCGCACTGCTCACCGCGCTCTGCGGATTAGCCGTGCTTTCAGTTGCAAGCCGCTGCGAAAACTGCTCCACGCACACGACCTGCGCCTCATGCGCCGGCAAACTCGCCAACAAGCGCTGTTGCGTCAACAGCACCGGCGCACTCGTGTCCGCCAGCATGAAAGCTACTCGCTCGGCCGGGTATTGCGGATCTAACGGCACGTAAGCGCCGCCGGCTTTGAGCACCGCCAGCAGGCTCACCACCATCTCCGACGAACGCTCCATCAGGATCCCAACCAGCACTTCCGGACCGACGCCCAGTGATTGCAGGTGATGCGCCAGTTGATTCGCACGCTGGTTCAACTCCGCATAGCTGAGACGTTCGTCTTCGAACACCAACGCCGTCGCTGCCGGCGTCCGCGCCACCTGCTCCTCAAACATCTGATGGATGCAGCTATCCCAGCCTGCTTCAACTTCAGTCTCGTTCCACTCCACCAGCAACTGCTGCCGCTCAGCCTCGCCCAACAGCGGCAACTCCGTTACGGCACGTTGCGGCTCACAGACGATCGCTTCCAGCAAGATCCGGAAGTGGCCCAACAGCCGCTCAACCGTCTCGCGCTCAAACAGATCCGTGTTGTACTCCAGCGC
>Ga0126308_10000548_pt1 | contig 12874 bp, 9 predicted proteins | sample Plot55_FD_92533 | JGI IMG/M metagenome (GOLD analysis project Ga0126308, IMG submission 92533) | Serpentine soil microbial communities from UC McLaughlin Reserve, CA, USA - Plot55 | ecosystem: Environmental > Terrestrial > Soil > Grasslands | place: USA: UC McLaughlin Reserve, Lake County... | reverse complement strand
GTTCCAACCACGATCCGCAGAAGCGCTCGCGGCCGTTGACGCCGTCGGGCGGAAACTACCCTTTCAGGGTGGCAACCGAATACGGTGCGTTACCCGCTCAGGTTGAAGGTCAACGACGACCGCCCGTAGTTTCCGTGGTCACTCCAAGCCTCGACCAGGGACGCTTTCTCCAGGACGCGCTCGAATCCGTCGTAGCCCAGGGCTATCCGGCTGTCGAGCACATCATTGTGGAGGGCGGCTCGACGGACGAGACATGGACAGTGCTAGAACGGTACGTGCACCTGCCGCACATCCGCGTGATCGAGGACGTGCCCCCCCGCGGTCAGAGCGCCGCACTCAACCTCGGGTTTCGCGCCGCGTCCGGAGAAATCATCGGCTGGCTGAACGCGGACGACCGGTACTGCGAGGGAGCGTTTGCTGCCGCAGTCGGCGGACTCATGGGGGGCGAGGCGGCGCTCATCTACGGCGACTGGGAGGCGATCGACGAAGCCGGTCTCGTGACGAAGGCATACACCGCCGGCGCGTTCAAGCGCGACGACCTGCTCAACGGCATCGATACGACGGTTGCGCAGCCGACAGTATTCTTTCGCCGCGAGCTCTTCGACCACGTCGGGTACTTGGACGAGGACCTCCACTATACGATGGATTTTGACTTCTGGCTGCGGGCGGCGGCGGTGACCGAGTTCAAGTATTTGGAGCGCCCGCTCGCGCAGTTCCGCCGCCACGCCCACTCCAAAAGCATGAGTCAATCGAAACGCTTCTACCCCGAAGCGCGGCGAGTCGCGCGTGGACACGGAGGTCCGTTCTTCTCGAGCGCATTCAAGCGCCGTTATCTGCAGGACTGGATCGGTCCGCGCCTCGTGAACCACTTCATCTGGCACTGGACTACGAGAGGCGAATCGGGCGCCGGGCGACCCGTAGTCGAGCCGCGCGGGGGCGTCTCTAAGAGGTGTCCGCTCTGCCGCCGCTGGCTTCTCGGGGACCGGCCGTAAGCGCGTCCGCGACCGTTGGCGCTGCGACGTTGGACTTCCATTTTCGCAGCGAGGACCTTTTTATCCCACTCGTCGCCTGAGCCGGCTTCGGGTCTACCTGCGTGTGGCAGCCCTCGAGAGGTCGCTGGACCAGGATGGGAGCGGCGCATCAGGTCGAGCGCGTCTGCCGGCTTCCGGCGTAGCCCCGTCTTCCGTCTCGTAGCGTTTTGCCACACGGCTATCCTGGCGCGGTGATGGCATCGGACCAGGGGGTCGAGGAGGTAGCGGCGCCCGCAAGGGCGGCGGGCTCAGGCGCCGTCGCACGGGACGCTCGGTCCGAGACGAGACGGCCGCATGTCACTATCGTTCAGCCGTCGCGCGGGTGGGTCGCGCTGCGCCTCGGAGACCTCTGGAGCTACCGCGAGCTCGGGTATCTCCTCGCGTGGCGCGACGTAAAGGTGCGCTATGCCCAGACCGCCCTCGGTGCCCTTTGGGCGATTGTCCAGCCCCTCACGATGATGGCGATCTTCGCGCTCGTCTTTGGGCGCTTCGCCAAGCTGCCGTCTGGAGGAGTGCCCTATACGCTCTTCACCCTCGTCGCGCTCGTCCCGTGGAACTTCTTCGCCTCGGGCCTGACAGCGGGGTCGCAGAGCATGATTAAGAGCGAACAGCTCGTCTCGAAGGTCTATTTCCCCCGGATGCTGTTGCCGATTGGCGCTGCAGGATCGTTCCTGCTCGATCTCGCAATCTCGACCGCGCTCGTACTCGTGTTAATGCCCGTGTATGGCGTGTATCCCGATCTGCGGGCGCTCTGGCTCCCGGTCATCGTCGTGCTGCCGCTCACCTGCACATTCGCGGTCGGGATCTTCCTTGCCGCCGTCAGCGTGCGTTATCGAGACGTTGCTTACGTGGTGCCGTTCTTGATTCAGATCTGGTTGTTCGCCTCACCCGTCGCGTACTCAGGGACGCTGTTTCCCGCGAGCCTGCAATCGTTCATCGGAATCAATCCGATGGCCGGCTCGATCGAGGGTTTTCGGTGGGCCCTTCTCGGGACGGGTCCGGTGCCGTCTCACGCTCTTGGTCTCTCGGCTGCATCGTGCTGCGCCCTCCTCGTCCTCTCATTGGTCTACTTCCGCAGGACCGAGAGGTACTTCGCTGATGTGATCTAGTTGAAGCCGGCGATCGTCATTGAGGATCTCGGCAAGCGCTACCGCCTCGGTAGACACGCCTCCTACGGTCGGTTGACGGAATCAGTCTCGCAGTCGGCGAGGCGCCTATTGACGCGAGATCAGAACGAACAGGCGAATCAGCGCGACTACCTGTGGGCGCTTCGCCACGTCAACCTCGAGATTGCCGAAGGCGAGGTAATGGGCGTCATAGGCCACAATGGAGCTGGTAAGACCACTCTGCTGAAAATCCTCTCCCGGATCACGGAGCCAACGGAGGGACGAGCACAGTTCCGCGGTCTCGTCGGATCACTGCTCGAAGTGGGCACTGGTTTCCATCCCGAGCTGACGGGCCGCGAGAACGTCTTCCTCAACGGAGCCGTGCTCGGCATGCCGCGATCCGACGTCCGGCGCAAGTTTGACGAGATCGTCGAGTTTGCCGGCATCGGGCGTTTTCTCGACACGCCCGTGAAGCGCTATTCCAGTGGCATGTACGTCCGGCTTGCCTTCAGCGTTGCGGCGCAACTCGAGCCCGATATCCTCGTCGTCGACGAAGTCCTCGCCGTGGGCGACATCGAATTCCAGAGGCGGTGTATCGGCAAGATGGGCGATGTCGCGCGCGAAGGTCGTACCGTACTCTTCGTGAGCCACAACACTGGAGCTGTGACCCATCTTTGCCAACGCGTTGCGTGGTTCGAGAGAGGGGAAATCATGGACGTCGGACCGGCACAGCGTGTGGTCGAGAGATATCTGACCGCGACCGGTGGACTGGAAGGTAAGCGCGTTTGGCCGGAGGGCGCGCGGCTGCCAGGCGTACGCGAGCTGTCCGTGCGCGGGGTGCAAATCGCGACGCCGGGGGGCGTGACGAGCGTCGTCGACATGAGACGGCCCTTCCGTATCGAGATCGACTTTGAAATTCACGAGCCGATCGGCGGAGTAGCGATCGGAGGAGTGCTGCGTCGCCTCGACGGTGTGACAGTCTTCGAGGCCTACGACACGGATGTTCCCGGGTCGCCGACGCGCCGGTCGCGCGGGGTGCATACAGCATCGTGCGAAATCCCCGGCGGCCTCCTGAATGAGGGGCGTTACAGCTTCACGGTCTACTGCTTCACTCCAGGAGGCTCGCTCGCACACATCGAGGATGCGCTCACCTTCGACGTTGTGGACCTCGGTGCGCCGGGCCTTGATATCGCCGCTACCCAGCAACGCGAGGGTGTTGTCAGGCCGCAGCTCTCGTGGATTCACTCGGCGGACACCGGTGATCGCCAATGACGGCGGGCTGAGAAGGGGCGCTTTTCGACCGCGGCTCGCATGCCGGCTGCCGACCTACTCACGCCGCCTTCGGCGTGCGGCGACCCGTGACCGCCACCCCCTACGAAGCCCGCGCCTAAGTAGCGCGCGTGCAACGCCCTCTCTCATCAAGCGCCGCTCCCCATCGAACATCTGTCTGTCGGCGGCGCGATTCCACTCAATCGACGACGGGTGACGCAGCGGGAACTCCAGCTCGGCGGCGCGGAAGCGAGACATCCTGCGCCTACCGAACGTATTCGTGGCGCCGCTGCCGAACCCAATGTTCCGGACGAGATTACGACCCGGGTTGATGCAGAATCCTTCCTGACGCCACATGCTGAACACCCATTGATAGTCCCAGGTCGATATTGCTCCCTCATACGTTGCGTCGAACCGCGCACGCCATTCCTGTGCTGAAGTCACGTCACCAATCGCTTTTTCGAGCCAGGCGGTATCGCGAACAGACGGCCAAAGGGTCATATCCTTGTCATACTCCTGCCAAGCTCTGCGCCATCCCGCCCATCCCCACGTCCCGGGATATTTCGAGAAGAAATAGCTGTCCTGAAGGCGAGGCGATTCTAAGCAATAGTTGTCTCCACCGATCATCTTGACTCGACCGTCGTCGCGATACCGCTCTAGGAGTTCCGCGCAAAATGGAAAGAATGAACGAGATGGAAGGGTGTCATCTTCGAGAATAATCGCTTCGTCGCAGACCTCAAAGATCCATGTGAAGCCGCTTATTTCGCGGTCTTTCATTCCGAGGTTCGTCCGCGAAAAGTTCGTCAGTACGTCGCATTTCCAGTTGACTTCCGTTGCCACGGCTCGCGCCTGTTGACAACGATCCTCCTCTTCCGGAAAACGAGGTCCGTCGGCGACGAGGAGGAGCTTCTCCGGTTCGTACTCAGCAATCCGTTCAAAGACTCTCCTGGTGCAGCCGGGCCGGTTGAATAGGATCAGACCAACCGGAACCTTGCGGACTCGTCGCAGATCGGGTACCACGTTACGTGTCAGTACGTTGACGCCGCGGGTGAGGTCGGTGCGCGCGTCAAGATCTTACGAGCCAGGAGCGTGCGCCGCTGGTCGAGGAAGCGATTGCGAGGAGAGAATGGGGCGGCGGTGGAGCACGAGGTACTATAGTGCGGTTCTTCCGGACTGCACAAGCTGCCGAACCGTGTTCGACGATCGCAATCGCGTAAAACGGGCTGTCCGTAGTCTGCCGCGCTGTCGGTACGCCGTGTCGCGGCTGCGTCTTTTGCTGCATGCCGGTTAGCCGGTTCTCCGACGAATGATCCGGGGTCTCGTTCGGAAGAGCGGAATACGACCTGCTGATGTGAGAATGCTTCTGGCCAGCTCGCTGAAAAGGAAGGAGCGCTTCCGTTTCTACAAAGGTCGGTTCTTTGGCTTGGATCTCGAGTTCTACGATCCGCTGTCTCTGTACTACGAACTCCTCTACATCTTCAAAGACGAGATTTACCGGTTCGATGCCGTTCGGAGCGATCCGGTCATCGTAGACGGCGGAGGCTTCATCGGTCTTGCCGCTCTTTATTTCAAAACGCTATATCCGAACGCAAAGATTCTTACGTTCGAGCCGAATCCGCACGCGCTGACGCTCTTGCACAGGAATCTTCTGGCAAATGGCGTGTCCGATGTCGAGGTCATCAGCGAGGCACTCTACGATAGAAACGGCGAAGAGTGGTTTCGTGCGGATGAGACCGATTCCGCCCGGTTGAATCCGAGTGGACAGACAAAAGTCAGGACTGCTCGGCTCAGCAGTCGTATTGACGGCGAAGTGGACTTTCTAAAGCTGAACATTGAAGGCTCCGAGCTTCTGGTGCTAGATGATCTCTACTCTTCAGGCAAGATAGGCCTTGTCCGCGAATTGTGTATCGAGTGGCACTCTTTTCGTGACGAGCGGCAGCGACTCTCAGAAGTGTTGCGCATTCTCGAAGAGTGTGGCTTCCGATATCGGATCGCAGACTTCGCGAAAGCCGGACGGCGACGAGTTGCGACCGAATGCCACGCGGACTTGTACCAGCTCGTCTACGGCCGCCGTATGCCGAATCTAAGCGATTCCGCGTGAGGGGCGTCATTCCGAGGTTTCGCGGTGCCTGGATCTTCCGGGCGGTCCTCGGGCGAGTCAGGCGCGCGCAACGGCGAATCCGGCGACGGGTCGCGGTTGTTGATTTTGGGGATTTGGCGGCCACGCTCCCGATCACCCGTGACTTTGGCTCCGAGCGCGGATCACCGATCGACCGATGGTACATCGACAACTTCCTAGCCGCGCACAGTGGCGATATTCGCGGCAAGGTGCTGGAAGTCGGTGAGAGAAGATATACCGAGTTGTTCGGCGGCGAAGCCGTGCGCCAGTCGGACATCCTCCACGTACAGGAAGGGCGGGGGGCAACAATCGTGGGAGACCTTGCCACTGGACGAGGTATACCGGTCGAGGCGTTCGACGCAATCGTGCTCACTCAAACTCTTCAATTCATCTACGACGTACGCGGAGCGATCGGCGTCCTCCAGCGCGCGCTCGCTCCCGGTGGGGTCTTGCTCATTACGGTACCGGGGATCTCACAGCTGAGCCGGTACGACGCCGACCGGTGGGGTGAGTTCTGGCGCTTTACGGCGCAGTCGCTCGAGCGCCTCCTCGCCGAACGGTTCGGCGCTGCGAACGTCGCCGTCCGAGCGTACGGGAACGTGAAGGTCACGGTTGCAATGCTGGGCGGCCTAGCGCAAGAAGACCTGGCTGACGGAGACCTTGAAGCGATCGATCCAGACTACGAGCTCATCCTGACCGCGCGAGCTGTTCGACAGTGAAACCTCGGCTTGGGCGGACGCTCGACCGTCTGGTTCGTCGGCGTAACGGTCGAGGACTGATCCTCCTGTACCACCGCGTTGCGGCTCTGGAAATCGATCCTCAGCTCCTGTGCGTCGAGCCGACGCGGTTCGCCGAGCACCTTGAGGTTCTCGGCGACCTGACGACGCCTGTGCCACTTTCGCGAATTCGCGAAGCGTCAGCCGAAGCTGGGCCGGTGCCCGTCGTTGTCACCTTCGACGATGGTTACGCAGACAACCTAGTCTCCGCCGCTCCGATGCTCAAGGCGCGGCGAATTCCAGCGACGATTTTTGTCGTGAGCGGTCTAGTGGGAGCGGATCGCGAGTTCTGGTGGGACGAGCTCGAGCGAGCGTTGCTCGTCGAGAACGAGGTACCGTCGTCGCTCGAGCTACAGCTAGGCGGCGACGTCGTCCGCTTCGGTCTGGGTGACGGGCGCATCGGCGATCCGAGATGGAACGTGCTAGACGAGACTGTGCCGTCGCCGCGACAGGCGGCGTACCGCGTTCTCGCCCGCCGGCTGTCGGGCCTCGACCCACTCGTGCGAAACGGGGTCATTGACGAGCTGCGCCGATGGGCCGGCATCAGCGGCGGCGCGAGGGCTACGCATCGCGTCCTAGACGAAGGGGGGCTACGGCGGCTCGATGCCTTGGAATTAGTCGAGGTCGGCGCCCACACCATGAGCCATCCGTCGCTCGGCATGTTGTCGCGCGAGCGCCAGCGTGACGAGATCAGGGGCTCGAAGCGGAGGCTCGAGGATCTCCTTGGACAACGAATAAGTTCATTTTCGTACCCCTTCGGCGGATCAGCCGACTACTCGCAAGAGACGGTGCGCGCGGTCGCCGAGGCGAAATTCGAATTCGCGTGCATCAACGTCGAGGGACGCGTCGGGCCTAACACAGACCACCTTCGCCTTCCACGCGTGATCGTGCGAAATTGGGATCGCGGTGAGTTCGAGCGACGGCTGCACGGTTGGATGGCCGCCTCCCGACTCCCTCAGGGCTGACGTATCTTGAGCCCATGCATATCGTCCAGCTGAGCACAGCTGACCTCGCCGGGGGCGCCGAGCGCGTCGCGTTGACGTTGTTCGGCGCGTACCGTCAGCGCGGGCATCGCTCAAGCCTCGTGGTAGGGCACGCGCGCACGAGCGAGGAAGGCGTCTTCGAGCTCGATCACGACGCGATGCGGAATAGGTGGGCGCGGTCGTGGCGCACGGTGGGGCGTGCGCTCGCCCCGCTCGACGGCCGCGTGCGCGGCGCTGGTCGCCTGCGCAGAACGCTGCAACTCACGGTCGGTCAGCCACGAAGATGGTGGTCGATCCGCAGCGGCCGGGAGGACTTCGACTTTCCCGCGACAGGACAGCTGCTGAAACTCGTCGACGCGCCGGTGGACGTCCTGCATGCGCACAATCTGCACGGGGGCTATTTTGATCTGCACGCGCTTCCGGCTCTGTCTCGCGCATACCCATTCGTGTTGACGCTGCACGACGCGTGGCTGCTCTCGGGGCACTGTGCGCATTCTTTCGACTGCGCCCGCTGGATTACGGGCTGCGGACTTTGCCCAGATCTGTCGATCTATCCAAGCATCCCCCGTGACGCCACAGCCTTCAATTGGCGCCGGAAGCGTGACATCTATGCGCGCAGCCGGCTCCGGATCGCGACGCCGGCACGGTCGCTAATGGATAAGGTGGAGCGGTCCGTGCTGGCTGCTGGAGCAGTCGAGACGCGGGTCATTCCGAACGGGCTCGATACGACTGTCTTCCGTCGCGAAGACCAGTCGCGGGCACGCGAGAAGCTGGCGCTTCCGGAGGGAACGATAATCGTGATGCTGTCCGCAGATGCCCTCCTGGGCGGGCGGGAGTGGAAGGACGTAATGCTGACTCGATCGGTTGTCGAGGCGATGGCCGATAAGCCCATCTTCTTCGTAGCTGTTGGGGCGGATGCTCCAGAGGAGCGATACGGCCGTGCGGTCGTGCGTTTCGTGCCGCCGCAGCAGCACACTGCGATGGCCCGCTATTACCAGGCGGCTGACATGTACCTGCATGCCGCCCGCGCCGACACGTTTCCGAATGTCGTACTCGAGGCACTCGCGTGCGCAACGCCGGTCGTCGCTACTGCCGTCGGTGGCATCCCGGAGCAGGTGTTGGACGGACAGACTGGGCTCCTCGTGCCGCCTGGGAACGCGCACGCCTTCGTCGCGGCTGTTGAAGCGCTCCTCCAGGACGACGCTCGGCGGGGGTCAATGGCTGCTGCCGCGGCCGCCGATGCAGCTGACCGATTCCCCATTGCGCGACAGGTAGATGCATATCTCGACTGGTACGGCGAGATTCTCGCCGAGGCTGCCGCGCCGACTCGAGCAGCCGTCTGAAAGCAACCGAGCCCGGTCGTGTCAGGGATTGCGGCATTGGCACAATGTACGCCCAAAGCGTCACGCACTAGAGAGCGAGGGGACATTCCGCGAAAGATCGCCGACCCGCTGAGCTCGCCCCTGCAGCCAGGTAAAACGCCGCGCTGCGAGCCGATGATCTCGGTTGTGACGCCGAATCTCAACCAGGGCTGCTACCTCGCCGACGCGCTCGACTCGGTGATCGCGCAGCAGTACCGGGATGTCGAGCACATTATCGTCGAGAGCGGCTCGACGGATGAGAGCCCCGATGTCCTTGAGCGCTACACGCACTTACCGCACGTACGGCTGATCGCGGACGTTCCGCCGCGCGGGCAGAGCGCGGCGGTCAACCTCGGGCTCCGCCAAGCCAGGGGTGAGATCATCGGCTGGCTAAACGCGGACGATCGCTACTGCGCCGGCGCGTTCTCTGCGGCTGTGGAGGCGCTGGCGGACGGCGAAGTCGCGTTGGCTTATGGAGACTGGGACGACATCGACGAAAGCGGGGGCGTGACCGTCTCGCATGCCGCGGGCTCATTCGACCTTCGACGTCATCTGAACGCCATGCCTTCAATCATGCAGCCGGCGTCGTTCTACCGCCGTGAGCTCTTTGACCGAATTGGCTATCTCGACGAATCCCTCCACTACGGGATGGACTTCGACCTCGTGTTGCGCGCGGCACGAGTGACAGAGTTTCGATACATCCAGCAGCCGCTTGCTCAGATCCGCCGCCATCCGGCGTCGAAGAGCGCGACGCAGGCTTGGAAGTTCGGTCCGGAGTTCCGTCGCATCGCTAGACAGCACGGGGGTCCGCTCCTCTCGATGTCGTTGAGGCGTCGCGTTCTCGAAGCGGTTCTCGGCAGGCGGATCGCGACCCACCTGCTGTGGCATCTAGCGTACGGAGCGGACGAGGTCGCGGGCCGACGCGCCTCTAGGAAGGAAGCGCAGCCGCGATGCCCTCTCTGCCGTCGCGGACTCCTGGGTGGCCGTCCTTAACTGCCTCAACGCCTCGCCCGCGCCACGGCGATGACATTCAGGTTCGGCTGCAGACTGTGCTTGGGGCCGGTGCGTATAGGACGAGCTCGACCCGCCGAAGGTCCAGCTCTGCAGCGCGGTTGGGAGACCGCAGCGGCCCGCGACGACCGCGACGGCTGTGCCCTCCGACGCCTGCTGCCTGAGGGCTCAGCCGTCGCTTCGCCGTATTGGTGGGTACCACGTCTCCCGTCGCGCGGTGGAGACCAGGCCCTACAACCACTCCATTGCGTCCGCGGCCATCGGCTCTTCGGTGGCTACACAACGGCGAGCGGCCGCTGCTCCGCGGGCGAGGCGGGCGGCGCGTCGACGACCTCACGGAACCAGAGCTCCAAGACGAGCAACGCCCAAATGCGGGGAGACTCGTCGCGGCCGCCGGCATGCGAGTCGATCAGCCCGGAAACGGCGTCGAGCCGGAATAACCCGCGGCCGACCGTCGCGTCGTCGAGGAGCACGTCACGCACGTAGTCCTTCAAGTCTCCCCGGAGCCAATCGGCGATCGGCACGCCGAAGCCCTGCTTCGGGCGGTCGAGGATCTCGTCAGGAAGCCAACCGCGTAGCGCCGATCGCAGCGCCGCCTTCGTCTGCCCGCTCGCGAGCTTCATGTCCGGTGGAAGCGATGCAGCGAGCTCCATGAGCTCGTGGTCGAGGAACGGCGAGCGCGCCTCGAGCGAGTGCGCCATCGTGGCGATGTCCATCTTCACCAGGAGGTCGCCAGGGAGATACGTCTCCACGTCGACCTCGAGCATGCGATCGACGTGGCAAGAAGCAGTCGATCGTTCCCACATCCCTCGCACGATCGCTTCCGGACTGTTACCGCGGACGGACGCCGCGAACTCGTCGCTGTAAAGAGCCTCGCGCTGCGCTTCCTCGAAGTAGCAAATCTGGCGGCAGTAGACGGAGGCCGCGTCGAGTGCGAGCAGCCGAGCGGCTCGGCGGGCGCGGGTCAGGCGCGGCTTGGTGATCCGCTCGAGGATCGGCGCCGCGACACGCATGGCAGGCCGCACCAGGCCATTCGACGCGAGCCTCGACAGCTGGAGCGCACGCGCATAGCGGGTGTAGCCGGCGAAGCTCTCATCACCGCCGTCGCCCGTCAGCGCTACCGTGACGTGCCTCCGCGCAAGCTGTGCGAGATAGAACGTCGGGAGCGCGGACGAGTCTGCAAATGGCTCGCCGTAGTGGCGGACGAGCGTCGGCAGGACCTCCATGGCGTTCGGACGCACGACGAGCTCGTGATGGTCGGTTCCGAAGCGGCTGGCGACCTGCCTCGCGAACGGGAGCTCGTCGTGCGAAGCCTCGTCGAACCCGATCGAGAAGGTCTTGATCGGTTCCGCGCTCGCCTCGGCCATCGCCGCGACCACGGCGGATGAGTCGACGCCGCCGGAAAGAAGCGCCCCAAGCGGAACGTCTGCGATCATTCGACGCCTCACGGCGGCGCGAAGCGCATCGCGAACCTCCTCAGCGATGTCACCGCTGCCGCGAAGCGGTCGCTTGGTCGCGTAGTCGAGACGCCAGTACCGCTCGACGGTGGCGCGACCGTTTTCGAAGACGAGCGTAGACGCCGGCGGGAGCTTTCGGATCGACCGGAACGCTGTTCGCGGCGCCGGGACGTACTGGAAGAAGAGATAATCATCGAGCGCCTCGTAATCGATCTCGCGCGAGATGGAGTCGTCCTGGAGCAGAGCCTGAAGCTCCGAGGCGAACGAAAGGCTGCCGCCGCGGTGCGCGTAAAAGAGCGGCTTCTTGCCGACGCGGTCACGCGCGAGGAGAAGCCGGCGCCGCGCGCGGTCCCAGAGAGCGAACGCGAACATGCCGTGGAGCGCGTGCACGCAATCGCGCCCCCGCTCCTCGTAGAGGTGGACGATGACTTCGGTGTCGGACTCGGTGTTGAAGCGATGCCCCGTCGAGACGAGTGCTTGGCGCAGTTCGCGGTAGTTGTAGATCTCGCCGTTCAAGACGACTACGACGCTCCCGTCCTCGCTGAAGATGGGCTGATCGCCCGTGGCGAGGTCGATCACGCGCAGGCGCTGGACGCCGAGGCCGACGCCGTCGTCGAGGAACTGTCCGCGCGAGTCAGGCCCTCGGTGCTCTACCGCGGCGCACATGGACTCGATGAGGTCCGCGGCTACGCTCCCCCCGGTGTCGACCTTCCCTGCGATTCCACACATGAACGGCCAGAGTATCCGTCTCGTTCGCCCGTGGAGACCGACACTCGACTCCCTCGTCGGCTGATGCTGGGCCGCTCGCTCGGCGCCCGCCGGGCCGCCGATGTCGCCGTGTACGCGCCTCATGCCACTGCCCTCTACCGCGGTGGGGAAGCCGCGGGCGGGGCGGAGCTTCAGATGACATACGTCGCACGCGCTCTCGCCTACGCCGGACTACGAGTCGTTCATCTCGTGTTCGACGACGGGCGGCCGCTTCCGCCGCGAGTCGAAGGAGTGTTGATCGTGCGGCTCCCGGCCGAAGCGTCCAGCGGGAACGCTCTCTCGCGTCGACGCGCGGTAGCGGCGGGGCTCCGACGTGCTGACGCAGCGGTGTACATACAGCGGAGCGCCGGAATGGCGACCGGCCTCGCGGCCTCAGTCGCGCGCCTGAAGCGCCGCGCGTTTGTCTACTCGAGCTCGTCCGGGCGGGACTTCGTCGACGGGAATCTCGAGACGGTCCGGGCGCGGCTCGAATACAGGCTCGGCCTGCGGCTGGCCAACTGTGTCGTCGTTCAGACGAAGTCTCAGCGTGAACGCGCAAGGGCGGCGTTCGGGCTCGACGCGATCGTGATACCGAGCTTCTGCGAGGTCGCGCCTGCGCAACAGCGGCAGCCAGAGGTGTTCGTCTGGATCGGCCGCATCGTTGGGTACAAGAACCCGCTCGCCTACGTCGCTCTCGCCGAGAGAATGCCGGAGGCGCGGTTCGTGATGGTCGCGCAGTCATCCTCGGCTCTGGGGCTTCAGGCCGCCGTGCGCGCGGCGGCCGAACGGCTCGCCAATCTCGACCTCGTCGGTCCTATCGCGCATAGTGAGGCGCTCGCGCTCTACAGCCGCAGCGTCGCCGTCGTCAATACATCCGATTTTGAAGGGTTCCCGAACACGTTCCTCGAGGGCTGGGCTCGTGGAGTGCCGGCGCTGTCGCTCCGCGTTGATCCGGACAGCGTGATCGAACGGCACGGCCTCGGCGTCGTCGTCGGCGGCTCCGAGGACAAGCTC
>Ga0126308_10000546_pt1 | contig 12878 bp, 16 predicted proteins | sample Plot55_FD_92533 | JGI IMG/M metagenome (GOLD analysis project Ga0126308, IMG submission 92533) | Serpentine soil microbial communities from UC McLaughlin Reserve, CA, USA - Plot55 | ecosystem: Environmental > Terrestrial > Soil > Grasslands | place: USA: UC McLaughlin Reserve, Lake County... | reverse complement strand
TGCCGGCGCCGACGATCGCCGTTCGCGCTGACGCCCGGGCATTCCTCCGCGCGGCAGTGACGCGCCTCCAGGCGGGCGTCCTCGACGCCGCGCTCGTCGACGCGCGCAGAGCCGCGAACGTCGACGACCGGGTGGCCTGGGAAGCAGCCACTGCGGTGTCCGGCGACGACGCCTGGTCCGGTCCGGGCGTGCATCCGGCCGCCACGATCGCGACGCTTCGGCGGCTGCTCCCCGACGACGGGGTCGTTGCGACGGATGCTGGCAACTTCGGCCTGTGGCTCGCCCGGCACTTCCGTTTCCGACGGCCGGGGACGTTCCTCGGACCCACCTCCGGGGCGATGGGCTACGCGCTTCCCGCGGCGATTGCTGCGGCGCTGATTCATCGGGACCGCGCGGTGGTCGCGGTCGCCGGCGACGGCGGCCTGGCGATGACGATGGCAGAGCTCGAGACGGCTGTGCGGGAGAACGCTCGCGTCATCGTCCTCGCGTTCGACAATGAACGCTACGGGACGATCCGGATGCACCAGGATCGTCGGGGCAGTGGCGTCGGCATCGCGACGGAGCTGGGACCGATCGACTTCGCCGCGGTGGCAAGAGCGTGCGGGGCACGCGCCGCGACCGTCGATTCCGACGCCGCGTTCGAACCGGCCCTTCGGCAGGCACTCGCCGCCGACCGGCCGACCGTGATCCACCTCAAGCTCGATCGGCGCTGGGTGAGCCCCGACCAGACTCCAACGTGAGCGTCGACCCGCCCAACGCGGATCGCTCGTACCGCGCGCTCTTCGCGGTGCCGTGGCTGCTCCGGATCATCCTTGCGATGCAGATCGCCCGCATCGCCCAGTCGATGGTCGCGATCGCGCTCGTCCTCTTCACGCTGGCCGAGTACCGCTCGCCGATCCTCGCCGGCGTCGTGACCTTGGCATCGACACTGCCGGGTCTGATCGTCAGTCCGATCGCGGGGGCGTTGCTCGACAGACACGGCCGGATGCGCCTCGTTCGTCTCGATTACGTGGTGGCGCTGATCGCCCTGGCGCTGATCGCGGCGCTGTCGATCATGGACGCCCTCCCGCCGTGGCTGCTGATCCTGATCGCGGCGGTTTCATCGCTCACCGCGATCCTCAGCGTGACCGGCCTCCGCAGCCTCTTCCCGATCATCGTGCCCGAGCACCTCTGGGAACGAGCCAACGCGATCGACTCGAACGGCTACGTGATCGCCACGATCATCGGGCCGCCGCTGGCGGCGACGCTCGTAACGATCGCCGGTGGGCCGATTGCCCTCTTGGCGACCGCCGTTGCGTTCGGCTTCGCGGCTCTCGCGATGGTCGGCATTCCCGAACCCGAGACGGAGATCTCGACGACCGGCCGACTGCTGTCGGACGCGCTCGACGGCCTTCGGTACGCGTGGCGCAATCCGACGATCCGCGGTCTGGCGTTCTCGATCTCCTCGCTCAACGTCGCCGGCGGGATCACGACGATCGCCATCCCGCTCATCGTGATCGCTCGGCTCGGACTCGAGGAGGCGCTCGTCGGCGTGATCTTCGCCCTCTCCGGGATCGCCGGAATGGGTTCCGCCCTCGCATTCGGCAGGCTCGACACGCGCGGCCGCGAGTGGCCTCTCCTCGTCTACCCGATGATCGTCTTGGCGCCCGCGACCGCCCTACTCCTCGTCCCGGCAGTTGTGACCGGGCTCGACCCGGTCGTCGGCGTGGCGCTGCTCGCCCTGTGGGCGCTCGTGATCGGGTTCGCGAATGGACCGCTCGACATCGCGCTATTCACGATCCGCCAGCGCCGCGTCGACCCGGCCTGGACCGGTCGCGCATTCGCCGTGTCGATGGCCTTCAACTTCGTCGGCTATCCGATCGGCGCGGCGGTCGGTGGCGCGCTGGCCGAGGAGTCGCTGCCACTTGCGATCGTGCCGGCGATCATCGCGGCCGGCGCGGGCCTGGTCTTCGCGGCGGCCCTCGTACCGCGCACGGACCAGGTCCCCGCGCCGATTCAGGGAGCGGCTGGCGGCGAGTAGCCTTCGGTCGATCGGTCGTGTCTGGGATACTCCAGGCGTGGCGAAGACACGCGTGAAGAGCGACTCGACAAGCGGCACGAACGCCGATAGCCAGGGCCTGAAGCGACTCGGCGGGGGCCGCTGGCAGTCGCGCGACGAACGATTCACGATCGAGCAGCAGTCGGGTCGCTGGGTCATCGTCGACGCCGAACAGACCGACGACCTCGGACTGCCGCTTGTCCGCGGTCCGTTCCGGTCGCTCACCGACGCAAAGGCCGACATCGCCGAAGCACGGGTCGCCGGACCGGCCGAGTCGCCGCTGTCTGAGCGGCTGAAGGAAGCGGCTCGCGATCGCAAGGCGGCATCGAAGCAGCGGACAGACGACGCGGGCGACGGCGGCAAGGGGGCTGGCGCCCGCAAGAAGGTACGGGCCGAACCCGAGGCGACCGAGCCGGCGTGGTTAGGCGCGCTCGAATCAGCCGACCGCCGGCGCGCACGGCAGGCGATCAAGGCGCTGGAGGCAGCCGGCGTTCGAGACCCCGAGGGAATCGCCCGGCGCGATCTCGTTGGTGACGTTCCCGCGATCGCGGCCGCGGCGGTTGCGTCCCGGCTCGCGACTGTTGTCACCGCTGCAGAAGATCGTGACGACGATCCCGCGCGCGTGGCCGAGGGGGTCGTTGCGGCGCTGGCCGACGGTCATGACCGGGACCTCGACGTTCGCTGGCGGCTCGTTGACGGCGACGGCCGGCCAATCCAGATCTCGGACAGCGAGCTCAAGGCAGCGCTCGACCGGGCACGAAAGGAGCGCTGAAGTGGCCGACCTCCTGCCGGGTGTGAGCGTTGAAACCGTCTACGCCGTCGAGATCAGCTACACGCCGGACGCCGCCGAACGGCGGCCGGCATTCCGAGCCGAGCACCTCGCTCGCATTGCCCGCCTCATGGCCGAGGGAACGGTGATCGAGGCGGGTGGCTATCTCGATTTCAGCGCGGCGTTGCTACTCGTCCGGGCCGGGTCCGCGGAAGAAGCAGTCGACCTCGTTCGCGACGATGTCTACCTCCGTTCGGGCGTATGGCAGGACGATGCGCGCGTGCGGGCGTACGGCCGGGTCGTCACCGAGACGAACAACCGGTAGGGCAGGGCGGCTTGTCGGGGACGTTCAGGGGGAGGTCCCCCGCCGGCGACGCTTCAATGGCTCATCGGCCGCCTTCGCCTGCGCATCGAGGATCTGCTTGAAGACCTTCCCCATGCCCGGGCGCATGAGCTCGTGTCGCTCGGCCTCCGCCTCCCGGTCGCGGCGCCGGGCGCGTTCGGCCTCCCGAGGGTCCAGCTCATCGGTCATCGCAGAATCGTCGTCGTCCATTCGATCGACGTCAACAACTCGCGTTGCCGGCCGCCGAAGCCGGGAGATGGAGCGACGGCGGAGCAGCCGACGACCCAGAGGGGCACGGTCGCCGCCGACATCCGCCGTCGTGGTGGGCGAGTATCGGGAGACGATGATTTCGAGAATTACTGGGGGTCAAGGATCCGACGTTGCACTCGGCTTGCAGCGGCATATCGACAGGCCGCGCGCCACCAGCCTGCGAGCTCAGTGGGGCGCCGGCCCGGCCAATCCGTCCACGACTTCGACGTTTGGCAGCGCCAGGAGGATCGACGGCGCCGCGATGACCTTCCAGCTTCGGCTTCCGCCACCGAGGACGATTCGGTCGCGTGTCATGACGGCCCCGTCGACCCAGACGGGCAGGCTGCTCGGGAGGCCGAACGGGGTCACGCCGCCGATCTCCATCCCCGAAACCACTCGAGTCTCGTCGGCACTCGCGAACGACGCCTTCCGCGTCCCGAGCCGGTCACGGACGGTCCGGTTGACGTCGAGGCGATGCGGGGCGAGGACGACGCAGGCCGCGTATCGCCGCGGATCCGACTTCCCGACGACGATGATCGTGTTCGCCGAGTCTTCAAGCGCGAAACCATAGGCGGCGCAGAACTGGGCGGTATCGGCCAGCGCAGGATCGCACGGGAACAGCTCGAACGGCACCCCGAGGGTCGAGAGCGCGGCATCGAGTCGGGTGGGGACCTCCACGGCTCCATCTTCGGGCCGGAGGGGCTCATTGTCGAACTGCGATGGCGCCGAGAGACCCGGCCGTCGAGATCTGGCCGCATCGGCAATGACCGATCCGTTTTGCTTCGGCCACGATGCCGTCCTCCTGTACGTCCTGACCGAGAACGTCGATCTCTCGACGTTCTCGTTCGGGGCGTTGCTCCGGGCCCTGGGCGGGCTCACGGCCTGGACCCCTCGGACAACAAATCGTTTGGGCGATCGCGTAGGGGGATTTGCCGCTTTCGGCACCGAAATGGCACCGACCCGGCGAACGTGGGGCTTGCGACAGCCGGGGAAGGATGAGAGACTGCCGGCCAATGCATCCGACGACGGCCCATCTACTTCCGTGTTCGTGTTCCGCCTCTGCCCTGCAGGGCCGACGGTGTAGCTGAGCGCGCGATCGACGCGATCTCGCGCTGGCTTCCCCGGAACCCCTGCATCGACAGGGGTTTTTTGATGGCCACGACCGGCCCCGTCATCGAGCGAAGGAACACAATTCCGATGAGTACCCTCGAAATCATTCCCGCACCGGGAACCGCCACGATCACCACCGCCGAGCTCCGCGACCGTCTCCACGACCCGAACCTCACGATCGTCGATGTCCGGCCGCTCGCCGCCTACAACGGCTGGAGGCTCGACGGCGAGTCGCGTGGGGGCCACATCCCCGGTGCCGTCGCATTCCCGGCAGCGTGGATCAGCAGCGTCGACGCGCCGGAGGTCGATCGCCTCTTCCTGTCGAAGGGCCTGGCAGCGGGCCGTGACGTCGTCGTGTATGGCACGGCGCCCGAGGACGTCGCAACCGTGAACGCCCGCCTCGCGGAGCTCGAGGTCGAAGGCGTTCGAGTGCTCGACGGTGGCTGGCCAGCGTGGGCGGCCGACCCTGAACTCCCGATCGAACGCCTGCCGAAGTACGACAAGCTGGTCCATATCGACTGGCTCCGTCGCGTTCTCGACGGCCAAACGCCGGAGTCGCCGCCGGCCGAGCGATTCGCCCTGTTCCATGTCAACTTCGGAGTGCCCGAGGAGTACGCCGAGGGCCACATCCCCGGCGCCGTCTACCTCGACACGAACTGGCTTGAGGATCCGGCGGACTGGAACCGCCGATCACCGGAGGTCCTCGATTCGGCGCTTCGCTCGCTCGGCATCACGAGCGACACGACGGTCGTCGTCTACGGCCGCGACACCGAAGGCGACGCGAACGAGAAGTGGCCGGGTCGGCGTGCCGGGCAGATCGCCGCAACTCGGGCGCTGATGATCCTGCGCTACGCGGGCGTTGACGATGTTCGGCTGCTCGACGGCGGCTACGACTGGTGGGTCCAAGCGGGCTTCGAGCTCGAGTCGATCAATCGTGACCCGACGCCGGTTCCGGCGTTCGGTGTTCAGATCCCGCTTCGACCGGAGGTCATCGTCGACATCGACGAGGCAAAGGCGATCCTCGCGGACGCGCAAGGCGCCGCCCTCGTCAGTGTGCGGACGTGGAAGGAGCACATCGGCAAGGTCAGCGGCTACAACTACATCGGCCCGGCCGGGCGGATCGCGGGCGACGTCTGGGGCAACTGCGGCACGGACGCCTACCACATGCAGCACTACCGGAACGTCGACAACACGATGCGTGCGTACCCGGAGATCGCGGCCAACTGGGCAGAGGCCGGCATCAGTGCCGAGAAGTGGGTCGCGTTCTATTGCGGGACGGGGTGGCGGGCGAGCGAGACGTGGTTCTACGCCTACCTGCAGGACTGGCCGAGAATTGCCGTGTACGACGGTGGCTGGTTCGAGTGGAGCCAGGACCCGATCAACAACCCGATCGAGGTCGGAGAGCCGCAGGACGAGTTCGCGGCCTAACCGTCATCGAACGATCTCGACCACGTCGCCGTCCAGCAACGGGTGGTCGCCGCCCACTCGCTGGCCGTCGAAACGTGCCGACGCGCCCCAGACGCGACCGCCGCTGAAGGTCGCGCCGAGGTCGTGATGCACGGAGTCCGCGACGTGGCCGACAGTTGCACCGGGCGCGAGGGCGAGCGGATCGCTGTCGGTTGCGCCGTTCTTTCGCAGCCAGACACGGATCAGACCCGTCAGCCCCCAGACGGCAGACCGGAACGCCTCGAGCGACGCCTCGTCGAGAACTGACACCGGAACGACACGGGTGGGCGCGAAGGACCGCTCCAGTCGCTTCACCGCAGCGACCGGAGCCTCGTCGGCGCGCGTTGCGGCAATGAACGCCGGTTTGTCGATCCCGGCTCCCTCGACCTCAGCGCGAACCACATCGAGCTCTTCCGGGCCTGCGTCCGCCTGGCAGCAGAAGACGATCCCGTCCACCGTCCGCAGGACACCCAGCAGCGCTCGCCCGCCGCCGCGATCCTCGCCGGCTCCGGCGATCAGCCCGGGAATTTCAACAAGCTGGATGAGCACGCCGCCGATCCTCGTCAGTGCCGGTACCGGCCGGAGCGTGGTGAATGGGTAATCGCCGGTCTTGATCTGGATCTCGGACAGCGCCTGCAGGATCGACGACTTGCCGACGTTGGGCGGTCCCACGAGCGCGATTTGTGCGGCACCCTCCCTTCGGATCGCGATGGAGTCGCGGTGGACCGCGCTCGCCCGAACACGCGATTCCTGGATCTCCTCTGTGAGCCACTTCCTGAGGTCGGCATACGGCCCGTTCCGGTAGTCCGGGAGCTCCGCGAGGAGTGCCCGCACTTCGCGGATCCGCTCCCGACCTTCCTTGCCGACGAGTCGACGCTTCGCGACCTGCGCGAACGTCCGATGGGGCATCGGCATCGCCATCTCCTTGACGTTCCGGCGAGAAGCACGCGTGCCGCTCCGGGCGCTGACGCGCCCGGCGATGACAGGCGTCGATCCCGCCCCTTCCGACTGACGCTTGTTGCGGAAGGGGCGGCTCAGCCGTTCCTGTTGGAGATGGTGGCGAGCCAGGCGTTGAGTGCGCTCCCACCCCGAGGTCCGATCACGTGGCGAAGGCTACACCGCTCCGCAAGCGAGGAGCCGGGTCAGGCGCTCACGGGCACGATCAACGCCACCGTGTATCCGCTGCCAACGTCGCCACGGATGGTTCCGAGCTGACGCGTGGCGCCATCGTCTCGGAAGACGTTGTCGCTCTCGAGGCTCACCTGAGCGAGGGTCTGGACGCTCGAACCGTAGCCATCGGTGGCGTAGACCGCGTCGCACGCGTCCTTCGGGAGTGCGACCTGCGACGTCGCGATCTTGTTCGCCTCGTCGGTCGCGAGCTCCAGGCTGGGGTACACCTCGAAATGGATGTGCGGCCAGCGTCCGGAGTAGCACGCCGGGAAGATGCTCTGGAATCTCACGACGCCTGCGTCGTCGGCCGCCTGGACACCACGCAGGTAGTTCTCGTCGGTGGCCGCCTGCGAGTAGAGCGAGTAATTCCCGTCACGATCGCAGTGCCAGAGGTAGACCGCGGCACCAGCCAATGGCGCGCAGTCGGCGCCGTCCTGGATCGTGAGCTCGATCGCGAGCGGGATCCCGGCCGCAACCGTCGACGACGAGCCGAAGCTCGACCGGATGTCCTGGCGCACGACCCCGGTCTGCGAGAGGACGTCCGGCCCGTTCGATCCGTCTGCCGGAAACGGACCGGCCGTCTCCTCAGGAATGATGGCGCACGACGCCTCGCCAGAGGTCGCGATCGATCGCGGCGCGGCAGTCGCAGCGGACGAGCTCGGGCTCGCCGATCCGCTCGGCGCGCAGCCGATGATCGTGAACAGCCCCGCGCTGACCCCACCGAGCCCGAGGAGTCTGAGCATCCCTCGTCTGTCGAGGGTCGCGATGTCGAACACGAGACCTCGGTCGTGGTCCTCGGGCGCGCGGTCGTCGTGGTCGATCAGTTCGACATGGTTCATCGTGGCTCTCCGTTGCTCGCAATCGTCACGACCACGATACGGACGGATTCCTTCGAGCTTCGTGAGAGCCACGTGAACTGCGAGCGGCGCGACGTCACCTCGGGCGCTGGATCTCCTGGACTGCCCAGCCATTGCCATCGGGGTCGCTGAAGAAGACGAACCGGCCCCACGGGAAGTCGCTGATCTCGCTCACCCCGACGCCGCGTCCCGCGAGCTCGGCACGGGCCGTCTCGATGTCCGAAACGACGAGCTGGAGGCCGTCGAGCGAGCCCGGTTCCTTGCGCGAGATGCCCTTGCCGATCGCGATCGAGCATCCGGAACCCGGGGGCGTGAGCTGGATGAATCGGACGTCGTCGTTGACGGTGTGATCATGGTCGAGCGTGAACCCAGCCTGGTCCGCGTAGAACGCCTTTGACCGGTCCGGGTCGGAAACGGGGACGGCGATGAGTTCCAGCTTCATGTCCATCCTGGCTGATCCTCCGATACTCAGTAGACAGAATGCTGTCATATTGAACTGTACGATATTGACAGCGTGCTGTCAACGGAGAGAAGCCCATCGGGCCGCCGGAAGAGGGGAGCCAAGGCCGCCGAATGACGCCCGTGACGCACGGTGGGACAATCGAGGAGGCGCTCGCGGTCGAAGGAGGTTCACGCCATGCTCGATCCGGAACAGGCGTACAGCGGCTTTTCCGTCGACGACATCGACGCGGCGAGGCGGTTCTACGGCGACACGCTTGGGATGGACGTCTCGGAGGAGCACGGCATGCTCGGCCTCTCGATTGGCGGCGGCAAGCGCATCCTCGTCTACCCGAAACCGAACCATGTCCCCGCGACGTACACGATCCTGAACTTCCCGGTCGACGACATCGATACAGCCGTCGACGAGCTGACGCGCGCCGGAGTCGAGTTCGAACACTACGACTGGGCGGACCTCAAGACCGACGAGAAGGGGATCATGCGCGGCAACGGCCCCGACATCGCCTGGTTCAAGGACCCAGCGGGCAACATCGTTTCAGTGCTGAAGGCGTCCTGAGAGCGTCATGGCCTTCCTGCGTCGATGGTTCGGTGGCGGCGTCGAAGCCGAATCCGCCGCGGACTCCGACCCGCCGACGACCGAGTCCGCTTCGGTCGACCTCGAGGCGGCCGAGCGCGAACACGAGCTGGACGTGATGCGCGGAGAGCAGCAGCGCCTCGATGAGCTCCAGCAACGACAACTCCGCTACGCGGAATACGCGTGGCAGCCGCCGGCCCAGGGCGGCGAGCGTCGGGCGGACGACGAGGTCGAGTCGCAGAGCGGCTGAGGCCCGTCCGCACGATCCCGGCCGCCGGGTCAGTGCGGCGTGTGTCGCGAGCCCAGGAGATCTTCGAACGGAACCGGATTCTCAAAGGTGTCGGATGACCGGCTCGGCTGCACCCCCGCGACGGCGGCGGCCAACTCCCGAGCCGCCCGATCGATCCGTTCGACGAGGCTGCCGTCGGCCGGCACGCCGGCGCGTCCCCAGTCTTCCGATGCGGCGAACACGGCGGTCGGCGTAACGGCTGCATTCAGGTACGCGAACAACGGGCGGAAGGCGTGCTCGAGGGCGAGCGAATGGCGGGCCGTCCCGCCCGTGGCCGCGATCAGGACGGGCGTCCCGGCGAGCGCATCGCGCTCCAGGACGTCAAAGAACAGCTTGAACAGCCCGCTGTACGAGGCGCTGAAGATCGGCGAGACAGCGATCAGCGCGTCGGCCCCGAGCACCTTGTCGATCGCCGCCTGGAGCGATCGGCTGGGAAAGCCCGTGACGAGATGGTTCGCCAGATCCACCGCATGTTCGCGCAGCTCGACGACCTCGACACGCGCGTCGAGATCGCGCTCCCCAAGGTGGCGCTCGACGGCGGCTCCCAAACGATCGGCGAGCAGCCGTGTTGCCGAAGGCTGGTTCAGGCCCGCAGTGACGACGACGATCGCACGCTCAGCCATGGTCAGGCGGCAGCAGGATCGAGTGCCGTTGCCCGTTCGGCGGGGTGGACGCGGGGATGGACCGGCGCATCGGGAACGCCCTCTGCGCGTGCCGCTTCGAACTCACGGCGGAGAACCGGCACGACCAGCTCTCCCAGGAGGTCGAGCTGTTCGAGCACGACCTTCAGCGGCAATCCGGCGTGATCGAGCAGGAACAGCTGGCGCTGATAGTCGCCGACGACGTCGCGGAAGGCGAGCGTCCGGTCGATGACCTCCTGCGGGCTGCCGACCGTCAGCGGGGTCTGGTCCATGTAGTCCTCGAGGGAGGGTCCGCCGCCGTAGACCGGCGCGTGCTCGAAATACGGCCGGAACTCGCGGATGGCCGCCTGGCTGTCCTTGCGCATGAAGACCTGACCACCGAGCCCGACGATGGCCTGCTTCTGGGAGCCATGGCCGTAGTGCTCGAAACGCCGCCGATACAGCGACACCATCCGCTCGACGTGTTCCTTGGGCCAGAAGATGTTGTTGTGGAAGAAGCCGTCGCCGTAGTAGGCCGCCTGTTCCGCGATCTCGGGACTCCGGATCGAGCCGTGCCAGACGAATGGCGGTACGCCGTCGAGCGGCCGCGGCACGGCGGTGAAGCCGGTAAGCGGCGTCCGGAACTTGCCGTCCCAGTCGACGACGTCTTCGCGCCAGAGGCGGTGGAGGAGGGCATAGTTCTCGTACGCGAGCGCGATCCCGTTCCGGATGTCCTGCCCGAACCAGGGGTAGACGGGTCCGGTGTTGCCGCGTCCGAGCATGAGGTCGACGCGACCGTCCGCGAGATGCTGGAGCATCGCGTAGTCCTCGGCGATCTTCACGGGGTCGTTCGTGGTGATCAACGTGGTGGCCGTCGAGAGGACCAGCCGGTTCGTCCGGGCGGCGATGTAGCCGAGCATCGTCGTCGGCGAGGACGGGACGAACGGCGGGTTATGGTGCTCGCCGCTCGCGAAGACGTCGAGGCCGACCTCTTCAGCCTTCAGGGCGATCGCGACCATCGCCTGGATCCGCTCCGCGTCGGTCGGGGTGCGACCGGTCGTCGGATCGGTCGTCACAGCCCCCACGCTGAAGACTCCGAACTGCATCGTTACTCCTGAGATGGACCCGTCGGTGCGGAGTCCCAGCTCACCATGCCACGGCGTTCGTTTGCCATTGCCCGCGGCATTCGTCTGTGATTGTCACGTTACACCCGTACTCGTTGCGCCTGCAACTACTTTCGGGAACCTGTTGACCGCGTCGGGGGCGACCGCATACGGTCAGGGGCATGACGCAGGCGGCGAGCACCCCAGAGATTCGGACGCGCCTCGCTGTCGTCGGCGCAGGCGATGTTGCCCACCGCCACTACCTGCCCGCACTCCGGGAGATCGCCGATCGAGTGGAGGTCGTCGCGTTCGTGGATCGCCGTGGCGGAGCGGGGGAGGACGCTGCGGCAGCCGTAGCCGATTGGTCCCCGGCTGCTGTCGCGCTCGAAGACATCGCTGAGTTGAGCGGGGTGGAGGGTGTCGAGGCCGCCATCAACCTCACGCCGGCGCCCCTGCACGGCGTGCTGAACCAGGCGATCCTCGACGCCGGCTTGCATCTCTACTCGGAGAAGCCTCTCGCGAGCTCGATCGCCGAAGCCAATCGGCTCATCGAGACTGCGACCGGCAACGGCCGCCTGTTCCTGTGCGCGCCCGGGAGTGCCGCCGCCCTGCGATTCCGGTGGCTTGCCGACGTCATCGCCCGCGGCCGCTTCGGCGCGCCGACCCTCGTCGTCGCCCACCACGCGGATCCCGGTCCCGCCGCGTGGCGTGAATACACGGGCGATCCGACTCCGTTCTATCGCGAGGGTGTGGGTCCCGTCTTCGACCACGGCGTGTATCGGCTGCACGAGATGACGATGTTGATGGGACCGGTCTCGCGCGTCCAGGCGATGGGTGGAATCTCGTCCGGGACACGGCACGTTCGTGGTGGTCCACTCACCGGCCGGACGATCGAGGTGACGACGCCCGATCACGTCCTGATCAACCTCGAGTTCGCTCGAGGCGGCCTCGGGCAGCTCCTTGCCAGCTTCGGCACGCCGAGCACTCGAGCGCCGTGGCTGGAAGTCCACTTCCCGATGGCAACGGTGAGTTTCGGCGGCCATTCGTGGGAGCCGGACGCGCCGGTGAGCCTGTACGTCGACGACGACGGCCCAGACGGGCTCGAGGGCTGGATCGACGAGGTCGACGCTCCGGTCGACGAATTCGGCGTGGTCGAGGCGGGAATCCGCCACTTCGTCGACTGTCTCCGGGGGCAGGCGACGCCGATCCTGACTGCCGAGCACGCTCGACACACCCTCGACATCACGCTCAAGGCATACGAATCGATCGTCGATGGACAATCGCACGCATTGGAGACGACATTCTGATGGCGCCGATCCTGACAGGGACATGCGAGTGAGCCTGGGATCTGACGAGCGGCCAAACCCGGATTCAGGCTCGGCGGAGGTCGACGCCGTGCTGGCAGGCTTGTCCTCGGACGTCAAGGCGGCACTCGAACAGCTTCGCGCGACGATCGCCGCGGCCGCGCCGGAGGCCGTCGAGGGCGTGAGCTACGGCGTGCCCGCCTTCCGGTATCGGGGCCGGCCCCTCGTGTCGTTCGGCGCGGGCAAGAACCACTGCTCGTTCTACGTTCAGAGCCCCACCGTGATGGAACGCCATCGGGATCTGCTCACCGGCTACGACACGACGAAGGGGACGATCCACTTCCAGCCTGACGCGCCGCTCCCGGACGACGTCGTCACGACGCTCGTCCGAGCGCGAATGGCCGAAACGGACGCGTTGCGAAGCTAAGCACTGGGCTCGTCCTGCGGGTTTCGCGCGATCGTGGGATAGTTGCGGTCGCAACAACCTGCGGAGGACCAGATGACCAATCCAGACGCTGTCGCGTTCGAGAACCAGCTGATCGAGGAG
>Ga0126308_10000545_pt1 | contig 12894 bp, 8 predicted proteins | sample Plot55_FD_92533 | JGI IMG/M metagenome (GOLD analysis project Ga0126308, IMG submission 92533) | Serpentine soil microbial communities from UC McLaughlin Reserve, CA, USA - Plot55 | ecosystem: Environmental > Terrestrial > Soil > Grasslands | place: USA: UC McLaughlin Reserve, Lake County... | reverse complement strand
CGTCGTCGCTGCCGCAGCCGACGATCGCGATCACCGCGCAGAGAGCTGCTATTCGCCTGACTCGCATCCGCCGAGACTATCCACGCGATACGCTCGAGGGTCGCTTGGCTTCCGATCCGCTCGCATCGTTCACCCCGCAGGTTCGTGACTGGTTCACGCGCTCGTTCGAGACCCCGACGGTGGCTCAGGAGCAGGCCTGGCCAGCCATAGCGAGCGGCGAGAACGTGCTCGTCTCGGCGCCCACCGGCTCCGGCAAGACACTGGCCGCCTTCCTCTGGGCCCTCGACCGGCTCGTGGCCGAGCCCGGGCGCGGCCGGCTCGTCTACGTCTCCCCGCTGAAGGCGCTCTCCTACGACATCGAGAAGAACCTGCGCGCGCCCCTGCGGGGCATCGGCGGCGACATCTCGGTCGCGATCCGCACCGGCGACACGCCGCAGAAGGAGCGCGCCGCGATGGTGCGCAGGCCGCCCGACATCCTGATCACGACTCCCGAGTCGCTCTTCCTGCTGCTCACGTCACAGGCGCGCGAGACGCTTCGGTCGGTCGAAACGGTGATCGTGGACGAGGTGCATGCGGTCGCGGGCACCAAGCGCGGCGCGCACCTGGCGCTCTCGCTGGAGCGGCTCGACCGGCTCGTGGGCAAGCCGGTGCAGCGGATCGGCCTCTCGGCCACGCAGCGCCCGCTCGAGGAGATCGGCCGTTTCGTCTCGGGCGGCCGCGAGATCGAGCTCGTCGACGCCGGCCGCGCCAAGGAGCTCGACCTCGAGGTGGTCGTCCCGCTCGACGACATGCGCGAGCCCGAAGAGCAACAGTCGATCTGGCCGTCGATCTACCCCGAGATCCTCGAGCTCGTCCGCGCGCACCGCTCGACGATCGTCTTCGTGAACAACCGCCGCCTCGCGGAGCGGCTGGCCCTGCGCCTCAACGAGCTCGCTGAAGAGGAGATCGCGAGAGCGCATCATGGCTCGCTCGCGCGCGAGCAGCGCGTCGAGGTCGAAGAGCTGCTCAAGCTCGGGAAGATCCCGTGCCTGGTCGCCACCTCGTCGCTCGAGCTCGGGATCGACATGGGCGCCGTGGATCTCGTGATCCAGGTCGAGTCGCCCAAGTCGGTCGCGCGAGGGCTGCAGCGGATCGGCCGCGCGGGGCACGAGCTCGGCGCGGTCTCGAAGGGCCGCATCTTCCCCAAGTTCCGCGCCGACCTGCTCGAGTCGGCGGTGGTCGCGCGCCGCATGCGTGACGGCGCGATCGAGGAGACGAAGATCCCGCGCAACCCGCTTGACGTGCTGGCGCAGCAGGTCGTGGCGATCTGCGCCGACGAGGAGATCGCGGTGGACGAGCTGCACTCGCTCGTCCGCGGCGCCTATCCGTTCGCCGACCTCTCACGCGTCCAGCTCGAGAACGTGCTCGACATGCTCGACGGGCGCTACCCATCCGACGAGTTCGCCGAGCTGCGCGCACGCGTGATCTGGGATCGCACCGGAGGCGTCGTCCGAGGGCGCCAGGGTGCCCGGCGGCTCGCGGTCACCAACGCGGGCACGATTCCCGACCGCGGCCTGTTCGGCGTGTACCTGGTCGAAGGCGGCGGCCGGGTCGGCGAGCTCGACGAGGAGATGGTCTACGAGGCTCGTGCGGGGCAGACGTTCCTGCTCGGCGCCTCGACCTGGCGGATCGAGGAGATTACGCGCGACCGCGTGCTGGTCTCGCCCGCACCGGGGGTGCCGGGCGCCGTGCCGTTCTGGAAGGGCGAGGGCGTCGGCAGGCCCCACGAGCTGGGCGAGGCGATCGGCGCAACCTCGCGCGAGCTGGTTGCGCTGACGGAGGAGAAGGCGCTGGCCAAGCTCACGAACGAGCATTCGCTCGATGACCGCGCCGCTCGGAACCTGATTGCGTTCCTCGCCGAGCAGCAGGCCGCGACCGGCGCCGTGCCGTCGGACCGGACGATCGTGGTCGAGCGCTTCCGGGACGAGATCGGCGACTGGCGGCTTTGCATCCTGACCCCGTTCGGCGGCCGGGTGCACGCGCCGTGGGCGCTCGCGCTGGGCGCCCGGCTGCGCGAGTCGCTCGGCCTCGAGGCACAGGCGATCTGGTCGGACGACGGGATCGCGATTCACCTGCCCGACTCCGATGCCGCCCCGCCGATCGACGACGTGCTGCTCGATCCCGAGCAGGTCGAGGAGCTGGTGACTCAGGAGCTGGGCGACACGGCGCTCTTCGGCGCGCGTTTCCGCGAGAACGCGGGACGGTCGCTGCTGATCCCGCGGCGCCGGCCCGGCGAGCGCACGCCCCTGTGGCAGCAGCGCCTGAAGGCGCAATCCCTGCTCCAGGTCGCCCGGCGCTACCCGGCCTTCCCGGTCGTGCTCGAGACCTACCGCGAATGCCTCCAGGACGTCTTCGACCTGCCCTCGCTGAAGAAGCTCCTGCAGGGTCTGCGCACGCGGCAGATCGACCTCGTGGACGTCGAGACGGCGTCGGCCTCGCCCTACGCGGCCTCGCTGCTCTTCGACTACGTCGCGAACTACATGTACGAGGACGACACGCCGGCCGCCGAGCGGCGGGCGCAGGCGCTCTCGCTCGACCGCGACCTGCTGCGCGAGCTGCTCGGTCAGGAAGAGCTGCGCGACCTGATCGACCCGGGCGCGCTCACCGAGGTCGAGGGGCAGCTGCGCGGCGACCCGCGCAGTCCGGACGAGCTGCACGACCTGCTGCGGCGGCGCGGTGACCTGCGCGACGACGAGTACGACTCGGAGCTGGCCGAGCCGCTGCTGACCGAGCGGCGCGCGGTGCACGTGCGCGTCGCAGGTGAGCAGCGGCTGATCGCCGCCGAGGACGCGGGCCGCTACCGGGACGCGCTCGGGGCGATGCCGCCGGGCGGCCTGCCCGAGGCCTTCCTCGAGGCCGACGACGAGCCTCTCCACTCGCTGCTGCGCCGCTTTGCGCGCTCGCGAGGCCCGTTCACCACCGGCGAGGCGAACGAGCGCTTCGGTCGCGACGTCGAGCCGCTTCTGCGGGAGCTCGAGCGCGCCGACCAGCTCGTCCGCGGCGAGCTGCGCCCGGGCGGCCGCGAGCGCGAGTGGTGCGATCCTGAGGTTCTGCGGCGCCTGCGCCGCGCATCCCTGGCGGCGCTTCGACGCGAGGTCGAGCCGGCCGAGCAGGCGGCCTTCGGCCGTTTCCTGCCGAGCTGGCAGGGGATCGACCGGCGCGCGACCCTGCGCGAGGCGCTCGTGCCGCTGCAAGGGCTCGCGCTTCCGGTCGCGCTCTGGGAGTCCGAGGTGCTGCCGCGCCGCGTGCCGGGCTACCGGCCCGAGCAACTCGATGCGCTTTGTGCATCGGGGGAGGTCGTCTGGGTCGGCGCCGGGCTCGATCGCGTCGCCGTCTATTTCCGAGGGGACGCCCCGGTGCTCGGGCCGCCTCCGGCAGCCGACCGGCCGGAGCGTGAGGTGCACGAGCGCCTGCGCGCGGCACTCGGGCGGAGCGCGCTCTTCTGGTACGACCTGCTCGCCGACACCGGGCTGGAAGCGGAAGAGGCCTTGCCCGCGCTCTGGGACCTCGTCTGGGCCGGCGAGGTCACGAACGACGCGTGGACGCCGCTTCGTGCCGGACGCCGTTACCAGGCGCAGGGACAGCGGCAGCGTCCGCCGCGCCGCTTCTCGCGTCGCCGTGCAGGAGAGATCACAGCGACCCAGGGCCGCTGGTCGCTCACTGGCCGTCTCTTCGCCGGCCGCCCCGATCGGCGCGCGCTTGCGGAGCTGATGCTCGAACGCCAGGGCATCGTCGTCCGCGATGGCGTTCGCGCCGAGGGCGTCCCGGGTGGCTACGGCGCGGTTTACGGCGAGCTGAAGGCGCTCGAGACGCTCGGCCTGTGCCGCCGGGGTTACTTCGTGGAGGGGCTCGGCGGCGCGCAGTTCGCCCTGGGCGGCGCGGTCGAGCGGCTGCGGGAGCTGAGGCCGGAGGACGGCGAGACCAAGGAGCCGCTCGTGCTCGCGGCCGCCGACCCGGCGCAGCCCTACGGGGCGGCCCTGCCGTGGCCGAAGCGGGCCGGCGCGCGAGCGGCGAGAGTCGCGGGCGCGCATGTGGTCCTGCTCGGCGGCGAGCCGGCGCTCTACGTCGAGCGCGGCGGCCGTTCGCTCGTCCCGCTGCGCGAGCCCGCGGAGGAGTGGCTGCGGGAGGCTCTGACCGCGCTCGTCGTCCACGTCAAGGGAGGCGGTCGAAAGCGGCTCGCAGTCGAGCGCTTCGACAGCAAGCCCGTCGGCGACACGGAGATCATGCCGCTGCTGCTCGAGGCGGGGTTCGTCGTCGGCCCCAGGCGGGCCGTCCTCCGGCCCTAGATGCCCGAGGGCGATTCCCTGCACCGCGCCGCGCGCAAGCTTCAGGTGCTCGTGGGCGAGAGGGTCGGAGTCGAGACCCCTCACCCGCGCGCTGCGGTGAGCCGGGTCGCGGAGCGGCTGGACGGTCGCAAGCTCGTCGGCGTCGAGGCCGCTGGCAAGAACCTGCTCCTGAGCTTCGAGGGCGGGCTCGTGCTGCGCAGCCATCTGCGGATGACCGGGCGCTGGCAGCTCGTGAAGGAGGGAACGCGGCGCGTCGGTAACCCCTGGCTCGTGCTGCGCGGCGGCGGTCACGAGGCAGTGCTCTGGAACGGGCCTGTGCTCGAGCTCTCGGCGCGCGGAACGCTGCGGCTCGGCCCGGACATCCTGGGCGACCCGCCTGATCTCGACCGCATGGTGGCCAACCTGCGGCGAGAGCGCCAGACACGCGAGCTCGGCGACGCATTGCTCGACCAGCGCCTTGTCGCGGGGATCGGGAATATCTGGAAAACGGAATCGCTCTGGCATGCGCAGGTCTCGCCGTGGAGGCGGCTCGGCGATGTGACCGACGAGGAGTTGATGAGTGTCCTCGGCGAGGCGACGAGGCTGATGCGGGCGTCCCTGGAGCAATGGAACGACAGCCGCGCCGTATATCGCCGGGCGGGTCGGCCCTGCCCACGCTGCGCCACTCCGATCCGCTCCCGCGGGCAGGGCGACGCCAACCGCACGGCCTACTGGTGCCCCGGCTGTCAAAGAGGAGAGGAGCGGCCGGAGACGTAAAGCGGTTCCTAATGACTTCGAACGGTTCGACCGGTCGTTTCAGACGGTTACGTGGGCAGAGCCCACGCAACTTGACGATGGCACCGCCAGCGGTGCCATAGAGGAGCCGTGGCCGTGCGCGCTCCTCACCTGTACCGCTCCCTTCGCTGCTTCTGTCTGGCGGGCTTCTCGCTGCTGGCGGCGGACGTCGAGGACGGAGCCGAGATCCCGTTCTCCTTCGAGGAGCACGCCGCGCGCGGGAACGCGTCGCTTTACGAGTACCGCCCGCTCGTGCGCTCCTACGTGGACGCTCGGGGCGAGCGGCTCGGCGCGCTGGCCGACGCGAACATCGTGCTCGAGGAGCTACGTCGCGAGCCCGCTGCCGCGATCTATGCGGCTGCCCACTCGGGCAAGGGCGAGAGCTCCCTCCTGCGGACGATCGCGCTGCCGCTCCTGGCCGACGTCGCCGAAGCCTGCGGCGGCCTCGACTGGAGCGACGAGGCGTTCGATCGGGCTTATGCCGAGCTCGAGCGCACGCTCCTGGGCGAGCGCCGGATCTACGCGGCCGTGGCGCCGCTCGTCGGAGTCTCGGTCGGGACGCAGGTCGAGCTGGCCGAGGGCCTGCGGGTGCGCCTAGCCGCGACGGGCGAGCTCGCGCCGCACTGGCCTGAAGCATCGGGTCTGCTGCCGGCCGAGTTCGGCCGGGCGCCCGACCGGCTCTGCGTGCTCGAGCTGGAGCGGACGCTGGCGCCAAACGTCCCGGAGCCACCCGATTCTCCGGGTGAGCTCGCCGACGCCGTCAGCGCGCTGCGCCTTGCCACCGCGGGGCCGATCGCCGCGGGCCCGGTGCTCTTCGAACGGCTGGACTGGCGTCCGTTCGCGGTGAGGCCGGTGCTTCCGATCGCGGCCGCGGAGCCTCGCGGGGAGCCGATACGGCTCGATGCCTTCCGGGCACGGCTCGCTTCCGACCTGCTCGTCAGCCTCGGCCGCGCCGAGGAGGATCCGGAGCTCGCCGAGGCACTCGACCGCTGGGAGCTTTCCCTCTTCGCGGACGAGCCGTTCCGCTCGGAGCAGCTGCGCGAGGCGCTCGCGGCATTGCTGGGTGGTGCGGACGGGACCTGGGCCGCGGCGGTTCGGGCGGCGGTGTTGCTCGGTGAGACGGGGCCTGACCGTGCAGAGCAACTCGAGCGCTTACGAGCTCTGGCGCGTGGAGAGCCGGCGGGACGGGGGGCTGAGGAAGCGATTCGCAAGGCGCTGGTCGAGGCGTTGGCCCACGGCGACCGAGCCGCTCTCGTGCACTCGCTGGACGACGCGCTGATCGGCGTGCGCCCGCGGCCTGCGGGGTACTTCGCGGCGCTCGCTTCCTAGGAGGGCTTGGCGGAATATGGCTCGTCGCCGCGGCGCGATGGTCGCTCCGAGGCAAGGACGCAGGAAGCGTTCGTAGCTGGAAGGTACGGGCGTGACTGAGGACGCAGCATCGGGGCGAGCAGCGCGTTCCGGCGGCTCAGCCGGTACTCCGTCAAGCCCTCCTACTAGAGCGGTGAGCTCTTCGATCCTCCCGGCCGCGGGAGGACGGTCGTGCCGGGGCACGACGTCGCCTGCGTGAGCGTCGCGTGGAGTGCGTCGGGCTTACCGAACAACTGGTAGGCGTCGTGGACGCGGAGCGGCAGACACTTGTCCGTACCGGGTAGGTCGAGCCTGAAGACCTGGACGAGCTTGTCGGCGTCGAGCTTCGTCTCCGTCTCGTCGCCCGGCCCGACCTCTCGGCTCGGGCAATACCCATCCGCGCAGGCCCGAACGGTCACGGTGCGCCCCGTGTTGTTGTCGAGCCGCAGCGTGACCATCGTTTTCGATCCGTTGTCGACGAGCACGCTCGCCAGGACGAGGCCGACGACAGCCGCGGCGCCAGCGAGGACGCCGATGCCGACGGCGACCTTGGCCCCGCGGGTCAGGACGAGGCCCGTGTGCTCCGTTGGGGCCTGGAGATCGGGGTACGGGTCGACCCAGGTCTCCTTGCGCTCCTGCGCCCGGCGCCTGCTCTCCTGACGCAGGTTTTGCTTCACCGCGTAGGCGAGGTTCTCGCGTCCGACGCCTGTGCGGTCATCGGCGGTGTCCACGAGCCAGGCCATCTGGAGCACGTGGTCGAGGCCATCGGAGTCGCGCTGCTTGAGGTAGCCACGGCGGGCACGGTCGAGGCGCTTGAGCGCCGCGGGTGAGTCACCGCGGTCGATGGCGGCCCGGGCCTCGCCGAGCTCGCGGTCGGGATTCGGGGCCACGGCGGGGACGAACCGTATCGCTTTCGACACGATCCGGACACACACGCGCGCGCAAGCCACGGCTAGCGTCGGGGCATGGATGAAGCGCGCGCCGTTTTGCGGCGATTGGGTCGGATCGAGGCGCTCGAGCGCGAGGGCGCGGCTCCCCGTTCCCTGCTCGCGGAGGTGCACGCGCTGCTCGGGGAAGCGGAAGCGTGGGTGGCCTCGGAGCGAGGCGGCGCCGACGACGCGGAAGCGGCCCTGGAGCGGTGCCGTGACGCCCTCGCTGCCCCTGCCAGGTCGCTGTGAACACGCCGTCGGTGGGCATGATGAAGCGTGTTCTCGTTCGTCTCGCGCTACCGGGACGGCGCTCGCGCAGCATCGGCGGTTGCGGCGACGGTCTGGTTTTTCGGCGCCTCGTTCGGGCTGGTCGCGCGTGCGGCGGGAATGGGCGTGCTCGCGCCGCTCGCCATGTCGGCCACCACGTTCGCCGGCTCCGCGCAGTTCGCGGTCACTTCGATTCTCGGGGCCGGAGGCGGCGCAGCAGCGGCGATCGCGGCCGCGGTGCTGCTCAACGCTCGCTACGCGCCGATCTCGATCTCGGTCGCGCCGCTCTTCCACGGGCGCCTCCCGAAACGTCTGCTCGAGTCACAACTGATCGTGGACGAGTCCTGGGCGCTGGCAAGCCGCGGAGGCGGGCGCTTCGACAGGCGCATCCTGCTCGGGGCCGGGCTCCTCCTCTACGTGTCGTGGGTGAGCGGGACGGCGGTGGGGATCCTCGCCGGCGACGCGCTTGGCGATCCCAAGGACCTCGGCCTCGACGGCGCGTTCCCTGCGCTGTTCCTGGCGCTGCTCGCACCGCAGCTGCGAGCGCCTCGCGCCGCGATGGCGGCAGCCGTGGGAGCGGTCATCGCGCTCGTGCTGATCCCGGTGACCCCGGCAGGGACGCCGATCATCGCCGCGAGCGCGGCCTGCCTGCTCGGGTTGCGGAGGCGGTCGTGAGCACAGTCTGGCTCGTGGTGCTCGTGGTGGGCGCAGCGACGGTTGCGTTCAAGGCTACTGGCCCGGTGCTCCTCGGGGGCCGCACCCTGCCTCCGGCGATCGCGGACGTAGTTGCCCTGCTCGCGCCGGTCCTCTTGGCCGCGCTCGTCGTGACGCAGACTCTCGGAGGCGACGAGGAGCTCGTCTTCGATGCCAGGCTCGCGGGAGTCGGCGCCGGTGCCGTCGCGATCGCGGCGCGAGCGCCCCTGCCGGCGGTCGTGGTCGTCGCGGCCGCCGCCACCGCCCTGGCGCGCCTCTTTACCTAGCTAGCCGTCCTACGGCACTCGTAAATTCCGGACGCGAAGCGAGGCCCAAAGCGAGAGCGCGGAAAATCGAACGGTTTTCCGCGGAGGTATAGCTAGCATGAGAGCGAAGAAAGGGGCTCGATGGGGCTTGCACGCCTGCTTCCGCGACCGGGAATCCGGACTGAAACGGCCAAAGGGGCGCCGATGGGCCGCGTGATCTCGTTTGCCAACCAGAAGGGCGGAGTCGCCAAGACGACGACGACGCTCAACCTCGGCGTCGCGCTCTCGGAAAAGGGCTTCAAGGTGCTGCTCGTCGACCTGGATCCGCAGGGCAACCTGACCATGAGCCAGGGGCTGAATCCGGACACGATCGAGCGCTCGATGTTCGACGTGCTCGTGCACCGCCTTCCCATCAGCGAGGTGATCCATCATCGGGAGGTCGACCTGGCGGTTTCGTCGATCGATCTGGCCGGCGCCGAGCTCGCGCTCTCGAGCATGATCGGACGCGAGCGCGCGCTGGAAAAAGCAATCGCGCCGGTCAAGGACACCTACGACTACATCCTGATCGACACGCCGCCGTCGCTGGGACTGCTTACCATCAATGCGCTTGTCGCCTCGAACGGTGTGATCGTCCCCGTGCAGTGCGAGTACCTCTCGCTCCGGGGGCTCGTGCAGCTCGAGAACACGCTCTCGATGATCCGCGAGAACCTGAATCCCCAAGTCGGGATCGAGGGGATCCTTCCAACGATGTACGACAGCCGCACGCTGCACGCGCGCGAGGCGGTGGAGATCCTTCAGGAGAATTTCGGCGACCTGGTCTTCAACACGAAGATCCGCAAGACCGTGCGCTACGCGGAGGCCCCGGTAAAGGGCAATTCCGTTCTCAAGTACGACCCCAGCGGCGCCGCCGCCGAGGCCTACCGAGACCTTGCAAAGGAGGTGCTCGATGCCGCGAAGGCGCGCGAGCATGCGTGAGGGCCCGCTCGCAGAGCTGTTCCGGGCGACCGAGGCGGCACAGCGACAGGCCGAGAAGGAGGGCAAGCCCGAGGAGCCGGCGGCTCCGGTCGAAGAGGCCAAGGCCGCGCCGTCGCCGGTCGAGCCGCCCGAGAAGACCGTCGAGCACGTCCCCGACTGGGAGGAAGAGGCGGCACCGACTCCACCTCCGCCGCCGTCCGAGCCCGTCCGCCTGCCGGAGCGCGAGCCGGAGCCCGAGCGCGAGCGCTCGCGGCCGAAGCTCGAGCCGCTTCCCGAGCCGCCGCCGCGGCTGCACCGCGTGCCCGAGCCGGGTGCTTACATCGCCGTCATCCGCGTCGTCGGGGTCGGAGGGGCCGGTCTGAACGCGGTCAACCGCATGATCGACGCCGACATCTCGCAGGTCGAGTTCGTCGCCGTCAACACCGACATCCAGCAGCTCCAGACGAGCGACGCTCCGGTCAAGATCCACATCGGCCGCGAGTTGACCGAGGGCCTCGGCTCCGGCGCCGATCCCGACCTCGGGCGCCGCGCCGCCGAAGAGTCCTACGACCAGATCAAGCGCGCGCTACGCGGCTCGGACATGGTCTTCGTCACAGCAGGCGAAGGCGGTGGCACCGGCTCAGGCGCGGCACCCGTCGTTGCGCGAATCGCAAAGGAGCTCGGCGCTCTGACCGTCGGGATCGTTACGACCCCGTTCAAGTTCGAGGGCACCCGCCGGCTCCACCAGGCCACCGACGGCGTCGACATGCTCCGGAGCAGCTGCGACACGGTGATCGTCGTCCCCAATGAGAAGCTCCTCGAGGTGCTCGACCGGGAGACCTCGATGCTGGACGCGTTCCGCATCGCCGACGACGTGCTCCGCCAGGGCGTCCAGGGGATCTGCGACCTGATCACCCTCCCTGGCTTGATCAACCTCGACTTTGCCGACGTGCGTACGATCATGAAGGACGCCGGGACCGCGCTGATGGGCATCGGCTTCTCCGCGAGCGGCGAGAACCGCGCCCGCGACGCGGCCGAGCGCGCTCTGCGCTCGCCGCTGATCGAGACCGACGTCGGCGGCGCGAAGGGCATCCTGCTCTCGATCGCCGGAGGCGACGACCTCTCGCTGTACGAGGTCAACGAGGCCGCGGAGGTGGTCCGCGGTGCGGCGACAGACGACACGAACATCATCTTCGGCGCCACGATCGACGACCGCCTTACGGGTCAGGTCTGGGTGACGGTGGTCGCGACCGGCTTCGGCTCCCGCGGCGCCCAGCGCCGGATCACCATGCGCGCGGAAGCGGACAACGACAAAGGCTCGCTCGAGCCGCCGAGCTTCCTGCAGAGCTAGGAGTTAGCCGGCGTACAGGCCCTGCTGGACAGCCCGGGCCTCGGGCGACGTCCCGCAGTGCCTCTTGGGCATCTGCCCTGCAGCGCCTTTTGCCCCCTCATCGGTCGCACACCCGTGAGCGCTCGCCGACCACGGCCGCCGCGAGGGCGCTCGCCGGGTGCACCTTGAACGCGAGCTCGAGCCGTCCCGGCTCCCGCGCCGCGATCGTCGTCATACCGTCGTCGCGCCGGATCAGGCAGGCGCCGCTGGCGTTCCAGTAGGGCGAGTAGCGTACCGCGAGGCGATAGTCGCCGGCGCGAGGCAGGTCGACGACGATCCGAGTCCCGCTGAGCTGCTGCACCCGAGCGGGCGCAGGTCCGGTGAGGATCGGCCGGGGATTCGGAACTTCGAGCACCGTCAGGTTCGTCGTTCGGAGCACCGGTCTCAGCCCGGAGTGGCCACTCCGCAGGAGCGCCGCCTCGTCGCGGGCGCTGTAGTCGGACGGCGCCTTCGTGAGCACGACGTAACGGACACCGAGGCCACGGAGCCACGCGAGGTAGCCCGCCGGAACCAGCTCGTCGTAGAGGAGCGCGTTCTGCGGGAAGTCGCTCTGACGGAAGTCACCTCGCGCCAGCGGGATCTCGGCTTCGGCGAGGTAGACGGCCGCCCAGTGGCCGCTCGTGTCCACCGCCTCGACGCGGTACGACGGCTCCAGGTGCGCGTGGAGGTATGCAACCGCCGGCGCCCAGTACGAGGGGCTCGAAGCCGGATCGCGGTGCCCCTTGATGATGCTGCCCGCGATCGGCGTGAGGTTCCAGGAGACGGCAAGACAGAGCGCACCGAGGCACACCGGCAGCGGTTTCCAACGTCGCAGCGAGAGCATCAACACGGCCAGCGGGAGCGCCGCGTAGCGGAGGCGGGCGACGTTCTCCCCGATCGCAGACGGGATGAAGTAGCAGGCCAGGCACGCGACGAAGTAGACGACGAAGATCCAGCGGAGCGAATGCGCCCGCTCCACGCGCCACGTGAGCGCGGCACCGAGGACGCAGAACGTCAGCACGGTCGTCAGCTCCTGCCACGAGAACGGAAAGCGCCCGGGGTCGGGAAACGCGCGGGAGAGCAGCACTTCGACGACGCCGAAGCCGACGATTGTCAGGGCGGGGGCCAGCAGCGCGCGGCGATCGTTCCAGCGGGCGATCCCGAAGCCGGCGAGCAGCAGTGTCAGCAGCAGGAATGCCAGCGGGCTCGCAGCAAGCGTGAGCGCCGCCAGCAGCGCGAAGCGCCCGTGCTTGCGCACCTGGAGCGACCACAACGCAAGCAGGGCCAGAGCGGCCCCGAGTGCGAACGGGAACGCCGCCGAGAAGACGATTCCGGCCCACACGACCGCGAAGGTGCGGCTCGACCAGCGCGTGGACGGGCCCCATTCGCGCCAGAGCAGGACGGCGAACGCCAGCGCGGCGGTCGAGACCGTCGCGACCGCGAGCAACCTGATCCCGAGCAACGCGGCGAGCGGGTAGTAGAGGAGGCTGTAGGTGACGAAGCTGTAGTGGCCCGCGTACCAGAAGTTGTTCCAGAGCGCGAAGCCGTGATCGAGGAACAGCGTGCGCTGATACGCATGCGCCGCGAGGTCTGCTCCGGGCGGCCCAAGCCAGACGAGGACGGCCGCAAGCGCCCCAGCCCCGCCGGCGGAAAGGGTGGCTTCGCGGACGAGCGGGCTGGTCTTGGTCATGCCGGCTAGGGAGACTACCCCTGCAGGCCGAGTAGCCTTCGCCCATGCGAGGCGCGGTTGCAGCAGGCCATCCGCTCACCGCGGAGGCGGGGGCGAGGGTGCTCGCCGACGGTGGGAACGCCGTCGACGCATGCATTGCGGCCGCGTTCGTCTCCTGGGTCACGGAGAGCCCGCTGACGGGGCCGGGGGCCGGCGGGTTCATGCTCGTCCACCGGGCCGCCGACGACTCGACCCGGGTGCTGGATCACTTTGTCGGGGTTCCGGGCCTTGGGCGGCGGCG
>Ga0126308_10000543_pt1 | contig 12915 bp, 14 predicted proteins | sample Plot55_FD_92533 | JGI IMG/M metagenome (GOLD analysis project Ga0126308, IMG submission 92533) | Serpentine soil microbial communities from UC McLaughlin Reserve, CA, USA - Plot55 | ecosystem: Environmental > Terrestrial > Soil > Grasslands | place: USA: UC McLaughlin Reserve, Lake County... | reverse complement strand
GGATGAAGCAGGCAGCGCCCCAGGCCCTCGTCGTGGCCAGATAGGAGCCGCCGGGCGACCTCGGTCACGCCTGGGGAAACGCTGGGTCGGCATGGCGTCGGCCGCGATGACTCGCCCGGAGGGTCGACCCGCAGGACCAGCCCGCCGACAGCCAGCCAGACCGCCTGCCGGGTGACCGCCATGGCGTCGACCTGGGAGCGGGTGGCGACAACCCGGGTGACGCCAGAGGAGCCAGCCGGCGGGTCGATGGACAGGATCGGGCTGGTGGTGGCCGGACTCGTGGTGGCGGGCGAGTTGGGCGCCGGGCGGGTCGTGGCCGCTGCCTTCGTCTGGCCGTCCAGCCGCGGCTGCGGCCACCGCCCGGCGGCAACAAGGCCACCCAGGACGACGACCAGAACCAAGGCGGTCGACACCGAGCGCTGCCGCCCTGCCAAGACCGTTCACCTCCGAGCAAAGGTATCAACCCGGCAGCGACCACATGGAGTCCCAAAGCGACCAGTGCACTCCCGGCCTCAACCTGACGCCCAAGTCCCAGTAGCTCCTTTATGTCGACGGCGCACCTTGTGCTGGAGCGGGCCAACCTGGAGCGACCCGGCGCCGAGCTGATCCCTGGACCCGAGCCGAGCTAACCCCAGGACAGCCCTCGTGGCGGGATCCTGGCCGGCGTGTCATCCCCACTGTCGCTTCGGCGGTTCAGCAGCTGTGGCCGGGTCCGGCGGTGGCCTGGCACTCGGCGACCCTGTTGCCGGCGCTGTCGTAGGCGATCACCCGGGTGACGAACCACTCCAGGTTCCTGTCCTTCTTGGGCTGGCGGTAGAAGCCGACGTAGAAGTTGACCGGGAAGCGGTCGCCGGACTGGATCGGGGTCAGCTCCAACGGAGCGATCCCGCCGCGGAACAGCACCCGCACCCGGGTGGCGCGCTTGGTGACGTGGCCGATGATCTGCCCCCAGTACCGGCCGCCGGAGCGGAGGTTCTGGGAGCCGCTGGCCCGCAGTGGCTTGAGCGCGGTTCCGGGACCGCCCTCCTTCCCGTAGCCGCCGGCACCGCTGGCTTGGAACAGCCCGTTGGCCCAGCACAGTCCCTTCTCCCCAGGATGCGGGGGGGCGGCGGCGACGAGCCAGGTCTGGTCGTGGCCCCTGCCCCAGGCGACCAGGACCGTCGGCGGGTCGGGGGGGCCGCCCCGGCATTCGGCGACGGCGGTGGCAACGTCCCGCACCATCTGCTCGCCGGCCCTTCCCGGGGGGGACCCCGCCGGCCGTTCGACCTTCCCCGGGTCCGGGGTGATGCTGACGTCCGGGGGGGTGGTGGAGGCGGTGGTCGTTGCCGGGGCCAGCGGCGCCGGCCCGGCGAGCCGGTCAACGCCCACCGTGACCGCGAGCAGGACCATGGCCAGCAGGGCGGCTGTCCAGGTCGCCCGCTGCCGCCGCCGGCGGCGCATGCGCCGCAGCGCCGCCTGGGGGCCCGGGGGACGGCCCTGGCGGGCGGCCACATCGGCCAGTTCCTGAAACCGTTCTCGCAGGTCGCTCACGAGGGATCCAGCACCTCCTCCGGCTCGCCAAGCTTGGCCGCCAGCGCATGGCGCCCGCAGGCCAGGAGGCTCTTGACCGTCCCCTCGGGAATCTCCAGCGTCCGGGCCACCTCACCGACTGGCAGGTCGGCCAGATAGTGCAGGACCAGCACCTGGCGCTGCCGGATCGGCAGGCTCCGGAGCGCCTCGGCCAATGCCAGCGCCTCGACCGAGGCCGGCAGGACCTCGGGTGGTGGACGGAGCTTGAGCATCGCCCTGGCCTGGCGGCGCAGGTTGCGGGCACGATCGGCGGCCAGGTTCATCGCGACCCGACGGACCCACGCTTCGGGCACGTCATAGTCGCGCAACCGCGACCAGCGCGCGGCGGCCCGTGTGGCGGCGGCCCGTGTGAAGGCCTCCTGGACAACCTCGTCGGCCTCATTGAGGTCGCCGGTCACCGGGAACAGCTGGCCGATCAGCCGGCCGACCGCGCCGATGTAGAACTCTTCAAAGCTCTCGCTGCGGGCCATCGCCTCCATCTCTCCGTGGTGGCCGCGCCTACAGATACACGCCGCCGGGCCCGGGAGGTGCCATCCAGCCTGATGTCGTGGGAACTGGATATCGTCGTTCGAGCAACTGGGACGAACCTAAAGGAGTCAGCGATGGACCAGCGGCTGAGCCTCATCACCCTCGGCGTACGCGACGTCTCGCGGGCCCGGGCGTTCTATGAGGCGCTTGGCTGGCGGCTGGACGGAGGCGTCGACGACGACACCGACCACGTCGCCTTCTTCCAGACCGGCGGGCTCATCCTCGCCCTGTGGGACCGGGGAAAGCTCGCCGTCGACAGCGGCGTCACCGACACGGGCGGCTGGGGCGGCGTGACCCTGGCCTACAACGTCCGCTCGCCCGAGGAGGTCGACGCCGTGCTCGCCGAGGCCGGGGCGGCGGGTGCGACGATCGCCCGTCCCGGCGCGGCCACGTTCTGGGGCGGCTACTCGGGCGTCTTCATCGATCCCGACGGCCACCCCTGGGAGGTCGCGCACAATCCGAGCTGGACAGTGCACGAGGACGGCCGGACAACGCTCCCCCAGGGTTAGGATCGGGTGGTGTCTGCGTCCGAGCCGCCGGAGCTGCCGGAGGAGCCGCCGGAGGTTGCGTACCGGCGGCCGGCCTGGGTCGAGCCGCCCGCCGACCTGGTCCCTGGGATCGTCCCGGTCGAGCTGATCCTGGCCCGCACCCCCCAGCGGGCGATCGGGCTGAGCGGCATCCGGGCCTATCCGACCGGGTTCGGCTGCACCCTGCATCTGCGGCTGCGGGAGGACATCCCCGGTGAGCAGAGCAACTTTGGCGTCTTCAACATGTTCGGCGACGGCGTGGATCCGGCCGGGGAGTTCGCCGACTACTACCTGCGCTTCGGGGTCGGGTTCGCCGACGGCCGCAAGGCCACCAACCTCAACCAGCGTCACGACTTCGACGAGGGCCCGGCGCCGGACCCGCCGACACTGTGGCTGGTCCGCTGGGAGGGCTATGACCGGCTGGCCTGGGAGGTGGACGTGTGGGTCTATGGCCTGCCCCCGCCGGGGCCGCTGGCCTTCGTGGTCGAGTGGCCGGCCCGCGGCATCCCCGAGTCCCGGGTCGAGATCGACGCCGGCCTGGTCCTGAAGGCCGCGCGGCGGGCCGTACCGATCTGGCCGGACCCGCCCCGGCGATGAGCTTCTTCAACCGGCCAGCGCCTCGGCCTCCGACTGGGCATCGGATGCCGGCCTGGTCGCGGGGGCCGGTGGACATGGTCCCTGGGGTGGTGCCGGTGGCGCTGCTGGTGGCCCGCACCGACACTCATGCCGTGCTGATCGACGGGCTGCTCGTCTACCCGACCGGGTTCGACTTTGACCTGGCCGTCCGGCGCCACCCCGGCCTCCCCCGTCACCACCCTGACCCGCGCGTCTGGCACGAGCTTTGGTTGGAGGTCCGTTTCGCCGACGGCCGCCGCGCCGACAACGGCCCCGGCCCTTGGCCCCACCCAGACGACGACCGGCCGCCCGACCCGCCGCTGCTCTACCAGAGCGTCAGCGGCCCAGACGGCGGCCACGTGTGGCTGTGGGGCCTGCCCCCGCCGGGACCGCTCACCTTCGCCTGCCACTGGCCGGCCGAGCAGATCCCACCTTCGCAGGCCGCGCTGGACGCCGGACTGGTGCTGGCGGCGGCCGCGCGGGCCCAGACCCTGTGGCCCGACCCGAGCCCGCCATGAGCTTCTTCGCGATGCCGGCCTGGCAGCCGCCCACGGGCTACCGGATCCCGGCCTGGCTGCGACCACCCGAGACCATGGTTCCCGGCATCGTCCCGATCGAGCTCCTGGTGGCCCGCACCGGCACCCATGCCGTCCTGGTCGCCGACCTGCGCGCCTACCCCACCGGCCTGGCGTTCGCCCTCACCGCCAGACCGCACCCAGACCAGCTCCAGCAGCGCGGCCACGATCCAGACCGGCCCGACCGCCATCTCTTCCGCGACCTCTGGCTGGAGCTCCGCTTCGCCGACGGCCAGACGGTCAGCACCGACTCGCGGCGCTGGCCCCGGACCTTCGAGACCGAGCAGCCCGACCCGCCGTTCCTCTACTACCACGGGGCCGGTGGGAGCGAGCGTGGCTGGCGCTCTGCTCACTGGCTGTGGGGCCTGCCGCCACCCGGGCCGCTGGCCTTCGTGTGCCAGTGGCCGACCGGCCAAACCTCAGCGTCCGGCATTGAGATCGACGCCAGGCTGGTCCTGGAGGCAGCCGGTCGAGCCGTGCCGGTCTGGCCCGCAGGTTGAGGAACCACCGGTCAGCGGGAGAGCGGCAGAGAGGACGGAGTCGCCGGCATGCGACCTCGACCCGGCCGCGAATGGTCCCCCGGGGCAGCTCGACCACCAGCGTCAGGCCGTTCGCAGGGCCTCGATGGTCGCCGTGGGGACGACCCCTTCGACCCGACGCGCCAGGTCGTTGTCCAGGGTGACGAACGCATCCGCCTGCAGTTGCGTGAGGGCGAGGTACTCGGCGTCGTAGGTTCGGCCCAACCGAGCTGGTCGGCGAGGTCCCAGGCCCGGCGGCGGAGGACGGCGTCGCCGAGGAGGCGGATCGGCAGGACCCGGATGCGGGTGAGCTGATCGAGAGCGACCTCCGGCTCGAGCTTGCCCTGCTGCACGGCCTCGTGCAGGGCCGACAGGGTCTGGGAACGCAGCAGTGTCGGCGCGAGCAGCTCGTGCCCGGCCGGAACCTCGAACCCCTCGCTCGCCAGTTGGAGGGCGACACCGCAGTCGACAACGAACTTGGTCATCTGACCGCCACCGTACCGCAGACGACCCTCATTGCTGAGGGCCCCGGCCCAGACCATGGCGAGCAGGGCGAGCGCCGCCAGGGCCGGGGCGACGAGGCGCAGCCACAGGCGCTCGCCGTGCGGTCGCCGGCGAAGAACCGGACCACCGCGACCGAGGTGACGGCGGGGGCGGGCGCGGCCCGGGTCACCTGGGCAGGTCGAGGACAGGGTTGCGGTCGAAGAAGCCCACTGGCCGCAGGGCGAAGCCGCAGGTGGCGACCGGCATCACCGGCCAGTCCTCGGGCCGGGGGAAGTGGGTCATCCCGAACGTGTGCCACAGGACGATGTCGTGGCCGTCGAGGTCGCGGTCGGCGGCGACGTAGGCGGGCAGCCCGGCACCGCCTGGATGCTGGTTGGGCAGGTCGCCGGCGGCGTAGCGCTCGGCCGGGTCGTACCGGGTGACCCATAGGTGCCTGGTGGCGAAGGTCGCCCGCCCGGTGACGGCGGCACCGGCGTCGGCGGCGAGCAGCGGCGCGGGCTGCGGGTCGAGGGCGTAGGCGACCGGCTGGCCGAGCCGGTTGACGCTGGCCGGGTTGACCACCTGCCAGGCCCGCCCGACCGACGTGTCCGCGGTGCGGGCGCCGTCGGACTCGCGGGCCAGCCGCGTGACCCGTCGGGTGAAGGCGTTGCCGTAGGAGTTGTCCGGCCCCAGCGGCACCCGCTCCAGCTCCACCTCGTCGACGGCGTTGTCGACGCCGTCGACCGTCATGTCCAGCCGGGCGCTGAACATGTGCTGGTGGTAGGGGGCTCCGAGCCCGGGCGCGACCTCGGTCGCCCAGCGGCTCCCCTCGACATAGGACGAGGTGAACACCACCCCGGTGGCCTTCACCTCGAGCTCGATCCGGCCGTCGAGGTACAGGTACCAGAAGAAGCCGTAGTCGTAGTTGCCGATGGCCACGAACGTCGAGATGACCAGGCGCCGCATGCGGCGGGTCTCGGCCGAGCCGGTGAACAGGTCGTTGTGCTTCCACGCCACCCCGACGTCCTCCTCGTGCATGCAGATGGCGTTCGGGACCTCGCGCGGCGCGCCGTCCCCGTCCGGCAGGACCACGTCGAGGTAGCGGATCTCTCCCAGGCAGTCACAGCCGAGCATCAGGGAGACGACCTGCTGGCCCAGGAGGTACTCGCCGGCGTCGAAGTAGTTCTGCCAGAACCTGGCCGGGCCCGGGTCGGCGTAGGGGACCATCATCTCGGCGATGGAGGCGCGGTAGACGACGGGCCGGTCCCGTAGGGAGACCTGGTGCAGCGTGAGCCCTTCGCGGGCGTCGAATCCGATCCGGAGCCGCCAGCCCTCCCAGGCCACCTCGTCGCCGTCGGCCGTGAAGCTCGGGCCCTCGGGCTGGGTGATCTGGATGGGCTTCAGCGAGTCGCGGGCCGGGCCGACGGCGGCCGGGTCGTCGAAGTTGCCCTCCTCCTCGGGGATGGGCAGGAGCTCCTGGTCGATCAGGTGGACGACGCGCCGCTCGATAAGGTCCACGTAGGCGACCAGGCCGTCGACCGGGTGTGCCCACGGGTGGTCCTTCTCGTGGTGCTGGACGAAGGACAGCACCCGCAGCATGCGCCGGCCCTCCTCGCCGGCGATACCGAACGACCCGGCCGACAGCGGGCAGGGGCGGATCAGGTCGAGGTCGGTGACACCGCGGCTGGCCATGGCCTCCCGCCAGCCGCGGTCGCCCTTGACGATCTCGTCGACCGCGATCAGGTCCTCGAGCATGACCGGCGGCTGCCCGTGGCGGGCGGTGTCGAGCACGACCGAGGAGTCGACCGCTCCACGGGTGAGCGAGGCCACGACGTCGGTGGCGTCGCCGGTGGCGGTGTCGAGCAGGATCGCCCGGACACGCCGCTCGACCGGCTCGCCGGGCCGGAAGGCGAGCACCTCCGGCTTCGGCGGCTCCTCGAGCCCGAGGTAGGCGAAGCGGGTGTGCTCGCTGACCAGCCCCTGGTCGGCCAGCACCGTCCTGGCCAGGCGGATCTCGTCGGCGCCGAGCCGCTGCAGCGGGTGGGACGGCCCGGGCGGGCGCCGGCCCTGGTCGCCCTGGGCCGGAGCTCGAAGGGTCATGGTGGGAACTCCTCACCGTCGGCGGTTCCTGGCCTCGCTCGCAGCTTCAGGCGGCAACGGCAGTGTTGCGTACTCCCACGTGATTCGCATCGTTCGTCCCGAAGCGATCGGAGCCAGGCGGCGGCCCTTGAGGCCAGAGCAGGGGCAGGCTGCTGAGGGCGATCCCGGCCAGGATGGCGGTGGCGCCGGCCGCCAGGGCCAGGCCGACCGGGTCGCCGAAGACCAGGGCGCCGGCGGCCGCGCCGACGAGGGGCTCCAGGTTGACGAAGGCGCCGGCGACCTCGGCCGAGACCCGGGCCTGGCCGTAGGCGAAGAGGGTCGAGGCGGCGAGCGTGCCCAGGAGCGTCAGCCCGGCGGTGGCCGCCACGGCGCCCATGCCGGCCGGGGCCACCGGCGGGCCCTCGGCGACGACGGCCACCGGCAGGGCGGTGAGCGCCGCGCCGACGAACTGGACGGCGGTCACGGCGAGCGGGTCGCGGCCACTGAGCAGGCGGGCCTGGGCCACGGTGAAGGCGGCCGAGAAGGCCAGCGAGGCGAGGACCAGGGCGTCGCCGGTGAGGGTGGCGCCGGCACCCCCGCCGGCGGCGACGAGTGCCACCCCGGCGAACGACACCGCGAACCCGGCCCAGGCCACCGGGGGCGCCGCCTGGCGGTGCTGGACGGCCGCGACGACCGCGACCAGCACCGGGGTGGCCCCGACGAGCAGGGCGGCATGGCTCACGCTGGTGCGGGTGATCCCGGCGTTCTGGACCAGGATCGACCCGCCGTAGCCGACCGCGCCCCACGCCAGCACGGCCGGGCTCCAGGCGCCACGGACCCGCGACCTGGCGATCCCGAGCAGCACGACGGCGGCCAGGCCGAACCGGGCCACGGTGAGCCAGGCCGGCGGCAGCCACTCCAGGGCGAGCTTGGTCAGGGGCACGCTGGTGCCCCAGAGCAGCCCCGCGCCGGCGAGCACGGCCACGGCGGTACGACGGTCGGTGTTCATGGGCCCAGCGTGCGTGACGTCGACCGGATCGTTGTCGCTATGGGCCAAGTACGAAATAATCAATTGTGAGATGACCGTTCCGCTTGATGATGTTGACATCCGGCTGCTGACCGCCCTGCAGGGCGACGCCGACCGGACCAACGTCGAGCTGGCCCGGCTGGCCGGTCTTTCCCCGGCCGCGACTCTGCACCGCGTCCGGCGGCTGAAGGAGTCCGGGGTCATCCGGGTCATCTCGGCCCGGGTCGACCCGGCCGCCGCCGGGTTCCCCCTGCACGTGTACGTGGCCGCCAGCCTGGCCCGCCACGACCCGCGGGCCACCCGCGCCTTCGAGGACCAGGTCCGGGCGATGCCGCAGATCACCGCCGCCGACAACGTCGCCGGGGAGATGGACTACCTGTTGACCATCGTCGCCCGCGACGTCGCCGAGCTGCAGCAGGTGCTGGCCCGGCTGGCCACCCACGGCGGGCAGCGGCTGGTGACCTACCTGCGCCTTGAGGAGGTCAAGCCGCCCTCGCCCCTGCCGCTGGCCCCGACCCCGTCGGCCGTCCGCGCCCGCCGCGCCCGCTAGCCCGGCTCCGCCGGTGGCAGGCGCAGCCAGCGGTAGCCGTACCCGTCGAGGGCCAGCGGCCGGCCCGCCTCGACCGGGTCGTCGTGCCGGTTGGCCAGGATCTCGGCCAAGGGCCGGCCCGGCTTGGCGTCGTCGAGCTCGACGGCGACCCGACCGCCTCGGGGCCGAGGTTGTGCAGGACCAGGACGCCCTGTCCCCGCCAGTCGCAGCGGTGGGCCAGCACCGACGGCTGGTCGGTGTCCAGCACCTTCCAGGTTTCCCAGCCAGCTCGGGCAGCTCCTTGCGGGCCCGGACGGCCCGCTCCATCCAGTTCAGCAGCGACTCGGGTCGCGGCGCTGGTCGGCCACGTTGACCTTGCCGGGCGCGAACGGGCCATCGGTGACCAGCGGCACGGCCGGTTCCCCGGTGGTGAAGCCGGCGTTGGGGCCGGCGGCCCACTGCATGGCCACCCGGGCGGCGGCGCGGCCCTCGACCCGCTGGTCGTCGCCGAGGCCGATCTCCTCCCCGTACAGCAGCACCGGCGTGCCGGGCAGGTTGAGCAGCTCCCGGAGGGCTGCGGGTCCTCGCTCCGGTCGTGGTCGGTGCCGTCCAGCTCGATCACGAACGGGCGGCGTCGACCCGGAAGCCGGAAAGGCCCAGCTCCAGCCAGTAGCCCGACGACCTTGCTGATCTCCTCACGGACTCGCGGGTTGGCGATGTTGAGGTCAGGCATGTGCCAGTAGAAGCGGTGCAGGAACCACTTCCCGGCGACCTCGTCGTAGTCCCAGTTGGAGTCCTCGGCGTCCGGGAGCACCACCCCCTGCGGCCCTTGGGCTGCTCGTCGGCCCAGACGTAGAAGTCGCGCCAGGGCGAGCGCTCTTCGGCGCGGGCCGACTGGAACCAGGGGTGCTCGTCAGAGGTGTGGTTGACAACCAGGTCGGCGATCACCCGGATGCCCCGCTCGCGGGCCGCCCTGAGGAACTCGACCAGGTCGCCAAGGGTGCCGAGGCGCGGGTCGACCCCGTCGCCGTCGCTGTCGGCCTAGAGCTCGACGTCCACGCAGTAGATGACCGCGTTCTTCCACCACAGGTCGTAGGCGGCCGGGGCGCTCATGCCGGACCGCCCCGCCCGGTCAGCTCCGGGACGACCTTGGCCCCGAAGGCGTCGATGAACGGCAGCTGGTGCTCGGCCTGGCCGACCTCGTGCAGGTAGATCCGGTCGAAGCCGAGCTCGAGGTACTCGCCCAGCCAGGCGGTGTGGCGGCCAAGGTCGGCCGAGACGAGCACCGCCGAGCGCACGTCCTCGGCGGTCACGAACCGGGCCGCGGCGTCGAACTGCTCGGGCAGGACCAGGTCCATGGCCAGGGCCGGGTCGAACACGTTACTGCGCCACTGGTCGTGGGCGACGGCCAGGGCCGTCTCCTCGTCGGCGGCCCAGGACAGGTGCACCTGGAGGTACAGCGGCTTGCCGTCGCCGCCGCCGGCCCGGAACGCGTCGATCAGCTTCCGGAGCTGGTCGTGGGGCTGGTTGAGGGTGACCAGGCCGTCGGCCCAGCCGCCGACCCAGGCGGCGGTGTCGGCGCTGATGGCCGCCCCGATCAGCGCCGGCGGCCGCTCGGGAAGGGTCCAGAGCCGGGCCCGGTCGACCTTGACCAGCCCGTCATGGCTGACCGTCTCGCCGGCCAGCAGCGCCCGGATGACCGCCACGGCCTCGCCCAGCCGGGCCCGGCGCTCCTCCTTGGGAGGCCAGCGGTCGCCGGTGATGTGCTCGTTGGAGGCCTCGCCGCTGCCGAGGGCCAGCCAGAACCGCTCGGGGAACAGCTCGCTCAGGGTGGCCGCCGCCTGGGCGACGATCGCCGGGTGGTAGCGCTGACCGGGCGCGTTGACCACCCCGAAGCCGAGGCTGGTCGCCTGGAGCGCCGCTCCCAGCCAGGACCAGGCGAAGCCGCTGTGGCCCTGCCGGCTGCTCCAGGGCGCGAAGTGGTCCGAGCACATCGCCGCCTGGAACCCGGCCGCCTCGGCCGCGACCACACAGCGCAGCAGCGCGCTCGGGGCAAGCTGCTCGTGCGAGGCGTGGTAGCCGACCAGGGGCTCCGATCGGGTCTGGCTGCTCATGTGGCACTCCTGCTGGAAGGGTCCTCTCCCGCCTCTAACCGCCCGAGCCGTCGCTCAAGCATCCGGCTATGGTGGGGGCCGAGGAGGCGAGCGCGCATGGTGGACTGGGACGGCACGGTGGTGCTGACGACGCCCCGGCTGCTGCTGCGCACCTTCCGGCGTGACGACCTGCCGCTGTACGCGGCCCTGAACGCCGACCCCGAGGTGGCGCGGTGGCTCGGGGGGCCGCTGACCCGCGAGGACTCCGACGACATCGCCGCCTGGGCCCAGGAGTGCTACGCCACGGAGGGCCTGGGCCTGCTCGCCGTCGAGCGGCGCCAGGACGGGGTGTTCCTGGGGATGTGCGGCCTCCACCACCAGGAGTCCTACCCCGACGACGTCGAGGTCGGCTGGCGACTGGCCCACGAGCACTGGGGCAACGGCTACGCCACCGAGGCCGCCACCGCCTGGCTCGACCACGCCTTCGGCCCCCTGGGCCTGCCCCGGATCATCTCCATCACCGACCGGCCCAACCTCCGCAGCCTGGCGGTGATGCGCCGCCTGGGCATGGTGTTCGACCACGAGGGCGAGGTCGAGGACAACGGCGTGACGTTCCAGGCCGTGATCTACGCCATCACCGCCGACCAGTGGCGCAGCCGCGCACCACGCTCAGCCTGACCGGCCGACACCCGCACACGCGGTGAGGCGGAGCCTGCGCGACCCTAGCTGGTCGGTGGGGCGGGCTGGTCGGCTCCGGCGCTCTTGGCGTCGGCCTCGATAGCGGCGGTGTCGGCCTTGAGCTCCTTGGCCTGGAGCTTCTCGGCGCGGCGCATCGCCTGCTCGATCTTGGCCCCCATGTCGGAGACGCCGACCACGACCAGGCCGGCCTGGCCGGCGTCGAGCTGCTCGCCCAGCTCCTTGAGGTCGTGGCGGCTCATGCCGGCGGCGGCGTGCCCGGCCAGCGCCCCGAGGACAGCCCCGCCGGCGGTGGTGGCGGCCAGCAGCCCGGCCCCGACCGCGGCGAACGGGAACAGGGCGACGACCAGGCCCGTGGCCAGCCCGACCCCGCCGCCGAGGACACCCCCGACCCGGGTCGGGGTCTCGTGCTTCCTGGTGATCTTGACCTTCCCGTCCTCCCGCCGCTCGATCACGGCGGCGTCGTAGGCGTCGATCAGCCCGGCCTCGGTGTGCAGGTCCTTGACCAGCTGATAGTCGGCCTCGGCGTCGGCCACGCTGGGATACACCCCGACATAGGCCATGAAGGTGTCGACGGCCATCGTTCTCCCTCCTGTGCGCGAACGTGTCGCCGCCCAGCCTGTCGCGAACCGGGGTGGCCTGTCGTCACCCGGCCCGGGTGATTCGACGGTCCGACGGAACCGCGGGCCACGGTTCACCCAGAAAGGGTGACGACGCCTCCCCCGGGGAGGGCGGAATGATTGCCCCGATCAGCGTCGGCCAACACGTCCGGAGGACATTCATGGCGCATCTGGTGGTACTCGGTGTCGACAACCGCGACGACGCGGAACGGCTCTTCGACATGGCCGGTGACCTGGCCAAGCAGGAGCTGCTGCAGCTGCAGGACGCCGCCTATGCCTGGCGGGACGACAAGGGCAAGGTCCGGATCCAGCAGGCGGTCAGCCTGACCGGGGCCGGGGCCGCCTCAGGGGCCCTGTGGGGCACGCTGATCGGCATGCTGTTCCTCGTGCCGGTGGCCGGGCTGGCCGTCGGGGCGGCCAGCGGCGCCCTCGCCGGGAAGCTGTCCGACGTCGGCATCAACGACGACACCATCAAGCAGATCGGCAGCCAGCTCGAGGGGGGCAGGGCGGCCGTGTTCCTGCTCGCCCGCTCGGCCACCGTTGACCGGGTGATCGAGGCCATCAAGCCCTTCAACCCGACGGTCATCCAGACCAACCTGACCAAGGACCGGGAAGAGGAGCTCGTTCAGGCCCTCCAGGCCTGACGGCCCGCCCACCCGCGCCGCTCGCCCGGACGTCGCCCGTCGGTAAGAATGTGCCGGCGGGCGACACCAGGAGCTGGGCATGAGCGAGCGGGCGGCGGACGGCCGGGCCGGGGTGGTGGCGGTGGCCGGGGAGGCGCTGGTGGACTTCGTGCCCGCCGGCGGGGACGGGGTGTTCCGGGCCGCCCCGGGAGGGAGCCCGGCGAACGTTGCCGTCGGGCTGGCCCGGCAGGAGGTCCCGACCCGGCTGCTGGCCCGGATCGCCGACGACCTGCTCGGGCACCGGCTCCGGTCCCACCTGGTCGGCAACGGGGTCGACCTGTCGTTCGCCGTCCGGGCGGCCGAGCCGACCTCGCTGGCGATCGTGGCCGTGGGCCGCGACGGGGTGGTCGAGTACGACTTCCGGGTCGAGGGC
>Ga0126308_10000542_pt1 | contig 12932 bp, 14 predicted proteins | sample Plot55_FD_92533 | JGI IMG/M metagenome (GOLD analysis project Ga0126308, IMG submission 92533) | Serpentine soil microbial communities from UC McLaughlin Reserve, CA, USA - Plot55 | ecosystem: Environmental > Terrestrial > Soil > Grasslands | place: USA: UC McLaughlin Reserve, Lake County... | reverse complement strand
CAGTACCCGCCCCTGCAGCGGCGCAAAAAGGGCGGCCCTGAACGGCCCGAGTGGCTCAAGGCCAAGGCACCGGCCGGCGAGGGGTACCGCGAGATCAAGCAGACCATGCGCGGTTTGAACCTCCACACCGTCTGCGAGGAGGCCCTCTGCCCGAACATCGGCGAGTGCTGGAACAACCGCACCGCCACGTTCATGATCCTGGGCAACATATGCACCCGCTCTTGCGGATTCTGCAACATATTGACGGGTAAACCGACAGAACTCGACCTAGACGAACCCTACCGCGTCGCTGATGCGGCTAGGAAGATGGGTCTCAAACACGCCGTCATCACCTCGGTCAACCGCGACGAGCTCGAGGATGGCGGGGCGTCTATCTTCGCGGAGACGATCCGGGAGATCCGGAGACAGATCCCCGGCTGCGCCGTTGAGGTTCTTACCCCGGACTTCAAGGGCGACCGGAACGCGATACGTACGCTCATAGAGGCCCAGCCTGACACGTTTAACCACAATATCGAGACCGTGCCGCGCCTGTACCCGGCGGTGAGGCCGCAAGCGAAGTACGAACGTTCGCTCGAAGTCCTCCGTTACGTAAAGGAGATCAACCCCAACGGTCTGACGAAGAGCGGCTTTATGGTGGGTTTGGGGGAGATTGAGGGGGAGATCCACGAGACCATGCTCGACCTGCGCGAGCACGAGGTGGATATCCTCACTATCGGCCAGTACCTGAGACCGACCGAGAACCACCTTCCGATGAGCCGCTACTATACGCTCAAGGAGTTTGCGGACCTCAAGCGCTACGGTTTCGAGCTTGGCTTCAACCACGTCGAAAGCGGTCCTCTGGTGCGCAGCTCCTACCACGCCCACGAGCAGACCGAAGACGCCCGTAACAAGAGCGGCGCCGTTTAAAGCTCCGCCTCGTGGAACTCGGGAAGCCTTTTCCTATAGAGGCGGCACTCGACGTCCGCCGTTTACCGGGTCTTACCCCCTATGCTAAAGGGTGGGAGCTGCAGAAAGATCTCGTTAGGCTACGCAGGAAGGATGAGATCCCGGACACGCTTCTCCTTCTGGAGCATCCGCCGGTATATACGGTGGGACGGGCTGCGAAGGATGCCTCGAACCTTGGGGCGGGGGAGGAGTTTCTCATGGCTTTGGGGGCCGAGGTGTTCTGGAGCGATCGAGGCGGGGACGCGACCTTTCATGGGCCTGGACAACTGATCGGGTATCCGATCCTACGCCTCAGAGAGCTAGACACCCACAAGTATCTCCGGGACCTCGAGGAATTCATCATCCTCGTGCTCTCGGACTACGGCTTAGAAGCGGAGCGCCATCCAGCATACACGGGGGTGTGGGTAGGAGGCAATAAGATCGCCGCCATAGGCGTCAAGTTCTCTAGTGGGCGCATTACTTCTCACGGCTTTGCCCTCAACGTAACGATGGACCTCTCGTGGTTCGAGAGGATCACACCTTGTGGCATCAAGGAACACGGGGTAACGAGCCTCGCGCAAGAGCTCAAGGCCGAAGTGCCGCTCCCTGAAGTCGAGGAGAAGGTCGTTGAGCGTTTCAAGGAGCTGTTCCGCTGACTTGCTGGTATTTATGGAGGGTAAATGCGAAGAAAGAAAGTGGAAACTGCTCCATTCTTTGTGGATCGGGTACTCGGTACTCATCCTTGCTACAACGATTCATAGGGTGTTTTTTACTAAGTTTTTTGTGGGTAAAGAGTAACAACAGAAAGCTGTGAGAGTACATGGAGAAGGGGTGGTACAGCGTGATCAGGGGTGTTGCGAACATCTGGATGCCAGTTGCGGATACTGACCGGGCTGTAGATTTCTACGAGAACATCTTGGGCCTTCCGGTCGTCAGGAGGGATGGGCCGTGGGCCGAGCTTGACGCAAACGGTGTCACGGTCGGCCTCAACGGCCGGGAGCCCGAGGGCACACGAGGGGAAGGCGGAGCTGTACTGACCTTCCAGCCGGAGGGCAGTCTGGAAGAGACGGTCGATGATCTCAAGGAGCGAGGTGTCGAGTTTCCTGGTGAGATCTCCGAACACTACTGGGGACGAGTAGCGACCTTCAAGGACACTGAAGGAAATGACATTCAGCTGTATGAGCCACCAAGAAGCTAGTACCACGCCAAGCCTGACCCTAATACCTCTTCTCTAAACCTTGGTCAGTTTTGACCGTTGGGAGCCGTCTTCGGTCAGCAGGGCGCTGAAGCAGAGTTCTGACAGTTTTGCACTATGGGATCGCGGCCTTTGTCTCTATTCCCGGATTAGAGGCCCCGCAGGGCAGCGAAGAGGTTGCACAAGAGCCTCCTCCTGAGAGTGGTGGAGGGGTAGAAGAGATATCCCCCGAACAGGCAGACGGCTCTATCCAGCGGGCAGCCCGTCTACTTCTACCTCGAAGTACTCGTTATCGCTGTACGGTCCGACTACCGACTCGACTAGTTCCTTTACTGCCTCTACAGACTCGCCCTGCCAGATGCATATCCCAGTAGTGTGCTCTGGGGTGGCTGCGTTAATAGGGAGCGAGAAGCCCTCTGGTAGGCCCGTCTCTAAGGCTTTTTGCTCTGCCGCCTCGAAACCTTCGGGGTCCGAGATGCGACGAATAACGCCGACGTACATGTGTATCTTATCCTTCCTTCCGTGTTCCCCTATGAGAGTTCGGCGCTGGCGAGTTCGAGTTCGCGCCAGAGAATGAGACGGCGTGCGAGCAGGCGGTCCAGCAGTCCGCCGCTGCTTCTTCGTGGGGCTGGTAAGTAGTTAGTAGCAAAACGAAGCTAGGGTCAACGAGGATTGACCTCTAAGGCCGGCAAGTGCGAGGGTCGGGGTTTTAGGACCCCGGCCCTCCTCTATATCTTCCGGGGGTGGTTTCGGCGCGGTTAGTACCCCACGTCCTGTAAGGCAGCCAGTGTGCACCCCGCCTCTCCTTGGGGTTGCTTTCTTCAACTTCTTCACGTGGCCCCCACTCTTCCAACCACCTAGATTCCATCGGCCCCGTTGTTCACCCAGCGTCCTAGAAGGGGTGTTCTCGGAAATTGGGCTTCCGGTATCTCTCATTCTCGGAAACTTAGTTTCCGTTTCTAAGAGCTTCTCGAAAATCCGCTCCTATGGCGAAAGATTTTAGGATTTGCCGCGAGGAGGTTTCTAGACACATCTCGTACATCGCACCATCCTCACCATCAGGTCGACCGCCTGCGTATCCGTCAGGCCCTGCCCTCGCACCATCGTGCGCCAAGTTTGGAAGTCCAGCGCTACGCCTATGGCACTGCGCAGCATTTGCTGAGGCGTCTCTTCGCTTACTTCCCAAGCTGTGGCGAGGATGTTCTTCATCTGTTTCCAATGAACAACCACGGGCTTGTGTACCTCGCGCACAGCGGCGTTCACCTTCGTGTCGCCTTCCGCGTCGCGCAGCACATTGAACAATAAGCGCTCCGTGCGGCGGTAGTAGGCATAAACTTCGGCCAAAGCCGCCCTCAAGCGCTCCTCGGGTTCAGCGACATTGCACCACGCTTCCGGATCGGGAGGGGGTTCCTCGGAGAGGAAGAGCGACGAGCAAGCCTTGAACAAGGAAAGCTCGTCGGGGAAGTGGCTGTAGACCGTGGGCCGGGTCACGCCCGCCTTCTCGGCAAGGGCGCCTATGGTCGTCTTAGAAGGCCCAATGGTCCCGTGCAGCTCGACGGCTGCCCTGGCGATGCGCGACCGGGTCTCCTCCTGACGCTCGGCGCGTCGCTTGAGTTTATACTTCCCGCGTTTCACGATCGCATTCTAAATAATGGCTGATGCATTGGTCGTTGTCCCCTTGACAGTTGCCCGTGAGTAGGAGATAGTCTCACCAATCATTTTACAACATGGCAAAGTGATTGGTGAGGCCCAAGGCAGACCGGGAAGGAGAAACATCATGGCGCAAGTTGACCAAGTAGCCCCGGGGATCTACCGGATTTCTACCTTGAACGAGGAGACGCAGTTTCAGTTCAATCAGTTTCTCATCGACGATGAACGCCCGGCCCTGATTCACACCGGCACGTTCCCTATGTACGAAGATGTGCACAAAGCCGTGGCCGAGGTCCTCGACCCGGCACGCCTGTCCTACGTCGTTTGTCCCCACTTCGAGTCCGACGAGTGTGGCGGCATGGGACGCTTCGTCGCAGAGGCACCCGAGGCGGTGTTGGCCTGCAGCGAGGCGGGGGCGATCCTAAACCTGACGCAGTGGGACTATTCGGGTCCTGTGCAAGGTTTTCGGGACGGCGAGACCGTAGACCTCGGGGAGCATAAGCTGCGCTTTCTGGAAACGCCCCATGTCCACCATTGGGACTCGATGATGGTTTTCGAGGAGGCGACTGCAAGCCTCTTTCCCGCGGACCTCTACATACAACCAGGCGACCAGCCGCCCATTGTGCGCGAGAACCTGGGGAAGGAGATGTGCCAGTTCTATCGGGAGATCGGCATTTTCGCCGCCGAGGAGCCCGTGCGTAGGGTCGTTGATCGCCTCGAGAAGCTGGCACCTGAATGGGTTCACCCGATGCACGGAGGAAGCTTGCCCAAAGAGGTAATGCCTAGCTATACCGAAGCGCTCCGGAACGAAGCGTTCGGCTTCGAAGGAAAAATGTTCGGGCGATCGATACCCTACTAGCCAGAAAAGATCCTCAATAAAAGGGCCAGGGCTATTTTAGGCTTCGGCCCTCTTATTCAGCGGAATGCCGAGAAGAGGTGTTCTTGGCTACTCAGGGGCAAAAGAGGGGAATAGTAGGGGGACCGGGGTTGTGCTCCCGGCCCTACCGAAAAAAACTCCGTCACCGTGCTCTGCTGTAGTGTACATCTTGGCTATTTAGCGAGACGGGAGGAGGGTGATTTCAGCGAACCGCTACATCTTGCTTATCCACGAATAGCCAGGCATTTGCTGAACGAACAACCTATCCTTTCTACAGCTTGTTGCAGTGATATTGCCCTGGGCAGCCTCGCTCTTTGGCATGCTGCACTCGACAGCCTCCGCTATCTTCCTGTGTGGATCTTCTAAGTAAGCGTCCATGCCCCCACATAGGGCATGGACAAATCTCACTGCAAGGCGCTGTAGGTGTCTCAAAACGACCCTTTCAAACACTTTGATTGATTGTGATCAGAGACATGAGTCATTTAGATCAATAGGGGACGGCTTGTTGCTAGTTACATTTGGTTAGCAGGGGCAAAGAGAAGACGACCGGCAGGTCAACGACCAGGAAGGAGGTGCCCCGATGACACAGGAAGGGCCAACTCCACCTCGGAGGTTTCCTCGCGCCATAGAGCGCGAAAGCGCAGCTCGGAGGCGTGTGTAGGTTTAGCATCACATAGAGCAAGACGAGCTACCTGACGAAGCAGCCGCCGTGCGCGAGGTCTTCGAGGAGACCGGCTTGCAGGTGGAGCTTGTAGGGGAGAAGCGCGAGGACGTTTCGGACCCTGTGCAGCTCCATCGCCCCGCGGGAGTGCAGCTCGAGAGCATAGGAGCGGGGCACCAGCACATAGATTTAATCGATTTTGCTAAGCCCGCCGGCCCTACTGATATCAAAAAACGCTTCAGCGAAGAGGAGGTCGGCTGGTACGGTCCTAAAGACTGGGACGAGATGCCCTTGAACCTCGAAGTGCGAGGCTGGTGCGAAAGGGCCCTCGCCGCTCTCTCTTCACGAGCGACAGAATTTTAGAAGTGGCGAGAACCGGACTCGAACTAGAGTCACCATGATTTTCAGTAATGTGCTTCTGATCCCATATAGATGCTCAAAAAAGAATTCGTGCCCAAAGAGGACCTTATGGGTGTACAGGACAGGTCTCGTATGCTGCTTGCTCTAAATTTTCGTCTTGCCAGCCTTCTATCAGCTAGGGTGGGCTGGTTTCCTCCGTTCGTTTTGAGTACACAGTGCTACAGCTGCAGATGCTGCAAACGAGCACCTCCACCACCACTACCAACTTTGCCTCGGGTACTTCTTCGTTCAGTGGAGCGTTCCGGCTTGGAGACGTAGAGTTCTTCTCTAAAGATGAAGGTTGTGTAGTGTTCCTCAGGCACAGTTAAAAGCCGTTTTGAAGGCTCGCTTGGCCATTCGGGCAACAGGATGCCAAACATGGCCGTGAGGTCTAAAGGCGCACTAGTGGGAACGTATATGAGGGCTACTACGTATCGGGCTCCGTCCTATGCCGGGTTAGCTAGAGGAGAGAGTGCTACTGTAGTGCTCTATCTCCTCTAGGCTACGGCCGCTGCCGAGAGCCACGCACATCAAGGGATCGTCGGCTATGTGCACCGGGATGCCCATCTCTTGCCGCAGCCGCTCGTCCAAAAGCCGTAGAAGGGCGCCGCCCCCTGCCAGGACCATCCCCCGGTCCATGATGTCCGAGGCGAGCTCCGGTGGTGTGCACTCCAAGGTACCGCGCACGGCGGCGACGACGGCGTCTACGGGTACGCTTATGGCCTCACGAACCTCCTCGCTCGTTATAACGATCGTCTTGGGCAGGCCCGAGACAAGGTCCCTACCCCTGATCTCGGCCGACTCCTCTTGCCCTAACGGGAAGGCGCTCCCGAGCTCTATCTTCAGCTGCTCACCGGTCTGGGTGCCGATAGCGATCTTGTACTCCTTCTGAATGTAAGCTGAGATCGCGTCGTCTATGTCGTCGCCGGCGATCCGGATAGACGACTTGGTCACGATCCCACCCAAGGAGATCACGGCTACCTCGCTGGTGCCTCCGCCTATGTCGACCACCATGGATCCCTGGGCCTCGTTAACCGGCAGCCCCGCCCCAATGGCCGCCGCCAAAGGCTCCTCGATGGTGTATGCTTGCCGCGCTCCCGCCGACTCGGTCGCCTCCTTGACCGCTCTAAGCTCGACCCCTGTGACCCCGCTGGGTACGCACACAACCACTCTAGGGCGGATCAGAGACCGGAAGATCCTGCGCCGCGGCTGCGCCTTGCGGATGAAGTACGCGAGCATCTTCTCTGTGACCTCAAAGTCCGCTATAACCCCCTCTTTGAGGGGCTGCATCGCAACAATGTTGCCGGGCGTGCGCCCGAGCATCTTCTTCGCGGTGCTCCCCACCGCGAGGACCTTACCGGTCTTACTGTCTATGGCGCCCACCGAGGGCTCTGAGAGGACGATCCCGTGCCCCTTGACGAACACGCTGGTGTTCGCCGTACCGAGATCTATAGCAATGTCCCCGCCGACTAATCTTCCTAACACATTCCTCCTCCACCGCTTAGGTTTCGAGAGTTAACTCTCGGCAAAACGAACCAGGCCCTTCCAGGTCGAACCAGAGGTCCCCTATTTCCTCTACTATATATAGTAACTCACTATCTTAATTCTACTACTTATAGTAAGAGCCACTTTGGTCATACCAGATGTAGTAAAGACTTCTAAAAAGCTTGGAAATGCCCCACCCGGCACGCCGCCAAACGTGGTCCCACTTCCGGACGAAGACCTCCTCATGAAGACGGGGAGCGTTGCTCCCGACGCTCTGGCGGAGGACAAAACATCGACGGAGGTCCTGAGAGGCGAGACGCCGTCCGGCAGCCCACGGGAGACCCTACCACCAGGTGAGGAGCAGCCCGAGAGGTGAGGGGAGGCACTTGCAGCTGACACCCCGCGAGAAGCGCCGCTACCGGCCGAGAAGCGAGCTGAGAGGCTAACGTCTTAGCAAGAGAATATTAGGAAACGGGAGTAATGAGTTCCATGTTTTCACAGCTCAAGGCTCTAGAGCAGGTAGAACGTGAGGGCATCCCCGGACTCGTCGAGGTGCTGCGCGAGGAGGGCCTTGATGCCGTTAGGTACGTCCTTTGGGAGGCGACCGCCTGGCAGCGCGCGTACACCATTCCGCCTGGAGGAATCGGGCCACCGCTGAGCAAAAGAGGAAGGGCTGGGAGATGGCGGTGAGGATCGAGAAGGTCCTATGCATGGTCCTCCACGAGACCTGCACGAGGCGCACGAGCGGCAGGTCGAGGAGACGATGGAGACTCTAGCCGAAGGACCGGAGGGCTTCTACAAAACTCCCTACTGACGCAAAAACCGCCGGTCAGCCCGGTCACCCTCTCTACAGGCGTACTTTTCGGCTTATCTACGGGGTTTCTGGCCTTTATTTGAGGCTGGCCGACATGACTGGCGGTTTAGGGGAGAGAAGTTTTAGTTCGTCACCATCACCTCACCTAGACAAGACTTGCACCTAGAGCTAGGGGGGCGGGGTGTGTCTAATGAGTATCTTCATAAAACTCGTAACTCCACCGCCTAGAGGCCGAACCACCTTATGGCTAGGTCGTCCCTTCTTCGATCTCGCTCTTCATATCCTCCAAGGTCAGTGGAAGGACGGAACCAAGACCCTGCAAAGTGGTTAGGGGTGGGTCAATGAGAAAACCTTCGTAGCCTTCCTGGGAGGCTTCGTCACACGTTGCAAGCAGCCGGTCTGCATTATCGTCACCATCTATACCCCACACCTCACGCGGCATGCGATCGCCCGTCCAAGGGTTCATTATGCCGTGTAGCGGTACCCATTGGTGCAGAAACTCTCTTGCGTACTCCCTAGAGCGGAAAAAGCAGAATGGTTTCACGCCAGACAGAGGAGGAAAAGGCAACGGCATGTCCTCAACGTGTTTGTGCCTAAACCAATAAAGTGGCGGTCGGCGTCTGTCGTCTTGTCGAGTCATACGAAAAACCTCCTAAATAACCCCTTGCCTCGCTCGGCCCCTAGAGCTTCAACACAGTCTATCAAGTACGTGATGCCACTGGTAGGTGGTGCTTAGTGGCGCCTAACTTCTCTAAGGGGTGCTGCTCAGCCAGCGTATGGACTCCACTTTAAAAGTTTCGAACTTTCCTGAAGGATCCGTGCCTGCCACCGCTCCCCTAAAGCCTCTGACTGAGCTGCGAAGACCGCGTCCCCTGAGGAGTAGCCGACCAGATCTCCGGTGGCGACGCTCTAAAAGCCGTACTGAGCCCCCGCAGTTAGCGGCTTTGCACTAGAAGTGGGCCGAGAACACAAGATATTGGGGGACCACTTCCCACAGAAACAACCTGTAGCACCTTAATTGGCTTTTTGACGCAAATCCTACAAAAAGCTTTGTTATGAAAGTAGAATATTATCTTGTCACCGATTGGGGGGAAAGGAGGTCGGCGATGCGGGTCATAGAGCGCATCGCAAAGCATTACGAGGTTCAGGAGGTGGAGAAGTTCGCCAGGGTCTACAGGTGGTGCCCCGAGGTGGTCGTGGTTGAGTGCGAGTGTGGTAAGAGGGTGACCTTCAGAAGGTCGAAGTTCACCGGCTCTGAAGTGCTCACCTGCGAGTGCAGCAAGGACAAGTCGGCTGATATCCAAGAAGAAGAGATGGTTGGCCAGATGCTGGAAGAAGATGACGAAACTCTTCATCCATGGCGCTACTGGCGCCCCCCAAAGGGTGCTGGAATACCTTTTTGAACCTTGCCGGGCTGGGGTCCTTTCTCGCTAGAGGCTCCGGCCCTTAATCTGGGATAGTGATGATGCAGCTGAAGGAGGGGTTGTAGCAGTGTTAAAGCGCCGCCCGGTCTTTTCTAGAGTTGCCATCGTTTCTCCACGCTCTCTGTGGCGTTAACGGTGACTGTGGCATGCCGGTAGCTCTTTTATCGAAGCTTCGTATCCTTCCCCACTAGGTCTGAGGTTCACTGTGTAGTGCAAGCTCATGTCGTAATCGACAGATTTTTCACGCTTTCCTCTGGTTTCATCCCTACATGGAGGTGGTTTCCTTAAAGTTTTTTAAAGGCTCTACCAGAACTGCCCAGAAGTAAATGGTCCGGCTTAAACTCGGGTGGAGGCCCCCGCGCCGCGCCTTCTTTCTTCTAAGCTCTCGTCAATTCTATCCGGTAGGTGCCACCTCGGCGAGTATAGTGCTGAAGTGGAGAGCAAATGTTTCGACAACTGGGAATCGACATAGAGATGCTGTCCATAGAGGGCGTTGGTAATCTCGATCCGGTCATAAGCGAGCCACGCGTATTTCGTAGCGACTACCTCAGATGCACTCATAGGTTCTCCTTAGGCAGAGTAGTTTTAACGGACTACTACGACCACTACTTATATGAGGCCGATAAGGTGAGGCTCTAAGATCCGCCGTACGCTCTCCCAGTTTCTGGGTTTTCGATAAGCGGTTTTCTCGGAGCCCGTCGGGGAGTCCATTTCCAGAAACCTCGAGGCATTGATTGGGCTACCTTTGTGTTAGAGAGGTGTTACTTCTAGGAAGTCTCACTTCCAGGTTCCTTTAGTCTTCGTCCCCTCGTCGCTCAGGAAGCTGTATGTAAGTTCGACAGTCCCGGCTTTAAATACCTTAACCGGAAATCCGCACAACTCAGGAGAGTCGAGAAACCTGAAACTAGCCTCATGTGGCGGATTCGGCATAAGCCTTTGCACGTAGACGGTGGAGTATTCCTCCGCTACGTCGATTACGTCTGAGGACTCGTCTTCTATTGGCCACGCGTGACCAGAACCTTCGCAGTCAGGGCCTTAGAAGTAGAGCCTATAGACCTGTTAGTAAGGAAGTCTGCCTCTGAGCCCCCATGGGGCTTCGCTCGGACAAATTCTCTCCTATCGGCGAGCGTCAGTATGCACGGTAACAAGATGCAATACGCTTACTATCTATCCCGAATAGTTTATTGACCTTTAACTCTTCGCGAAGATCCACGGCAACAGTAGGGGAGGTAAGAATGAAGTTATAGCTGTGAGGGACCGTTCAGGAAGCGATTGAGAGGTAGCTTCGGTTAGCGCAAGAGTTTGAGAAGAAACGACCCCGGTTGCTAGAAGCTTATGCCCGTATCAAAAGGAAGCTTCGGGAGCAGCCATATTTAGTTATCTAGCGCCGCGATGCGAAACCGCCAATAGGCTGCTTAAACCGCGTCTGGCGCACAAGCAAAGTAAGAGCTGCTGTGCACAGCACCAAGACCGCGAGCACGATCGCGAGTGGTCCAGCGGTGACGAGGAGAGCCGCGAGGGCGGCGAGGGTAGCCGAGGCGGGGATGGTGAGGATCCACGCCCAGATGATGCTGCGAGCAACGCCCCATCGAACGGCGCTGAGTCGTCGGGTCGCGCCGGCACCCATGACGCACCCCGATACGACGTGTGTTGTGCTAACCGGAAGTCCCCACGACGTTGCCGCCTGAATGATTGCGGCGCCCACCGTCTCTGCGGCGAACCCGTCGACGGGCTCCATCTTGATGATCCGCCTGCTCATCGTCCGTATGATGCGCCAGCCTCCCGCCCACGTCCCCAGGCCGATCGCTAGCGCGGCCGCGAGTACCACCCACGCCGGGACGGCGAACTCTGATAGGTGGTCCGAGCTGAGAAGAGCGAGGGTGATGATCGCCATCGTCTTTTGGGCATCGTTGGCGCCGTGGCTGAAGGAGACGAAGCCGCCGGAGAGGAGCTGGAGCTTGCGGAACGCACCGTTGGCGTGGCTCGGCCGGGCTCGGCGCAGGAGGTTGAGGAGCAGGACCGCGACGACGTACGCAACGAGGAAGCCTACGACCGGCGACGTAACGAGGGCAATTAAGACCGGGTAGACTTTCGCCCACACCACCGCCTCGAAGCCGTACGCAGCGAGCCCCATGCCAACAAGCCCGCCTATTAGCGCGTGCGAGGAGCTCGACGGAAGGCCCGCGCGCCACGTGACGAGGTTCCAGGAGATGGCGCCGAACAATGCGGCGACGATCATCGAGAGCGCGATATCTTGCTCGGGAGCGACGAGGCTGCCGACCGTGTTGGCCACCTCCGCGTGGAGGAGCTGCGTTGCTACAACCGCACCGAGGAGGTTGAGGAGGGCCGAGAAGGCGACAGCGAAGCGTGGCGGTAGGGCTCGAGTCCCAACGGTCGTCGCGACGGCGTTTGCCGTGTCGTGGAAGCCATTGGTGAAGTCAAAGGTGAGCGCTACGGCGATAGTGAGGACGAGAAGAAAAGTCTGTGCGTCAGGCATTCTTGACCATGATGCCCTCGAGCACGTTCGCCACCTGCTCGCAGCGGTCGAGGGCGTTCTCAAGGAGTACGTACAGGTTCTCCACGTCAATAAGAGCCTGTTCGAGGAGACCGGCAACGCGGACGAGTGTAGCTGCCTGTTGCTTGAAGAGATCGTAAAAGCGCCGCTTGCGGGGGACCAGAGAGCGCCCTACAGCGTTTCTTAGGATCTCCCGGAAGCCGCCAGCCCGGCGCCGGGCTGGCGGTTGATGCTCGCGATAAATCGGACTCCTCCCTTCACTCTACCCTTGTCGTATAGCTTCACTCGTCGACCCTCGCACGCTTTTTAGCAAAGGACGTAGTCACGTTCCCGGCTGTAACCACCCTTAAGTATGACAAAAGGATACGATAAGAGCGAGCTTACAGACCCTTCTTCGTGAGGAGATAGGAAAAGGTAGGAAAAGAACTGCATCGAAAACCCGGGCGAAAGGACGTTTCAGACGCCTGCTCGGAAACAAGCTCGAAGCTGTGACCTTCTAATTTGTAGTAGTTTACTGCCCGTCTCTAAGCTCGCTCGTTTTCTCCCTTTTGGCGTTAAGGTCTCGCACTTTTAGTAGGTCCCCCTTCGAGAAAGGGCCAAAACGGCCCTTTCGTCCTGCCAGGACCGGTGTCTGGGAAATCGTGGCCGTTCTCGCGGGCTGTTTCTTCGCCTTCCGAGCGGAATCGGCCCCATCTTCCATTTCTAAATCGCCCTTTTTACCCCCACGGAGAGCCGTTGGGGCCGATAGGGCCGTTTTACACAGGAGACCGGCGATTAAGTGGACGACTGTCTTGCGCTCCCCGGCAATGTTAGCGCAGGTGGTGTTACGATATCCCCTATGATCCCGCGAAGCCTGCAAACCTTTCTCTGCCACGCGCTTCCAGAGCATACGTGGCGTTATGGGCAGCCCAACCCCCTGTTCGCAGGCCATTTTCTGGGCGACGGCGAACGTGGCACCGGGTTCGAGTAGCAGGGATCCGTCCGGATT
>Ga0126308_10000540_pt1 | contig 12942 bp, 10 predicted proteins | sample Plot55_FD_92533 | JGI IMG/M metagenome (GOLD analysis project Ga0126308, IMG submission 92533) | Serpentine soil microbial communities from UC McLaughlin Reserve, CA, USA - Plot55 | ecosystem: Environmental > Terrestrial > Soil > Grasslands | place: USA: UC McLaughlin Reserve, Lake County... | reverse complement strand
CGATCCTGGTCGAATGCAGCAGCGGAACCTATGTGCGGTCGCTGGCGGCCGACATCGGCGCACGCCTCGGCGGCGTCGCGCACCTCGGCGAGCTCCGCCGCCTGCATGTCGGTTCGTTCGCGCTCGACGAGGCCCGTACGCTCGCCGACATCGAAAAGGATCCCGACGCGGCCGTGCTTTCACCCGCCGTCGCCATGCGCGACCTCGAACAGGTCAGCATCGACGCCGAGCAGGCGCGTGCCGTGGCGCACGGTGTCACGTTCCCTGCCGCCGTGTTCGCCGGCGCGGACGCTGGGCCCGGGCCGTTCGCGGTTCTCGGGCCGGACGGCGAGTTGCTGGCGGTGTACGAGCGGCGGCGGGCCGCGGTCAAACCGGCCGTGGTGCTCGCGCCCGTCGAGGCGACCTGACCCGTGCGCGTCGTTACCGGCAGCGACGACGCGGCCCTGGCCGCGGCGCGGACGGCCGGCGCCGTCGTCACGATCGGCGCGTACGACGGCGTGCACCTCGGTCACCAGGCCGTGCTGCGTCTCGTGCGCGAGCTCGCAGACGCGCGCGGGCTCGAGGCGGCGCTGGTCACGTTCGATCGCCATCCCGCCGAAGTCGTCCGACCCGAGTCCGCGCCTCGACTCCTGACGACGCTCGAACAGCGCCTCGAGCTCCTCGACGCCACCGGCGATCTCGATCTGTGCTGGGTGCTCACGTTCGACGAGGCGCGCAGCAAGGAAGCGGCGGAAGACTTCGTGCGCGAGGTACTCGTCGACGGCGTCGGCGCTCGGTTGGTGGTCGTCGGGGCCGACTTCCACTTCGGACACCGCCGCGGCGGCAACGTGCCGTTGCTCGAGCGCATGGGGGCCGAACTCGGGTTCGAGGTGCTGGGCCTCGGCCTGGTCGCGGTCGAGGGCGATGCCACCGGCGTCCCGTACTCGTCGACCAGAATCCGTGAGCTGCTGGCCAAGGGCGACGTCGCCGAGGCCGCGCGACTGCTGGGACGGCCGCACGAGGTGCGCGGCGTAGTGGAGAGAGGCGACCAACGCGGCGCCGAGCACCTCGGATTCCCGACTGCCAACCTCACCGTGCCGGAACGGATCTGCCTCCCTGCCGACGGCGTCTACGCGGGGACGTTCGTCGCCCAGGACGGGGTCGAGCGGCCAGCTGCGATCTCGGTCGGGACGCGACCCACCTTCTACGAGGACGGCGACGTCCTCGTCGAGGCATACGTGCTCGACTTCGACGGCGACCTCTACGGCCAGCGGGTGAAGGTGCGCTTCCGTGAGTGGATCCGTGGTCAAGAGCGGTTCGATTCCACCGAGGCACTCGTCGAGCAGATGAACGCCGACGTCGAGGCGACTCGCCGCATCCTGGCCGTCTGAGGCACCGTGGTATCCTGAGAAATGCGTCAGCACCTGCTGGCGCGTTCCCACATTCAGCACGAAGACCGAAACTTCTGCATGCCCGACACCACGGCCACGATCGCCGAGCACCGCCTCCACGAGACCGACACCGGCTCGACGGAGGTTCAGGTGGCGCTGCTCACCGAGCGGATCAACCACCTCACCGAGCACCTGAAGGTGCACGCGAAGGACCATCACTCGCGCCGGGGACTGCTCGTGCTCGTCGGCCGGCGGCGCCGGTTGCTCGACTACCTCCGACGCAATGACGTCGAGCGGTACCGGGCGCTCATCGCGAAGCTCGGCCTCCGCCGCTAATTTTCGATCGGCGCTGCGGCGCCGACCGGGAGGGAAAGAAAACCACGCAAGGGGCAGTCGGTTGTCAGTTGCCACGGCCCGGGCGGCGCCCGGACGGTGACTACTGAGAACCGGGGCCTCTCGCACGAAAAGAGAGGAGCGCGTCCATGCCTGCTGCTCAGGCGGATGGCGCCATTCGCGTCGAGGGCGTCGTCAACGACGCCGGCAAGACCATGTCGTTCGAGACGGGCCGTCTGGCCCCCATGGCCGACGGCGCCGCCGTCGTCGAGATCGGCGACACCACACTGCTCACCACGGTCGTCACCGACAAGCCGCGCGAAGGAATCGACTTCTTCCCGCTGACCGTCGACGTCGAAGAGCGCATGTACGCCGCGGGCAAGATCCCGGGGTCGTTCTTCCGACGGGAGGGACGTCCCGGAGAGCAGGCGATCCTCACCTGCCGGCTCACGGACCGGCCGTTGCGGCCGTCGTTCCCCGAGGGGTTCCGCAACGAGGTGCAGGTCATCTCGACGATCCTCGGCGCCGACCTCGAGAACCCGCACGACATCGCCTCGATCAACGGCGCGTCGGCGGCGCTGACCGTCTCGGGCATCCCCTTCAACGGCCCGATCGGCGCCGTGCGGTTGGCGCACCACCACGGTGAGTGGATCGCGCACCCGACGTACCAGGAGGGTGACGAGTCGACGTTCGAGCTCGTCGTCGCCGGTCGGCGGACCGACGCCGGCGAGATCGCGATCATGATGGTCGAAGCCGGCGGCACCGAAGCGACGTGCGAGCTGTACGAGCAAGGCGCGCCCAAGATCACCGAAGAGCTCATCGCCGACGGCCTCGAGGCGTCGAAGCGCTGGATCGGCGCGTCGATCGACCTCCAGCTCGAGCTGCGCAAGGCCTACGAGGACGCCCGCGGCCCGATCGAGACGATCTCGTACGACGTCCACACCGACTACGACGACGATGTCTACGCCGCCGTCGAAGAGGCTGCCCGCAGCGACGTCGAAGAGGCGATGAAGATCGCCGACAAGACGGCTCGAGAGGAGCGCACGCACGAGCTCGAGGCACAGGTGGTCGGGAAGCTCGCGGGCACGGCCGACGCGCCGGGCCCGTTCGCGGGTCGTGCCGGTCAGGTGAAGAAGGCGTTCCGGTCGCTCCAGAAGGACGTAGTCCGCAAGCGCATCGTCAACGAGGGAGCCCGCATCGACGGGCGCACCCCGTCCGACATCCGCCCGCTGTCGGCCGAGGTCGGCGTGATATCCACCGCGCACGGTTCGGGGTTGTTCCAGCGGGGCGAGACCCAGGTGCTGAGCGTGGCGACGCTCGCCATGCCGCGCATGGAGCAGATGCTCGACACCATCGGCATCGACGAGCGCAAGCGCTACATGCACCACTACAACTTCCCCCCGTTCTCCACCGGGGAGGTCGGACGGGTCGGCTCACCCAAGCGGCGCGAGATCGGTCACGGCGCGCTCGCCGAACGGGCGCTCATCCCGGTTCTCCCGAACGCGGAGCAGTGGCCCTACACGATGCGGGTCGTCTCCGACGTGCTGTCGTCGAACGGCTCGACGTCGATGGCTTCCGTCTGCGGCTCGACGCTGTCGCTCATGGACGCCGGGGTGCCGATCACGGGCCCCGTCGCCGGCATCGCCATGGGCCTCGTCTACGCGGACGGCAAGTACACGACACTGACCGACATCCTCGGCGCCGAGGACGCGTTCGGCGACATGGACTTCAAGGTTGCGGGCACGGCGGAGTTCGTGACGGCCCTGCAGCTCGACACGAAGATCGACGGTCTCCCGGCAGACGTCCTCGCCCAGGCGCTGCACCAGGCGAGAGAGGCACGCCTCCAAGTGCTCTCCGTCCTCCACGACGCGATCCCCGAGCCCAGGTCCGATGTCCGGGAGCGGGCGCCGAAGATCGTGGGCTTCGAGATCCCGATCGACAAGATCGGTGAGGTGATCGGCCCCAAGGGCAAGGTCATCAACGCCATCACGCTCGAGACGGGCGCCGACGTCTCGGTCTCCGACGACGGTGTCGTCGGCACGGTGACGATCGGATCGAAGGACGGCTCGCAGGTCGAGGAAGCTCGCCGGCGCATCGACTTGATCCTCGATCCTCCGATGGCGGAGATCGGCGCCGTGTACCCGGGCAAGGTCGTGAACATCACCAAGTTCGGGGCGTTCGTGAACATCCTTCCCGGCCGGGACGGGCTGCTGCACATCTCCAAGCTGGGTGGCGACCGGCGCATCGACCGCGTCGAAGATGTACTGAACCTCGGTGATGAGGTCGAAGTGCGCGTTTCCGACATCGACAACCAGGGCAAGCTGTCGCTGTCCCTCGTTGGCGAAGGCGACGACGCGAGCGGCCCACCGCGCTCCGATGGGGGATCGGGCGAGCGACAGCAAGGCAACGGCGAACCGAGCGCGTCGGCTCGCGGCGGACGGGGGCGCGATCGGGATCGAGCGCCCGACCGGGAAGGCGGCAGGGGGGCAGGCCGAGCGAAGGAGGCTGTGTCCTTCGAGCAGTACTGGGAGAGCCAGGCGAAAGACGAGTTCGGCGACCTCGGCCCGGCTGACGTCGGGCGGCCGGAGCGGAGCGGCGGCCGTGGCGGCGGCCGTGGTGGCGGCGGCCGGCGGCGAGGTGGCCGAGGCGGCAGCCGGTAGGCCTGGTGACAGGCCCAGCCGGTACCGGACCGGCGGGGCAGGACATTCGTAAAACGCGGCTCGACTCGGGTCTTCGTGTCATCACGGAAGCGCTCTCGACCCTGCGGTCGGTGAGCGTCGGCTTCTGGGTCGGCGTCGGTTCCCGAGACGAGCAAGCGACCGAGCTCGGCGCTAGTCACTTCCTTGAGCACCTGTTGTTCAAGGGCACCGCCGAGCGCAGCGCGGCCGAGATCGCCCACGCCGTCGAGTCCGTCGGCGGCGACATGAACGCCTTCACGGCACAGGAGATGACGGCGTTCTACGTCCGAGTTCCCGACGACCAGCTCGACCTCGCGATCGACATCCTCGCCGACGTCGTCTGGGCGGCTTCGTTGCGGGCCGGCGACGTCGACGCGGAGAGGACCGTCATCCTCGAAGAGCTGCATATGCGCGACGACGCGCCCGACGACCTGGTTCACGAGCTATTCGCACACGCGATGTTCCCCGACCACCCTCTCGGCCGCGAGGTGCTCGGAACCCAGCAGTCGATCGAGGACATGCCACGCGAGTCGATCGCGCGGTTCCACCGTCGGCACTACCGGCCTCCGGCGATCGTTGTGGCCGCGGCCGGGAACCTGAACCACGACCGGGTGGTCGAGCGGCTCGCCCGTCACGGCGAAGCGCTCGTGGTCGGGCCGGAGGTCGACCTCGGCCGCTCGGTCGAGGGGCTTGCCCCGGCCACGCCGCGCGCGGTCCTGACCAAACCGGTCGAGCAGGTTCATGTCGTCATGGGCATGCGCGGCGTCGCGCGCGAGGATCCCGACCGGTATGCGCTCACCGTTCTCAATCAGGCGCTCGGGGGCGGCATGTCGTCCCGGCTCTTCCAGGAGGTTCGCGAACGGCGCGGCCTGGCGTACTCGGTGTACTCGTACCGGGTCGCGTACGTCGAGACCGGCGCGTTCGGTGTGTACGCCGGCACGGCCCCGGCTCGTGCGGCGGAGACGATCGACGTGCTGAGCACCGAGCTCGATCGCGTCACGCGCGACGCCGGCATCGAGGGTGACGAGCTCGCCGCGGCCAAGGGCCACCTGAAGGGCTCGATGGCGCTGTCCCTCGAGACGTCGAACAGTCGCATGCACCGCTTGGGCAGCAGTGAGCTGATGCTCGGCGAAGCGTTGCCGATCGACGAGGTCACGGCACGCGTCGACGCGGTGACACGCGAGGACATTGCGCGCGTCGTCGACCGAGTGTTCTCCTCGGGAGCACGCACGCTCGCCGTCGTGGGCCCGGTCGACGAGGCGAGCGTGCCCATTCCGGGCTGAGACTCGGGTGTTCACTCGCCCGCCGGTCTGCGGAGGCTTACCCTCTCCCTCATGATCCGGATTGGCGTTCTGGGCGCTGGTGGGCGGATGGGCCGGAGCGTGTGCCAGGCCGTCACGGACGATCCCGATCTCACCCTCGTCGCCGCCGTCGACCCGCACCACGCGGGCATCGACCTTGATCAGCTGGGCCTCCACGGCACGGGCCTCCAGATGGCCGCGTCGCCACAGGCCCTGGACGATGCCGACGCCGAGGTGGCGGTCGACTTCACGGTCCTCGACGCGGCCCGGGACAACCTCGAATGGTGCGCTGACCACTCGGTGCACGCGGTCGTGGGCACCACCGGGTTCACGGCCGAAGAGCTCGACGCACTTCGCAAGCGCTTCGCCGACGCCGGCTCCAACGCTGTGATCGCGCCCAACTTCGCCATCGGCGCCGTGTTGATGATGCGCCTCGCGGAGCTCGCGGCTCCGTTCTTCGACACCGCCGAGGTGATCGAGCTCCATCACGACAATAAGATCGACGCGCCGTCGGGAACGGCCATGATGACCGTGCAGCGCATCGCGGACGCGTCGAGTGACTGGGCGGCCGACCCGACCAAGTCCGTGGTGGCGGAGGGGGCGCGAGGCGGGATCGGTCCGGGTGGAATTCGGGTGCACTCGCTCCGCGTCCGAGGTCTGGTCGCGCATCACGAGGTCGTGCTCGGCACGACGGGCCAGTCGCTCACGATCCGCCACGACTCGTACGACCGGACCTCGTACATGCCGGGCGTCCTGCTCGCGATCCGCCGCGTGCGCGAGCAGCCCGGGCTCACCGTGGGCCTCGACGCGCTGCTCGATCTCTGAGTGCCCGTCAGTTCCCGCACCCTTGAGCGGGGCTATCGCGGTCGTTAGTGTCCGGCGCGGAGGGCGGCGGCTTTGCCGACCGCCGCCGCAGAGCCGGAGCTTGCGACGGCGTCAAGGGGGGACATTGACCTCGGGGGATGGGAGCGGACCGGTCCTCGCCGTGCGCAACCTCGAAGTCGTGTACGGCGCGGCAATCCAGGTTTTGCGTGGCGTCAGCCTCGAGGTGCAACCGGGGAAGATCGTCACGCTGCTCGGCGCCAACGGCGCGGGAAAGACGTCGTTGCTCCGCGCGGTGTCGGGCCTCCTCAGGTTTCACCGCGGCTCGATCCCGCGCGGATCCGTCGAGCTCTACGGACAGCGCATCGAAGGCCTCGATGCCTCCGCGATCGTTCGCCGGGGCATGGCACAGGTCATGGAAGGCCGGCGGATCTTCGCCGAGCTCACGGTGGACGAGAACCTGCGCGCGGGTGCGTATTCGCGGCGCGACCGCGGCGGCGTCAAGAGCTCCTACGACAGGGTGCTCGACCTGTTCCCGGTGCTGAACCAGCGCCGCCGGCAGACCGCCGGCTACCTCTCCGGGGGCGAGCAGCAGATGCTCGCGATGGCGCGAGCGATGATGGCCGACCCGAAGCTGATGTTGCTCGACGAGCCGTCGCTGGGATTGGCGCCGCTCATCGTTCAGCAGATCCGCGACCTCATCGTCGAGATCAACCGGGAGGGGACGAGCGTCCTGCTCGTCGAACAAAACGCGACGATGGCTCTCTCGATCGCGGACCACGGCTACGTGATGGAGAACGGCGCGATAGCCAAGGACGGGCCGGGGCAGGCCATGCTCGCGGACTCCGACATCCAGGAGTTCTACCTGGGCGTGGGCGAGTCGGGTCACCACTCGTTCCGCGATCTCAAGAGCTACCGCCGCCGGAAGCGGTGGACGGGATGAGCGCCGTGCGCGTCGACGCGAGTTCTTCTTCTCGGGGCGGACACATTCTCGACGTTCGCGACGTGACCCTCCGCTTCGGCGGCGTGACGGCGCTGCAGGACGTCACATTCGACGTCAATGACAACGAGCTGTTCGCGATCATCGGCCCGAATGGCGCCGGCAAGACGTCGATCTTCAACTGCCTGAACGGTGTGTACCGCCCGCAGGAGGGGACGATTCGATTCGAAGGCGCCGACATCCTCGGGATGCGGCCGTCGGCGACCGCCCATCTGGGAATCGCACGGACGTTCCAGAACCTCGGGCTGTTCGTGAACCTGAATGTGATCGACAACCTCATGCTCGGGCGTCATCACCTGATGAAGACGGGGTTCCTCGCCGGCGCGGTCTGGTGGGGGCGCGCCAAGCGGGAGGAGATCCAGAACCGCGAACGGGTCGAGGAGATCATCGAGCTCATCGAGCTCGCGCCCTACCGGTACCTCCCCGTGGGGATGCTGCCCTACGGGGTCCAAAAGCGCGTCGAGCTCGGCCGGGCGCTGGCCATGGATCCGAAGCTGCTCCTGCTCGACGAGCCCGTCGCGGGGATGAACCTCGAGGAGACCGAGGACATGGCCCGGTACATCCTGCAGGTCAGGGCCGAGCTCGGGCTGTCGATGATCCTCGTCGAGCACGACATGCACCTCGTCATGGACATCGCCGACCGGGTCCTGGCGCTCGACTTCGGTCGGCCCATCGCCGGCGGCCGCCCCGAGGAGGTCCAGAAGGACGCGCGCGTGATCGAGGCCTACCTGGGGCAACCGGCATGAGCACCGCGGTCGAGGTCCCCGCCGTTCCGACCGCCGACGCCGCCGCCACGCTGCCGGCGATGCTCTTGCGGCACGCCGACTCCCGCGCCAACGACGCCGCGTTGCGGGTGAAGCGGCTCGGTCGGTGGGAGGAGTTCAGCTGGGCCGACTACGAACGCCGCGCCGCGAGCGTGGGACTCGGGCTGCGCGAGCTCGGCGTCGGGACCGGCGACAGGGTCGCGGTGCTCGCCGACAACAGGCCCGAATGGCTCTTCGCCGACCTCGGCACCCAGGGTCTCGGTGGTGTGACGGTCGGCGTGTACCCGACGAGCTCGGAGGCGGAGGTCGGCCACGTCCTCGCCAACTCGGTCGCCAAGATCGTGATGGTGGAGGACGAGGAGCAGCTCGACAAGACGCTGCTCGTGCGCGACCAGCTGCCGCATCTGGAGAAGATCGTCGTCATGGACACGCGCGGGATCCGCTCGCTCGAGGATCCGACGACGATGAGCCTCGAAGAGCTCGAAGCCCTCGGCGAGCAACGCCTCCGCAGCTCGCCGCGCGAGTGGCGCGACTCGGTCGCCTCCTTGCGCGGTGGTCATGACGTCGCGATCGTCGTCTACACGTCCGGCGCCGCCGGCGCGCCGCAGGGCGTCATGCTCTCGCACGCCAACCTCGCCGCCGCTGCCGACGTCACCACCGAGTTCTACGGCGCGCGCGCCGATGAAGAGGTGCTGTCGTACCTCCCACTGTGCCACGTCGCCGAACGACTGGTGTCCGTCGTCGCCGCGGTTCGAGCCGGCTACATCGTGAACTTCGGCGAAGGAGGAGAGTCGTTTCCGAACGACCTGCGCGAGGTACAACCGACGTTCTTCCTCGGCGTCCCCCGCGTGTGGGAGCGCCTCGCGGCGGGCGTCCAGTTCCGGGTTCGGAACGCCAGCCGGCTGAAGCGGTGGAACTACAACGTGTGGCAGCGGCGGGGGACGAAGATGGCGGCTGCTCGCATGCGCGGCCGGCGTGGCAATGCCGTATCGGCTTTCCTGTCGTGGCTCTTCCTCGGTCGGTCGCTTCGCAAGAAGCTCGGCATGTCGCGCGTACGTGTCGCGCTCTCGGGGGCGGCTCCGATCGCCCCCGATGTGCTCGAGTACCTCTGGTCGCTCGGCATCCCGGTGCGTGAGGTGTACGGCCAGACCGAGAACACGGCCTTGGCCACGGCGACACCTGGAGACGACGTTCGCATCGGCAAGGTCGGTCGGCCCCTTCCCGGAGCGGAGGTGCGCATCGCCGACGACGGTGAAGTGCTCGTCCGCAGCCCCGGAAACTTCCTCGGCTACCTGGGCGACGAGGCGGCCACGCAGGCCGCGTACGACGACGGCTGGTTGCGCAGCGGCGACCTCGGCGAGATCGACGCCGACGGCTTCCTGGCGATCACGGGTCGCACGAAGGACATCGTCATGACCGCGGCCGGCGTCAACATCTCTCCCAACAAGCTCGAGAACCTGCTCAAGTTCTCGCCGTTCATCCGTGACGCGATGGTCATCGGCGATCGGCGGCCCTATCTCGCCGCGCTCATCGGCATCGACATCGGGATGGTCTCGGTGTGGGCGCAGCAGCAGAACCTCCAGTTCACGACGCAGCGAGACCTCGTGGAGAGGATCGAGGTCCGCCGGCTCGTGGAGAGCGCAGTGAACGAAGTGAACCGACAGGTCGACGAGCACGAACAGGTCCAGGGGTTCGAGCTGCTTCCCATCGACCTCGAGGAGACCGGCGCGCTCACTGCGACGCAGAAGGTTCGGCGTGGGACGGCCGCGGCGCAGTTCCAGGACCTCATCGAGAGGATGTACTCGGGATGACGAAGTTCTTCTCGTTGCTCGCCGACGGCTTGGCGCTGGGCGCGGTCTACGCGCTCGTCGCGCTCGGCTTCGTCGTGATCTTCCGCGCCACCGGCGTCATCAATTTCGCCCAGGGCGGCCTCGTGGTCTTCGGGGCCTTTCTCGTCTACCAGGCCCAGAACACGTGGGATTGGTTCGGTGGCGGTGAGACATGGCCAGGCTTCATCAGCAGCGCGCTGTTCGCCATCGTGTGCGTCGCGGCTATCGGAGCTGCCTTCGAATCGCTCGTGTTGCGGCGCATGATCGGGCAACCGATCTTCGCCATCATCCTGATCACGATCGGCTTGTTCCTGCTCGTCGAGCCGATCACGACCACCATCTGGCACAACCCGCCGGGCGGCATCCAGACACCGTGGGGCACCAACACCGTTTCAGTGGGGGACGTCAACATCCTCCAGGTCAACATCGCGACCATCGTCCTCGGCGCGCTCGTGATGGGTGGGTTCTTCCTCTTGTTCCAGTACACGAAGGTCGGCGTCGGAATGCGCGCGACAGCCGTCGACCAGGAGGCGGCGCTCGCGCAGGGAATCAGTGTGCGGCGCATCTTCGCACTCTCATGGGCCATCGCCGGGGCGGTCGCCGTCGTCGCCGGCATGATGCTCGCCGGCGGGGCGGGCCCGGCGCCCGGCCTCAGCTTCAGCCTCGCCCTGATTGCACTGCGCGCGTTCCCCGCCATCATCCTCGGGGGCCTGGACTCGCCCGGCGGGGCCGTGGTCGGCGGCCTCACGATCGGCGTCGCCGAGGTGATGGCGAAGGGGTACATACCTGATCAGTTCCCCGCCCTCGGCGCCGAGTTCGGCGACATCGTGCCGTACCTGATCATGCTGATCATCCTGCTCGTGCGTCCCTTTGGCCTGTTCGGGACGCCCGAGGTGCGGAGGGTCTGATGGCGCGACCCACGCGCACGATGATCCGCAGCTACGCCGACGACCTCCGGCTGTTCCCGACGGCCGCCAAGCGCATCGGGCTCGTCGCGCTGCTCGCGCTCTATCTGCTCATCCCGTATCTGATCAACGACACGTGGGCCAGCGTCCTCTCCCTTGCCGGCATCGTCGCGATCGGCGCCATCGGGCTCAACCTGCTCACCGGGTACACGGGTCAACCCTCGTTGGGCATGGCCGCGTTCATCGGCTTGGGCGCGTTCGTGGCCGGCTACTACGGCGGCGGGCGGTTCGCCGACGGCATCGGGTACGACCTCAACCTGTTCGTCTATCTCCTAATTGCTGTCGTCGCCGGCGGAGCGGTCGGCATCCTCATCGGCCTTCCGGCCCTCCGTCTGCGCGGGAACTACCTCGTGATCGTCACGCTCGGGCTGGTGTTCGTCGCGCTCTACGTCTGGAAGAAGTGGACCACGTTCACCGGGGGAAACGAGGGAAGCCCCATGCCGGTCAAGGCCGACATCTCCCTCGGATTCTGGTCGATCGACTTCCTGAAACCCACGGTGTTCGGCAAGGAGCTGGGGTCCAAACAAGGGCTCATGTACCTCGCGTGGGGGTTCGTGATCGTGACGGCGCTCCTGGTGAAGAACATCGTCCGCACCCGCCCGGGCCGTGCCCTCCAAGCCGTCCGGGACCGCGACGTCGCTGCCGAGATCGTCGGGGTGAGCTTGTTCCGCTACAAGGTCAGCGCGTTCGCGATCTCCAGCGCGATCGCGGCGCTGGCCGGCGTCCTCTACGGGCTCTACCTCGGGTACCTCACCCCGGACGAGTCTTCCCTCGGGCTCGTGCTCTCGATCCAGTTCCTCGCCGTGATCGTCGTCGGCGGCATCGGGACGATCTACGGATCGATCCTCGGCGCCGTCTTCATCGGGGCCCTGCCAACGCTCATCCGCGAGTTCGTGCCGGACAACTGGAACCTGCCGATCCTGGGCTGGCCGATCGTCACCAGCGACGCCGCCGCGACGGGCTTCAGCAAGGGGGCGCTCGCCACCGTCATCTACGCCTTGTTGATCATCGTGTTCCTGGTTTTCGAGCCGAGGGGCCTGGCGGGGATCTGGCGGAGGATTCAGGCATACTTCAGGACCTGGCCGTTCTCCTACTGACCGGCCACAAAAGGGGGTAACAACGATGAGGGGGAAGAAGCTCGGGCGGTTCCTCGGGGCACTCGTCGCGGTGGCGCTGGCCGTCGGTGCGACGAGTCAGGCCGCGTTCGCCGGGGGCGCCCACTCGGGAAAGGCGCCACCGAACGTTCCCGGTTTCGACGGTAAGACCATCAAGCTCGGGGTCATCACCCCCCAGAGCGGGATCGCCAGCGTCGTCGGCAAGCCGCTCACCGAGGGGAACCGGGTGTACTGGGAGGCCAAGAGCGCCAAGGGCGGCGTGGCCGGGAAGTACAAGGTTGACCTCTCCATCGAGGACAGCCAGTACCAGGTCGAGACCGCGCTCCAGGGCTACGACAAGATCAAGGGCGACGTCGTCGCCTTCCAGCAGATCCTCGGCACCCAGATCGTGAAGTCCGTCAACACACGGCTGAAGGCGGACAACGCCTACGGGGGCCCGGCCTCGCTCGAGGGCGTGTGGGTGAAGCAGCCGACCCTCATGCCGACTGGCACGCCGTATCAGGTGCTCGCCGCCAACGGCCTCGACTGGTACCTGAAGGAAGGCGGCGGCCAGGGCAAGAAGGTCTGCGCCATGGCCCAGGACGACGCCTACGGTGCTTCCGGCCTCGACGGCCTCACCCAGGCCGCCAAGACGCTCAAGGTGAAGGTCACCAAGACCGTGCGGTACGCGACGGGCTCCGACACCAGCGCGCAGGTCGGCGAGCTGGCCGATGCCAACTGTGATGCCGTCGTGCTCGTGTCGCTGCCGAACGACACCGGGTCCAT
>Ga0126308_10000539_pt1 | contig 12975 bp, 10 predicted proteins | sample Plot55_FD_92533 | JGI IMG/M metagenome (GOLD analysis project Ga0126308, IMG submission 92533) | Serpentine soil microbial communities from UC McLaughlin Reserve, CA, USA - Plot55 | ecosystem: Environmental > Terrestrial > Soil > Grasslands | place: USA: UC McLaughlin Reserve, Lake County... | reverse complement strand
GCGCGAGTTCCCGGCGCGCCGGACCGTCGCCTACTCGTCGTCAGTGGGCGCCAACGCGGCCGCCACCGGCCGCACCGTGTTCGCCGCGCCGACCGCCGGCCGCGAGTGGCTCGGCTACGGCGGCAGCGCCCGGGCGATGCCGGCGCTGCTGGCCGCCCGCGACGGGCAGCTCCCGGCTGGCGCGACGCAGGGGGACTTCAACTCGATCCTGCGCTCGTTCCGCAACGTCTGGGCGCCGGAGCAGCACGGCGGCACGCCTAACTACTCGACCAGCGCCTCGGTCGGCGGCGAGGACCCTGTGCTCGGCCACCGGGTGGGTTACCTGGCGTCCGGTTCGTACTCGTACGCGCAGGAGGTTCGGGCCGACGAGCAGATCGCCTTCGCCCGGCTCGGCACCTCCGAGCCCTTCAACGCGTTCCGCGGTTCGACCGGGCGCACGTCGGTGCTGTGGGGCGGGCTCCTCGACCTCAGCACCTGGGCCGGCAAGCGCAGCAAGATCTCGCTCGACAACACCTACAACCGCACCGCCGACAACGAGGCGCACGAGGACACCGGGATCGACGAGGAGTACGGCCACCCGGTGCGACGCAGCGTGCTCCGGTTCGTCGAGCGGTCGGTGCGCTCCAGCCAGCTCCGCGGCGAGCACGTCCTCCCGCGCGAGCAGTGGCTCGACTGGTCCCTCGCCTCCTCCGGGGTGACGCGCGCCGAGCCGGACCGCGCCGAGCTGGTGTACGGGCAGCAGCAGCCGGACCAGCCGATGGCGTGGCTCAGCAACCGCCCCGAGTCGGCGAGGCGCACCTTCGGCGACCTCGGCGAGCGCTCGCTCGGCGCCAACGTCGACTATCGCGTCACGCTGGGGAGCCCGTCGCGCGCCACGAGCCTCAGGGCCGGCGCGCTGGTGCGCCGCACCGACCGCGACGCGTCCACGCGCCAGTACAACATCCAGAACCAGACCGGCCGACTGCTGACCCCCGACGAGCGCGCCGCGGCGCCCGAGCAGATCTTCGGGCCGCAATACACGGGGGATGCCGACGACGTGTTCCGCATCCAGGACGCGGCGATAGGCGGCCGCTACGAGGCGCGCGACGACCTGGGCGCCGGCTACGTGATGGCCGAGCAGCCGCTCGGCGCGCGGCTCCGCTTCATCGGCGGCGCGCGGGTCGAGCGCGCCAGGATCCGCGTGACCTCGGAGACGTTCGCGCAGGCCGGCGTGCTCGACACCGCCACGCTCACCGACACCGACGTGCTCCCGGCCGCCGTGCTGAACGTTCGGCTCGGCGAGCAGCAGACCCTGCGGCTCTCCGCGTCGCAGACGCTGTCCCGCCCCGAGTACCGCGAGATCTCCCCGGTCCCGGTGCGCGAGCTGGTGAACCAGCGCGAGATGTTCGGCAACGCCGACCTGCGACGCGCGCTGATCCAGAACTACGACGTGAAGTGGGAATGGTACCCGAGCGCGGGCGAGGTGCTGAGCGCCGGCGCGTTCGCCAAGCACTTCGACGAGCCGATCGAGCGCGTGGACGTGGCGACGACCGGGTTCCCGCAGATCACGTTCATCAACTCGCGCTCGGCCGTGAACTACGGGGTCGAGGCCGAGCTGCGGACGGGGCTCGGCGCGTTCGCCCGCCGCCTGACGCCGGTCACGCTATTCGCGAACGCGACCGTGATGAAGAGCGAGATCGACCTCGGTCCCGCCGCGCGCATCAACGGGCGCGAGGTGGGGCTGGACGTCACGAACCGGAAGCGCCCGATGGTGGGGCAGTCCCCGTACGTGGTGAACGCGGGGCTCACGTACCTGAGCGAGAGCGGGCGCGCGAGCGCCACCGCCCTGTACAACGTCGTCGGCCGCCGGATCAACGCGGCCGCGATCGGCGGACTCCCGGACACGTACGAGCTGCCGCGCCACGTGCTCGACGTCTCGCTCCAGCTTCCGGTGCGCCGGTCGGTCTCCGCGAAGATCGACCTGCGCAACCTGCTGGACGCGCCGTTCACGATGGAGCAGGGCGGCGTCACGCGGGAGCGCTACACCGCCGGCCGCGTCTACCAGCTCGGACTGAGCTGGCGCCGCTGACCGACACGAAATCACGACCATCGACAACCAGGTGAATACATGAGATCACTCCGCGCGTCCACGTTCCTCACGCTCCTCCTCCCGCTCGCCGCGTGCGGCGGGAACGACGACCCGCCCACCGGCGGCTCGTCGCTCGCCGCGCCGGCGAACCTCCAGGTGACGAGCTCCGGCAACACGGCCACCGTCCGCTTTGGCGGCGTGGACGGCGCGACCTCGTACACCGTCGAGCGCAGCCAGGGCGCCGGCGGGGCGTTCGCGGCGCTGCCGGGCTCCGTCGCCACTACCTGCTGGGACGACGTCGGCCTCCAGCCGAGCACGAGCTACCGCTACCGCGTCACCGCGCGCAACGCGGCCGGGCAGAGCGCCCCGAGCGGCGAGTTCCGGGTGACCACGTCGAACGACTTCACCGCCGGATCGAAGTCGACGACGATCGGCTGCAGCGTCACGGCCAGCCGCACGCTCTTCCGCGACACCGTCTACACACTGAGCGGCTTCGTGAAGGTGCAGAACGGCCAGACGCTGACGATTCAGGACGGCACGAAGATCGTCGGGGACACGCTGGTGAACGGCAGCTCGCTGTGGATCCTGCGCGGCGCGAAGATCGACGCGCGCGGCACCGCCACGTCGCCGATCGTCTTTACCTCGGCGCGCGACACGCTTCAGCGCAAGCCGGGCGATTGGGGCGGGATCATCATCATCGGCAACGCGCGGCTCAACCGCGCCGGCTCGTCGATCTTCACCGAGGGCCCGTCGGGCACCTCCGAGAACTACGCCGGCGGCACGGACGACAACGACAACAGCGGCACGCTCCGCTACGTGCGCATCGAGTTCGCGGGCTTCGACGTCTCGAACGGCGGCGGCCAGGAGCTGAACACGCTCTCCAGCTACGCCGTTGGGCGCGGGACGACCTACGAGTACATCCAGTCGATGGCCGGTCTCGACGACTCGTTCGAGTGGTGGGGCGGCGCCGTGGACGGGCGGTACCTGGTCTCGTTCGAGTCTGGCGACGACCACTTCGACTGGACCGAGGGCTACCAGGGGCGCAACCAGTTCCTGATCGCGATGCAGACCCGCGTCGTCCCGCCCCGCGGCACCGCCGGCACGGTCTCGGGCGACCCCCGCGGCTTCGAGGGCGACGGCTGCGACCCGGCGGTCTCGGGGTGCGACGCGACGGTGGCGAACGCGCGCTTCTCGATGCCGGTGTTCGCCAACTTCACGCTGCTCGGGCCGGGCGCCGGCGTCTTCGCGGCGGCCGACGGCAACGGCATGCACCTGCGCCGCGGCACCGGCGGCACGTTCGTGAACGGCATCGTGGCGCGCTGGCCGGGCGCCGGCCTCGCCGTGCGCGACGCGGCCACCGACCAGCTCCGCCAGCGCGACAGCCTGGTCGTGCGCAACGTCGTGTTCGCCGAGAACGGCACCAACATCGAGGCGGCGGGGACGTCCACCGACCGCTTCGCGCAGAACTTCGACCTCGGCGCGAACAGCATCGTGACGATGGCCGCCGGCGGGACGGCGTCGGTGCTCGTCGCGGCGCCGGTGGGCAGCTCCAACCCGACCACGAGCATCCCGGTGTACGCGAGCATCAACCTGCGCGCCCAGGGCGCCGCGGCCACCGCCGGCGCGGCAGCCTTTTCGTCCACGCTCAACGCGCGCATGGGCTCGTTCTTCGGCGGCACCCTGTCGGGGACGGCGTACGCCGGCGCCGTTGACCCGGCGGCGACGTCGCTCTGGTACCAGGGCTGGACCACGTACCGGATCCGGTGACCCGGTGAAGCGTGGCCACCTGACGCTGACCGCTTTCGGATGCGTCCTCGCCGCCGCCGCGTGCGGCGAGGCGCACTCGAAGCCCGCACCGCATGCCGCGGCGGCGGCGTACGTCGACAGCGCGCTGCCGATACAGGAGTTGCTGCGCCGCTTCCGCGCCGACCTCGCGGCGGCGCCGGCGGGCCTGACCAACGGCGCGCCGAGCCGCGACGCCCTGGTCGCGCGGTTCGTGGCCGCCCTCGAGCACGCGGACACCATCGCGCTCGAAGGGCTGGCGATCGACCGCGCCGAGTTCGCGTACCTGTACTACCCGGACAGCCCGCTGTCCCGGCCGCCGTACGAGCTCGCCCCGGGGCTCATGTGGTTTCAGCTCCAGGGAAACAGTCGCAAGGGCGCGCTGTCCGCGCTGCGCCTGCGCGGAGGTCGTCCGTTAGGCGTCATCGGCTACCGGTGCGACGAGCCCGCGCAGACGCAGGGGGAGAACCGGGTCTGGTCGCGCTGCGAGGTCCGGCACCGGTGGGGCGACACGACACTCTCGGAGCGGCTCTTCGGCGGCATCATCGAGCGCGGGGGGCGCTACAAGCTGCTGGGTTACGCGAACGGGCTCTGAGCGCGCTGCCCCGGCCGCCGTTACGCGGCCGTTACCGAGCGATGCCCGCGTCGTGACCTGGTAGTCACACTCTCCGGGTGGGTGTAACGACCACAGCGGAGGTGACTTTCCGGATGACACGCCTGCTCCCCCGCGCGGCCGCGCTCGCGCTCGCCTGCTCGCTCACGCCGCGGGCCGCCGCCCGCGCGCAGGGAACTCCGAGCGACACCAGTCCCGTCCGACCCACCCCCGTCCCGCCGAGGCGGCCGTGGTACGAGCGGCTCTCGATCCGAGGATACACGCAGGTGCGCTACAATCGCCTGCTCGAGTCGAACCCTCGCCTCACCTGCCCGCAGTGCGACCGCTCGATCGGACGCAACGGCGGCTTCTTCATCCGCCGCGCCCGCCTGGTCGTGAGCGGCGACGTGAGCGACCGCGTGCACATCTACATCCAGCCCGACCTCGCCACGGACGCCGCGGGCCAGCTGCACTACGCGCAGATCCGCGACGCGTACTTCGACCTCTACTTCGACAAGGCGAAGACGCTGCGCGCCCGCATCGGGCAGAGCAAGGTGCCGTACGGGTGGGAGAACTTGCAGTCCAGCTCCAACCGCCTGCCGCTCGACCGCGCGGACCCCACCAACAGCGGCGTGCCCAACGAGCGCGACCTCGGCGTGTTCCTGTACTGGGCGAACGCGACCGCGCGCGCGCGGTTCCGGATCCTCACCGACAGTGGGCTCAAGGGCACCGGCGACTATGGGGTGCTGGGCTTCGGCGTCTACAACGGCCAGACCGCGAACCGCCCGGAGGCCAACGACGGTCAGCACGCGGTGCTCCGCCTGACGTACCCGTTCCGCCTGCCGAACGGCCAGTTCGTCGAGGCGAGCGTGCAGGGCTACAGCGGCCGCTTCGTCGTCACGCGCAGCACGGGCGTCGGCGGCGGCCCGGAGTTCGACGACGAGCGCGTGGCCGGCTCGCTGGTGGTCTACCCGCAGCCGCTCGGCCTCCAGGCGGAATGGAACGTCGGCCGCGGCCCCGAGTTCGACCACAACGCCACGGTCGTCCGCACGCGCCACCTGGAGGGCGGCTACGTGCAGACCATGCTCCGTACGCGGCCCGGCGCGCAGGTCGTGACGCCGTTCGTCCGGGCGCAGCAGTACCGCGGCGGGCGGAAGCTCGACACCGACGCGCGGAGCCAGCACGTGCGGGAGCTGGAGGGCGGAGTGGAGTGGCTGCCGTTCGCGGCGTTCGAGCTCACCGCCAGCTACGTCGCGTCCGACCGCACGGCGGAAGATGCCGCGGACCCGCACAACCGACAGAAGGGGCACTTCCTGCGCCTCCAGGCGCAGTTCAACTACTGACGCGAGAGCTCTCTGTGACACGCAGACACGCCATGATCGTCGCACCGCTCGCGGCCCTCGTACTCGCCGCGTGCGGCGGTGGCGGCGACGCAAAGGCCGCGGGTGGCGACGGCGGAGCGGCAACGTCCCGCTCATCGTCCGTGGACCTGACGGGGGCAGGCGCGACGTTCCCGCAGCCGATCTACAACAAGTGGTTCAGCGACTACGCCGCGAAGACCGGCGTGCGCATCAACTACCAGTCCATTGGGTCGGGCGGCGGCATTCGGCAGCTCTCGGAGCAGACCGTCGACTTCGGCGCCTCCGACAGCCCAATGAAGGACGACGAGATGGCGAAGGCGCGCGGCGGCCCGGTCCTCCACGTCCCGACCGTGCTCGGCGCGGTGGCCATCACGTACAACGCTCCGGAGATCCAGAAGCCGCTCCGACTCACCGGCGACGTGCTCGCCGACGTCTTCCTGGGTAAGGTCACCAGGTGGAACGACGCCCGCATCGCCGCGCTGAACCCCGGCGTCGCGCTTCCGGCCAAGGACATCCTCGTCGTCAGGCGCTCGGACGGCAGCGGCACGACGTACATCTTCACCGACTACCTGGCCGCGGTCAGCCCCGCCTGGGCAGGCGGGCCCGGCAAGGGGAAGGAGGTGCAGTGGCCGGTCGGGCTCGGCGGCAAGGGGAACGAGGGCGTCGCCGGCCAGGTGAAGCAGACGCCGGGGACGATCGGCTACGTGGAGCTCGCATACGCCCGGCAGAACCGCCTGTCCGTCGCCGAGCTGCGCAACGCCGCGGGCAACTTCGTGTCGCCGTCGGTGGAGACCGTTGCCGCGGCCGCGGCTGGCGTCGCCGAGAAGCTGCCGCCGGAGAGCGACTACCGCCTGTCGATCGTGAACGCGCCAGGGCCTAACGCCTATCCCATCTCTTCCTTCACCTGGATCCTGCTCTACCGGAACCAGGCCGACCCGGTGAAGGCCGGCAAGCTCGTGGACTTCCTGCGCTGGGCGCTCCGCGACGGCGACTCGACCGCGGTCGCGCTCGACTACGTCCCGCTCCCGGAGGCGCTGGCGTCCCGCCTCGACCAGCGGCTGGCGCAGCTCGCGCCGGCGTCCGCGCAGGGAGCGAAGTGACGGAGCTGGCCGCGCCCGCCAGAACGGCCGCCGGCGCCCCCGCGCTGGGGACGGGGATCGAAGGGTCCCCGGTCGGCGACCGCATCTACCGCGTGTCCATCGCCGCGTTCGCGATGGCGGTGCCGCTGCTCCTGGCGGCCATTGCCATCGCGGTGTTCGCGGCCGCGTGGCCGGCCTTCCGCACCTTCGGGCCGGGCTTCCTGACGTCGAGCCGGTGGGACGCCGTCGAGGGCGCGTTCGGCGCCGCGCCGGCGATCTACGGCACGCTCGTCTCCTCCTTCCTCGCCCTGCTGCTCGCGACTCCGCTCGCCATCGGCGTCGCGATCTTCCTCAGCGAGTTCGCGCCGGGGTGGCTCCGGCAGCCCGTCGCCTTCCTCGTCGACCTGCTCGCGGCGATCCCCAGCGTCGTCTACGGCCTGTGGGGCATCTTCGTCCTCGTGCCGCTCCTGCGCACGCACGTCATGCCCTTCCTGGCGAACACCCTCGGCCTCGGCCGCACGCCGCTCTTCTCCGGGCCCGCGTACGGGCCGAGCATGCTCGCGGCTGGCGTCGTACTCGCCATCATGGTCCTTCCGTACATCTCCGCGGTCGCGCGCGAGGTGCTGCTGGCGGTGCCGCGGTCGCAGCGCGAGGCCGCGCTCGCCCTGGGCGCCACGCACTGGGAGATGATCTGGGGCGCGGTCCTGCCGTACGCGCGCTCCGGCATCGTCGGCGGCGTCATCCTCGGCCTCGGGCGCGCACTCGGCGAGACGATGGCGGTGACGATGGTGATCGGCAACCGCCACGAGATCGCGGCCTCGCTCTTCGCGCCGGGCTACACCATGGCGTCGCTGATCGCGAACGAGTTCAGCGAGGCCACCGGCGACCTGCACCTCTCCGCGCTCATGGCCGTCGGCGCGACGCTGTTCGCCATCACTCTGGTCGTGAACGCGATCGCCCGGTGGCTCGTCTGGAGCGTGTCGCGCGAGGGTGCCCCATGACCGTGCCGCCGCCGAGCGCTGCCCTGCACGCACCGGTCCCGAGCCCGACGCGCCAGCCCCAGCGGCCGAGCGGGCGCCAGCGCGCCTTCGCCGAGCGCACGGTGCGGAAGATCCGGCGGCGTCGCGCCGCAAACGTCGCGATGGTGGGGCTCACGTATCTGGCCGCGGCGCTCGCCACCGTGCCGCTCGTGCTCATCCTCGCGCACCTGCTGACGAAGGGCGCCTCGTCGGTGGGGCTGGACTTCTTCACGCAGATGCCGAAGCCCGTCGGCGACGCGGGCGGCGGGATGGCGAACGCGATCGTCGGCACGCTGATCGTCATCTCGATCGCGGCGGCGTTCGGACTGCCGGTCGGGATCGGCGCGGGACTCTACCTCGCCGAGCGGCGGGGCACCCCGCTCGCGACCACGGTTCGCTTTCTCTCGGACGTGTTGAACGGCCTGCCGTCGATCGTCATCGGCATCTTCGCCTGGGAGTTCCTCGTCAGGCCGGTGCGCCACTTCTCCGCCCTGGCCGGCGGGATCGCGCTCGGCGCCATGATGATTCCGCTCGTGACCCGCGCGACCGAGGAGATGGTGCGCACCGTCCCCACGTCGCTGCGCGAGGCCGCGCTCGCGCTCGGCTACCCGCAGTGGCGGACGTCGCTCACCGTCGTGCTGCGCACCGCGCTCCCCGGCATCGTCACCGGGGCGCTGGTCGCGCTGGCTCGCGTCGCCGGCGAGACGGCGCCGCTGCTGTTCACCGCCTTCGGCAACCAGTTCTGGTCCACGGCGCTCGACGAGCCCGTGGCCGCCCTTCCGCTGCAGATCTTCACCTATGCCATCAGCCCGTACGACGAGTGGCATGCCCAGGCGTGGGCTGGTGCCCTCGTCCTCCTCGCCATCGTCCTCGTCATCAGCCTCGTCGCGCGGTTCGCTACCCGGGCGCGGTACGGTGGTGGCGGCGACTGAGGCTCGCACCGTCGCACCGTCGCTGGCGGCGGGACAGGGGCCGAGCGTCGCCGTCAGCCCCGCGCGCGTCCTGACCGACGGGCTGGGGGCGTTCTTCGGCCAGACGCCCGCCGTGCGCGGCGTCTCGCTCAAGTGCTACGACCGGCAGGTCACCGCCATCATCGGCCCCTCCGGCTGCGGGAAGAGCACGCTGCTGCGTTGCCTGAACCGCATGCACGAGACGGTGCCCGGCGCGCGCGTGAGCGGCCGCGTCGAGCTGCTCGCCCGGGACGGCGCCGCGCAGGACATCTACGCGCGCACCGTCGACCCGATCGCGGTGCGCCGGCACGTCGGCATGGTGTTCCAGAGGCCCACGCCCTTCCCCACCATGTCGATCCGCGACAACGTGGCGGCCGGGCTGCGCGTCCTCGGACGCTCGGCGCCGCCGCGGCGCGAGGTGGAGGAGATCGTGGAGCGCGCCCTGCGCCGCGCCGCGCTGTGGGACGAGGTGAAGGACCGGCTCAAGGGGAGCGCGACCGCGCTCTCCGGCGGCCAGCAGCAGCGGCTCTGCATCGCCCGCGCGCTCGCCACCGCACCCGAGGTCCTGCTGCTCGACGAGCCCACCGCCTCGCTCGACCCGATCAGCACGCAGCGCGTCGAGGAGCTGGTGTACGAGCTGCGGCGCGACATGACCGTCGTCGTCGTCACGCACAACATGCAGCAGGCCGCCCGCGTCTCCGACCGCACCGCGTTCATGCTCGCCGGGGAGCTGGTCGAGGTCTCGGCGACCGGGGACCTGTTCACGAATCCGCGCGACGAGCGAACCGAGGCGTACATCACGGGGCGCTTCGGGTGACCGGGTCGATCGTCGCCCGGCAGTTCTCGTTCTGGTACGGCGCGAAGCAGGCGCTGTACGACATCGACCTCGTGATCCCGCCGCGGTCGGTCACGGCGCTCATCGGGCCCTCGGGGTGCGGCAAGTCGACCTTCCTGCGCTCGATCAACCGGCTGAACGCGCTCCTGCCCGGCGTGCGCCACGCCGGCCGCATCGAGCTGGACGGCGCGGACGTCTACGACCGCAGGGTGGACGTCGTCTCGCTGCGGCAGCGCGTGGGCATGGTCTTCCAGCGCTGGAACCCGTTCCCCCGCTCCATCTACGAGAACGTCGCCTACGGGCCGCGCATCAACGGCGTGCGCTCGCGCGCCGAGCTGGACGACGTCGTCGAGAGCTCGCTCCGCCGCGCCGCGCTGTGGGACGAGGTGAAGGATCGCCTGCGCCAGAGCGCGCTCGGGCTCTCCGGCGGCCAGCAGCAGCGGCTCTGCATCGCCCGCGCGCTGGCCAACGAGCCGGAGGTTCTGCTGCTCGACGAGCCGGCGAGCGCGCTCGACCCGATCGCCACTCAGCACATCGAGGAGCTGCTCTACGAGCTCAAGGCGGACCTTACGATCGTCATCGTCACGCATAATCTTCAGCAAGCGGCGCGCGTCTCGGACTACACGGCGTTCTTTTTCCTCGGGCGCCTGGTCGAGGTGGACGCCACCGAGCGGATGTTCACGACCCCGCGCGAGGAACGCACGGACGCCTACATCACCGGGAGGTTCGGATGACCCCAGCCGAAGCGGCGCCGGCGGGCGCGACGGGATTCCGGCACTTCCACGACCAGCTCGCCACGCTGAAGCAGCGGCTGCTCGACATGTCCGAGCGCGCCGAGGGGCTCGTGGACCTCGCCGTGGACGCGCTGCTCACGCGCGACGAGGGGAAGGCCGCCGCGGTGATCGCCGGCGACCGTGACGTCGATCTGATGGAGCTGGAGGTCGAGCAGCTCGCCGTGTCGCTGCTCGCCCTCCAGCAGCCGATGGCGCGCGACCTCCGCTTCATCATCGGCGCGATCAAGATCACGAGCGACCTGGAGCGCGTGGGCGACCACGCGGTGAACATCGCCCAGTCGGCGCAGCGGCTGATCGCGCTCAACTCCCCGATCGCCCTCGACCCGGAGATCGAGGACATGGTGCGCCGCTCGCGGAAGATGCTCGGCGACGCGCTGGACGCGTTCGTGCGAGCCGACGGCGCGCTGGGGCGCGAGGTGTGCAAGGCGGATGATTCGGTGGACGCCCTCAACAACTCGGTCTTCCGCATCCTGCTCACGCACATGATGGCCGACCCGCGCACCATCACGCCGTCGCTCGAGCTGCTGCTGGTCGCGCGGAACCTGGAGCGCGTGGCCGACCTCGCCACCAACATCGGCGAGGACGCCGTATTCCTCGCCGAGGGGAAGACGATCAAGCATCACTTCGAGGAGCTCCAGGCGGCGCGCGCGTCCGGCTCCGGCACCCGGGAGCGGCAGGGATGAGGGGCGGCGCGGACGCCGCGGGCGACGGCGGCGTCATCCCGCTCCAGCGGCCGGCGTCGGCGGCGCGCGGACCGCGCGATGCGGCCGACATCCGCATCGCCGCGATCGACATCGGCTCCAACTCCATCCGCCAGATCATCGCCGACGTCTCCCCGGGCGGCGCGATCCGCGTCGTCGACGAGCTCAAGGCCGCCCCGCGGCTGGGCACCGGACTCCAGGAAACCCGGGAGCTGAGCGATACGTCGATGCGCGGCGCGGTCGAGGCGCTGGGGCGCATGGCGACCCTCGCGCGACAGCTCGGCGCCCGCCGGGTGGAGGCCGTCGCGACGAGCGCGGTACGGGACGCCGTGAACGCGGCCGAATTCCTTGCCGCGGTAAAGCGAGAGACCGGGCTCCACGTCCGTGTGCTGAACGGCGACGAGGAGGCGCGACTCAGCTTCCTGAGCGCGCTCGCGCACTTCGAGCTGGGCGAGGGACGCGCGCTGGTGATGGACATCGGCGGCGGCTCGCTGGAGCTGGCGCTGAGCGCCGAGGGGCTGCTGGAGCGGCTCGTCTCCCTCCCCTTCGGCGCCATCCGCCTCACCGAGCAGTTCCTGGGCGCCGGCACCCGCGGAAAGGCGGTGCGCCGGCTGCGCGAGACGGTCCGCGACGGCATCCGCCAGCATCTGCCCCGCCGCGACTGGCGCGGCGCGCAGGTGATCGGCTCGGGCGGCACGTTCACCAACCTGGCCGGCATCTTCGTCGCCCGGCAGGAGATGCAGGTCGCGCACACGGTGCACGGCACGCGCGTGCCGCGCGTCGAGGTCGAGCACATTCTCGACATGCTGGTGGACATGAGCCCCGCCGAGCGCGTGCTGGTGCAGGGGCTCAACCCGAACCGCGCCGACATCATCGTCGCCGGGCTGGCGGTGGCCGCGGAGGTGATGAAGCGCGTCGAGGCGCGCGACCTCGCCGTCTCGGCGTACGGCATCCGAGAGGGGCTGCTGCTGGAGACGGCGCGCGTCGCCCCGACAGTCGCGGACCCCGGCGAGGCGCGCGAGCGCTCGGTGCGCGAGTTCGCCGAGCGCTGCCACTACGAGGAGCCGCACGCCCGGCAGGTCCAGCGCGTGGCGCTCCAGCTCTTCGACTCGCTAGGCGCCCGGCTCGGGTGCGAGGCCGGGGACCGGCAGATCCTGGCCGACGCGGCGCTGCTGCACGACGTGGGCTACCACATCAACTACGACAAGCACCACAAGCACAGCTACCACCTGATCCTGCACGCGCCGCTGCTCGGCATCACGCCGGAGGAGCAGGTGGTGATCGCCAACGTCGCCCGCTACCACCGCGGCGCCCCGCCCAAGAAGTCGCACCGCAACTACGGCTCGCTCGACCGGACGCTCCGCCGCCGCATTCGCCGACTGTCCGCGCTGCTCCGCGTGGCCGACGGCTTCGACCGCGGGCACGCCGGCGCGATCGAGCGCGTCAAGGTGCGGTGGACCGAGCGTGCGCTCCGCCTCACGGCCGTCCCCGCCCCGCGCGTCCACACGCTGCGTCTCGAGCTGTGGGGCGCCAGCCGCAAGTCCGAGCTGCTGGCGACGGTCGCCGGCGTCCCGGTAGAGGTCCTTTCCCCCGGCGGCGAGGTCGTACGGTACGAGCCGGAGACGGGGGAAGTGGACTGAGGGATTGGTTGAGGGGCCCCTTCAGTCGCCGGCCTTCGCCGCCGGGTCCGGGATCGCTACGTACTTGCCCGAGTCGCGCACCATCCCCCACGGGTCGCGGATCAGGATCCGGTGCGTGCCGCGCTCGGGCTGGTTGCCCGGAGTGCGCTGGCGG
>Ga0126308_10000538_pt1 | contig 12981 bp, 8 predicted proteins | sample Plot55_FD_92533 | JGI IMG/M metagenome (GOLD analysis project Ga0126308, IMG submission 92533) | Serpentine soil microbial communities from UC McLaughlin Reserve, CA, USA - Plot55 | ecosystem: Environmental > Terrestrial > Soil > Grasslands | place: USA: UC McLaughlin Reserve, Lake County... | reverse complement strand
CTGATCTCGCTGGTGTTCCTGTCCAGCGCCGGGTTCCTGCTGCTGCACGCCCTGGCCACGCCGCAGGTGGTGCTCACCGGGCGCAACGCCGGGTTCGCGATCGCCACCCCGGTGGGCCTGCTGCTGGCGGCCGTGTTCGCCGCCGTCTCCTCGCTCGACCTGACCAGGGAGCGGGCCGACGCCATCCTGCGCCACCAGGTTCTGCTCCGGGGCGGGCTGTTCATGGTGCTGGCCGTCTGGGCGGTGGTCTCGCTGTTCGGGCTGCCGCCGCTGGACCGGGCCCTGCCCGAGGAGGCCACAAGGGGCCCGCTGACCGTCATGGCCGTCGCCGGGGTCGCCCTGTACACGATGGCCTCGGCCCGTTACTTCCGGCTGCACCGGCGGCGGCCCTCGGTGATCCTGATCGCCGTCCTCACCGCCTTCGCCCTGCTCGCCGAGGCCATGATCGCGGTCGCCCTCGCCCGCAACTGGGCCGCCTCCTGGTGGGAGTGGCACCTGCTGATGGCGTTCGCCTTCGCCTTCGTGTTCTACAGCGCCCACGTGCAGTACGCGCGGGAGGGCTCCTGGTCCAGCCTGTTCCACGGCATCTACCTCCAGGAGACGATCTCCCAGATCCGCCGGGAGCACGCCGCCGCCCTCGAGGCGCTGGTCGAGGCCATGCAGGCGCCCCCGGGCAACGGCGCCCGGCCGGTCGGGCGGGTGGTGGCCGACCTGGCCGACCGCTTCGACCTGACCGAGGGCCAGGCCCAGGTGCTGGAACGGGCGGCCGAGGCGCTGGTGGCCGAGCGCGAGCAGATCCAGCGTCTGCGGGCCCTTGTCGCCGTCGGGGCCGAGGCGCGGGTGATCCTCGACGAGCGCCAGCTGCTGGAGCGCGGGGTCGAGCTGACCAGCCAGGCGCTGCGGCCGGACGCGCTGCGGGTCGGGCTGGTCGAGGGCGAGCAGCTGGTCTTCCCGTCCTCGATGCGGGCCGAGGGCTGGCCGGAGGAGGACGGCGACGGCGAGCAGCCGGCTGAGGACGGCGGCGACCCGTGCGGGGCCTCGCTGAAGTCGCTCGAGCCGGTCGAGGAGACCGAGGGTCGGGGGGGCCGGCTGGTCCTGCCGCTGACCGTCAAGGACCGGGCGGCCGGGGTGCTGGACGTGCGCCGGTCCGAGGGGCCCTTCGCCGACCGGGACCGATGGCTGCTGCGGGCCCTGGCCAGCCAGCTGTCCATCGGGCTGGAGAACGCCCGGCTGTACCGCCAGCTCGACGGGCTGTTCCGCCAGTACATGTCGCCCGACGTCGCCACCGCCCTGCTGGCCGACCCGACCCAGGCCGCCCTCGGCGGGGACGTGGCCGAGGTGACGGTGCTGTTCGCCGACCTGCGCGGGTTCACCCCGTTCTCCGAGCGGACCACCCCGGACGAGGTCGTGGCCATGCTCAACCGGTACTTCGGCCGGGCCGTGCCGGTGCTGCTGGCCAACGGGGGCACGGTCGTCCAGTTCGTCGGCGACGCCGTCATGGCCCTGTTCAACGCCCCGGCCCGCCAGCCCGACCACGCCCTGCGGGCGGCAAGGGCGGCCCTCGGGATGCAGGCGGCCATCGAGGCGGTCGCCGAGCGCAAGCCCGACTGGCCCCGGTTCCGGGTCGGGGTCAACACCGGCCCCGCCCTGATCGGCAACATCGGCAGCGACGAGTTCCGCAACTTCACCGCCATCGGCGACACCGTCAACCTGGCCGCCCGCCTCGAGCAGGAGGTCGCCGAGGCCGGCCAGGTCGTGCTCGGCCCCGCCACCCGCGAGGCCGTCAAGCACCTGGCCATCGCCCGCCCCCTCGACCCCATCGAGGTCAAGGGCAAGCGCGACCCCATCGCCTGCTGGGTCCTCGAAGGCCTCAAGGACGACCCCACCACCTGGTCCCGCCCCGCCGAGGCCACCCCCGCCGAGGCCACCCCCGCCAAGGCCACCCCCGCCAAGGCCACCCCCGCCGAGACCGCCCCGGCCGAGAGCACCCCGGCCCAGACCGCCCCCGTCGAGGCCGACTCGCCCACGACCCAGCCGCCTCCCTCTTGATGTAGACGAACGTTCGTGCTTTTATGACCTTATGACCAAGGGAACGGAGACCAGGCAGGTCGTGCTCGACGAGGCGGCCCGGGTGGCCAGCCGGGTCGGGCTGGGCGGGCTGACCATCGGGTCGCTGGCCACCGCGACCCAGCTCTCCAAGAGCGGGCTGTTCGCCCACTTCCAGTCCAAGGAGTCGCTCCAGCTCCAGCTGCTCGACCACACCAGGGCCCGCTTCGTCGACCTGGTGGTCCGCCCCGCCCTTGCCGCCCCCCGGGGCGAGCCGAGAGTCCGCGAGCTGTTCCGGCGCTGGCTCGCCTGGGACACCGACGCCCTGCCCGGCGGCTGCCTGTTCGTCGCCGCCAGCGCCGAGTTCGACGCCCAGCCCGGCCCCGTGCGCGACCGGCTGGCCCAGGACCAGCACGACTGGCTGGACACGATCGCCCAGGTCTTCCGGACCGGCGTCGCCGAAGGCCACTTCCGCCCCGAGGCCGACCCCGAGCAGTTCGCCTACGACCTGCACGGGGTGATGCTCGCCTACCACCACGCCAGCCGGCTGCTCGGCGACCCCGACGCCGCCGCCCGCGCCACGCGCGCCGTCGAGGCGCTGCTGCTCGCCGCCCGCCGGCCAGCCTCCTGAGGAGACCGCCCATGCCCGCCAGCCGCCTCGCCGCCGTCAAGAAAAGCACGATCGTTCGGTCGTTCACGCTGCTCGAGCGAGTCGCGCCCGCCGTCGGCGCCCGCTGGGCCGAGGCCCTCTGGTTCCGCATCCCCAGCCCCCGCGGCCGCCGCGACCGGCTGGCCGAGCCGGGCCGCCCGTTCCAGGTGCGGCTCTACGGCCGCACGGTCGCCGGCGAGGTCTGGGGCGACGAGGCGGCCGAGACCGTGTACCTGGTCCATGGGTGGGGCGGGTGGGGGGCGCAGCTGGACGCGTTCGTGGGGCCGCTCACCGCGGCCGGGCTCCGGGTGGTCGCCTTCGACGCGCCCAGCCACGGCGCCTCCGACCCCGGCCCCGAGGGGCCGGGTCGCAGCACCATCCTGGAGCTCGCCGACGCCCTGGCCGCAGTGGTGGCGGCGAACGGCCCGGCCGACGCGGTCATCGCCCACTCCCTCGGCGCGACGGCCGCCGCCTACGCCCTCGACCGCGGCCTCACCGCCGGGCGGATGGCCTTCGTCGCCCCCATGGCCGACCCGCTCCCCTACACCCAGGTCGTCGCCGGCCGCCTCGGCTTCGGCGAGCGGACCCGCACCCGCCTGGTGCCCAGGATCGAGCGGCGGGTCGGGGCCTCGATGTCGGCCTTTGCCGTGCCCGCCATGGCCGGCCGGGTGGCGACCCCACCCCTGCTGCTGGTCCACGACCGCCACGACACCGAGACCGGCTGGTCGGACAGCGCGGCCATCGCCCGGTCGTGGCCCGGGGCCCGGCTCCGCTCCACCACCGGCCTCGGTCACCGGCGGATCCTCCGCGACCCGGGTGTGGTCGCCGAGGTCGCCGGGTTCGTCCTCGAGCCGTCGCCCGCCCGCTCCTGGAGGGAGGCCGGCACGCGCTCCTGACCGTCAGGCCCGTCGGTGGCTGGTCACGTGGAAGACGGTGCAGGCGGCCACCACGGCGGCCAGCGGGGCCAGCACCAGCAGCTCGAACTGGAGGCGCTGGCCCTCGAACCCGGCCGGCAGGGAGGCGCCGGGGTCGGCCGTTCCCAGGCCGGGCCAGAGCAGGCAGGCGGTGACCAGCAGCGACCAGCCGGTGGCGAGGACGGTGATCAGCCAGGCCCCGGCCCGGCCGCCCGGGGCCAGGAACGGGCGCTCCAGGTCGGCCCGGCGCAGCCGCAGGGCCAGGAACGCCGGGTAGATCAGCAGGGAGGCGAGCACGATCAGGGCGATGGAGACGGTCAGGGCGGCCGAGAAGTACTTCTGGCCGTCGCCCCTGGTGATCCAGAGGCTGGCCACCATCGCGGCCAGCGACACCGCCCCCGACACCAGCCCCATGACCACCGGCACGCCGGTGCGGGGCGAGATCCGGCCAAGCGCCCGCGGCCCGGCGCCGTCCATGCAGGCCGCCGCCTGGGCCCGCCCAGCCCCCATGATCCAGGCCGAGCCGCTGGCCAGCAGGACCCAGATGAACACCAGGGCGCTGGCCCAGCCGAGCAGCTGGCCGGCCCCGGACAGGGCCACCGACCCGTCGACCGCGACCGACCCGCCGTACACGGTGAAGACCGTCTTCATGGCGTCGATCAGGCCGCCCAGCGACGTCACCTGCTCGGCCGGGAGCACCACCAGGACGGCCAGGATGGGGATGCCGTACATCAGCGCCTGCCCGATCCCGGCCCGGGCGATGGCCACCGGGATGTCGCGCCGCGGGTTGCGCATCTCCTCCCCGGCGGTCGAGGGCAGCTCGACCCCGACAAAGGAGTAGAGGAGCACCGGCACCACGGCGATGAAGGTGGCGCTGGTCGGCGTCAGGTCGCCGACGGCGATCCCGTGGACCCCGTGGCGGGCGCCGTAGATGGCCACGCTGGCAGTGAAGAAGCTGAGCAGGCCGATCTGCCCGACGGCCCCGCTGGTCGGCAGCCACTTGCCGTAGCGCAGCGGCACCACCGCCCCCACCGTGGCCAGGCCGATGAACCCGGCCCCGAACAGGTACAGGGCCGGCTGGGACAGCTCGCCGAAGAAGCGCCCGTACACCGACATGGCCACGACCGCGACCGACCCGCCCAGCCACATCGGCGTGCCCGCCCAGTACAGCAGGGAGGTGAGGGCGCCGGCGAAGCGCCCGAAGGCCATCCGCACCCACACATAGGCCCCGCCCTCGTCCGGGATGGCCGCGCCCAGCTCGGCGCTGGCCAGGGCCGAGGGGAGGAAGAAGAAGACGAACAGCACCACCAGCCAGGTGAAGGCCTCCCCGCCGCCGACGGCGATGGCCCCGATGGTGTCGACCACCACCATGGCCGAGATGAGGAAGAAGATGGTGTCGAGCCGGCTCAGCTCCCGGCGCAGCTTGGCCCGCTCGGCCTGCCCGGCGTCCCGCTCCTGGATGCTCCGTAGGTCATGGACGGTCATGGCCGGGCCTCCCTCGGCGGTCGGGGCCCGCTGGTGGCGGCGGGCGGGTCGGGCGAGGAGGAGGGCGGCGGCCAGCACGAGGGCCAGGGGGACCAGCTCGGCCGCGGTGAAGGCGAGGCGCTGGCCGGTGAAGCCGTCGGGCAGGTGGGCGTCGGGGTCGGCGGTGCCGAGACCGGGCCAGAGGGCGGCGGCCAGGGCGACGGCCGACCAGCCGGTGGCCAGGGCGGTGACGGCCATCGCCCCGGCCGGGCCGCCCGGGACCCGGAAGGCCCAGGGGCCAGGGTGGGTCCGCCGCAGCCGGACCAGGGCTGGGAACACCAGCAGGTTGGCCAGGGCGAGCAGGGCGATCGAGAGGGTGAGGGCGACGCTGAAGTAGCGGCTGTTGTCGTTCCCGGCCACGGCGAAGGCGGCCACGGTGGTGGCGGTGGCGACCAGCCCGCCGGCCAGGGTGGCGGCCACCGGGGTGCCCGTCCTGGCCGACACCCGGCCAAGGACGGCCGGCCCGATGCCGTCGAGGCTGGCCGCGGCCTGGGTGCGCGAGGACGCCATCACCCAGGTGAGCCCGTTCGCGACCACGATCCACAGCAGGGCCAGGGCGGCCAGCGCCCCGACCAGCCCCTCCCAGGGCCCGTAGACGACGAACACCGTGGCCATGGCGTCGATGAAGCCGGTGAGGCCGGTGAGCCGGTCGGCCGGCACGACCAGCACGATGGCCAGCACCGGGACCGCGTACAGGGCGCAGGTCAGCGCCCCGGCCCGGACGATCGAGGCCGGGACGTCGCGGGCCGGGTCGCGCAGCTCCTCGCCGGCCGCCGACGGCAGCTCGAAGCCGAGGAAGTTGTAGACCAGCACGGGGGCGACGACGACGAACACCGCCCAGGTGGGCGCCAGGTCGCCGGCGGAGGGGGCGTGGACCCCGTGGCGAGCCGCGTACAGGACGACGGTCAGGGTGAAGAAGCCGAGCAGGGCCACCTGGGCGGCCGCCCCGGCCAGCGGGACCCGCTTGCCGGCCCGCAGCGGCGCCACCGCCAGCGCCACCGTCGCCCAGATGAAGGCAAGGGCCACCGGGACCCGCCAGCCGCCCTCAAGGGGCACGAGCAGCCGGTCGACCACGGCGACGCAGGTGATGGCGGCCGAGCCGCCGACCCAGACGGGCGTCTCCAGGAAGTAGATGAGCGAGACGAGCGACCCGGTGTAGCGCCCGAAGGCAAGTCGCGCCCACACGTACGGGCCGCCCTGGTTCGGGAAGGCGGCGCCGAGCTCGGCGATGGCCAGCCCGGCGGGCACGAAGAAGAGCACGGCCACGACGGCCAGCCAGACCAGCGTCTGGGCGCCGCCCTTGGCCACCGCCCCGAGGGTGTCGAGCACGACGATGGCCGCGATCAGCAGGCAGATGGCGTCCAGCCGCCCCAGCTCGCGGCGGAGCTTGGACCGCTCGACGAGCGAGCGCTGGGTGGCGGCGGCGTCGGGCGCCAGCTCCACCGGACGGACCGTGGTCACGGCGGCTCCCCTTCCATGACCGCGCTCCCCTCATGGAAGCCCCACGCCAGACGGGAGGCAGTGCCCGGCGACACCCAAGGGCGGTGCCATGCGGCACATCGCGACGGCTCCACCAGAGCGAGCATCCAGGACCGGCGTGTGACCGGGCGTGAGCAGGCGGTGCTCAGGTCGGGGCCGGGAGGTACCTAGCTTTGGTGCCCGGGCGGGGCAAGCAGGCCAAGTTCGGCCGCCACGGCCGGGGCGTCGTGGCGCGAGCTCACGCCGAGGCGGGCCAGCAGGGCGGCCACGTGGTTGTCGACGGTCCGCTGGGAGAGGTAGAGGCGGGCCGCGATCTCGGCGTTGGTCGAGCCCTCGGCCAGCAGGGCCAGCACCTCGAGCTGGCGGTCGGTCAGCTAGCCGGGGTTGGCCCTGGTGGTGGCCCGCGGCCCTCGCGGGATCCCCCGGGCCCCGGCGCGGCGCAGCCGGCGGCGGACCAGGCTGGCCGTGGCCACCGCCCCCAGCCGGTCCAGCATGCCCAGCCCGCGCAGGGCGACCTCCAGGTCGGGGGCCTCGGTCAGCTCCAGCGCCTGGTGGTAGGGGTTGCCGATCCGCTCCCAGCCGGCGGCCGCGGCCGCCCAGTCGCCGGTGATCCCGTCGGCGAACGGGGCAAGGCAGCCGTCGAACGGCACCACCGGCTCGCCGACCCGGCGCAGGTAGCGGAGCACCTCGCCCCGCAGGTAGCGGTGCTGGGCGCGGACGGCCAGCTCCAGCAGCTCGCCCCCGACGGCCCGGACCCCGTCGTCGTCGCCCTCGATCCAGGCCAGCTCGATGCGCGCCCCGGCGGCGATGGCCATCTTCTGGTCCACGCCGGTGGCCGAGGCCAGGCGCCAGGCCCGCTCGATCAGGCCGGCCGCCTCCGGGTCACCGCGCCGGGCCAGGATCCGGCCGAGGAAGGCCAGCGGGTTGACCAGGTTCGCCCCCGGGTCCTCGGACCGCTGGAGCAGGCGCCGCAGCCGGCGCTCGGCCTCGTCCCAGGACCCCTCCAGCAGCAGCACGTGGCACTGCTGGCCCTCGATCCGGAACAGGGCGGTGTCCAGCGCGTGCTCGCGGGCCGCCCGCTCCCCGATCTCGAGGGCGTCGCTGGCCTCGCGGACGCGGCCGGTCCGGATCAGGATCACGGCCAGGTTGTGGGCGGCCACGGTCAGGTAGTCGCCGTGGCCGAGCCGGTCGGCCACCTCAAGGGCCCGCTCCAGGTCGGCCACGCCGGCGTCGTCGCCCAGCGACACCCTGGCCAGGCCGCGGTAGCCGAGCGCGTGGGAGACGACGTCGAGGCTGCCGACCTCCTCGGCCAGCTCAAGGGCCCGCTTGCACCAGCCGACGGCGTCGTCGAACCGCGCCTGGAGGGTGTCCTGGGAGCACAGGGTGCTGTAGCACAGGGCAAGGGCGCGGCTGGGCTCGTGCGCCTCCAGGATGCCGAGCGCCCGCAGGGCCTTGGCCCTGGCCGTTCCGGGGTCGGCCCGCAGGGTGCTCATGCGGGCCGAGATGAGCAGCGCCTCGCCCAGCTCCAGGGGCGCCGACCCGGCCGCGTCCCACAGCTCCACCGCCCGGTCGGCATGCTCGGCCGCCTCGCCGAACTGGTTGCGGGCGTACAGGGCCAGGGCGGCCAGCCCGTGCAGCCGGGCCACCTCCAGGCGGTCGAACAGCGCCTCGTGCTCCAGGGCCAGGCGGGCGAAGGCGGCCGCCTCCCGGTGGGCCGAGGACCCGGCGGCGTCCCTGGCCGCGGCGGCGGCGTTGTGGGCCACCGCCTGCTCGTCGGCCGCGGCCACGGCGTGGTGGACCAGCCGCGACGGCTCGGCCCCGCCGACGGCCAGCGCGGCCAGGACCCGGCGGTGGTGGTCTGCCCGCCGCGAGGACGGCAGCGACAGCTCGACCGCCCGCCTGGCCAGCTCGTGCCGGAACCGGACCCGCCCCTGGGCCGACACCACCATCCCCCGCCGCTCGGCCGGGTCGAGGACCGACGGGTCCTCGACCAGGGACCGCATCAGCCAGGGCTCGGCCCCGCTGGGGACGACGGCCAGGCGCTCGAGCGACGACCGGCAGGACGCCGGCAGCGACGCGAACCGGGCCTGCACGGCGTGGCGCACCGACGGCGTGGCGCACCGACGGCGGGACGGCGGCCGCGGGGGCGGCCAGGACCTCGGTCAGGTAGAAGGGGTTGCCGCCGGCCGCCGCCACCACCGGGCCGGGGTCGAGCCCGCCGGCCACGGCCAGCTCGGTCACGGCCTCGTCCGACAGCCCCTCCAGCTCGATCCGGAGCACCGACGGCCCGGCCAGGGCGGCGACCATGCGGGCGAACGGGTGGTCGTCGCGCAGCTCCTCGTCGCGGTAGCTGACCACCAGCAGCGCCGACAGGCGGTCGATCCGCCTGGCCAGGTACCGGATGATGTCCAGGGAGGCGGCGTCGGCCCAGTGGGCGTCCTCGACGATGACCACGGCCGGGCGCTGGGTGAAGCCCATCTCGGCGAGCAGGGCGTCCAGGAAGGCGTCGCGGTCGTCGCCGGCCAGCCCGGCCAGGTCCCCGGCGTCGCGGGCCATGTCCCGGAACGGCCCCAGCGGCCGCGGGGTGAGCAGGTCCTCGCACGCCCCGACCAGCACCCTGGCCGTCGGCCAGGCGCCCTCGGCGAACTCCTGGAGCAGCGAGGTCTTGCCGATCCCGGCCTCCCCCGAGACCAGCACGGTCGACCCCCGGCCCTGCCGGGCGTCCTCGAGGGCGGCCGCCAGGCGCCCGAGCTGGGCGTCGCGCTCGACCAGGGTCACCGCCACGCCACCAGCAGGGTCGGGAGGTTCTGGTGACACAGGGCCTTGCACCCTGGGTGGGCGGCGCGCCAGTCGTGGAGCGACAGCCGGTGGCCGACCTGGCGGGTCGCCACCTCAGCTCCCGGTGAACCTGGGCGCCCGCTTCTCGACCGCGGCGGTCATGCCCTCGCGGGCGTCCCCGGAGGCGAGCAGCGACGCCAGCTCCTCCAGCTCACGCTCCAGGGCGTCCTCGAGGGAGCGCTCCATCCCGTCGTTGACCACCCGGGTGATGGCGGCCACGGCCAGCGGGGCGCCGGCGGCCAGCCCGGCGGCCAGGGCGGCCACCGCCTGGTCGAACTCGCCCGCCGGGACCAGCCGGTCGACCATGCCCAGGCGCTCGGCCTCGGCCGGGGTGACGGTCCGGCCGGTGGTCATCAGCTCGAGGGCCCGGCCGCGGCCGATCAGCCGGGGCAGCCGCTGGGTGCCGCCGGTGGCGGGCAGCAGCCCAAGGCTGACCTCGGGCAGGCCGATCCGGTAGCGGCCCGCGGCGGCGATGCGGATGTCGCAGGCCAGCGCGATCTCGTAGCCACCGCCGAGGGCGTGGCCGGCGATGGCGGCGATGAACAGCGGCGCCTCGTCGGCGAACCGGCCAAGCACCTGGTGGGCGCGGCGGGCCCTGGCCAGGTTCTCCTCGACCGGCCGCTCCAGGTCGCCCTTGACGTCGGCCCCGGCCGAGAAGAACCGCGCGCTGGCCGACCGGATCACCGCCACCGCCACCTCGGCCTCGGCGACCTCGCCGACGCAGCGGTCGAGCTCCTCAAGGAAGGCCGCGTCGTAGGCGTTGTCCGGCGGCCGGTCCAGGGTGATCCAGCCGATCCGGTCCTTGACCTCGGCGGTCACCGCCATCCGCTGGTCCTCCCGCCTGACGGGTCAGGGCTTGTCGCCGGAAATGCCGGAAGTCATGGTCCCACCTGACTGACCGGTTGGTCGAGTGCAGCTCCCAGCGCCTGAACAGCCCGCGAGCATGCCCATCCGGGTCGGCCACGCTCCCCCTCGCTACTTGGGGGCCATGCGGATGGCGCCGTCGAGGCGGATGGTCTCGCCGTTGAGCATGCGGTTCTCGATGATGTGGCGGACCAGGGCGGCGTACTCCTCGGGGCGGCCGAGGCGGGAGGGGAACGGGACCTGGGCGCCGAGGGAGGCGCGGACCTGGTCGGGCATGGCGGCCAGCATGGGGGTGTCGAAGATGCCGGGGGCGACGGCCATGACGCGGATGCCGACCCGGGCGAGCTCGCGGGCGATGGGCAGGGTCATCCCGGCGACGCCGGCCTTGGAGGCGGAGTAGGCGGCCTGGCCGATCTGGCCGTCGAAGGCGGCCACCGACGCCGTGTTGACGATCACGCCCCGCTCGCCGTCGGCCAGCTGGTCGTTGCCGGCCATGGCCTCGGCGGCCAGGCGGGTCAGGTTGAAGCTGCCGACCAGGTTGACCTGGATGGTGGTGACGAACTTGTCGAGCGAGTGCGGGCCGGAGCGGCCAAGGACCCGCTCGGCCGGGGCGATCCCGGCGCAGCTGACGGCCACGCGCAGCCCGCCGCCCTGGCTGGCCGCGGCCACGGCGTCGCGGACGCTGGTCTCGTCGGTGACGTCGGTGGCCACGAACCGGGCCCGCTCGCCCAGCTCGTCCGCGACCCGCCGCCCGCGCGCACGGTCGACGTCGGCCACGACCACCGACCCGCCCGCGTCGACCACCATCCGGGCGGTGGCCGCTCCCAGCCCCGACCCGCCTCCGGTGACCAGCACCGTCCCGCCCGTGATCTCCACTGCCCGCTCCTCCCGTCGGCCGGCCCCGCTCAGCCGGAGGCGACCAGCCAGCTCGGCTGGTTGCCCGACCGCCACTTGAGGCTGCAGCCCATGCTGGGGCGGTGCGGCTCGGGCACCGGCTGGCCCTCCAGGACCCAGTCGAGCGCCTGGCGCAGCAGGGCGCCGGAGACCGGCTGGCCGTTGCGGGGTGTGCTGTCGTCGAAGGCGCCGCGGTAGGCGAGGCGGCGGCCGGCGTCGTAGACGAACAGGTCGGGGGTGCACATGGCCCGGTACTCGGCCGCCACCTGCTGGGACTCGTCGACCAGGTAGGGGAACTGGAAGCCGGCCCGCCGGGCCTGCTCGGCCATGCCGGCCGGGCCGTCGTCGGGGTAGGCGTCCAGGTCGTTGCTGCAGATGCCGACCGCGGCCACCCGCCCGCTGTACTCGGCGACCATGGCCCCGAGGGCACGCTCGATGTGGCGCACGTACGGGCAGTGGTTGCAGAGGAACATCACCAGCAGCGCCTGCCCGTCGAGGTCGGCCAGCCTCACCGTCGTGCCGTCGGCCGACGGCAGCTCGAAGTCGTGCACCGGGGTGCCGAGCGGCACCATCAGCGAGGAAGCGGGCATGCGGGTCCCTTCGTCTTCCGGCCCGTTGCGGACGGCCCTACGCTAGCGGACATGGCCTACCGCTTCACACCGGCCGACCGGGGGCGTTCAAACGCTGCCGCCGGCAATGGGACTTCGGGGCCAGGGAGCGCCAGGGCGACGAGCCGGCCCGGCCGGCGCCCGCCCTCGACCTGGACCTGGCCGCGGGCGAGGCGCTGCTGCGGCGCTACTTCGAGTGGGCGCGCCCCGGTCGACCGCTTCTCCCCCATCCAGGTCGAGGGCGGCTTCGAGGTGAACCTCCCCGACCCGGGCGGCGGCGACCGCGAGCTGGTCCTGGACGACGGGCGCCCGATCCGCCACCAGGGCCGGGCCGACCTGCTGGCCGGCGACGAGCACGACCGCTACCGGGTGGTCTCCCACCGGCTGGTCGACCGGCCAGCCAGGGCGACGGGGAGTTCCGGAGGACCCGGATCCCGTGGGACCGGCTCGTGGCCCCGTGTCTGGCCATGGAGCGCGGCGACGACGTCCGGGCCGTGCTGGAGGCCGGCTACCGGGACCGGGGCCCGGAGCGGGTCGAGCCGGGCCGGCTCGGCGCGGCCACCTGGGGTACCGGCAGAGGCGCCGCCCCACCCCGATTCGACGACCCACCGGGGGGCCACGACTGACGCGGTGGGGCGGCGGGCTCGCGGAGGGGGAGGCGGAGCTCGAACCGGGCCCCGGTGGTGGCGTGGGCGTCGGTGGCGACCAGGTCGCCGCCCTGGGCCCTGGCCAGCTGGCGGGCGATGTAGAGCCCGAGACCGAGCCCGCGACCCGGCTCAAGGCGGGTGAAGCGCTCGAAGATCCGCTCGCGCTCGGCGGCCGGGACGCCGCCGCCCTCGTCCTCGACGGCCAGGACCGCCTGGGCCCCGTCACGCTCCCCGATCAGCCACACCGGGCTGTCCTCGGGCGCGTACTTGCAGGCGTTGTCGACCAGGTTGCCGAGGATCTGCAGGACCAGGTCGGGGGCCAGGCGCACCGGCAGGCCGTGGTCGCAGCGGACCCGCACCCGGTCGCCGCAGGCGCCCGCCTGGGCCTCGGTGGCCGCCTCCGACAGGAGCTCGGCGGCGTCGGCGTCGACCCGCTCGGACCCGGCCGACAGGAAGCCGGCCCGGCCGTTGTCGGACTGGGCGGCCAGCAGGAGCTGCTCGATCAGCACCCGCAGGCG
>Ga0126308_10000537_pt1 | contig 12983 bp, 12 predicted proteins | sample Plot55_FD_92533 | JGI IMG/M metagenome (GOLD analysis project Ga0126308, IMG submission 92533) | Serpentine soil microbial communities from UC McLaughlin Reserve, CA, USA - Plot55 | ecosystem: Environmental > Terrestrial > Soil > Grasslands | place: USA: UC McLaughlin Reserve, Lake County... | reverse complement strand
GCCTCCTGCGGCGGCTTCATCACCGGCCCGACCGAGGTCATCGACTATCTGCGCATCTCCTCGCGCCCGTTCATCTTCACCGCGGCGGCGGTCCCCGCCGCGGTCGGCGCCGCCCTCGGTGCCCTGCGGGTGATCCGATCGGAGGGGCCGGAGTTGATGGCGCGCCTGCTCGACAACGCCGCCTACCTGCGACGCGGGTTCGCGGACCTCGGGCTCGAGGTCGTCGAGCCGGGGACGCTCACCGACGGCACCGAGGTCGTGACCCCCGTCGTCCCGGTGAAGGTCGGCGAGGACTGGCAGGCCGTCCTGTTCTGGAAGGCGCTGTTCGACGCCGGCGTCTACACGAACGTCGCGATCCATCCGGCGGTCCCGCCGAACCAGGCGCTGCTGCGGACGTCGCTGATGGCGACCCACCGCCGCGAGCACCTCGATCGCGCCCTCGAGATCTTCGAGCGGGTCGCCGCCGACTTCCCGGACCTCCCGCGCTCGGTCTAGCGACCGGGACCGGATTGCTCCGATCCTTATCCCCCGCCGTGGGTAGTTTTCGCCTTGTCCATTTGTGGACAAGCCCACCTCGCGAGAAAAAGTGTGCTCTTAGCGAACGACGGGGACACGCGAAGGGGGCGCGCTGTTGACGGCCGCGCGCACCCTCGCATAGGTTGGCTCGCACGCCGGACGCACCCGGGGCGGGGACCGGATCGGGAGAGAAGAACGAGTCTCATCCCGGCCGGATTCCTCGAAGCGGTCCCAAGGGCCGCATGGGGGTAAGACGGCGTGACCGTAGCCGCCCGCAACCTCGACGTCACTCGGAGGAGAAGTGTCAATGGAAGCTGCCTCAACGATTGCCCCTGCGCAAATGCCGCAGCACATGCAGGCCCTCGCGCACGCCAACAAGGTCCGGCTGGCCCGGGCCTCCCTGAAGCGCGAGATCGCCTCCGGGCAACTCGAGACCTCAGAGGTGGTTCGCGGGTGTCCGTGGGAAGTGTCGACGATGACCGTCGGCGAGCTGCTTCGCAGCCAAAGCCGCTGGGGGCGTGCCCGCGCTCGCAAGTTCCTGTTCGGCCTGGCGCTGAACGAGAACCGCGAGCTGGGCCGCCTGACCAAACGTCAGCAAATCGTCCTCGCGGCAGCGCTCGAGTCCAAGTCCCGCGCGCACTAGCGCACCACTCGATACTCGAAGGCCTGGGACGGGCGTTACGCGCCCGTCCCTTTCGCCTGTCCTGGTCAGCGCACCTTGAAGGCGACCCCAGCGCGGCGGCGGAACGCCGCGGCCAGGGACCATGCGAACAGCCCGAAGACCGCCGCCGCGATCGCGAGGCGGGCGCCCTGGTCGAGGTCACCGGGCCCGAGATAGAGCAGCAGGGCGAGCGTCCCGGCGCCTGCAACTCCGGACAGCAGCAGGGTGTGGGATCGGTAGCCCGCGAAATGCTCGCGGATCGAGAGCTCGAGGCCGGCGAGCGATCCGAGCGCGATGCCCACGGCGATCATCACCGCTCCCTGCTCGCCCTGGACCACGAGGAAGCCCAGCCCCAACAGGATCAGCGCCACCAGCACCACGACCTCGACCAGGGGGAACGACCCCCATGGCGCCGGGGGGCGCTCGTCGGGAGCGTCGACCCGCGCGCGGACCGGCTGTCGCTTGGGCTCGGCGGACGGGCGTGTGGGCGGCGGCCGTTTCTGGCCGCGCTTCTTGCGCTTCTTGCTCAAGCGGAGCGGGCCCTCGGGCCCCGGCTAACGGGCAGCCGCCGGAGAGCTTGATCCGCCACCAGCCGAGAAGCATCCCCAGGATCCCCCAGCGGGGGCGGGAATGCCAGTGACGGCAGCCGCGCTCGCCGACGTCCTCGTTCGAGACGCGGACCCAGCGATGGCCGTCGGGGTCGGCGATCATGCGCTCGAGCAGGCCGCGGTTGGCCTCCTCCTGGGCGCCACGCCGGGCGAGCTCGGCCTCTGCCTCGCTGATGCGCACGACGAGGGCGTCCCGGACGCGCTCGAGCTCGGCGGCGCCCAGCAGGCGCGGCCCGCCGACGGCTCCGACCCGCCACCCCAGTCCCTGGCGCGGGAAAGCCGAGGCGAACAGCTCCCCGAGCCTGCGCTCGAGCCGGGCGATCTGGCCGCGAAGGTCCTCGCGGACGAGGTGGTCGGAGGCGACTCCGGCGCCGGCTGCGGCTCCGGCGAGCGCGGGGGCTCCGAACGGCATTCGGGGCTCGGTCTGCGTCTGGTTGCGAAGCTCGGGCATTTCGCTCTCCTTCAGGTACCCGAAGTCTAGCCCCGTATGAGCCCCGCGGCCAGCCAAATGGCCTCCTCCACGGCGATGTCAGGCACGTTCGCGACAGCGATCGCGCAGAGGATGGTGCGCTTGGTCTGCTTGTCCACGCCGCGGCCCTTGGCGGTGGCGCCGAACAGCAGCGCCAGCGGCCGCTCTTCGTCTGCGATCACCAGCGTGCCCGCCGGGAGCGGTCCGGGCCTGCCCTCCAGCTCCTCGTCCTCGCCGCTCGGCCGGATGCCCAGCCGGCCCGAGGCCTTGTCGGCGTCGAACGCGCGCATCGCGACCCGCGACTCGACGATCGCGATCGTCAGCGCGTCGTCGAGCAGGCTGCGCGACTCGAAGCCGCCCTTCTTCATGCGTTCCAGGGCCAGCTCCTCGACCGGCGTCAGCTGCTCGTCCGGGTCGAGCCCTATGTGGCGGTAGAAGACGCGGTAGGCCCACGGGATCGCCTGGTGGCGCAGGTTGATGGCCTGGGCGCCGGCGAAGCGGTTGGACAGCTCGCGCAGCCGCTCCTTGATCTCCGGCCGCGTGCGACCCGATCCCTGCTCGAGCACGAGGTAGCGCAGCCCAAGCCCCGGCAGCTCCTCGCGCAGCTCGGGCGCCAGGTAACCCGCCTCGGGAACAGCCTCGCCGATGGGCTCGGTCATCCGGGGCGCCCCTCGCGCTCGCGCGACTGGCGGATCAGCTCCCGAACGTGGGCGTCCAGCTCGGGCTCGCTCAGCGCGTCGTCTCCCACCTCGGCGGCCTGAAAGATCCCGCCGGGAAAGACGAAGGCGACCGTGGGGCAGACCCCGATCCTCATGATGTTCGAGACGGCCCCGTCGCGGTCCCAGCCGACGGGCACCGTCCAGTCACGCTCGGCGACGATGTCCTCGACCTCGTCACGGGCGTCGCGGATGTTCAACGAGAGGAAGTTCACCCGCCCCTCGTAGTCCCGGGCCACCGCGTCGAAGGAATCCTGTGCCTCTAGGCAGTCCGCGCCCCGCGTGAACCAGAACGAGATGGCCAACGGGCGATCGAACAGGTCGCAGACGCGGATCGCGCCCTCGGGGTCGATCTCGCAGGCGGGCTCGCGCGCGTCCTCCGCGGGGCATGGGTTGGCCGACGTCTCGCAGTCGTCCTGAGAGACGTTTGCATCGCCGTCGAGCGGGCCGCGGATGTCCGGCACCGCGAACTCGGCGACCGGCTCGCCGAGGACCTCCTCGGTCCCCAGGATCGTGCCCTCCCCGGTACGCGCGGCGTTGATCGCGGCGACCACGATGAGCCCCATGAAGGCGATGCCGACGAGCGTCGAGTAGCGGGCACCGGGGCGGAAGCCCGGCGACCGGCCGCCACGCTCCCCTTGGTCGCGCTCGGGTTCGGGGCCGGTCATCGGCTCAGGTTGTCAGGAGCCGGCGGGCGCGCGCGCCGCCGCGCGGGCGCCGCGACGGCGGGCGAGGGGCTCGAGTCCGCGCTCGGACCAGACCAGGGCCGCCGGCAGCACGAGCATCACGCCGGCGAGCGCCACCGCGAGGTCGAACACCGTCACCAGCCCGAAGTCGCGCAGCATCCGGACGTCGCTGGCTATGAGCACGGCGAAGCCGGCGATCGCGGTGACGCCGGAGGCTGCGACCGCGGCGCCGGTACGGGCATAGGTCCGCCGGAGGGCCTCGCCGACGGATCGGCCCTCGCCGCGCTCGGAGTGGTACCTGGCCGCGAGAATCACGCTGAACTCCGTGGCGATCGCGATCACCAGCGCTCCCAGGGTCGCCGACATGGGGTTCAGCGGGACGTCGGCCGCCTCGAGGACGAGCGACGACCACCCGGTCGCGAGCACGATGGGGATCAGTGGGACCAGCGCCCTTGCCAGTGAGCGGTACATGGCCAGGAGCACGAGCGCCACCGCCAACAGCCCGGCGACGGTGAGCAGATAGCGATTTCCCTCGAGGGCGGCGTTGGCGTCGGCCGCGAGCACCGGCAGGCCCACGACCTCGGCATTCACGCCGGCGGGCGGGTCCTCCTCGGTTCCGGGCGGATCGAGCTGGGCGCGGATGTCGTCGATCAGCTCCTTCTGCTCGTCGAACGGCATAACCCGGATGCCGAACGAGATGAGCGCCGTGCCCGAGGTGCTTCCCTCGTCGCGGTCGACCACCGCCTGCGCGAAGTAGTCGGGGAGGATGTCGAGGATGTCCTGCACCTGCTGGCGCGATGGGTTGGCCTGCCCCGAGAACAGCGTCGCGAGCGTGGGCCCCGGGCAGAGCTCGACGTCGTCGCCCTGGCAGCTGGTTAGCTCGCCCGAATATCCGTGGCGGGCGAGGATGCGGGCCTCGTACTCGCTCATCCACGCGATCACGGCGGGGTCGGTGAGGTCGTCGGCGGTGACGGTGACATAGACATCGCCCGACTGGCCGGTCACCTGCTCGAGCTCGTCCACGTCCTGCAGCTCGGGAAGGTCGGCCGGAAGCAGCTGGCGGATGTCTGAGATCAGCTCGGTCCGGGTGCCCGCGACCCATCCGGCGACGGCGAGAATCACCGCCGCGACCAGCACGCGTCCCGGCGCCGAGATCGAGGCCGCGAGCGCGCTGCGCCCCCATCCCGACAGGCGCGACCCCGTCCTGCGCGCAGCGTCGCCGGCGCGCTGGGCCGCGGCGCGTCCCGGCAGGCGCCGGGGGGCGCCCGGGCGGGCCGGATCGGTGGTCGACAGCGTCGCCAGGCCGGCGGTCAGCGCCAGAGCGAAGGCGATCAGGATGCCGACGACGAGGAGGACGCCGAAGCCGCGGACCATCGGGATAGGCGAGAGCAGCAGCACCATGAACCCGGCGGCGGTTGCGAGCAGCGCGGTGGCGATCACGGGCCCGCCGTTGCCGGCGGCCTCCAGGGCCGCCCGCGCGGGCGAGGCCCCGTCGCGGGACGCCTCGACGAACCTTGCCTGGAACTGAATGGCGTAGTCGACCGCCAGCCCGGTGAGCACCGGCAGCACGGCGATCGAGGCCATCGTCAGCGAGCCGCCCACGGCCGCGAGCAGGCCGAAGACGACGGCGGTGGCCGCGAGCGCGATCGCCAGCGGCAGCAGCCGGAACGGCGGGCCGAACACCAGGGCCAGCGTGATCGCCATCAGCGCCAGCGCGACCGCCAGCAGGATGAAGATCTGGCTCGAGAGCTCCTGGGCGAGACCGTCGAAGATCACGGGCACGCCACTGACCACGTACTCGCCGCCGCGCAGCGAGAACGCCGGATCCTCCACGGCGTCGCGGAACAGCCCGATGGCGCGCTCGCGCTCGGCCTGGGAGAGGTCGGGACGCAGGCGGACCGTGATCATCGCCGCCTCGGAGCTCGGGAACAGGAAGTTGAAGCGTGCCTTCGGGACGCCGCCGCCGATTCGCTGGTCGAACACGACGTTCGAGACGTAGGTCGGGTCGTTGAGGCTCGGCAGGCCGCTGAGGCCGTACCGCGTGGCCGCCTGCAGCAAGCCCTGCTGGAAGTTGCTCATCACCTCCTGGGCGGCGGCCTGGGCGTTGGCCGCCTGCTGCGACTTCGGCAGCCCCTGCTTGCGGGCGGCGACGGCGGCGCCCTGCGCCGCCGCCTGCGCCTGCTGCTGGGCGCCCTGTGCCTGCTGCTTGAGGATGTCCTCCGCGGCGATCGCGGTCTGGTTGAGGAACGTCGCCGGCCCGAACACGACCTGCGCGGGCCTGTCGTCGGCCAGCCGCGCGCAAACCGAGGGCGCCGGCTGGTTCTGGCCGAACACCTGGCCGCCCGGAGCGCTGCCGGACAGACAGCTCTCGAGCGCGAGGATCGTCCCCAGGTCCTTGGTGAGCATCAGGTCCTGCAGGTCACCCTCCACCAGGATGCGCACCGGCTCGTCGCCGAAGTGGTCGTAGAAGTCCTCCGTGGCCGTGAACGCGTCGGAGCCGCGGTCGACCAGCGACTCGGGGTTGCGGTCGGCCTCCAGCGTCAGCGCGCCGACCGCTCCGATCAGCGTCACCAGCACCGCCAGCGCCATCACCGGCGCCGGGCGCTCCACCGCCCAGGCGGCGATCCGCGTCAGCACGCTCCTCATCCCGTGCAGGAGGTTAGGAGGGCCACGTTAAGCCGAGGTTGGGAACCTGCACGGCTGCGGGCAATCGCCCGCGGCCGACCTAGTCCATCGCGAGGGGGCCCTCGGTCTCCGCGTTGAGGAACTGCGAAACGAACTCGTTGTCGGAGCCGAAGAGCTCGTCGGAGGGACCCGACTCGACGATCTTGCCCTTCCACAGGACCGCGATGAAGTCGGCGATCCGGCGGGCGGTGCCGAGGTCGTGGCTGATCACCATGTAGCAGCCGCCGTTCTCCTCATGGATCTCGCGGATCAGCTCGCACAGCAGCGCGGTTCGCACCGGGTCGAGGCCGGAGTCCGGCTCGTCGAACATGACGATCGCGGGGTCGAGCACCAGCGCGCGCGCGAATCCCGCGCGCTTGCGCATGCCGCCGGACAGCTCGTTCGGCATCTTCGTCGTCGCCTCGGCGAGGCCCACCTCGCGCAGGCGGCGGTTGACGATCTCGCCGATCTCATCCTCGCCCTTGTCGGTGTGCTGCCTCAGCGGGAAGGCGACGTTGTCGTAGATGTTCATCGAGCCGAACAGCGCACCGTCCTGGAACAGCAGGCCGAACTTCTTCCGCATCTCGAACAGCTCGTCGTCGCTCATCGAGGGGACCGACTCGCCGTGGACCAGCAGGTCTCCCGAGTCGGGATAGAGCAGCCCGACGATGTGCTTGATCAGAACGCTCTTGCCGGTACCCGAGGGGCCGAGGACCATCGAGATCTGGTCGTCGGGGAGGCCGACGTTGAGGCCGTTGAGGATCCGCATCCGGCCGAACTGCTTGACGACGTCGATGACCTCGATGGCGTCCTCGCCGCCGTGGTCCCGCTTCTCGCCGGTATGCCAGCGGTAGGGGTTGTTCTCGTCGGGGGGCACGCCCGGCAGCACGTAGTCCTTGTGCAGGTAGCCGAGCTCGGGGGCCGGCTCCTCGTACTCCTCGTCGCTGCCGCCGGCGGGCGTGGAGGCGTATTCGCTCTCGTCGGCCGACGGCGCGATGTTCGCCCGGTCGTCGTCCTGAGGCTCGTCGTCGTACTGCTCGTCGTCGTACTGCTCGGTGCGGTTGTCCTCTTCCACTTTCCTTGCCTTTCCCGGCGCCCCGTGCGGGGCCCTTTCAGCCTCCGATGGGCGCCCTCGGGTTGGCGCCCCAGAAGACCAGCGTTCCCATCATCCCGATGATGTGCACGAGCACGATGTTGAGGACCATCGACTTCGCCGTCGCCGTACCGACCCCCACGGGGCCGCCCGACGCGTTGTAGCCGTAGTAGCAACCGACGAGCACGATCGCGGTCGCCATCACCATCCCCTTGATCAAGCTGAATATGAGGTCGGGCGGGTTCTGGAACATCCAGAAGATCAGGAAGTAGCCGCCCGACGAGACCTCGCCGACCTGCTCGACGACGGCGAGGTAGGAGGCGAAGTAGCCGACGCCGATCCCGGCGAGGTAGATGAAGGGCAGCGTCAGCCAGGCGCCGAGCAGGCGAGTGGCGCACAGGTAGATCATCGGCTGGACACCCATGACCTCGAGGGCGTCGATCTCGTCCGAGATCCGCATCGAGCCGAGCTCGGCCACGATCCCCGTCCCCACCTTCGCGGCCATCATGTAGCCGAAGGCGTAGGGGATGACCTCGCGCAGGTCGCACCAGGCCGCGAACACGCCGGCGTTCGACGGCGCGCCGACCGAGCGCGAGAAGTACGCCCCCTCGATGCCGCACTGGAGTCCGAGGATGAAGGTGAGGCCCCAGATGACCACCGCCGAGCCCAGGATCAGGATCCCGGCCTGGCGCAGCGCCTCGCCGAAGAAGCGGAATACGCGGCCGTTGTAGACCAGCAGCAGGGTGCGGCCGCTGAAACGCGCGATCACGCCGAGCGAGTCGAGCCAGTCGCGGGGTACTGCAAGCCAGCCGGGCATCTACTTGATCACCGAGATCTCGGGGTGCGTGGCCAGCAGCGTTTGGGTGAACACGTAGTTGAACGCGAACACGCCGAGAAAGGCGATGACGACCGCCTCGTTGACGGCTCTACCCACCCCCTCTGCGCCTCCGGACGCATTCATCCCTTTGTAGGAGCAGACGACGGCGATGATCGCCCCGAACATCGTGCACTTGAGGATCGATCCCCATAGGTCGGTGACCGAGGCATTGTTGAAGAGGGTGGCGAAGAACCCGCCGAGCGGCTGGCCGTAGGCGATCTCGGCGAACAGCCCGCCGGAGATGCCGAACAGCAGCGCGTAGATGTCCATCAGCCCCGTGATCAGCATCAGCGACAGGAAGCGCGGGACGACGAGGTTCTTGATCGGGTCGACGCCCAGCACCTGGAGGGCGTCGAGCTCCTCGCGGATCTTGCGGGCGCCCAGGTCGGCGGTGATCGCCGTGCCGGCGACGCCTGCGACGACCACGGCGGTCACGAACGGCGCGAACTCGCGGACCGAGGCGAGGATGAAGAAGCCCCCGAGGCGGTCGAGCGCGCCGAACAGCGAGAGGAAGTTGGCGGCCTGGAGGCCGGGGGCGCCGAACCCGAAGGCGATCGTGGAGATCATCATCGGGAACCAGCAGAGCTGGAGGGCGAACAGGAACTGCCCGATGAACTCGCCGCCGTAGGGAAAGGGCGGGCGGACCGTTGCCGTGATCGTCTTTCCGGTCAGGATCATCATGTTCCCGACCTCCTCGAACATCGACTTGGCCGGAAGGAATGCCCTGTCCGCGACTGCTCTGACCATCTCTCCTCCTGCCTCCAGGGGTCCCCTTGAAGGCTCGGCGCTAAGAGTATTCGATGGTTCCGGGAATCTCCACCGAGAACCGTCACGCCTGCGACTGGCCGGATAGCCAGCGTTTCGACTGCGCCGAGCGCGTGGGTGCCGATGGTATGTTCCCCCGCGCCTTGGGGGAGAGAGGCAAAAGCGCCACCAGGTCGCGTATCCCGGGCGCCCCCGCGAGGATCGCGACAGCCCTTGCCCTCATCGGCACGGGCGTCGCCCTGTCCGCCTGCGGGGGCAGCGAGCCACGCCAGGACGCCGACGAGCCCTCGGAGGACTTCCCGGTCGAGGTCACCACCGCCAAGTTCCCGACCAACCAGCGTCTGGCCGACACCAGCGACCTCGAGCTCTCCGTCGAGAACATCGGCGACGAGCAGATCCCCGACCTCGCCGTGACGATCTGCCTCGATTCGTGCGAGGCCGACGGGTCGTTCTCGCTGCGCTCCGAGCAGGCCGGGCTCTCCAACCCCAACCGGCCCGTGTGGATCCTCGAGGAGGGCTACCCGAAGCTGCTCGAGCCGGGCGTCTCCGCCAAGGAGCTCGACGACGAGCCCACGGCCGGCGCCGAGGCGGCCCAGACCAACACCTTCTCGTTCGGCGGGCTCGCGCCCGGCGACCACGTCGACCCCGTGTGGCGGGTGACCCCCGTGCGCGGCGGCACCTACACCGTCAACTACCAGATCGCCGCAGGGCTCACGGGCAAGGCGAAGGCGACGACGGCCGATGGCAGCCCCGCCGAGGGCTCGTTCGTCGTCACGATCTCGACCAAGCCCCCGAAGGCGACGGTCTCCCCCAACGGCCAGGTCGAGATCGAGAAGTAGCGTGCGCCGCGCCGCCCTGCTGGGGGTCGCGGTCGCGCTGTCAGCCGGGTGCGGCGACGACGACGACGAGCAGGCCTCCACCGCCTCCAGCTCCTCAACCCAGGCAACGTCCACGACCGCGGAGAAGCCGCCGTCCGTAGGCGCCGGCCGGGGCGGCGTGACCCTCACCGGGCTCGGCGAGTTCGACCAGCCGCTTTACGTCGCGCAGCCCGACGACGGCAGCGGCGACCTCTACGTCGTCGAGCAGACCGGGCGCGTGATGCGCCTGCCCGGCGGCGAGGGCGAGCCCGAGGTCTTCCTCGACCTCTCCGACGAGGTCACCTGCTGCGGCGAGCAGGGCCTGCTGTCGGTGGCGTTCGCGCCCGACTACGCCGACTCGGGATCGCTGTACGTCGACTACACCAACGCCCGCGGGGAAACGCGCATCGTCGAGTACGAGCGCACGGACGCAGACCCGCCGGTCGCCGACCCGCAAAGCGCGCGCGAGCTGCTGGCCGTCGACCAGCCGTTCCCCAACCACAACGGCGGCCTCCTGCTGTTCGGCCCCGACGACCGGCTCTACGTGGGCCTCGGTGACGGCGGCTCGGCGGGGGACCCGAACCGCAACGGCCAGGACCTCTCCACCCTGCTCGGGAAGATCGCGACCCTCCAGCCCGGATCCCGGCGGAGCGAGCCGGCGATCTTCGCCTACGGGCTGCGCAACCCCTGGCGTTTCTCGTTCGACCACGAGACGAGCGACCTATGGATCGGGGACGTCGGCCAGGACACGCTGGAGGAGATCGATTCGGCGCCGCGGGCGGACCTCCGCGGCAGGCTGAACTTCGGCTGGTCCGCGTTCGAGGGCAACCAGCGCTTCAACGACGACCAGCGGGCGCCGAACGCGATCCCGCCGACGCTCACATATGGACACGAGGAGGGCTGCTCGGTGACCGGCGGCTACGTGGTGCGCGACCCCGCGCTGACGACCCTCTACGGCCGCTACCTCTACGGCGACTACTGCGCCGGCCAGCTGCGCAGCTTCACGGCCCGGGCCGGACGCGAGGCCGGCGACGACCGGCCGGTCGGCGTCGAGGTCGAGGGCCTCAGCTCCTTCGGGCAGGACGTCGACGGACATCTCTACGCTACCTCGCTCGAAGGCCCCGTCTACCGCCTCGACGCGGACGGATAGCCGGGCCGCGCGGGCGGCACCTGCAGGCCGCACCGCTGTTGCCGATAGCGGGAGACGCAGTGCAGGGAATCCGGATCTCGATACGTGCGCGACTCGTAACGGCACTCCTCGGTGCGGCTTTCGCCACGACGCTCGCGCTGGCGGGCGGGTCGCCGGCCCGCGCCGGCGTGTCGGCCGGCCTCGAGCTCGATCACGTCGCAAGCTTCGACAACCCGGTCTACGCCGACGACGACGGCGTGCATTCGAACCTCCTCTTCGTGGTCGAGCAGCCGGGGCGGATCCGCGTCGTCAAGGACGGCGACAAGAAGCGCCGGCCGTTCCTCGACATCCGCGACGTCGTGCAGTTCGGTGGCGAGCAGGGACTGCTGTCGGTCGCCTTCGCGCCCGACTACGACGAAAGCGGCCTCTTCTACGTCTATTACGTCACCAACGGCGGCGACATCCGCATCGATCAGTTCGAGCGGGGCGCGAAGCCCACCCGGGCCGACCCCGCGTCGCGGGCGAAGGTGATCAAGGTCGACCACGACCAAGCCTCAAATCACAACGGCGGCCAGCTGCAGTTCGGCCCCGACGGGCTCCTCTACGCGGGAACGGGCGACGGCGGGCCCCAGATGGACCCCGAGAACGACGCCCAGCGCACCAACAGCCTGCTCGGCAAGCTCCTGCGGATCGACCCCCTGCCAGGCGGCGGCTACGACGTCCCCGGCACCAACCCCTACGCCGGCCCTACCGAGGGCGAGGACGAGATCTTCGCGCTCGGCCTGCGCAACCCGTGGCGCTTCTCATTCGACTCGGCCGGCACGGCGCTGACGATCGCCGACGTCGGCGGCAGCGATTGGGAGGAGATCGACTACGTCGCCGACGGCGGCTTGGGCGACAACTTCGGCTGGCACGACTACGAGGGCACGCACCTCACGGACTTCGGTGAGGATCCCCCCACCAGCACACACACGCCGCCGATCGCCGAGTTCTCGCACGGCAACCCCGACAACTTCTGCTCGATCATCGGCGGCTACGTCGTGCACGACTCGGACCTGCCGACGCTGGCCGGGCAGTACCTGTTCTCGGACCTCTGCAACAACGGGCTGCGCGCGGTCGCGGTGCCCTCGGGCACGGCGTCTCCCGACCTCGACCTCACCGCCGACGACATCGTCTCCTTCGGCGAGGGGGCGGGCGGCCAGATCTACACGGTCGCGATCAGCGGCGAGGTCTCTGCGCTCGAGCCGGCGTCATGAGCCGGGCCCGGGCCACCGGGCGGCTCGTGGGCGCGCTCGCCGTGGCCGCCGGTGCCGCAGCGGCAGTGGCCGCCGTGGGCCCGGGCGCGTCGGGGGCGAGCGCGCCTCACAAGCGCGGCGGCATCGGCAAGGAGCTCGTGGCCGACAACCTCAACCAGCCCATCTATGCCACGGCGGCCTCGGGCGTGAGCGACTACGTCTACGTCGTCGAGCGCGAGGGCACGGTGCAGGCGGTGGACGTCGACACGGGGGCCAAGACCGAGTTCCTCGACATCTCGAGCCGCGTATCCACCGCGGGCGAGGGGGGGCTGCTGTCGATCGCGTTCGACCTCGGCTACGCGTCGAACGACCTCCTCTACGCCTATTACACGACCGACTCCAGCCACACGATCGAGATCGACGAGTTCACCGCGACCTCCGACACCGACGGCAACGAGGCGTCGCGACGCGAGGTCATCACCATCCCGCACCCCAACGAGGAGAACCACCAGGGAGGGACCATCCGGTTCGGGCCCGACGGCCAGCTCTACGCGGCGGTCGGGGACGGCGGGGGCGGCGGCGACTCCGACGAGAGCGCCCAGGACCGCAGCGAGCTCACCGGCAAGGTCCTGCGGATCAACCCGCACGGGGCGAGCGACGGCGACTACACGAGCCCGCCCGGCAACCCGTTCGTCGGCAAGCCCGGC
>Ga0126308_10000534_pt1 | contig 13004 bp, 5 predicted proteins | sample Plot55_FD_92533 | JGI IMG/M metagenome (GOLD analysis project Ga0126308, IMG submission 92533) | Serpentine soil microbial communities from UC McLaughlin Reserve, CA, USA - Plot55 | ecosystem: Environmental > Terrestrial > Soil > Grasslands | place: USA: UC McLaughlin Reserve, Lake County... | reverse complement strand
GGTGAGCGGCAGCCGGTTGGAGACGATCAGTACGCGACCCGCGCCGCCCGCGAGCGGCGCGCCGGACTCAGCGCGGGGAGGTCGCATTGAGCGACATTGGCGTGAGCCCCACGGGCGCTTCGACCGGAGGGGTGACGGGGTCGCGGACCGTCGAACGGTACTCCGCCGCCACGTCCCGGACGACCATGCCGAACGTCGCGAGCGCGTCGAACAGCACGCCCGCGTCGGCCACGAGGTCCCCGGTCCCGTGCGAGCCGCGGCAGTGCACGACCGCGTGCTGCGTGTGCTGGGTGAGGGCGCGGTTCAGCTCCGACGCGGCGTCGAGCAGCTCGCGCATCCGCTCGATGCGGTGGCTCTCGGCGTGGCGCAGCGGGAATCGAAGCATCACGGCCTCGGACACCGTCTCGAGGTCGTCGAGGGTGATCCCGACGTCGCCCGCATCCCTGGACATCTCGCTCATGGCAACCTCCACCGCGTTGGTCGTGCAGTCGTCAGCGTACCGAGCGTCCGTGACGCGCGGTACCTTCCTCCTTCGAGCGTGCGCGACCGCGAGCGCGCTCGAGCGAGGGGGCACAGTAACCAGGCCCCCTCAGCGCGACCTCAGGGCGGACTCAGGCGAACCTCATCTCCAGCGTAAGTGCTTAGACTGCTGACGTTTGGCGGTGCGGTGGTCCTCGACGATGGCGGCGAGCCCCTGGGCTCGGCCACCTCGCAGCGGCGCGTGGTGTCGCTGCTGGCGGCGCTCGCCGTCGCCGGCGACAGCGGACTGAGCCGTGACAAGCTCATTGGCCTGCTGTGGCCGGAGGCGGACGCCGAACGGGCGCGGCACTCCCTGACCCAGACGCTCTACGCCGCGCGCCGGGCGCTCCGCTGCGAAGACCTGTTCGTGGTGGGCGCCGACGTCCGCCTGAACGGCGCGCGCATCACGACCGACGTGCGCGAGTTCGAGGCGGCGATAGACGTCGGCGACCTGGAGAGGGCGGTGGCGCTCTACCGCGGCGCGTTTCTCGACGGGGTCTACGTCCCGGGGGCGCCGGAGTTCGAGCAGTGGAGCACCGCGCAGCGCGCGCACTTCGAGGCGCGGGCGGCGGACGCCCTCGAGCGCCTCGCCCGGCGCGCCGAAGGCGAAGGCGAGCCGCGCCGCGCCGCCGAGTGGTGGCGCCGGCTGGCCGCGCTGCGGCCGCTCGACTCGGGCGTCGCGCTGCGACTGATGGAGGCGCTCGCGGCCGCCGGCGACCGCGCGGGCGCCCTGCAACACGCGCGCGTGCACGAAGCGCTGCTCCGCGAGCAGCTGGGCATCGAGCCGTCGCCCGCGGTGGCCGAGCTGACCCGCGTGCTGCGCGAGCCGAGCCCGCCCGCCGCGGCGCAGACCGGTAGCGTCGCGGTACCAGTCGAGATGAAGGAGGTCGCGCCGCTCGCCGCGGGCGGCGCCGTGGAGCCGGCGGACGCCGTGGGCGGCCTGGCCGTGGCGGAACGCGCCCCGCTCGCGATCGGCGCGCCGCCGCTCGGCCCGTCCGACCGCGATCGCGTCACGGTCTGGGTCCCGTCGCCGCGCATCTGGCGATGGCGGCTCCCCATCGCGCTGCTCGTCGTCGCCGTGCTGGTGGGGAGCGGCGTGCTGATCGGACGCGGGCGGCGACCGGCGCCGGTGGTCGCGCCGCTGCCGGTTCCGCAGAAGGTCGTCGTCGCCCCGTTCCGGGTAGCCGGCGCCAGTGCCTCCCTCGGCTACCTCCGGGACGGGCTCGTCGAGCTCCTCTCGGCGCGCCTGGCGGACGACTCGAGCGCGCGCTCGGTGGACGCGGGAGCGGTGCTCGGCGCCTGGCGAGCCGCCGGCCTGGCGGCGGCGGTCGACGTCCCTCGCGACACCGTCGTCGGTCTCGCCGCCCGGCTCGGCGCCGAGCGCGTGGTGGTCGGCAGCGTCGTCGGCACGCCGGGGCGGCTGGTGGTGCGCGCGACCGTGCTCCGCGTGCCGGCCGGCGCGGTGGTTGGCGACGCGACGGTCGAGGGCCCGGCCGACAGCATCACGGCCGTCGTCGACCGGCTCGCCGCGCGGCTCCTCGTGTCCCAGGCCGGCGAGGACGAGCAGCTCACGGGGCACACCACGGAGTCGCTCCCGGCGCTGCGGGCGTTTCTCGCCGGTCAGGCCGCGTTCCGCCGGGCCAGCTACTCGGCCGCTCTGCGCCAGTACGAGGAGGCGGTCGCGCGCGACTCCGCGTTCGCACTGGCGGCGCTGCGGCTGGCGGTGACCGCGGACCGCGTCGGCGACGACGCGGCGCGTCACCGCGGGCTCGTGCTGGCGTGGGCGGCGCGCGACGACCTGAGCGAGCGCGACCGGGCGCTCCTGCGCGCCTTCGCCGGACCGCGGTACCCGGCGCCGTCCACCGCCGCCGAGCAGCGCGCCGCGTGGGAGCGCCCGGTGGATCTCGCGCCGGCCAGCGCCGAGTCGTGGTACACGATGGCGGCGCGGCTCTTCTACGACGGACGCACCACCGGCGACTCGTTGAGCTGGCTGCGCACACGAGTGGCGGTCGAACGCACGCTCGCGATAGATCAGCGCTACGCGCCGGCGGTCTGGCTGCTGCTCCAGCTCACCGCGCAGCAGGACAGCGGCGGCTCGTCGGTCCTGGCCGACAGCGCCGCCCGCATCGTGCTGGCCGACACGCTCGACCCTTTCGCCCCGTTCCTGCGCTGGCGCGTGGCGCTGGCCCGCGGCGACTCGGCCGAGCTGCGCGCGGCGCGCGAGCGGGTGATGCGCAGCGGCCCCGCGAACCTGCGCGCCGTCGCGATGGCGAGCCAGCACGACGCACTTCCGCTCGGCGACGCCGTGCGCGCGATCGAGCTGCTGCGCGGCCGAAGCTCGCGCACCACGCCCGCGGCCCGCGTCGACCAGCTCCTCGCCGCGCACAGCCTGGCGATGAACCAGGGCAGGCCCCGCGACGCGCTGGACGCGACCGTGGTGATGCGGGCGGCGCAGCCCGCGTCGCGCGCCCACCTTCGCCTGCGCGTACTCGATGCGCTGTACGGGGACGGAGACAGCACGGCCGCACGCTCGGCGGCCAGTGAGCTGGGCGATCTCGCCGGCGCCGGCGCGGCCGGGACGGGCGCCACGCTCGACGCCTGGCTGGCGGACGCCTGCGTGCTCGCGCAGTGGCGGCTCGCGCGCGGGGACACCGCCGGCGCGGCGCAGACGGCGGCGGCGCTGCGCGCCCGCTCGTCCCCCGGCCGCCTGGTGCCCGTCGGCGCCTCGCCGGGGGCGTGCGCCGAGCTGCTGGACGCGTCGCTCGCGGTGGCGGCGCGCCGCCGTGATGCGCGCGCCGTGGTGTCCGCGCTCGACTCGCTCGCGCTCACGCCGGAGACGGCCGGCGACGCGACCGCGTACGCGCCGCTGCTGGTGGCGCGCCTCCACGAGCGGCTGGGCGACTCGCGCGCGGCGCTGGCCGCCATCCGGAAGCGCGCGTACCTGTCGGGCTGGCCGCGGTACCTCGCGACAATGCTGCGCGAGGAGGGGCGCCTCGCCGCCGCGCTTCGGGACACGAGCGGCGCGCGCGAGGCGTACCGCCGCTACCTCGTACTGCGCGAGTCGCCGGACTCCGCGCTCGCCCCGCAGGCGGAGGACGTTCAGCGCGCGCTGCTACGCCTGACGCCGGCGCGCGCCGAGTCCACGAAGGCACTCCGCTCGCCGTCCGCGCTCGCCCACGCGTCCGACACGAACCGGTACCAGCGCCGCGCCTCGTCGCGGTCGCCGCGCAGCTCGGCCGCCCGCCCCCGCTCGAAGGCGTAGAGCACGAGCTCCGCGCCGGGGAGGTTGTTGAACGGCTCGTCGAGCACGCGGGCCGCGTCGTCGTGGCGGCCGCGGGCGATGAGCAGCCGCGCGTGAACCAGCCGGTCGAGCCGGCAGTCCAGGCAGAGGGTGTCCGGGAGCGCGTCGAAGCGGGCCAGCGCGTCCGACGTGTCTGCGCGCGCGAGCGCGAGGTGCGCGCCCGCCGCCGCGACGGCGTAGCTCGCCACGTACCGCGGCACCGAGTCTCCCGCGCGCGCGGCCGCGGCGGCGAACGCGGAGATGAGCGTCGTGTCCCGGCGCCGCGACCAGAGCGGGAGCGCGAACGTCGCGCGCCGGACGTTGCCGGACGCCATGACCCGCGCGAACGCCTGGGACGCGCTGTCGGCCGGGACCGCGCCTAACAACGCCAGGTCCGCCAGCAGCGGGTACGCCTCGTGGCGGTCGGGGCGCGCGGCGAGGATGGCGCCGAGCCCCGCGGCGGCCTCGCGCAGGTGCCCGCGGAGCGCGAGCTGCTGCACCGTGCGCAGCCTCGGCCGGGGCGGGCGCGCGGGAGTCGCGGCGCCGCCGCGCGCGGTGTCGAGCGGCACCTGCGCGTCCATCGCCCGCACCAGCGCCACCGCGGCTTCGGCGGAGTCGGGCCAGTTCGAGAGCGCGGCCCAGGTGGTGTACTTCGTGTCGAAGTCCGTGGTGTCCAGGAGCCGGCGCCCCGCCTCCGTCCCCGGGCCCCCGGCCTCCAGCAGCCGGACCGCGAGCTCGATGCCGCGCGCGTGCACGTCGGTGGGACTCCGGGCGAGGTACGCGCGCGCGTAGCGCTCCCCCAGCGCGCGGCCGCCGAGCGAGAACCCGAGCTCCACCGCGTGGATGTACGCCGGGGTGAACGCGGAGTCGAGCTCGATCGCCGCGTCGAACGCGTCGAGGATGCCGCGCTGCGACACGCCGTTCAGCGTGGACCCGTGGTGGTAGCGCGCGTCGCCGAGCTCGTACCACACCTCGGCGTCCTCCGAGTAGTCGTCGCGCGCCCTGGTGAGCGTGGCCAGCAGGCGCCGCGTGAGCCGCCACTTCAGCGTGTCCGCGTCGACCACCTCCAGCGCGGCGCCTAGCGAGTCGGCGAGGAGCAGGAAGCTGTCGCGCGCCGCCTGGCCGTGGTTGAGCGCGCCGGCGCTCAGCTTCCAGGCGATCGACGCCGAGTCGTCCGTGTGCCGCCGCCAGCCCTTGATCATCCCGATGCGCCGACGCGAGACCGCCAGCCCCGAGTCCCGCGCCAGCGCGCTCTGGTGATGCTCCAGCGCCGACTGCCAGTCCGACTCGCGGAACGCCTGCTCGCCGGCCACGAACTCCTGCAGCGCCTCGAGGTTCCGGGTGATCGCGATCGGCGCGCCGCGCACCGCGCCGATCGGCCGCCACTGCCCCAGCGCCTCCAGCACCCCGATCGCCGAGGCGTGCACCAGGTCGGGCATCTGGTCGGCGGCGCTGGTGCGCTCGATGCGCTCGATGCGATCGCCGGCGATGTCGTAGACGGTGAGCAGGGCGCGCACCGAGTCGGGCCCCGCACTGGCCAGCGTGCCGGTGACGACGAACCGCGCGCTCAGCCGCCGCCCCATCTCCTGCGGCGTCGGGTGCTCGCCGGGCCCGCCCCATCGGTCGATCGTCGCCTTGAGCGCCACCGGCCTGAGCCCGGCGACGTGGTCCAGCCCGCCGCCGAGCAGGTAGGCGAAGTGGGTGCTCCACCCGGCGAGGGCCTGGTTCCGGTCCGGCACGTCGAACGGCGTCACCGCCACGCGCTGGCCGGCCGCCTCGCTGAGCACGTCGCCGCGCCCCCGGCGCAGCACGGCGCCGACCGCCAGCAGCACCAGCGTCAGCGCGCCGGCGGCGGCCGCGCTCATCACCCCGTGCGACTGCAGCCACGCGCCCGCGCCCCGGCCCCGCCGCGGCAGCAGCTCGTCGAGCGCGTCGCGGAGCTCGGCGGCGGTCGCGTAGCGCGCCTCGGGCGCCGGCGCGATGGCCTTCGCCAGCACCGGCCTAACGGCGGCGGGGAGGTCGCCCCGCCCCTCCGGCGGCGTCGGCCGCGCGGCGCCGTCCAGCAGCCGCGCGCCCGCCGACGGCGTCGGCCGCGCGCCGGTGAGCATCTCGTACAGCGTGACGCCCAGGCTGTACACGTCGCTCCGCCCGTCGATCTCGCTCGACCCGCTCGCCTGCTCGGGGCTCATGTACGCCGGGGTGCCGAGCACGAACCCGGAGTCGGTGAGCCGGTCGCCGGCGGTGATCTGGATCGCCCGCGCGATGCCGAAGTCGGCGACGATGGCGTGCTCGCCGGCCAGGAGGATGTTCTCGGGCTTGATGTCGCGGTGCACCACGCCCTGCCGGTGGGCGTACGCCAGCGCGTCGGCCGCCTCGCGCGCGATGCGCAGCGCGGTCTCCAGCGGCACCCGCCCGTCGCGCTCCAGCCGGTCCCGCAGCGACTCCCCCTCGACGAACGGCATCACGTAGTACAGCGCGCCGTCGAGCGAGCCGGAGTCGTGCAGCGTCAGAATGTGCGGATGGTGCAGCCGCGCGACCGTGCGGATCTCGCGCAGGAAGCGCTCGCCGCCGCCGACCACGCTCGCGACCTCGGGCTTGAGCACCTTGAGCGCGACGGGCCGGTCGTGCTTCAGGTCGCGGGCGAGGAACACGTTGGCCATCCCGCCTCGGCCGACCTGCCGCTCGATGCGGTACTTGCGATCGAAGGAGCTCTTGAGTGGATCGCGGGGCTCTGACACCGGGTGTGCGCTCGCTGGGCGGCTGGCAAACGTACGGCGCGCGCCAGCCCCCAGTAAGGCGCGGCGTCGCACCTTGCATCCATATGGATGGCCGCGGCACCGGCGCTTCGCACGCGCCGTGGCGGGCCCGACCATCGCGAGCGCGTGGTCACCCGGCTATCGTTTGCTCGTGCTACGACATTCGATTCCCTCGCGCCGCCGCCGCCGCCGCCGCCCTCGCGCGCTGGCGTGGCTCGCCCTCGTTCTCGCCGTCGCATCGTCCGCCGCCTGTCGACGCGAGCGGGCGGCGTCCGTGGAAGAGCTCTACGCCGCCCGCATGGCGGGCCTCAGCTACCTCCAGCGCAACCAGCTGGCGGAAGCCGAGTCCGCGTTCAGGAAGATCACCGAGCTCGCGCCGGACGACCCGCTGGGCTACGCGAACCTCGGGCTCACCTACCTGCAATCCGGCCGCCTTCCCAACGCCGAGCAGCAGCTGCGGCGGGCCCGCGAGCTGGACCCCGGAAGCGCCGAGGTCGGACTCGCGCTGGCCAGACTCTACTCGCTCACCGGCCGGCCGGCGGACGCGCGCGCGATGCTGGAGCAGCTCCGCCGGGACACGACCGGCGACGCGCACGTGCTCTACGCGCTCGCCGAGCTGGATGCGGGGCAGACCGACAGCGCGTCGGCGCGACGGTACGAGGATCGGCTGCGCGAGGTGCTCGCCGTCGCGCCCGCCAATCTGGTCGCGCGGCTGAAGCTCGCCGACGCCTTCGCGCGCCGGGGCGCCGCCGACAGCGCGGTCCGGCAGCTCGAGGAGGCGCGGCGGATCCCGCCCGAGCCGCCGAAGGAGGCACGCGCGCGGCTCGACAGCGCGATCCAGCTCCTGCGCGCGGGGCAGCTCGACCAGGCGCGCTCGACGATGGGCCGCTTCGTCGGGCTGATGGAGGTGACGCAGCCGTATCAGGCGTCGCTCGAGGAGGTGAAGTGGACCGAGGGCCCGATCCCGGGGCGTCTCGTGCTGAGCTACTCGCCCAAGGACTTCGTCTCGGTGCACGGCGTGCGCGAGCGCGCGGCCGCCGACCTGGCGAAGCTCGTCGACGCCACGAGCGACGCCGGCCTCGACATCCCGCAGGCGCGCGCTTCGGGCGGAGCCGCGGGCGGAGGACCGGCCGCCCTGGCCGCGGGCGACGTCGACGGCGACGGGCGCGACGACCTGTTCGTCTCCGCCTGGTCGCCGGCGCAGGGGCGATCGCTCCCGCGTCTCTACCGCGTGCAGGGCGGCTTCCTCCGGGACGCCACCGACGCGTCCGGCATCGCCCTGCCGCAGGGCGCGTCCTACGCCACCTTCGCCGACTACGACAACGACGGCTGGCTGGACCTGTTCGCGATCGACGCGGCGGGCGGCGCGCGCCTCTTCCGCAACCGCGGCAACGGGTCGTTCGTGGACGAGACGGCGAAGGCCGGACTCGCCGCCGTCGCCGGCGCTCGTAAGGCAGTTTTGGTCGACCTCGATCACGACGGCGACCTGGACCTCCTGCTCCTGGCGAGCGGCGGGCGCGTGGTGTACCGCAACAACCTCGACGGGACGTTCGCCGAAGCGACGGCGGGCTTCGGGATGGGCGGCCCGGGCGTGCCGCGCGACGCCGCGTTCGCCGACTTCGACGGCGACGGACGCGTCGACCTCTTCGTCGCGAACGAGAGCGGGAGCGACGCGCTCCTGCGCAACGGGGGCGCGCAGCGATTCGCCGACGTGACCGCGCCGAGCGGGCTCACGAACGACGGCGGGTCGGGAGCCGCGGCGGTGGGCGACTACGACAACGACGGCTTCCTGGATCTCTTCGTCGCGCGCGCGTCCGGCGGCGAGCCCGCGCTCTGGCGCAACGGCGGCGGCGGGACTTTCGCCCGCGACCGCCGCTCGGCGGCCGCGCTGCGGCTGGCCGGCAGCGCGGCGGTGCTGACGGCGACGTTCGTGGATTACGACAACGACGGCTGGCTCGACCTCGTGGTGGGCACGGCCGCCGGCGTCCTGCTCTTCCGCAACGACGGCGCGGGGAGGCTCCTCGACCGTTCGGCGGTGGTGGCGGAGCGCGTGCGGGCGGCCGGTGCGTCCGCGATCGCGGTCTCGGACGTGGACGGCGACGGCGACGAGGACCTCTGGCTGCTCGACGCCGCCGGCGCGCCGAGGCTGCTGCGCAACGACCTGGGGAACAGCAACCTCGGGGTGAACGTGGAGCTCAAGGCGCTCCGCGCCGGGAGCGGCAAGAATAACGCGCTCGGCATCGGCGCCAGGCTGGAGCTGCGGGCGGGCGAGCTCTTTCAGACCCGCGTCGCCACCGGCCGCGTGACGCACTTCGGCCTGGGGCCGCACCTCAAGGCGGACGTGCTGCGCGTGGAGTGGCCTAACGGCGTGCCGCAGACCGTGTACGTGCCCGGCTCCGACCAGGACGTGGTCGAGCGCGAGGTGCTGAAGGGGTCGTGCGCCTTCGCCTACAGCTGGGACGGGACGCGCTTCCGGTTCGTGACCGACGCGATGTGGCGCAGCGCGCTCGGCATGCCGCTGGGCCTCATGGGGAGCACGAGCGCGTTCGCCCCCGCCGGCGCGTCGCAGGAGTACGTGCGCATTGCCGGGGACGCGCTCCGCCCGCGCGACGGGCGCTACGTCCTCCAGCTCACCGAGGAGCTGTGGGAGACCGCGTACGCCGACCAGGTGAAGCTGCTCGCCGTCGACCACCCGGACTCGGTGGAGGTGTTCGTGGACGAGCGCTTCGTCCCGCCCGGGCCGGTGAGCCTCCGCCTCTTCCAGCTCGCTCGGCGCGACCCGCCCGTCTCCGCGACCGACGAGCGCGGGCGCGACGTGCTGCCGGCGCTGCGCGAGAGCGACGACGTGTACGTTTCCGACTTCACCCCGACGCGCTACCAGGGCGTGGTGGAGCCGCACGACCTCGTGCTCGACCTGGGCGAGGGCGCCGGCCGCCCCGGCACCTTCCTCTTCCTGCGCGGGTGGATCTACCCCACCGACGCCAGCATCAACGTCGCCCTCTCGCAGCAGTCGGCGATCCGGGTCGCGCCGCCGTCGCTCGAGGTGCGCGACGCGGCGGGGAAGTGGCGCACCGCGGTCGCCGACATTGGCTTCCCGTCAGGCAAGGACAAGACGATCGTCGTGGAGCTGGCCGGGAAGTTCCCCACCGCGGACCATCGCGTGCGCATCCGCACGAGCATGCAGATCTACTGGGACCAGGCGTTCGTCGCCCGCGCGCTCGACGACGGCCCGGCGAAGGTCACGGCGCTCTCGCCCGTGTCCGCCGACCTCCACGCCCGCGGCTTCTCCCGCATGTACCGCCGGGGCGGCCGCTACGGGCCGTACTGGTTCGCCTACGAGGACGTGGCGAAGGAGTCGCCCTGGCGGCCGATCGAGGGCGCGTTCACGCGCTTCGGCGACGTGCTGCCGCTGCTGCGCGAGCCTGACGACATGTACGTGGTCATGGCGCCGGGCGACGAGACGACGATCGAATTCGACGCGAGCTCCGAGCGCTCGCTGCCGCCGGGGTGGAGGCGCGACTTCCTGCTCTACACCGACGGGTGGATCAAGGACTCCGATCTCAACACCGCGTTCGGCACCACGGTGGGTCCCCTCCCCTTCCACGCCGTGAAGTCCTACCCGTACGCGCCCGGCGAGTCGTACCCGACCGACGCGCAGCACCAGCGCTATCTTCGCGAGTACAACACGCGGATCTTGCGCCGGCACAGGCCCTCTACCGGGACGCGCTGATTGAGGCGACCACAGAGACACAGAGGACACAGAGGAGGGGCACACGAAGAGATTGTCCCTCTCTCGGGATGATATGTGAGAATGCTGACAGGGGTCGCGGCCGCAGGGTCCTCCCCAGCACTTCAAGCATCTCGTCCCGACCGAGGGACGACCTCCCGTGTGCCCCTCCTCTGTGTTCTCTGTGCCGCTGTGGTCGATTCTATCAGCGCCTCCCGAGCGAGGACTCGCCGAGCGAGGACTCACTGCCGGTATACCCGCACGTAGTCGACGAGCATCTGCTGCGGGAGTGGGGTGGAGGCGGTCGGGTCGCCGGGCCAGACGCCGCCGACGGCGACGTCGAGCAGCAGGAAGAAGGGGTGGTCGTAGACCCACCCCGCGCCTGACGGGATGTCCGACGGCGTGCTCCGGCGGAACTCCCTGTCGTCGACGAGCCAGCGGATCTGCCCCGGCGTCCACTCCACCGCGAAGACGTGGAAGTTGTCCGCGACCGCCTCGGGGGCCAGCGAGTAGGAGCCGCCGATCCCGCCGCCGCCCGAGTAGCCGGGCCCGTGCATCGTCCCGTGCACCAGCGACGGCTCGCGGCCGATGTTCTCCATCACGTCGATCTCGCCGCACCGCGGCCAGCCCACCTGGTCGACGTCGGCGCCGAGCATCCAGAACGCCGGCCAGATCCCCTGCCCGCGCGGGATGCGGACGCGCGCCTCGAAGCGGCCGTACGTCGTCTCGAATTTGCCCTTGGTGATGAGCCGCGCCGAGGTGTACCGACACGCCCCGTACCAGCACCCGCGGGCGGTGGACGCCGGCTCGGCGCGCGCCGTGATGACGAGATGTCCGTCGCCGTCGAGCGAGGCGTTCTCGGTGCCGGCCGTGTAGTACTGCCGCTCCTGGTTGCCCCACCCCTGGCCGCCCGTGTCGGCTACCCACCTGGCGGCGTCGACCGGCGCGCCGGCCGGGCCCTCGAACTCGTCGCTCCACGCCAGCGCCCACCCCTTCGGCGCTCCGCCATCGGGGGGAGCGGTCGTGCGGCTGGCTGCCGGGCGCCCGCAGGCGGCGACCGCGAGCGCGGCAGCGGTCGCGACCGTCGAAGCGATGCTGCAGAGCGCCAGGGCCATGGGGGGTGATGTCGACGAAAGTGTCGCCGCCGTCAAGTACGGAGACTATAATCGGAGCCGTGATGAACCGACCCCGCCCCACCGTCCGGCGCGCCATCATGGCCATGCCCTTTCTGGCGGCGCTCCTGCTCGCGATGCGGCTGAACGGCGGACCCATTCGCGCGACCGCGGACGCCGCCCACCCCGGCTTCGCGCTTCGGGACGAGACCGCGGCCGCCGGCATTCGCTTCGTGCACCGCCGGCCGACGTTCGACCCGAAGCTGGCCGGCATCGAGCCGCACGTGGCGGCGCTCGGGGCCTCGGTGTCCGTGACCGACGTGGACGGCGACGGGTGGCCCGACCTGTACTTCACGAGCAGCCGGTTCGGCGAGCCTAACGCGCTCTACCGCAACCGCGGCCCCTCGACAGGCTCGGGGCAAGCTCAGTTCGAGGACGTGGCCGCGAGCGCGGGCCTCGCGGATCTCAACCGGCCGGGCGAGGGCGTGTCGATGGGCGCCGTCTGGGGCGACGTCGACAGCGACGGCCGCGAGGACGTGCTGGTCTACCGCTACGGCTACCCGGCGCTCTTCCGGAACGTCGACGGCACCCGCTTCGAGGACGTCACCGAGCGGGCCGGGCTGCGCCGCTGGGTCAACAGCAACGGCGCGATCTGGCTCGACTACGACCGCGACGGCCGGCTCGACCTCTACGTCACCGCGTACTTCCGCGACGTCGACCTGTGGCACCTGACGACGACGCGGATCATGCACGACAGCTTCGAGTTCGCCAGCAACGGCGGCAAGAACCTGCTCTTCCACAACGTGGGCACGGGCCCGGAGGGTACCCCGCGGTTCGAGGACGTGACCGACCGGATGGGCGTCGGCAGCACGCGCTGGACGCTCGCCGCCGCCTCGGCCGACTTCGACGGCGACGGGTGGCCGGACATCTACCTCGCCAACGACTACGGCCCGGAGGAGCTGTACCTGAACGACCGCGGCCGGCGCTTCGTGCTCACCACGGCCGGTCTCGAGAGCGAGTCCAAGAGCGGCATGTCGGCCACACTGGGCGACGCCTTCAACCGCGGCCGGCTCGACGCGTTCGTCACCAACATCTCCGAGCGCGGGTACCTCTTCCAGAACAACAACCTCCGCCTCAACGACATGCCGACCGCGCGCCGCTTCCGCAACGTCGCCGAGGGCGAGATCGCGGACGCGGGCTGGGCGTGGGGCGCGCAGTTCGGGGACCTGAACAACGACGGCGCGAACGAGCTGTTCGTCGCCAACGGGTTCATCTCGGCGGACCGTGAGAAGAGCTACTGGTACGCGATGTCGAAGATCGCCGGCGCCAACGGCCGCTTCTTCGAGGACGCCGCGACCTGGCCCCCGTTCGGGAGCGCGAGCCTGGCCGGCTACCAGCGGTCGCGCGTGTACCTCAACCGCGGCGCCGCCGGCTGGGTGGACGTGGCGAAGAAGGTCGGCGCGACGGACCTGTACGACGGCCGCGCGGTGGCGCTCGCCGACCTCTCGAACCGCGGCGCGGTGGACGTGATCGTCGCCAACCAGAACCAGCCCGCGCTGCTCTACCGCGGCTACCCCGACAGCGCCAACCACTGGCTCGGCCTCCGGCTC
>Ga0126308_10000532_pt1 | contig 13014 bp, 10 predicted proteins | sample Plot55_FD_92533 | JGI IMG/M metagenome (GOLD analysis project Ga0126308, IMG submission 92533) | Serpentine soil microbial communities from UC McLaughlin Reserve, CA, USA - Plot55 | ecosystem: Environmental > Terrestrial > Soil > Grasslands | place: USA: UC McLaughlin Reserve, Lake County... | reverse complement strand
GTTCTATCTTGCCAACAATTTAGACAAAAGTTACCCTCCTCTTGAAAGATGAAAGCCTCCTGGTTACATATATCGCAATTTATCCTTTTTTCTCTGGATAATACGCTCACCGTTGCATCATCTTCAAGATAGACGTCTAACATTGGCTAGCTCCTCTTCTATTGTGTCGTCGTCGTCGTCGTCTGCTCTGGCCTCTTAGTTGTCTATTGCAGCACGGACACCGAATAGTATCAGATTCAAAATACTTGGCACACTTTGTACAATATTTAAGGCCCAACGCATATGGGCTAGGCGAGGGAAAGCATGGATATGCTAGTCTATCACATAGGTTTCTACACGGTGGCATTGCTTTAGAACCTGAGAATTTCCTGCTATAACCTAGCTAGCACGAAAGGGGGAGGGAGAGGAAAGAACATGTTATGTCATGTGATTACATATAATATATGAACAAAATTGCTATAAAGTAGCCCAATTATCTTATAGGAACTGTGAACTGATATGGTCAAGCGAGGTGGCAAGGAGATAATTACCGTAGAGATATTTAAGGAGACATACGATACAATGAAGGCTAATGCCACTAAGAAGCATTGGAGCACTAAGGACTACATCAACAATGTGCTCTTGGAGGCAATCGAAAGGGACAAGTTCCTCTACTCGTATGCTCCCTCGCTGTCAAAAGTGGGTTATGAAGGTAACATTCTGTTTATTCGAGACGCAAAGCTTGGCAAAACTGCAGAGATCTCTCTTCGAGACCGCTCCCTTTACTGTAATGTATGTAATTCCAAGGACTGTGTCCATATTCACTACGCTTTTGCCCTGCCAGAAATGGCCAAGCTGTATCTGCATAGACTAGTATCTAAAGCTAGAACAAGGTGATCAAGTCAAAGGCAGACCACCAATTTCAGATGTTTTGGTTGTCATACTAAAGAAAATTCGAAATATGATATCTATATATCAAAATAATCTAGGCAGATGATCTTTTGCTGCAAGACTCCTTACGTATTATAGCTGCCAAGCTACTGGATGAGGAGAAATGGGTACAACAGCACTTTCATACTAAAAGGAGATACCCATATATTGCATGCTATGAGGTTTTACAACAAAGTCTGCATTTTTTGGTATTTAGATGCGCAGGTTATTTCAGCGACTATGTGTGTATCTTGCATTTTAGGCTAAAGATATTATATTATCACTACCAAACAAACCCATCTCCTGTTTTAAATCGTTAATATATCAGAGCTTAGTTCTTTCAATGGTTGTTGGCTGAATTCATACATTGAAGAGCAAAGGACAACAAACATGTGCCCTATGCGGTCGGGTCATCATAGCAAGTGCTATCAAGCAAAAAGTGGGTGGAACCTATTTTATAGTTGATAAAGATGAGTGTGCTATAATATTGAAGAGACTCCATAGTGTATATGGCAATGATTTTTGCATAATGCTCAAAGAATAACATCATCACAAAATAATTCATTTATCTATTCTAATTTATTATTCATTAGAGAAAACCTTGGAGGGAATTTCTGGATTGCCAAAGTCATCAGAATACGCCGAATACAATTTGAATTGCTGCCCGTGTTTTATCCTGTATTTGTTGGAAATCAGATTAATTACCCTACGATACTCGTCTTTTAATGAAATTAACTCTTCGGCCATTTTTTCTGCTATGAGTATGTGACCACTGTCGCCTGCATCCATCACTCTACGAGCAATTATAATGCCAGGACCCCATATGTTCTGTACATTATTGAGATCGCTCACTGTAAATACGGGACCTGATCCTAGTCCGATTCGTACTCCTATTGAATCTGCAGCATATTTCTCTTCATTATATGCGCGTACCTTGTGGTGAAGCTGAATGCTAAGTTCAAGTGGACTTTCTGGATTTGAGAGAAACCCAATTGCCATTCCATCACCTGACGGTAAAATGATCTTCTTGCCTGTGGATGCCTTTCTGAAAGAATCACAAGAATAAATAAGCTCATTTAGGATTTGAATTTTCTGAATCTGCTTTTTCACAGACAGCGTTGGGTCCGAAAGACCAACCATGTCAATGTAGAAAAAGCTTGCATGAAAAGCTTGTGAGGGCAATCCTGTATCTGATATTTTTGAACCATATGCATTTTCCAATCTGTAGTAAATCTCCATACACTCTTTGCTATCAAATATAAGATCTGATTTAACTAAGGGTGTTCCTATTACTGGCTTGGCACAAAGCGCGCATGTTATTTCGGAGGGAGATCCAAGAGATGAGCGCTGTGCATCGCTAAAAATAATTGTGCCGCTGCTAGAGATTTTGAAACTAGTCCATTTAGGATCATAATAAACTCCTTTCAAATGGCGCACCCTGATGCTTCTAATTGCCGCGTCGTTAGAATCTTCTTTTAATCTCATCTCGATAATGCCATCTACTATGGAACTCAGATTACTAACCATTCTCTGATCTACTGATGAGGTAGTCAGTGTAAAAATTGCAGTTACATTCAGACCTTTCAAAATACGTGTCAAGTCCATTACAAATTCTATCAACGTCCTTTCTCCAATTAAGAGTAGTGTGTGCGTCATTGAATCTATAACTAACCGTATTGGTTTATCAGTACCGGCGACGACATCCTCATGCTCCCTCTTCTGATCTGAAGAGGCCTTCTGCGTCTCACTTGTAGACCTAATTTCAAGGCTACGTTTCAGAGCTGAAAGTATTGCATTTGCTAGTCCTTTTCCAGAAACTGCTCTCTCATCATTAATGGGCAATGACATATCATCGCATGGATTGATAAATTCCAGACGATCGAGAATATTCTTATTTTCTACATTAGTAAAGAGCGCGTCAAATTGCATCCTGCTCAAGTCCGTACTTATGAACATGCATTTTTCTCCTTTGAGCAATCCATCTAACAGGAACTGTCTGCAGTACATTGTTTTGCCTACACCTGAAGGACCGGAGAGGAGCAAGATCTTTGGGCCCATGGTTTGAAAGGGCAGATAAATTCCTGGTATCAAGAGACTACTCCTGATATTGTTATTCTGAGCACGATCCAAATTATTACTAGCCCTCGACAATCAATATACCACGCTCTAAACTCCTATCTGCCTTGCCATGGTAAGCTGTTCAAGCTGTTTTGCGAAAGGATGATCTGGGTATTGTAGCACCGTCAGGAATTCTTTTTTCTGGAACTGGATATCGCAATAGCAAGGGATAGCAGATATCAACTCCATCTTGGTTTGATCAGAAAGAAAAGTATCAGAACCAAGTTCCTTCTCAAATGTTTGTATTTGTATCGGAGTCCCTTCAGCTAGCACACTGCTATTACTCTTATTTGTAGATTGGGAGCCTTGAAGATAGGTCCTTGGAATACAATAACCAGATACTAAATTTAAAAGAAGAAAGGATTTCGATCCAAACTTTGTAAATGATCCATAGATATCGTTCGCCATTTTTATAGTGCCTTCAATATCAAGATCTCCAAACTTGAGTGTAAGGAATAGTACGTCTGCAACTGCTAGTGAATTGATGGACCAATATCTGATACCTGGGCTTGTATCTAGGATAACATAATCTGATTCATAATCTGAGATCAAATCTTCTCGTAGTTGAACAAACCTTCTAAGAAGCTGTATATTGGCATTGGCAGTCTTGATGCTCCCTTCTAATCTGTAAATCTCATCCTTTTGGGGGTTTGAAAAACCAACCAATAACTTTCCCATCTTCTTAGTTCTATCGGCTGCATGTTTGGTCAGAGTGGATGTCATGTCGACCATTATTTCATTTAAGTCAGAATTCTCAAACAAGAGATCGTTTATCCACTTATTTGGAGAATAATCAAAATAGGCATGAAGGCTAGGCGCATAAACGTCAAGATCAAGCAAGGACACATTATATCCTTTAAGTGATAGCATGGCGGCTAGGTTACATGCTATTGTTGTTTTGCCAGTGCCGCCCTTGTATGAGTGGAACGCAATGCATCGGGGCATATCTTATGGGTATAACTCATTAGACATACAGACCTATTTAGGAATTGCTTGCCTCCTTTAACCTTGGCTAAACTCAGGATAACAAAGTAAGCCTATGCTTATTGCTTGCCTGACATTAACGTGTGCGTACTAAGATGTAGTGTAATGGTAAAAGCCAACTCGAAAAGAGTTTATTATCTGTACTCTTCACTTGCTGTCTTCGTAACTACTGGAACAGAAAAATTTGTTGTTTAGATTTTGCATAAACTGAGATTTTCTGTATAACGGTTGTATATGTATTCTGGAACCACCGGCATAAGCAATATCAAGTACATTTTTAAATAGGCAAACTACCCGCAACCACTATTAAAAAAGGCTGAGAGATTTTAGATATCTATTATTATTATTATTATTTGAACACTCTCTGGATTGCGGACTTGGCTCTATGCACGCCGGGTATGGTAAAGTCTTTGGCTATTATTACAGGGCAGTTGAACTGATCCAGCAGTGCCAAAAAGTCAGGGTTCTGAAACACTGAATAGCCGCCCACTGTGGCACCCAATATGACAATGTCTGGCTGTAACATGCTGACGGCTGCAAGGACAGCATCGGCAGCAGCGGGGCTTCCTTCAGGCAACTTCACTTCCATTAGGTTGACACCTAGCATGCTCAAGTAGTCCTGCTGCATTGCAACACTGCTGCTCTTGTGATTGTGACCACCACCCCCTCTGACAAGTGAGACCAGTCCTACTTTGAACATACCCGAATGCTCCAGCCAGCTGGTAGCTTTTAGCAGGACATCTGAGTGGTCGCCTCCGTCATAGATTGCCACCAAGCTTCTTTTCTCTCCATCTGCAATTGCTTCCGGCTTCCTCATCTCAATGTTAAAGTGCTTCTGCTTTGGTTCTAGCTCAAGCGTATCATTCTCTGCCTTTATTGCAAGCACCTTGCAGGTCATCAGAGTTGAAAGTTTCCTGTCGTGGCGAAGTGTTTCAAAATCGGTGACAAGAAGGTCAATCCTTTGCTCTTCGATGGTTGCAAGGATCGCTTCAGTCGAGTCATGTGAAACCCTCACAAGGTAGTGGCTTGGAGTATTTTCCCTGTCTAATATTTTTTCCAAAGGATCAAAAGATCGCTTGGCAGTGTCAGCAAATGCTACGCCGGCAGAAAGCGGCGTTTGATGAGGCACAGTTATGACGCGAAGTATGTTTATCTCGCCTCCTGTCTCTTTAGCTACTCTTATTGCATATTTCAAGAGCCTGTCAGGGTCTTCCGGTGTATATGGAATGAGGATGCGGAAGTCCTGCCTGTTTAGGTCTCCTTCAGAAGTCACTATGGGCGCATAGTGCTGTATCTCCTGCTTGAAAGTGTACATCCTATAAAGCACAAAGCCTACCAATATCCATAGTATAGTTATGCCCCAGCTGAGCGGTTGGGTAACAAGCAGATAGAGCGCAAGCCCCAACTTTAGGAAAATGCCGACAATCGGTATCACAGGGAAGAAGGGCGTCTTGAACCCATACGATAGCTTATTGCCATATATCCTACGTATGGTGATAACTGCAATGTTTACCTGTATGAACAGGAGAAGAAAGATCACACCTGCCGCCACTGCAATATCTGCAAGCGGCAGCGCGTATGCCATAAAAGACATAATTATTCCAGAAATTATTATCGCAATGTGGGGTGTTCTGTTTACTGGGTGAATGGAACTGAGCTTATGGGGGAGGTTGTAGTGCCGACCCATCGCAAATGCCACTCTAGCCGAAGAAAATGTAGTAGCGTTCAGCGCAGCCAGTGTTGAGACCATTCCGCCGCCAAGCACTATCAAGGCGCCATAGGGCAGAAACATCTCGGCGGCCTTCATGATACCAAGCTCGCCACCTTCGCCTATGAACCTCCATGCAGCAATCCCTTCAGGTGATATTGCGCCTATTGATACATACGCTACTAGGCAATAGAGTGTGACTACTATTGCAAGCGAGATAAAGATCGCTCTTGGTATGTTACGCTTTGGGTTTTTAACTTCCTCTCCCGTCTGGACGATGATCTCGTAACCTTCAAAAGCTATGAAAGTGAGGCCCATCGCAGCTACCAAGCCCCCTATGCCTGTTGGCATAAAGTCAGCAAAGTTGTCCGTCGAATTTGGGTTGTTATGCATCATCCAAGAGCCGGCGACTATTAGAGAAAGGATGGTGCCAAGCTGTACAATAGTGACAATAGTTCCGGTCTTGCCTGTTTCAGAAGCTCCCTTGATGTTAATGTATGCAAATGCTGCGATGGAGGCCACGGCTATCAGCTTGTCAAATGGTATGACTCCAAACAACGGCTGGTCAGATAATACGCCGGCCACGTTTGGGCCAAGCAACTGGTACAAGAAAGCCCCAAAGCCGACTGCATAAAGGCTTCCTGCTATTATGTGAGCAAACCATGCCATCCAGCCGCTGATAAACGCATTTGGTCGAGGCAGTCCTTCTCTTATCCACAGATACCCTCCTCCTGCCTCTGGCATTGCTGAGCCCAGTTCTGCGTACGCCATTGCCGTAAACAGCGTAATGGTGGCATTGATGATGAATGCAAGAATGACTGCACTGCCTGCTAAACCAATTGCTGGTCCAGTCAGCACGAAGATTGCACCACCAATCATGCCTGCTATGCCAACCATTATGATGTCCATAAGGCTCAGAGTGCGCACAAGCTGATGTTGATGTTGATGCTCTCCTGGCGGACCAGGAGATTCTGGGCCTGTCGAGGCCGACAAATTTAGCGGTAAAACAGTCTAATAGAGAAATAAACGTTTAGAATTGATATATAGTCGTCAAACGCTCGGCTTTAGAAAAACTATTTGGAGCAAACCGCACAGTAATACACACAAGAGAGATGCCCAATGTGCTCAAGGTTAGAATGATAAAAGGTCCGGCCAAGGTAGTTGTAAAAGGGGCATGCCACGTTCTTGGAAGTGACGTGTCGGGGCAGACAGTAAAGGTAAGGGCCGGCAAGGCACTCCCATTTGAGCCAAGCAACAGGTGCAGGCTGCAAGCTTGGCTTGGACATGGCGCAAGGCTATGGTGGGCTGACCCTAAGCAAGCCGGAACCTCTATGTGGTACAGTCTTGCCCAGCAGGTATGTGTCTTAGCTGCCCGCAAAAAAACTACAGTAATGCTCGTAGGTGATACTGACACCGGCAAGTCAACGCTTGCGATATATCTTGCAAATATGGCAATCCGGCGTGGGCTTGTTCCAATCGTTATAGACGGAGACGTTGGTCAGGGTGATCTCGCGCCGCCTACTGCCATAGGAGCTGCAGTCCTCTCAAAACAGGTAGTTGATCTGCGTGATGTTAATGCCAACCTGTTTGAATTTGTTGGAAGCATATCACCCATAGGATGTGAGGGCTTGATTGCAAAAAAATCGAGGTCTATACTTGATAGGACTGGTCCGATCACCGATATCTGCATTGTCAACACAGACGGCTACGTGAAGAACGGTGGCCTCCAGTACAAGGCAATGATTGCAGAAGAGTTGCAACCTGATGTAGTAATATGCCTGGGTGAAAATGTATTGCTACTTGATAGGTCTAAGATCTGGTCGTCGAAGATTCTGCACGCTAGCTCAAGCAGTCAGGTATACAAGTCAAGGATTGAGCGCTTGAGCCGCAGACTCGATCAGTTCCTGCGATATGTTGGCAATGGATCTTATACTGCGAAGCTGTCGCAAGTTAAGTTCGATTACATGAGCAAGCTTTTTTCGTCTTCCGATCTATTTCAGCAGCAGCAGCCGCCGCCCATAAAGCAGCTAGAACCAGAAAACATGACAGGAATGTTCGTTGGCCTTGGTTCAAAAGGCAGTGTTTCGGGCTTTGGTGTGATTATAAATGTCAGTCCAGGCAATGGCATCATACAAATCCAAACTAATACTAATTCCTTTGACACTATCTACCTTAGTAACGTCAGGCTGAGCAGCGACAGGATAATGGAAGTCCGGCTCACCTGACTAAGAAGACTGGGTCTTTGAGCCCAAGATGATCAAAAGCCTCAAGTCTTTGCCTGCATGCGTAGCAGCTACCGCAGTGAACACTCCCCTCCCTGTGGCAGCTCCACGTCAGTTCTATAGGCGCTTTGAGTTTGATAGCAAGCCTAATTATCTGTTTTCTGTTCATCTCTGCAAGTGGAAGCAGTATTTGATACGCTTGGCCATTGCACAATAGACACGCTTCTTTGAAAAGGATATTTATTTTCTCTATGAATCTTTTTGAAGCATCTTTGAAGAATTTAGCGTCGTGCAGGTTGTGACCTCCGATGATCCATCTGGCACCGAGATATTCTGCATAGTGGGCGCCTATCGAATAGAATATCATGTTCCTAGCTGGTACATATGACGACTCTTGGGCACCAGAATGGGGGTTTTTGAAGTGTCCGCTGTAAAAGTCGCCTGCTTCCTTTACAAACGGCAGGTCTATTTCAATTAGACTGCTTATCCCTGCAGCCTTGGCCAGTCTGACACTGGCACGTTTTTCCTGTACAGGTCTACCAAAGTAGTTGAAACTAACTGCAATTACTTCCGAATATTTTTCCTTTGCCCAGTAAAGACAAGTAGCAGAATCGAGGCCGCCTGAAAGCATTACAAGAGCCTTATCGCTCCTCATCTACCACTTCTCTTTCTTTATACCGGCAATTATGTGAGCGCCCTTGTTGATGCCTTCATAGATGTACACTCCAAGGGCCTCTACATTCTGAGGCATTCTGGGTGCAAGCAGTTTGATTATTTCCGAAGAAAGCTTCTCTACCGTTGCTTCCCCCGAGAGCATGTATGTAGTTGACTTTGGTAACTGAAGGCTAAAATATCCTTTTGGTCCCTCAAATGCTACGTAATAATGGATATCGTCTTCCTTTTGGAGGTATTTCTTGTTAATGAAGAATTTGTGATCTATTGCATTGAGCGTCTCTTTGATTATCCTCTTTGCTTCTCCAAAGTCAACTACTAAGTTGTTCTTCATGCTACCAATTATCTCCACCATTACAGTAGATGTATGGCCATGGAGAACAGAGCATTTCTCTACCAGCGGCAGGATATGGGCATAGTCAAATGCAAGCGTTGGATCCTCGATAAAGATAGAGCCAGTATGCATATGGTCACCACTATCGAAAAAGAAAAGTGAGTCTATTTCGTTTATTCTGCTCACATATTTTGAGTGGCCTACAGCAATTATATCAAGTGTTGGGAGCTTCTTGCGTATATTCTTAAACTTGATAGCATCCTCTTCAGAATCTACAACTTCGATGTATTTGTTGCCTCCTGTTTTGAAATCAATTTTCAAAGACTCTCCATCTGGCATTCTTACATTGACATCATACTCGTATTTCTGAGTAAGAAACGACAACATTTTTGCAACAGACAATTCTGATCTACTCCGGAGCAAATTGCCTCTGTCTATATACCTGAGATCGCTGTTGAGAACGATCCTCTCTTTGGTCATTTTTTCTATTCCTATTCAACAGAATTTGGTCTGGAATATATATATAAATCGTATTTTTCTCCTATCTGGCTGTGCATTTATCTGGGCATAAAGGGTATCTAAACGCCATTGATTGCCTTAAGACAGGCTCTCCATAATGCAGTATCTGAGAATATTTCAGAAACCCCTAGAGTAGGGGTGGCTTTCTCAGGTGGAGTAGATAGCTCTCTTCTTGCCAAGTTGTGCAATCATCTCAGGAAGCAAGTTACGCTTGTAACGGTAGGTTTTCCTGGCTCTCATGATATCGACTTCTCAAAAAATATGGCGTCAAAAATGGGCATGGATCATAAGGTATACGAGATCGAATATGGTGACTTTCAAGAAAAACTGCAGCATGTACGGCAGGCAATAAGATGCTCAAATACTTCTCACATTGAAAACTGCATAGCCTATTTTTATGTCTCTAGGCTTGCAAAGCAGAATGAGCTAAATGTAGTCTTGAGCGCTAACGGATGCGATGAGCTATTTTGCGGCTATGACAGATATCGTAAAGTCTATTGTGATGGAGAGACACAGATAAACAGGTTAATGGAAGTGAGCCTGGTCAATGAATTTGCTCTCATAGAGGAAATCAAAACTGTGGCAGCTCAATTAGGGATACAAGTCCAGCAACCGTTTCTGTCCTCTAAATTCATCCAATTTGCCAAGGCTATTCCTATCGACCAAAAGATCAAAGGACCTGATGACATGATAAGAAAGCACATTCTGCGAGAGGAAGCTCTTGCACTAGGCGTGCCCGAAGAATCTGCAATGAAGCCCAAGAAGGCACTTCAATACGGGTCATCTATTCACAAATACTTCAAGAAAATAGACAGAAGAAGAAGAAGAAGATTTTACTCTTGAGGTAGTTTTCGCACGTTATTGTGCTAAGGTATGTTATATTCTAATCTACGTAATACAACTCATTTTTTTGTCATTTATGAGCTATGTTAATAGAAGTTGCAAAGGCATATGATGCATATTTTTTTACATCAGCAAACTCATCATCTGCCGGTGACTCTCTTTAAAGTAGTCTCAGCAGAGAATCCTTTTTCAAGGATTGCTTTTATTTTTTCATTCTCAAGGAGTGTCTCCATGAGCTTCTGTTGCTCTTCCTTTGGAACTTCATTGGAAGTTTCAAGTGAGTCGATCGCCTTGAGCTTCCAATAGTTGTTGAGTGCATTCTCTATTGTAACCTTGCAGTCATAAACGATCCTGCCAAACGTGGTGAGAATATACTTGCCATTCTTTCGCCTTACAAGTCCAGCACTTGTCATCCTAGATAGTCTCGAATAGTATTGTTTGCGGGTAAGTTTGGTCTTGCTCTTAAGGTTCTTACTATCAATCGTCTCTAGGGCAACAGTTGTAAATAATTCAATTGATTTATCATCAGCAATAGTTCTTAGAACTGATGCTGCTGATGTTTGAGATCTGGCCAATAGATAGCACTCATCTTTAGAGGAAGGCTAGACCGGTTATTATAGATTCTTTTCCTATTGGGTGCGGATATGGAGAAATAATTGCCATTTTAGGAGATTAATTCTATACATCATATATAAAGGGTATGTTATATTTACGCTGTATACATTTCTAGTCATAAGGGCAAGAAGGATCCGACTACCATGCCGAATTGCAGTACCATATAAAGCGGGAACCATTTTTTGTGTTGCTCTCGCATTAATTTCATATCTTCAAACATTTTCCGTATATTGTTCATTCTGAGTAGTGCAAGCGATGCCACGATAGTTACTGCAATAGGAGTCATCATCGTGCTTATGCTATCGTGCTCAACAAATGTCGTATAAAGCATCCAAGATATTGCTGGCATGCTCACCGATAGGATAATCAACATTTTGACGGCATTTTCGCTGCCCAGGACAATTGGAATTGTGCGTCTGCCTGCTGCCTTGTCTCCTTTAATATCTCCCAAATCGTTGATTGTTGAGCCGACAAATATCATGATACCTGACATTGTAATAGCGTGAATTGCTACAATTGGATTGTTGATTGCGAGCTCTATACCATAGCTCCAGGTGATGCCGAGCATAGTACACAGCATATAAAATGATGCGATAGCGATATTCTTGATCACGAACCGATTCATAAGCGCGATTTTTTTAGGTGTAGAGTACAGTATCCCAATGAGCATCATCGGCATTACAAATATGATACTATCTATAGCAAGTGTACTTATCAATATTCCAAGCGCCGCTCCATTTGTCAGCATAATGAAAGTCCATGCCTGTTTCTTTGAAACCCGGCCAGAAGGTATGGGCCTGTTCTTCAAGTTGGTCTTGTCAACATCCGCATCAACAAGATCATTCAGAATGTACATGCCTACTGCAATCATTAATGTAATGAAAGGAGCCGGTATAATTCTTTGGATTAGTATCTGGATTTGTGTCTCTGAATCCATTACATTTAGAATGCCAGGGATGCAAAATAGACCTGCTGTAGTTGCAACGGAATAAAGTAACCCATGCTTCTTGCGAGAGTTAAAGAGTATTAACTGCGAGCATAAAAAGGAAGCTCGAGCTCTTGCCTTGGCATTATCCTGTATGCCTTGGCGTCGGCGCGGAGTTACGACGCTTGCCATAGCTGCTGCCTATAGACGTAATCTTTTCATTAAAAGGTAGAGTTTCAGTTTTAGGTAAATATTTACACTTATCTTCGATTTATGGAGTATAGGCCTTATTTTTCTGCATTTTTGCGGCCTAGAACTCAACCCTGCTCAGTGGTAGAGCAATATCAACAAAGTGCCTTCGTAATGGTCAAATAGCATAGTTGATATTAAATCTCTTAAAGATGCGTCTTTTTTGTCTTAATCTAGCAAAAATAGCATGTTAAGTGTTAAATATCACTCGTTGCTAGTCAATAAGGATGCATGGTCAAGCGAGTAGTATGGAGCAGGTTTTTGCTACCTTGGCAGATAGACATTCCCTAAATATAGTTAAGATGGCATATTTTGGCTTGAAGGGTTCTTCGATGAGCTATAAAGGCAATATTAGCAAAAAGCAATTCTATGCTCGGCTCAAACGTCTACGAGAAATAGGTGTTATAGAGAAACGTAATTCCATTTACAAAACCACAACTTTCGGCTCGCTTATCTATAACGGGCAAATCAAGGCCCTTGAGGATATTATAGCCAATTATTGGAACCTTAAGGCCGTTGATGTCCTTAAGTCCAGACAAGATTTTCCTTTGAATGAGAAGGAAAAATTGATTGAGGAAATGATACAAAACTCTAGCTTGAAGAGTATTGTAAATGGGACACATCTTTCAGGATTTTCAGTTATTAAGGATTACAACAAACTAATTCTTGAAGTAACAAAATTATTGGAAAGTGCAGAGAAAGAAGTGTATCTAGCAACACGTTATCACGATCCTCATTTCTCGAAACTGATGTTCCATAAGGTGGCTAATGAGGGTCTTATGATGCATATGCTGGACGGCTTGCCAGACCAGATAAGCGTCGAAAATAGACTGAATGCAATATTGAGAGTTCCGCCAAATAGGGAAACCTTTGAAATGGTAAACAAGATAATCAAGTCTCAGCGATTTGAGCTTAG
>Ga0126308_10000531_pt1 | contig 13020 bp, 7 predicted proteins | sample Plot55_FD_92533 | JGI IMG/M metagenome (GOLD analysis project Ga0126308, IMG submission 92533) | Serpentine soil microbial communities from UC McLaughlin Reserve, CA, USA - Plot55 | ecosystem: Environmental > Terrestrial > Soil > Grasslands | place: USA: UC McLaughlin Reserve, Lake County... | reverse complement strand
CGTGACGGGCCCGAAAGGGGTCGCGGCCGCCGGGTCCTCCCGGGCTCTTCGGCACCGCGTCCCGAGGGAGGGCATCGGTCGGTGTGCCCTCCTCCGCGTCCTCCGCGCCCTCCGCGGTTCAATCGTTCTTCAGCAAAGCCGACCGGCAGGGGACTTTCTCCCGTGTGCCCCTCCTCGGTGCCCTCTGTGCCTCTGTGGTAGCACTGCAGTTCCCAACCCATACCGACTCATGAGAAAGGCATCGCTCGCACTCATCGCCGCCGTCGTGCTGTCCGCAGCATGCCAGTCCAAGTCGAGGACCGCGGAGGCGCCGGCGGCGGCGGCGTCCGCGAGCGTCGTGCACCCCGCGTGGGCGCGCAGCGCGACGATCTACGAGGTGAACGTGCGGCAGTTCACGCCGGAGGGGACGATCGCGGCGATCCAGCCGCACCTGCCGCGGCTCAAGGGGCTCGGCGTGGACATCCTGTGGCTCATGCCCGTGCAGCCGATCGGGGTGAAGAACCGGAAGGGCGCGCTCGGCAGCTACTACTCGATCGCGAACTACACGGCGATCAACCCGGAGTTCGGGACCGAGGCCGACTTCAAGGCGCTGGTCGACGCGGCGCACCGGCAGGGGATGAAGGTGATCCTCGACTGGGTGGCCAACCACTCGGCGTTCGACCACCCGTGGATCACCCAGCACAGGGACTACTACGTCACGCGCGCCGACGGCTCGGTGGTCAACGCGCGCGACAACGAGGGGCACGACACCGACTGGACCGACGTCGCGGAGCTGAACTTCGACAACCCCGAGCTGCGGCGGGCGATGATCGGGGAGATGAAGTGGTGGCTCGACCGGACGGGGATCGACGGCTTCCGCTGCGACGTCGCCGGCGGCGTGCCGACCGACTTCTGGGTCGACGCGCGGCGCCAGCTCTCGGCGTCGCGCCCCGACCTGTTCATGCTCGCCGAAGCCGAGGAGCCCGGGATCCACGCGGCGTTCGACATGACCTACGGCTGGGAGCTCCACCACCTGCTCAACGACGTGGCGCAGGGGAAGAAGACCACCGCCGCGCTCGACGACTACTTCGCGCGGGACCGCCGCCGCTTCCCCGCCGACGCGTTCCGCATGTACTTCACCAGCAACCACGACGAGAACAGCTGGCAGGGAACGGAGTTCGAGCGGATGGGCGCGAACCACCTGCCGGCGTTCGTGCTCGCGGCCACGGCGCAGAACGGGATGCCGCTGCTCTACACGGGGCAGGAAGTGAGCCTGAACAAGCGCCTGCGCTTCTTCGAGAAGGACACGGTCGACTGGAACGGCACCTCGCTGGCGGGCTTCTACCGCTCGATGCTCGAGCTGAAGCACGGCCAGGAGGCGCTCGCCAACGGCGCCGCGGGCGGCCCGCAGACGACGCTGAAGACCAGCGGCGGCGACCGCGTCTACGCCTACACGCGCACCCGCGGTTCGAGCGCGGTCCTGGTGGCGCTCAACTTCGGCGACGCCGCGGCGCGGGCGGCGTACGAGGCGCTCCCCGCCCCAGGCACCTACACCGACTGGCTCGACAAGTCGCGCCTGACGCTGGCCTCGTCAGGCACCCTCGACATCCCGGCGCACGGGTACCGGGTGCTGGTAAGGTGAAGCAGGGGCTGAGGGACTGAGGGACCGAGAAGAGCTGCTCTGCTGGGCACTGGTGGGCCCTTGATGAATCAAGGGCCCACCACTGCACACCAGGCCAGCCCCTTCCTCAGTCCCGCAGTCCCGCAGTCCCTGCCTTTTCACGGGCTCGCCGTGAAGCGCGACACCTTGTTCCCGTCGAACTGCGTGAGCCAGATCTCGCCCCCGACGCCTCGCCCGATCCCCCACGGGCCGCCGCGCACCCGCTGGACCTCGGTGATCACGCCGTCGGTGGTGATGCGGGACAGCGACTCGCCGGTGTACTCGGTGAACCAGAGGTTGCCGTCCGCGCCGGCGACGATGTCGCGCGGCTGCGAGGGGACGTCGAGCGGGAACTCGGTGATGACGCCCGACGGCGTGATGCGGCCGATCGAGTTGTTGAAGGGAGCGGTGAACCAGAGGTTGCCGTCGGGCCCCAGCGTGATCGCGTCGGGACCGACCGTCGGGCCGAACTCCGTGAACGTGGCGGTGGCGATGTCGAAGCGGCCGATCCGGTCGCCGTTGAACTCGGCGAACCAGAGCGCCCCGTCCGGACCGACCGTGATGCCGGAGGGCTGGGAGCCGAGGCTCGGCAGCGGGAAGAACGTGAAGACGCCCGACGGCGTCAGCCTCCCGAGCGCGTTCCGGTTCCCTTCCGTGAACCAGATATTTCCGTCCGGACCACTCGCGAGCCCGTTCGGCGTGAGGCTGCTGCAGCCCGTCTCGGTGTCGCACAGGCCGAACTCCGTGAACTGGCCGTCGGTCGTCACCCTGCCGATCCCGAAGGGAAAGCCCGAGGGCTCCGTGAACCAGAGCGCGCCGTCGGGTCCGGAGACGATGTCCGAGGGCTGGGAGAACTGGGTCGGCACGACGAACTCGGTGATGCGTCCGGCGGGGTCCACGCGGCCGATCTGGCTCACGTTGAGCTCGGACTCCGTGAACCACATGCTCCCGTCGGACCCCAGCGCGATGTCCCGAGGCTGGCTGTTGTCCGTCGGGATGCGGAACGACTTGAAGCTGCCGACTTTGGCGAGCGTCGGGCGGATGTCGTCCGCCGTCGCGGTCGGCGGCGTGGCGCGGTCGCACGCGCACAGGGCGAGCACGATGCCGAATGCGGCGAGCCGTTCGATCTGCTTCATTGGTACCTCGAGTGGGGGGTTCTCGGTCTGAATTGGCCGGCGGTAAGCATTCGCCCGACAGGGCTGGTGACGAAACGTTCTTGGGACGAAGGATGACGGAGGCGCGGCAGAGGCTGGATTCCGGCGGACGGACGGCTCGATCGTCGTGACGAGCGTCTGTTCATCTGTTTCCCCGCTGGCCGTGGCTGAGATCGGAAGTAGTGTTAGGTCGCGCCTCACTCCCCGCTGCTCTCATTCCGGCCGCCTGGACAATCCATGCTTCGCTCCCTCCCCCGCCCGCGGTCGTTCGCCGGCCTCGCGCTGCTCGCGGCACTCGCCCTGGCCGCCGCCTGCCGCGGCAGCGCGCCCGCCACGCCGGCGCCGAGCACGGCCAGCGTATCGCAGCAGGCCGCGATCGCGACGAGCTACGACCCCACGCGCGCGCTCGGCCCGCTGTTCCAGGACGTGCAGTTGTCGGGGGCCTTCCCGGACTCCAAGACGTTCGTGGACGCCCGGCCGCTCCTCCCGCCGGCGGAGATCGTCGCCCGCTACGCCGCCATTCAGGGCTCGGGGCCGAACGCCCCGGCGGCCGGGCTGCGGGCGTTCGTGCGCGAGTACTTCGAGCTCCCCGGGTCCGCCGGCGGCGACCCTTCGACAAGCTCAGGGCAGGCAGTCCGGTCGGACACGGCGCAGAGCATGGAGGCGCACATCCGCGCGCTCTGGCCGGCGCTCACCCGCTCCCCCGACAGCTCGCGCGCGACGTCGACGCTGCTCCCGCTCCCGAACGCGTACGTCGTCCCCGGCGGCCGCTTCCGCGAGGTCTACTACTGGGACTCGTACTTCACGATGCTCGGGCTGGTGGAGAGCGGCCGCACGGACCTCGTGCGCAGCATGCTCGACAACTTCGCGCACCTGGCGGTCACGCTCGGCCACATCCCGAACGGCAACCGCACGTACTACCTGAGCCGGAGCCAGCCGCCGTACTTCGCGGCGATGGTGGGGCTCTACGCCACGGCGACCGACAGCAGCCAGGCGCTGCGCTACCTGGGCGCGATGGAGGCCGAGCACGCGTTCTGGATGGACGGCGCCGAGCGGCTGGCGCCGGTCGGGGCGTACCGCCGCGTCGTCAGGCTCGCGAACGGGGCGGTGCTCAACCGCTACTGGGACGACCGCCCCGAGCCGCGCCCCGAGTCCTACCGCGAGGACTACCAGCTCGCCCAGTCGCTCCCGGCCGAGCGGCGCGAGGCGTTCTACCGGAACGTCCGCGCGTCGGCCGAGAGCGGCTGGGACTTCTCGAGCCGCTGGATGCGCGACCCGAAAGACCTGCGGACGCTGGAGACGACCGAGCTGGTGCCGGTGGACCTCAACAGCCTGCTCTACCACGCCGAGCGGACGATCGCGGCGCTGCACGCGTTCCGCAAAGGCGCGGGCGACGCCGAGCTCGCGCGCGGGTTCGCGGACATGGCGGAGGCGCGCCGCCGCGCGCTCGTCGCCGCCGCGTACGACCCGGCCGGCGGCTACTTCTACGACGTGCGCTGGCGGAGCGGCGAGCGGGTCGCCGACCGGCCGACGCTCGCCGCCGCCTCGGTGCTCTACTTCGGGCTGGCGACGCCCGAGCAGGGGCGCGCGGCCGCCGGCCGGCTGGAGCGGGAGTTCCTGAAGGGGGGCGGCTTCGTGACGACGCTGATCCCCTCCGGCCAGCAGTGGGACGCGCCTAACGGCTGGCCGCCGCTCCAGTGGCTGTCGATGGAGGGCGCCCGCCGCTACGGCCGCCCCGACCTGGCCGACGAGGCCCGCTCGCGCTGGCTCGCCCTCAACCGGCGCGTCTACCAGGCGACCGGCAAGATGACCGAGAAGTACGACGTGCTGGACCCGAACCGCCCCGCCGGCGGCGGCGAGTACCCGACCCAGGACGGCTTCGGCTGGACCAACGGCGTCGCCCTCGCGCTCTCGGCGCAAGAGCGGCGGCGGTAGTCGGGACGATCGGACAAGGTCCACCACAGAGGCACAGAGAACACAGAGGACGTGCACCAAGGGAGGGGCGAGGCATGCCTCGCCCCTGCAACCGGGACGAGATGCTATCTCGGGAGTGAGGGGCGATCTCCCGTGTGCCCTTCCTCTGTGCCCTCTGTGCCTCTGTGGTGGACCTTGTTCAGCGCCTCCCGGCCGAGAGCTCGAACAGGTACGCCGTCAGAGGCGCGAGCGTCGGCAGCGGGGCGTAGCCGGTGATGCGCCCGTCGGCGCCGACGGCGAGCGGCGCGGCGGACGGGCCGCCGAGCAGGCCGGCGGGCGCGTAGCGGCCACTCCGCAGCGTGCCCGCGCCGGACGCGAGCGCGATGCCAGAGAGCGGCGCCGTCCCCAGGTTGACGACCACCAGCACCGCGCGGCCGTTCGCGGCGCGGCGCAGGTACGCGACCACCGCATCGTTCCCGGCGTCGAGCGGCACCAGGTCGCCCGAGCCTAACGCCTCGTCGGCCGCGCGCAGGTGGACCAGGCGGCGGTGCAGGTTCAGCAGCGAGCCGGCGTCGGCGTCCTGCGCCTCGACGGTGGCGGCGGGGAAGGACGCCGAGAGGGGCTCCCACGGCGTCCCGCGCGTGAAGCCCGCGCCCGGCGCGGCCGCGCTCCACTGCATCGGCGTGCGCAGCCCCGGGTCGGGCTTGTCGCCGGTCATCCCGATCTCCTCGCCGTAGTAGACGAACGGGAAGCCCGGGAGGGTGAGGAGCAGGGTGATCGCCAGCCGGTTGCGGCTCGCGTCCCCGCCCAGCGCCGTCATCGTGCGCGTCTGGTCGTGGTTGCGGAGGAAAGGCGAGTACCGGCCCGGCGGGATCTCCCGCTGGAAGCGCACGTACCCGTCGAGGAGCCCCCTCGCCGAGCCGGTGCGCGCCGCCGCGATCAGCGCGTCCGAGAGGTCGAAGGCGAAGTAGGAGTCGAGCTGGTCCGGGTAGTACGGGAGCATCCGCTCGATCCCGTCCCACACCTCCCCCACGGTGAAGGCGCCGGGACGGGTCCGGCGGACGTACGCGCCGTACTCGCGCAGCACGGCGTGCGTGCCGGGCGTGCCCACCACCTTGCCCCCCTCCTCGACCAGGTACGGCACGGCGTCCAGGCGGAAGCCGTCCACCCCCATCGAGTCGAGCCAGAAGCGCGCGACCTTCAGCGCCTCCTCGCGCACGGCGGGGGTCTCGTAGTTCAGGTCGGGCATGCCGCGCCAGAAGACCCCGTAGTAGTACTCGTCGCGCACCGGCGAGCGGTGCCAGACCTCCTGCCCCCACGGCCCCTTCCCGTCAGGCCTGGTCGCCGACCAGCGGAACCAGCCCCGGTAGGGCGACGCCGGGTCGCGCAGCGCCTGCTGGAACGCCGGCAGCTGGCTCGAGGCGTGGTTCAGCACCATGTCCACGAGCACGCGGATGCCGCGCCGGTGCGCCTCCACCACCAGCCGCTTGAAGTCGTCGCTCGTACCGTAGTCCGGCTCGACGCGGTAGTAGTTCGAGACGTCGTAGCCGTGGTAGCTCGGCGACTCGGCGACGGGCATCAGCCAGATGCAGCGCGCGCCCAGGTCGCGCTGCGTGCCCGCGTTCCCGTCGTTGATGTAGTCGAGCTTCTGCGCGAGCCCCTTCAGGTCCCCGATCCCGTCGCCGTCGCTGTCGGAGAACGAGCGCACGAAGACCTCGTAGCACGTCGCGCCGCGGGTCCAGGCGGGAAGCGCGGCGGCCGATGCGGCGGCCGGCGCCGGCGCGGGTTCGGCGGCGCGGTGACAGGCTGCGCCGACCACGAGCGCGGCGCAAGCAACCAGACGCATGACGCCTCCGTAACAGCTCTTCGAGAGGTGGCCCGGTCTGGGGCAGGTGCCCGGCGCGCGCTTCACAGCACCGCCTGCAGCGCCAGCGCCGTCCCGACCCCCACCAGTCCGACGATGATCTCCATCACGCTCCAGGTGGCGAAGGTCTCCTTGATGCTCACGTTGTAGTACTCCTTGAACATCCAGAAGCCGGTGTCGTTGAAGTGCGAGAACATCAGGCTCCCGGCGCCGGTCGCCAGCACCATCAGCTCCGGGCGCACGCCGCTCGTCGCGGCGACCGGGGCCATGATCCCGGCCGTCGTCAGCGTGGCGACGGTCGCCGACCCGACCGCGAGGCGGAGCGCCGAGGCGATGCCGAAGGCGAGCAGCAGCGGGTTGGCGTGGAGCCCCAGCGCGCGCTGCTTGACGTACTCGGCCACGCCGCCGTCGCGCAGCACCTGGGAGAACGCGCCGCCGGCCGCGATCACGAGCACGATCATGGCGATGCTGCCGACCGAGCGCCCGAGGCTCTTCATCAGGTCGTCCATCCGCCGCCCGCGGCGAATGCCTAACGTGTAGAGCCCCACGAACACCGCCGCCAGCAGGGCGACGTTGGCGTTGCCGAAGAACTTCGCGGCCAGGACGAGCCCCCGCAGCCCCGGGTCGGGCACCGCGGCGGCGAGCTGCGCGCGGAAGCCCGCGCCCGCGCGCGCGGGGTCGATCCCCGCCGTGCCGGCGGCGATGTCCACCACCGCGCCGGCGAGCATGAGCAGCACCGGCACCAGCGTCGTGAACGCGCTCACGCCGAGCCCCGGGAGCGTGCGCTGGTCGGTGTCGCGCGGCTCGTAGAGTCCCGCGGGCGGCGCGGTCGGGCGGCGGGGGAGGAGGCGCGAGAAGAGCACGCCGCCGATCAGGCACGCCGGGACCGCCGCCACGAGCCCGACGAGCAGCGTCCGGTTCACGTCCGCGCCGTAGACGAAGGAGACGAAGGTCGGCGCCGGGTGCGGCGGCAGGAAGCCGTGCGTCACCGACAGCGCCGACGCCATCGGCAGGCCGAGGTAGATCAGCGGCAGCCGCGTCGTCACGCTGAGCGCGTAGACGAGCGGGATCAGCACCAGGAACCCCGCGTTGTACAGCATCGGCAGCCCCACCAGCAGCCCCGCGCCGGCGGTCGCGAACTGGATGTTGCGGAGCCCGGTGAGCGCGGTCAGCCGGTGGACGATCGTGTGCGCCGCGCCGCTCTCCTCGATCAGCCGGCCGAGCATCGCGCCGAAGACCAGCACGAGGATGACGTTCCCCATCGTCGCGCCGATCCCCGCCAGCACCGACTGGAGGATCGCCAGCGGGTCCATCCCGTTGAGCAGCCCGACCGCGAACGAGGTCAGGAGCAGCGCGAAGAACGCGTCCAGTCGCGCGACCAGGACCAGGACGAGCATGAGCCCGATCCCGACCGCGACCCAGAGGAGCGGCATCGTGCGCCTCGCGCCCGCGCTGGTCCGGCGCGCCCTAGAAGATGCAGCCCGTGCGCGCGGGGATCGTGAGCGTCACGCCGCCCGAGTCCCGCCGCGCGGCGGGGCAGAGGCCCAGGGCGTCGCCCGCGAGCTCCATCGCCGGCAGCCGGACCTCGGCCGGGCTGGTGCCGTTGTTCAGGGCGACGACGCTGCGCCCGCGCCGGTAGACCCAGCTCTGCTCGCCGACGTGGAGGTTCTCGGTGGACGCGCCGCGCAGGTCGGCGCGCTGGGCCCGCAGCCGGGTGAGCTTCTGCACGTGCGCCCAGACGTCCTGCTCGGCGGCCGAGCGACCCGACGGCTCGAAGGCGTTGCGCGGGTCGGCGGGCCAGCCGCCGGGGAAGTCCCGTCGGTTGTCGGGGTCGCCGCCGCCCGGCAGGCCGATCTCGTCGCCGTAGTAGATGAGCGGGGTGCCGCGCGTGGTGAGCAGGAAGGTGAAGGCGAGCTTGAGCCCCTCGGGCGTCGCGCCCCGCTCGCCCATGAAGCGCCCGACGTCGTGCAGGCCGATCAGCGTCACGAGCGACGACGGGTTGCGGTAGAGGCGGTCGCGGGAGAGCATGTGCGCGACCTGGCGGATGGGCTGCCCCTGGGCGAAGGCGCCGCGCAGCGCGAAGAAGAGCGGGAAATCGAACAGCGCGTCCACCTTGTCGTCGATCCCGTCGAACTGCGGCCGCCCGCCCTCGAAGAACGCGACCATGGTGGGGTCGCCGTCGAGCACCTCGCCGACGACGCGGACCCCCGGGTACTGCCGCTTGATCGCCGTCATCCAGTCGCGCCAGAACGTGCGCGGGACGTAGGGCCAGGTGTCCTGGCGGATCCCATCCATCCCGCTCACGCCGATCCACCAGAGCGTGTTCTGGATGATGTAGCGCGAGACCTCGGGGTCGTTCTGGTTGAGGTCGGGGAGGATGTTGATGAACCACCCGTCGAGCGTCTCCCGGCGCTCGGCCGGCGTGCCGTACGGGTCGGCGAGGGTCCAGGTCTGCCACGTGTTCGCCAGGTGCTGCTCGGCGGTGCCGTTGTACCAGGTGGGGGTGGGGGAGTCGGTGACCCACGGGTGGTAGGCGCCCGTGTGGTTGGCCACCATGTCGGCGATGATCTTGATCCCGTGCCGGTGCGCCTCGTCCACCAGCTGCCTGAACGCGGCCACGTCGCCGAAGCGCTCGTCCACCGCGTAGTAGTCCCTGGCGTGGTAGCCGTGGTAGGCCGTGGTCGGCTCGTTGTCGGCGATCTCCCGGCGATCGAGCTCGTTCGTGTTGTCGTAGATCGGGTTCATCCAGATCGCCGTGACCCCGAGCTCCTTCAGGTAGGGGAGGCGCTGGCGGATGCCCGCGAGGTCCCCGCCGTGCCAGCGGCGCGGCTTCGATCGGTCCAGGATGCCGCGGGAGACGGCGGGCTCGTCGTTCGACGTATCGCCGTTGGCGAAGCGGTCGGGCATGATGAGGTACATCACGTCGTTCGGCCCGAACCCCTGGAACCGCCCGTTAGGCGGCAGCGGGGCCGAGACGGCGAACGGCACCGGCGCCGAACCGGCCGCGGTGCGGAGCGTGAGCGGGTAGCTCCCGGCGGCGCGGCCGGTGGGGACCGTCACGTCCACGAACGCGTACGTCCCCGCGGCGCTGACCTTCACCGCGCCGCAGGCCAGCCGCGGACACTCCATCCGCGCCCCGGCCAGGTTCCGCCCGCGGATCAGCAGCCGCACCGGGTTGACGGTGTGGCCGGCCCACCAGTTCGGCGGGTCCACCTTCTCGACCACCGGCGCCTGCGCCGCCGCTGCTCCCGCGATGAGACAGCATGCCGACAGACCGCCCAGGATGGCGAGCTTCATTCGTGTTCTCCGCCGGGACACGTGTGAAAAATCGAACCGCGGAGGACGCGGAGGCCGCGGAGGACTGCCGCTCGGGACATCCCGACGCACTCCTCCGCGGCCTCCGCGTCCTCCGCGGTTCAATACTGTCAGCCCACCGCCAGCGCGGCGACCGTCACTTCGGTGCCGGCGCTCGGGAAGTAGGCGTTCTGGAGGTACTGCGTGACCATGCGCTGCGTGTTGAAGAAGGAGCCGTTCAGCGCGATGCAGTTCCGCATCACCGCGGCGTAGGCGTACGGGAGCCCGTAGTAGAGCGGGAGGATCGTCCGCTCGAGCTTCAGGTACATGTCCGGCGCGTCGTCCGCCGGGTCCGACGCCGCCGGGTCGTCGCCGCCGATCGCCCAGCCGGTGACCCCCTCGATATGCCCCTCGACCCACCAGCCGTCGAGGACGCTGAGCGACGGCACGCCGTTGAGCGCCGCCTTCATCCCGCTGGTGCCGCTGGCCTCGAGCGGGCGCAGCGGGTTGTTGAGCCAGAGGTCCACGCCGCCGGTCATCAGGCGGCCGAGGTCCATCTCGTAGTTCTCGATGTAGACGACGCGCAGCGCGTCGCCCAGCTCGGCGGCGGCCTTGTGGATGTTGCGGATCAGCTGCTTCCCCAGCTCGTCGCGCGGGTGCGCCTTGCCGCCGAACACGATCTGGAGCGGCCCCACGTTCTTCACGATCCGCCGCAGCCGCGCCGGGTCGGAGAAGATCAGGTCGGCGCGCTTGTAGGTCGCGGCGCGGCGCGCGAAGCCGACCGTGAACACCTTGGGGTCGAGCCTGACGCTGGTGCGCCGCGCGACCTCCTCCAGCAGCGCGCCCTTCGCCTCGGCGTGCGCGGCGCGGATCTCGTCGAGCCCGATCGTCGTCGCGTAGCGGAGGTAGTGGTTGTCCTCGCGCCACCCCGGGACGTGGCGGTCGAACAGCGCGGCGAACGCGGGCGTGGTCCAGGTGCCGGCGTGCACGCCGTTGGTGAAGGCGCAGATCTCGTAGCCGGGGAACATGTCCCGCGACACCTGCTTGTGCCGCAGCGCCACCGCGTTCACGAACCGCGAGCAGTGCAGCGCGACGACGGTCATGTTCAGCTCGCCCCCCTGGATGCAGCCCGAGCGGTCGAGCAGCGTCGCGCGCGCCGGCCCCAGGACGCGGCGCGCCAGCTCCAGCGAGAAGCGGTCGTGACCCGCCGGCACCGGCGTGTGCGTCGTGAACACCGTCTGCGCCCGCACGGCCTCCAGGTCGGCCTCCTCCACCTCCCCGCCGAGCCAGCCGCCGCGCGCCGCGACCTCCTGCTCCAGCAGCCCGAGCGTGAGCAGCGCCGCGTGCCCCTCGTTGATGTGGTGGCAGATCCCCTGGTCGTAGCCCAGCGCGCGCAGCAGCGCCGCGCCGCCCAGCCCGAGCACCACCTCCTGGCAGAGGCGGTAGAAGTCGTCGCCCCCGTAGAGCCGGTCGGTGAGCGTGCGGTCCCACTCCGTGTTCTCGGGGAGCGCGGTGTCGAGCAGGTACACCGGGACCTCGTGGCCGCCGGCGCCGCGCACCACGTACTTCCACGCGCACACGTGCACCGTACGCCCCTCGACCTCCACCGTCACCGTCGCCCCGGCGGGCTCCAGCCGGTCGGCCGGCGCCCACACCGCCGGGCTCTCGCTCTGCGCGCCCGCCTGGTCGAGGTGCTGCCGGAAGTAGCCGCATCGGTGCACCAGCGTCACGCCGACCATCGGCAGGCCGAGGTCCGCGGCGGAGCGCAGCGTGTCGCCGGCGAGCACCCCGAGCCCGCCGCTGTAGGTCGGGAGCGCCTGCTCGAGGCAGATCTCCATCGAGAAGTACGCGATGGTGCGACGAAGGCCGTCTGGCGTCAGTTTCATGGGAGGATTCTACTGGCTGCGGGTGCGTCCCTGCTATGCCTCTAATTGATCACCACGGATGAACGCGGACAACCGCACGGATGGACGCGGATGCGTCCCGTCGACATCCAGGGTTCCTCCTGGCCGCTTCGAACGGTGCACGGAGAGAACTGTGTGCACCCGTGCGGTTGTCCGCGTCCATCCGTGGTAGGCTGTTCGCCCTGCCCCGCGATCACAGGCGCGTGGCCGTGTCGATGGCGATCGCCGACTTCGAGCCGAGGTTCAACTGCACGTTGCCGGCCGCGTCCACGGTGATGCTGGTCCCGGCGCACGCCGCCCCGATGCGGCCGCCCGTAATCACGTCACAGTAGCTGCCGGCCGCCAGTCCGGTGGCCACGGTGGCGGTGACCGTCGTGCTTTCGTTGTTGATCGCGACAAATCCCTTGTCGCCGCGCGAGAAGGCGATGGCGTTCGCCCCGTTGTCCCACCAGTTCGTGACCTCCGTGCCCGCGACGACCTTGCGGAAGCGCACCATGCTGCGGATGGACGGGTCGCGGTGCTCGCACACCCACTGGCCGATCGTCGCCGTCTCCAGGCTCGACGCGCAGCTCACCGGGAGCGTCCACCCCTGGGCGTCCGACGGCGGGCCCATCGAGTTGCCGGACGGGCAGTTGAACGCGAAGCTCGAGAGCACCGACGGGTAGCCGTACGGCTGCGCGAGCATCCACACGTTCGCCAGCCGGAAGACGTCGCCCTGGCGGTAGCCGAGGCCGCAGTCGTGCTGGGTGTCGTGGTTCTGGAGGAAGACCACGGCCTTGTCGGAGGGGATCATTCCCCACGCCGCCGCCGAGAACTGCCGCCCCGGCGGGCCGTTGGGGTTGAGGTCCGAGATGCGCTGCCCGCCGACCTGGCGGAATTTGTCGCCGACGCCGACGAACGTGAATTCGGTGATGTCCGCGCCGCCGCCGGTGTCGTACCCCTCGCCGAAGTAGTCCTGCTCCGACAGCGCCTCGCCGCCCCCGGCGACCACCTCGAGGAAGAAGTACGGCAGCGGCTTCCCCTCGGCGGCGAGCGGGCGGTTCACGAGCGCGATGATGCTGTCGAGCTCCACCTGCTGGATGTGCTTCGCCGCGTCGACGCGGAAGCCGGCGACGCCGAGCCGCGCCAGCATCAGCAGGTAGCCGGCGATCTTCTCCCGGACCGACGCCGAGCCGGTGTTGAGGTCCGGCAGCGAGAGCAGCTCGCAGTCCTGCACCTGCGCAGCGTCCTGGTAGCTATTGATGCCGCAGG
>Ga0126308_10000529_pt1 | contig 13023 bp, 12 predicted proteins | sample Plot55_FD_92533 | JGI IMG/M metagenome (GOLD analysis project Ga0126308, IMG submission 92533) | Serpentine soil microbial communities from UC McLaughlin Reserve, CA, USA - Plot55 | ecosystem: Environmental > Terrestrial > Soil > Grasslands | place: USA: UC McLaughlin Reserve, Lake County... | reverse complement strand
CTCGGCTGGGGGCCGCTGAAGACCGGGCTGATCTTCATGAGCTCGAGTCTCGTCACCGCTGTCGTCGGGCCTCGTGCCGGTGCGCTCGCGACGCGAGTTGGGACAACGCCGATCCTGCTCGCAGGATCGGTCGCGCTCGTGGGCTCGAGCGTCGCGTTCCTCGACATCGGCCTCAGCTCGAACTACGCCGTCATCGTCGGGTCGCGTCTGCTGGCCGGCCTCGGTTTCGGCCTCGCTTACCCGACGCTGAACATCCAGGCGCTGACCGGGGTGCGCGACGACGAGCAAGGGCTCGCGTCCGGGCTCGTCGGCAGCTCGTTTCAGCTCGGCGGCGCGATCGTGCTCGCGATCGCGACGGCGACGATCCTCGCGCACATGCCAGCCGACGCGACAGCCGCTCAAAGCGTGCATGCGTTCACCGCCGGCACCTATGTCTCCGCGGCGGCGGCACTCCTGCTGATCGCGATCGCCGTCGCCGGGTGGCGCGGCGAACGGCGTGCACGCGCCACGCACTTCCGCGCCATCGCCACTGACACGCACGCGGCCGAGGTCGAGGCACTCGACCTGGCCGCCTAAAGAGAACGAAGGAGCAACCGACATGCAGATCACACGCAACACGCTCGATACCGGCGTCGGCCCCGCCGACTGGTTCACCGGCACCGTCTACCTCGACGTGATCACTTCGCCCGAGGGCGACTGGAACCTCGGTGCCGCCGCCGTCCACTTCACGCCCGGCGCGCGCACCGCCTGGCACACCCACCCGCTCGGACAGACGATCTGGGTCACCGAGGGCGTCGGACTCTGCCAGCGCGAGGGCGGCCCGATCGAAGTCATCCGGCCCGGCGACCGCGTCTACTTCGAGCTCGGCGAAAACCACTGGCACGGCGCCGCTCCGACACGCCTGATGACGCACATCGCGATGCAGCTCGCCGACGCGATCGGCAGCCCCGTCACCTGGGGCGAGCACGTCAGCGACGAGCAGTACGCGCAAGCCCCGAAGGTGGACGCATGACCGCGCGTGTCGCAGTGATCACCGGCGCCTCGTCCGGCATCGGCGCCGCCACCGCCCGCGCCCTCGCCGCCGATGGCTACCGCGTCGCGCTGCTCGCCCGCCGCGCCGACCGCATCGGGCGCTCTGCGATCCCGAAGTCCGTCAATGCTGCGCGCATCGCTGAGAACTTCGACGTCTTCGACTTCGAGCTCTCGAACGACGAGCTCGCGGCGATCGACGCTCTCGACACCGGCGTCCGCGGAGGGCCAGACCCCGAGTCGATCACACTCGAACAACACGGCTTCGCCATCCCCGAGGCCGGCGAAGGGGAAGGAGCAACTCCATGAGAGGCAGGTGCGCGATGGGCCTGCTTCCGCTCGCAGGTGCTCTGACGCTGGCTGCGGTCGCCTGTGCAAGCGGCTCGGCCGCGGAAAGCCGCGAGAACCTGACGCGAGTCCGCATCACGATCGGCAAGTCAGTCCTGACTGCGCATCTGCGGGACAACCCGACGGCGCGGTCCCTGATCGCCCAGCTGCCGCTCAGGCTCTCCTTCCGTGACTTCCACGGTCAGGAGAAGGTCGCAGACGTTCCGCGCCCGCTGTCGATGCGCGGAATGCCGAAGAGTGCCGACCCCCGACCGGGGGAGATCGGCTACTACGCCCCGACGCAGGCGCTCGTCTTCTACACCACCGACGTCGGCCGCTTCGACGGCATCGCCCGCATCGGCCGCTTCGACGGCAGCCTCGCCGCGATCAGGAACAGGAAGAGCGACTTCGTCGCCCGGATCGAGCTCGTGCGCTGACACTGCGAATTGGAAGGAGTACGTACATGAGAGGTGTGGTCATGCACTCGGCCGGCGACGTCCGGGTCGAGGAGCGCGGCGACCCGCGCATCGTCGACCCGACCGACGCGATCATCCGCGTCAGCGCAGCCTGCGTCTGCGGCTCCGACCTGTGGCCGTATCGCGGGATCGGCGTCGGCGACGACGCCTGGCCGATGCCGATGGGCCACGAGTACGTTGGCATCGTCGAAGAGGTGGGCGGCGAGGTCGCGACGATGCGGCCGGGCCAGTTCGTCGTCGGTTCGTTCTGGGCCTCCGACAACACGTGTTCGGTCTGTCGCGACGGGTACCAGAGCGCCTGCGTCAACCGCGTCCCCATGGGCGCGCTCGGCGCCCAAGCCGATCTGCTGCGCGTTCCGCTCGCCGACGGCACGCTCGTCGCCACCCCGGACCTCCCCTCCGCCGATCTGATCCCGAGCCTGCTCGCCGCCTCGGATGTCCTCGGCACCGGCTGGTTCGCCGCAGTCGCCGCCGAAGCCGGCCCCGGCAAGGCCGTCGCGGTCGTCGGCGACGGCGCAGTCGGGCTGCTCGCTGTGCTCGCGGCGAAGCAGCTCGGCGCCGAGCAGATGATCGTTATGAGCCGCCACGAGGACCGCCAGCGCCTGGCGCGCGAGTTCGGCGCCACCGACATCGTCGAGGAGCGCGGCGACGCCGGGGTTGAGCGGATCAAACAGATGACCGACGGGCTCGGCGCCCACTCGGTCGTCGAGGCGGTCGGTACGCAGGAGTCGATGATGCAGGCGCTCCACGCCACCCGTCCCGGCGGGCACGTCGGCTTCGTCGGCGTCTCGCACGACGTCGCCGTTCCCGGGATGGACATGTTCTGGAGCCTCGCGCATCTCCACGGCGGCCCAGCCCCGGTACGGCGCTTCCTGCCCGAGCTGATCGACCTGATCTGGAACCGGCAGATCGACCCAGGAAAAGTGTTCGACCTCGAGCTCCCGCTCGCCGACGCCGCAGAGGGCTACGAGGCGATGGACGAACGGCGCGCGATCAAGGCGCTCCTGCGCCCGTGAGCGCGCGCGACCAGACGAAAGGAAGGACGGAAGCACATGACTGACAAGAAGGTATGGCTCGTCACCGGCGCCGGCCGCGGGATGGGCGTCGACCTCGCCAAGGCGGCGCTCGCTGCCGGCCACGCCGTCGTGGCAACCGGCCGCAACACCGACACAGTGAGGAAGGCGCTCGGCGAACACGACGATCTGCTCGCCGCTGAGCTCGACGTCACCAGCCCGGCATCCGCCGAGACCGCGGTCGCCGCGGCCGTCGAGGGGTTCGGCCGGATCGACGTGCTCGTCAACAACGCCGGCAACTTCTACGCCGGCTACTTCGAGGAGCTCACACCCGAGCAGATCGACGCACAACTCGCCGTGACACTCCTCGGCCCGATGAACGTCACCCGCGCCCTGCTGCCGGTGATGCGCAAGCAGCGCTCCGGCCACATCGTCACGATCACGTCGACAGCCGGCATCGTCGGCGGCGAGACAACCTCCAGCTACGCCGCAGCGAAGTTCGGCGCCGAAGGCTGGATGGAGTCGCTCGCTCCCGAGGTCGCTCCATTCGGGATCAAGACGACCCTCGTCGAGCCCGGCTTCTTCCGCACCGAACTCCTCGAGCCTGCCTCGACAACGTTCGCCGAGCTTTCGATCGACGACTACGCCGCGCGCAGGGCCGAGAACCGCGCTTGGTGGGAGTCGATGAACGGCAAGCAAGAAGGCGACCCGGGCAAGCTCGCCGCCGCGCTGGTGCAGATCGTCGACCAGGACAACCCGCCCGTCCGCTGGATCGCCGGCGCAGACGCCGTCGCCGCCGTCGAGCAGAAGGCGCGCGACCTGCTCGCACAGGTCGACGCCTACCGCGACATCTCGACCTCGCTCGCGATCGCGTGAGCGTCATCGACCTCGGCAAGATCGGCGTCTGGACGAGCTACCGGCCGTTCGGCCTCGAGCGCGCGGGCGAGGCCGCGAAGCTCCTCGAGCAACTCGGATTCGGCGCCTGGTGGGTCGGCGGCTCGCCGCGCGTGCAAGACGTGCGACCAGTTCTCGAAGCAACCGCGACGCTGGTAGCCGCGACCGGCATCCTCAACGTCTGGGCGAACGAGCCCGCGGAGACGGCGGCCGCCGTCGCCAACATCGGCAACGATTTCCCCGGACGGTTCATGCTCGGCATCGGCATCGGCCACCGCGAGGCGACGAGCGACTACCGCAAGCCGCTCGACGCGATGCGCTCCTTCCTCGACGGCCTCGACGCCTCCCCGACGCCCCCTCCACGTGACGCGCGCTGCCTCGCGGCGCTCGCGCCGAAGATGCTCGAGCTCGCGCGTGACCGCACCGCCGGCACCCACACCTACTTCGTCCCGGTCGAGCACACGCGCGCCGCGAGGGAACGGCTCGGCCCCGACAAGCTCATCGCGACCGAACTCGCCTGCGTGGTCGACACCGACCCCGTGCGCGCCAAGGCGACCGCCCGCGACTACGCCAAGCTCTACCTGGGCCTGCGCAACTACGTCCAGAATCTGCTCCAGCTCGGATTCACAGACGACGACGTCGAGAACGGCGGATCCGACCGGCTGATCGACGCAATCATCCCCCAGGGCAGCGCCGAAGAAATCGCCTCGGTCGTCCACGCGCACCTCGACGCCGGAGCAGACCACGTCTGCCTCCAGCCACTGGGCGAGGACGGGATCCCGCGCAAAGCTTGGACAGCGCTCGCCAAGGCGCTGGTGACCTAGAGACCGGCGTCTGACGCCGGAACGCCGTTAATGCCTGACTGTTTCCGTTTTGCAATCTGACAACGACCCGCGGGTACGAGACGGGTACACCAGAGAGAGCAAGTCCGGGCACGCGCGGGCACGAGCGACACGCCTCGAAACGCCGATTTGCAGGACAAACGGGATCACCGATGACCGCGCATGTACGCTCGTACCGCCTCTGAACCTCCATGGTAAGGAGGGGGTCGACGGTTCGAGTCCGTCAGAGGGCTTACCTAAAGTGCCTGCAATAGGGAATTGTCGTTGCCTGACCGTTGAACACCCGGACACATTCCAGACACATTTCTGGTACGCGCGACGCACGGCGACGCCTCGCGACGTCTTGCAGCACGAACCCGCACGCGACAATGGAGCGTGTCGATCGACAAAACGCCTGCTGAAAGGGTACGAGCGTTGTCTGACAGGGCGAGACAGCGACCCGTTCTCGCCAAGGAGGGGTTCACCCGGCAACCGTCGCCGACGTGCGTGCAGTCGACGCAATGACCCGTCTTAGGTCAGCGAGGTGCGCGACCAAATTGGTGCGCTCAACGCTTCTGTGCGATGAAGACAATGAAGTCGTCGTGGCTTGTAGCTTCGGTGTCGTTGTGATCGCCCTGAACGACGATGTTGTCAAAGCCGGCTTGCTCCAGTAGGAGCAGCAGCTCGCTTTTGAAGTACATCCCGATGTTCAGGATGCGATCCTCCTCGGCAACAAGCTATCCGTTGTGCCATCGCTCGGCATGCATCTCGTAGGTCACTCGCTGGGCGAGCGGGTCGAGCTCGACGATCCGAGTGCGAAGCCCCAACTCGCTTCCGTCGGAGGCGGGCCGTAACGACCGCGGCCGCCCGGCGGCTTCCTGAAGCTTCGCGCGCTCGTCCTTCAACCACTGCCGCCAAAGCTTGCCGTCCGCGTAGGGGACCTCGATGTCGACGAGCAAGGTCCCGCCGGGCTCGAGACAGTCGTGGAAGCGACGGAGCGACCGAACGTCTTGCTCGCGCGTGCTCCCGAGCCCGAACGCGCCGCAGACGAAGATCGTCTTGTACCTGCGGGGCGGGTCGAGTTCGTGCATCGCCTGCACGAAGAGTGTCGGCGACAGTCCCTCGCGCGCCGCCTTCTCGCGGCAGAGCGCGATCATGTCCGCAGAGACGTCGCACCCGTCGACGTCGAGTCCGGCCCGAAGATAGGGGATCAGCAGCCGGCCGGTGCCGCATCCGACCTCGAGCGCAGGCTCACCGCCTTGCTCGATGTGCCGCTGGAAGTAGGGGATCTCGTGCGGCCGGAAGTCGTCGTTGAACTCCGCCCACCACTTCGCGATCAAACCGTAGTGCCACGTTTGCGCTCCGCCTTCCAATCCCCTACCTCCTCACAGCCGTTGCTGGCGGGGAGCAGCAGCGTCGAGGGCCTACGACGCTGCTGCTCCCCGCGGGTTCACGTTACGGCACGATCGGGCGGATCAGGACGGTGGTCGTCCAGATCTCGTAGGGATTTGCCGCTCCCGGGTTGATTGCCTCGAAGATGGCCGCAGCTTCGCCGGCCACCAGCTCGTCATAGCTGCGGACAGGGACGAAGTCGGAGCTGTAAGCGTAAGCCCAGGTGTAGCGCAGCTGGACGACTCGCAGCGGTGCACCGTAGCCGGGCTGGCCCGATGCGGCGATGAGAACGTGGTCGTGGTAGGGAATCGGGGATGGGAGGCCGTTGTTCTGTGGCTGGTAGCCGGACGGCAGCGTGATCGGGCCGATCGTGCCTGGGGCGACCGGGAAGCCGATGATGTAGATCGGCGACGCGTGCTGGAGCGGGCCCGACGCTGCGTCGAAGACGACCGCCGCTCCCGTGTTGATTTGGTAGGTCTGGCCGCCGGCGTAGATGCTTTCGGTCCGCGGCTCGGCGAGTGCCGCTGTGGCGGTGAGGAGCAGAACGAGCGACAGGGCCGCCATGGTCGCGATCAGGCTCGGGCGTGAAGGTCGGTGGAGCAAGGTATCTCCTTTGTTCGTGTCTGTTAGGGCTGATCTGGGATGGGCTCGACGTCGATTCGTTGGCCTGTTTCGGTGGCGCGCAAGCCGCCGAGGGTGAGGACGCCGTCGGGGTCGTACTGCGCTGCGAGCGAGACTGCTTCGAACGTCTGCCCGTCGTGCGAGAGACGCATGGTCCGGTTCACCTTCTGCACGCCGAGAAATGCGCCCGTCTGCGGGTTGAACCGGAAGAACAGCATCGTCGTCGCATAGGAACGGCCGTCGACGTGCTCCCAGGAGCCATGCGCGGGGCCACGTAGCGTCGTTCCCGTGTTGCTCGTTTCGGTGAAGCCGCCGCCGCTATCGAATGTCATCAGCGACTCGAACGTCGGCGGAACGTTCGGCGGCGGATTCAGTCGCGTCACCGTGACGATCCAACTGCCCTCGACGCTGTTCCCGTGCGAACCCGCGCGCTTCAGTTCGGCTTGCGCGCTCTTGCTGATGTCGACGGTCTGGATCGTCCCGTCCTTGATCTGCTTGCCGGTCACGAGCACACCGGCTTCGGCCGCCGTGCCGCTCAGCGCGACGACCAGTGCGAGCATCGCGAGCGCCATCGCCGGCGACAACTTGCCGAGGACGTGAATCCTCGCTTTAGACATCGAGACTCCTTTCATCCCGGGTCGGGATCTGTTGTTGAGATCACGGCCTCCCTTGCTTCCCGGCGCTTTCGTCGATCGCCACGACATCGATCCTCCTTTTCGGGTTACTGACAGCGGCTCGGGCTTGCAGGGCTGCCCGGCGACTCGTCTTGCGGCGAGTCAGGGCGGCCAGAGCGCAAAGACCGATTGCGATTCCCGCAGCCCCGGCTGCCCACAGGTTCCAGTCGATGTCCTCCATCCTCGCCCTCGCCTTCTTGTTCGTTGTTGACTGGGCGATCGTCTCGCCGAGCGGTTGGCGATCGACTGGAATCGGCTAGGCGGAGAGTTGGCCAGGCGCGCCAAGGATCGGTTTCCGCGCCGCGCCTAGGGTGCTAGGTTCGGGCGAGGGAGGCTCTAGCGCATGCAGTTCCGAATCCTCGGCCCCTTCGAGGTCGAGCACGACGGCCGACTGCTTCAGCTCGGCGGGCATCAACAACGGACGCTGCTTGCCGTGCTCCTGCTCCGCGCAAACGAGGTCGTTCCCGTCGACGAGATCATCGACGAACTCTGGCCGTCTGACCCGCCGGCGAGCGCGACGAAGAGCGTCCATGTGCTCGTCTCGAAATTGCGTCGCATCCTCGAGCACGAGCCGAACGAGCTAGGAGAGCCGGGCCGGAACGGGGTCCTGCTGACACGGCCGCACGGGTACGTGCTCAGCGTCGCGCCGGGCGAGCTCGACCTCCAACGCTTCGAGTCGCTCCTCGAGCAAGGGCGGCGCGCGCGCGCGGCGGGCCGCGCCGACGAAGCGGGCAACACGATCCGCGAGGCCCTGGGGCTCTGGCGAGGCCCGCCCCTGGCCGAGTTCGCCTACGACTCCTTCGCACAGGGCGAAGTCGCCAGGCTGGAGGAACTGCGACTCTCGGCAATCGAGGATCGGATCGAAGCCGATCTCGCGCTCGGCCACCACGCGGAACTCGTCCCCGAGGCGGAGTCGCTGGCGACCAAGCATCCGCTGCGGGAGCGTCTACGCGGGCAGCTGATGCTGGCCCTCTACCGCTCCGGACGACAAGCGGACGCACTACGCGCCTATCACGAGATTCGCCGCCACCTCGCCGACGAGCTCGGCCTCGAACCCGGGCCCGCCCTGCGTCAACTCGAGCGCGAGATCCTCGCCCACGCCCCCTCGCTCGCGGCGCCCACGCATCCCGCAACCAGCGGCGACAGCCGTGGACCGTCTCGCCGCCATCTGAAGACCGCAGCACTCGGGCTGGGCGGCGTCCTCGCGGCAGGGGCAGTAGGGGCGGCGCTGATCGTGTCCGGGCACGACAGTAGCCAACCTTCGCTCACCGGCTACGGAAACGCCGTCGGAATCATCGACGCACGGACGAATCGCGTTGTCGACGTAGTACGCGTCGGCAACACACCCTCGAGCATCGCGCTCAGCCCCGCCGCAGCCTGGACGCTGAACGCGGACGACCGCACGATCTCTCGCATCGACCGAAAAACACACGAGGTCATCAGCACCTTCGGAACAGGCTCCGCCCCAACAGACGTCGCGGTCGGCTACGGCTCGCTCTGGGTCGGCAACGCCGCGAGCTCGATCGCCCGCTTCGATTTGGAGACCGGCCGCCGCACAACGACGATCCACCTCCCGCCCGGTCCACCCTCGGGTGCGCGAGCAGGCGAGTCGCACATCGCAATCGCTGCGGGCAGCGCCTGGACGATCAACCGCGACGGCAGCATCTCCAGGATCGACGCGCGGACGAACAAGATCGTGGCAACGACCCACGGAGTCTCGGCCTCGGCGATCGCCTCAGGCGACAAAGGGATCTGGCTGATCGATCAATCACGGTCCGCGGTCGCGCGGATCAGCGTTCGCTCCAACCGCGTCGCACAGAGCATCCACCTGAGCGCCGGCAGCCTCAACGACCTCGCCGTCGGCGCGGGCGCCGTCTGGGTCACCGACCCGTTCGGCGGCCTGCTCTGGCGCGTCGATCCCGGCCCACCCGCGCTGACAAAGACGGTCGACGTCGGCCCAGGAGGAGCAGTCGTCGACGCCGACACGAACGCCGTTTGGGTCGTCAATCACCTCGACGACAAGCTGATCGAGATCGACCCACGGACAAACCACGCCACGACGATCACGGTCGGGGCCCCACAAAACGTCGCCGCTGCCGCGCGCGAGGGTTGGGTCGTGAAGGCGCAGCCCGAAGCCTCGTGCGGCCCACTCGTCTACGACGGACCCGGGCGTCCTGACCTCGTGATCGTCTCCGACCTCCCCCTCCAGGGCTTCTCACACGTCGAGACCGAGGCGATGGCGGCGGCGGTCGCGTTCGTCCTGCAGAAGCGGGGCTTCAGGGCAGGGAAGCGGAGAGTCGGCTACCGCTCCTGCGACGATTCGACCCCTCAAGCGGGAGGCTTCGACTTCGAGAAGTGCGGCACCAACGCGAAGGCCTACACGGCGAACCCGGCCATCGTCGGGATCGTCGGCGCCTACGACAGCCTCTGCAGCGGCATCGAGATCCGAATCACGAGCCGCGGACCCGGGCCGCTGCCGATCATCAGCCCCGCCAACACCTACCTCGGCCTCACCCGCGCAGGACCCGGCACGCGGCCCGGCGAGCTCCAGTTTCGCTACCCCACCGGCACTCGAAACTACGTGCGCGTGATCGCGGCCGACCACCTGCAAGCTGCCGCGGACGCACAACTCGCCAAGCAGCTCCGCCTGCAGCATGTCTTCATCCTCAACGACGGCCAAAACAGCGGGCTCGACACATACTTCCGCGGCGCCGCAACGAAACTCCACGTTGGGCTGGCCGGCTCTGCCAACTGGGACGCGCACGCCGCCAACTACCGCCGACTCGGCCAACGAATCCGCCGCTCCGGCGCCGACGGCGTCTTCCTCGCCGGCTACCAAACCTCGAACGGGGCACGGCTGATCCGCGACCTCCGCACGACGCTCGCTCCCGCGGTTCCGCTCATCGCACCCGACGGATTCCTCCCCCTCCCCGAACTGGTGCATGCGGCCGGCCCGTCCGCGACAGGACTCTACGTCAGCCTCGCCGGCGCACCAGATCCCGACCTCGGACCAGCAGCCACCAAGTTCCTCAAAGCATTCGCCGGCACATACCGCCGGCCGATCCCCTGGGATACAGCAACCTACGCCGCCGCAGCCGCCGACCTCCTCCTCGACGCGATCGCGCGCTCAGACGGAACACGCAACTCCATCAACAGAGAACTGCGTAAGACAGACGACGCGCACAGCATCCTCGGACCGATTCGCTTCGACCACAACGGCGACCCGACGTCGGGCGCCGTGACGATCTACCGCATAGGGCCCGCCGACGGTCAACCAACGCCAAGCTACCCGTGGCTGCAAGGCGCACACGTCGACCGCATCATCACAGCGCGAAACTCCCTCGTTGCCGGATAGCGGTGCGGTTCCTCGCTCGCCCTTCGTGCGGCCAGGAGCAGCCGAAGAGCTTCAGATGTGGATCTGGGGCCGGACCGCACTGAGGACTGAGTTCATCCTCGGATTCGCCTCTCGTACTCAAGAATACGTTGTCCAGCTTGGCACCAACCAGCGGACACAAAACGGACACATCAGAAACGACACGCGCGACGTCTCGCGACGCATCACCGGTGCACGCAACAGCCTGATTTGCAGGAGAAAGCTTGTCGAGATGGTAAGGAGGGGGTCGACGGTTCGAGTCCGTCAGAGGGCTTCGAATTACTGCCCGCTCAGCGTGCCTTTCCGTTGCCCGCCTCGACGTGTGAAGGTCGTTCCAGCGTCCACCGAGCGTCCACCAGCGTCCACCGCAAGGGCGTTAAGCTCGTCGAGCAGCCGGATCGCGTGCTCACGGCCGTCGCGGGCGAGGTGGCCGTAGTGGCGGTCGATCATCGTCAGGCTGGCGCCCATATAGCGGGAGAGTTCGAAGGTGGAGATGCCGGCACGCAAGGCGAAGGTCGCGAACGTGTGCCTGAGATCGTAGATCCGCCGGAACGGCTCGATCCCCGCAGCTTGCTGGGTCTGCTTCCAGTTCCGATTGCGGAAGTTGTGCAGGTCGAGGTAGCCGCCGCGGGGAGCCGGGAACAGCAGCTCGCCGAATGCTCCTGATGGCAGCTGGGCGAGCGCGTCGAGTGCGCGCGACTGGAGCGGCACGGCGCGGACGCTCGCCTCGGTCTTTGTACAGCGGAGCCTGCCTTTGCTGAAGGAGCGGCGTACGTAGGCGACGCGGCCGTCGCGGTCGATGTCCCGCCACTCGAGCGCGACCCACTCGCCCGGTCGCATGCCAGTGGCGGCGGCGAAGATCACCATCGGCCCCAGCCGCGCGCCGAGCAGCTCGGCGAGGGTGTCGAGTTCGCCCCAGGACTCGAACGGGCGCTTCTCGGTGCGCCGCCGCTGCGGGTTCTCGACGCCCTGCTTGGCCGGGTTGACGTCGAGCATGCCCCAGACGACGGCGCGGGCTAGCACCTGCCGCAGCGCCTGCGTTGCCTCGAAGCGGTAGCCGGGACGGATCGTCATCCGCCAGGCGGCGATCTCCTCCGGGCGGAGCTCGTCGAGGCGGTAGCCGCCGAAGGCCGCGACCGCCTGCTGAAGCAGCCAGCGCAGCTTCTCGAGCGTGACCGGCGACGCCTCGTGCTGCGCCAGATACTGGTCGACCAGTTCAGCGAGCGTGAGCGTTCGGCCGAGTGCGTTCCTGCGTCGCAGCCGCTCGAGCTCTCGTTTGAGTGCCGTCCGTGCGTCCTCCTCGTCGACGAAGCCGCCCTTCTGGATCCGCCTCGACCCGCGCCCACCTGAGCGGTATCGGTATGCCCACAGATCGCCTCCGTCGTGTGCGCTCCACCCGAGCCTCAACACCTGTCCCTGCTGAACCATCTCTCTGTCCTCCGCATCGATTGCCGAGACAAAGGGTGCGCACTCGTAGCTCCGCGACGGCGTCGGTGGGAACTCCAGAAAGGCGCCGGCCCGCACGGTCGCCCCTGGCGCCACGGCATCGAGGTTTGCGGCGGTCCGTGGCGACGTCCTGTGTTAGGCGTCGAACGGAGATGAGTGTGCGGGATGACATGGCGGACGACTCAGCAGGTGCTCGCGCTGGCGCCGCATGCGGCGGCTGCGAAGGCGGGGCAGGGGCTCGCGTCGCCGCGGGGTCGGAACTGGGGCAGGACGAGCGAGCGCTCTGGGGGCTCTGCCGGGGAGCGGCAAGAAGCCGTACTAAACGCAGGTCGACCTGGGCAAAGGGCTCGAGATCCCCGCGAGCTGGCTGCCGGAAGGCGTCACGGTCGCGCAGGTCGCGGCCGGGTTGAGGCCGCTGCTCGACAAGCCTGTGGAGTTCGTGCTGCCTACGCACGGCGAGCCCGCCGACCGTCCGGCTCTCGAACGCGCGCTCCCTTGATCCGCGCGAACTCGCCAGCGACGAAACAGTGGTCGCTTAGCCGCGGTTCCTGCTCATGCCGGCATGCCTGTAGCTCTTGCGCGAGCAGCGGCGAGGCGAGGAGGTAGTCGAAGCGCCAGCCGATGTTGCGTTCGCGGCCGCCGGGCCAGTTCTCCCACCAGGTGTAGTGGCCGGGCTCGCCGGGATGGAAGACGCGGAAGCAGTCGGCGAGGCCGAGTTCGAGCAGTGCGGCGAACGCTTCCCGTTCGCTTGGCAAGAAGCCGGTTGGGTGCGTCGGCCGGGCGACGTCGATCGGTTCGGCGGCGATGTTGAAGTCGCCGGCGACTACCAGCCTGCCGGCGGCCGGGAGCTGCTGTTTCGTCCAGTCGCGCAGGGCGCGCAGATGCGTGAGCTTCACCGCGAGCCGTTCGGGGCCGCTGTTTCCGTTCGGCACGTACGAGTTCGCGACCACAGTCTCG
>Ga0126308_10000528_pt1 | contig 13024 bp, 16 predicted proteins | sample Plot55_FD_92533 | JGI IMG/M metagenome (GOLD analysis project Ga0126308, IMG submission 92533) | Serpentine soil microbial communities from UC McLaughlin Reserve, CA, USA - Plot55 | ecosystem: Environmental > Terrestrial > Soil > Grasslands | place: USA: UC McLaughlin Reserve, Lake County... | reverse complement strand
GGTGCACCATCCTCGCTCAGAAGAACTCCTGGGCAAACGGAGATGTACCGATGGTCGGCATGGTTCAACTTCTCTGCAAACCGCTATAAGACTCCCACAGCAGGGGACCAATCGCTTATAAGCTTTCTACCTCCACTTTATCGTGCAGCCGATGGGTCGGGTCTCAGCTACTAGAGGTTGTCCTTCATTAGCCAGGGCCGCATCAAGTGCATCCCTGAGGTAGTGGTTCTTTACGGCTTTAGGATCTTCGTAGTTGTCGTCGACGGTGCCGTGGTAGAGAAGCGTGCCGTCCTTTCCGAAGAGGAACACTTCAGGGGTACGCTCCGCACCGTACGCCCGGGCTACTTCTTGTGACTCGTCGTAGAGGTAGGGGAAGTTGAACCCCTTTTCTTGGGCGCGCTCCTTCATCCTGGGGAAGCTATCGGCGGGATACTTTTGCGGGTCGTTGGGGTTGATGGCTATCACCTGCGCGCTCCTGTCAGCATAGTCGGCCTGGATCCGGACTATGCGATCTTCCCACGCTCGAGCGTAGGGACAGTGGTTGCAGGTGAAGATGACCGCCACGGCCTCCTTATCCTCCGCGTAATCTGCGAGGGCGTGACGCCGGTCATCTACCCCAGGCAGTTCGAAAGCTATCGCCTTATCGCCGGGTTTGAGCTTAGCCATTCTCTTACTTCCTTCCTTCGGTAGCGTCTAGCGTGAGTAGTTGCCCCTGCTATCTCTATCTATATGGACCTACTACTGCCAGCCGGGCCGTCGGCCGGTTCGGCCTTCGCTGCGGCGTCTACTATGGCCTGCCAAATCATGCCCCGCGAAGGTAACGGGGAGATACGGCTATCTTCTAGGCGGTAGGCGCGGCATGTAAGGGCGTATTGAGAATCGGGCGGCGGGGGATCTATGTCTTGGCCGTTTATGAGTATGGTAGGAGAGCCTACGAAGCGCAGCTCTTGAGCCTGCTCTTCGCTCTCGACCTTGACGACCTCGACATCGGCGCTGATCCCCTCCTCGGCCAACACCCCGCGCAGTCGTTCGAGTGCCAGCTCGTGAGACGGGCAGTCTTCGTAAAACAGGAAATCTATGCGCATCGAAAGCCCCTCAAGTTTACCTACTACTAACTCCCTGATTGTCTTCTCTCATATAACACAATCGTGGTTAAGCCTGCCATCAAGCCGAACGCGCCCGAGAAATGACATTAATAAATGACACCAATTTGACACCAACCCAGGCGAACAACGGCTAACACCTACGATAACCCCAAAGTGAGAATACGCTTATTTGCAGGAGTTTTTGAACACCGACGAACAACCACGACACTTTGACTCCGCCTATGCATGGCGGAGCTCCATCGGACACCGATCGCGGTATCGATTGCACTAAGTTTGGCTTCGTGGGATGTGGCACCATTGATTTGCTGAAGACGCCTCCAGAAATCGGACATCGAAAGGAGATGGGAACGTGAGATTCGGTATCCTCGGCACCGGTATAGTCGGGAAGACGTTCGCTGCCCGGCTGGACGAGTTGGGGCACGACGTGGTGATCGGGACCCGTGAGCCGGCTGAGACGCTGTCCCGCACCGAGCCCGACGCCTACGGCAACCCCCTGTTCAGCGCTTGGCAGCAGGAGCACTCCGAGGTGAAGCTCGGCACGTTCGGCGAAGCGGCCGCCCACAGTGAGATGATCGTCAACGCCACCGCAGGTGTCGCCTCGCTAGATGCACTCGAGCTGGCTGGCGAGGCCAACCTCAACGGCAAGGTCTTGATGGACATCGCCAACGCCCTGGACTTCTCGCAGGGCATGCCCCCCACGCTCTCGGTGTCGAATACCGACTCGCTGGGCGAGCTGATCCAGCGGAGGTTTCCCGAGGTGAAGGTGGTGAAGACGCTCAACACTATGAACGCCTACCTGATGGTCGATCCCGCTCAGCTCGCCGGAGCCGACCACACCGTGTTCGTGAGCGGCGACGATGCCGAAGCCAAGGCCACGGTGATCGAGCTGCTCCGTAGCTTCGGCTGGGCGGACATCATCGACCTGGGAGACATCTCCACTGCCCGCGGCGCCGAGATGATCCTCCCCATCTGGCTACGGCTGTTGGGTGCGCTCCAGAACCCCATCTTCAACTTCAAGATCGTCCGGTGACCTGAGGTGAGTCGGTCGAATAAGAATTCCGACGAGGTGAGTGTCGTGATAGGGTTTTAACGCCCCGGTATCCAAGAAGATGGCGAATACAGTCTTCTGAGAAGAGCTCAGCCTGTTGAAAGAGTCACTACCGAGCAATTGATGGTCCTAAAACGGTGCTCTCTAGGCGCCGAACAGGCGCTAGAAAGGAGCCCCGCGGTTTTCAACAGCCCCGCCCTTCTTCTTGGCAGCTCGGTGAACACACAGGAGATCCTAAGCGCGCTAGCCGAGCGTTAATCCGCTGCGTGCTTCCGAGAACTCCTCCCTCGCATGGGGGCAACTCCCTTGTCATTGTCCCCACACGTACATCAGGCCAGCGTTGATCACGACGATCACGACAAACGCTAGAGCCAGGGTTCGATGGCCTGTGGCCACAAGACCCGCTGCGGCCGAACCGAAGACCAGCACTTGGAGGATCAATACCAACAGCCCTGGTAGCTGCACCGGCGCGTTGGGGGACACGAATGTGCCCCACACAACCGCGGCCACGAGTGGAGCGCCAATGCCAAGGGCGGTCTTCGCGAGTGCTCCGCTGCCGGTCTTGAAGCCCCAATAACCCAAGGCGCCCAGGGCGCACAGTTCCAAGAGGAACCGAAGTGCCACGTTGGCACCCTTGATCACCTCCAACACACAGACAGCTTTCCTAGCTCATACAGGCAGGTTGCCCTGCTGACGTGCCGCTGTAGCCGGCTCGCCGCACGCGTGGCCCGCATGCTTATAGCAGCCAGCCGCACCTAATTCCCTCGTGGCCCTCAACGGCGGCCATGACCTTGGCTGCGTGGGCCAGAACGTCGGCGTGTAGGTAGTTGATGCATCCTCCTCTCTTGCTAGGGACCGGGGCTCCCCCTTGCAGGATACACCTCGGCCCAAATTAGTTTAGACCTCCAGCTAGCTCGGAGGCGAAAGGAGGTGTAGCAGGCTTACCTCATGGCTTTTGCTTTATCCAGATAGCTCCACCTGAGATACAGCCCAACAGATACAACAGAGCCGCTAGCGACCACTTTCCCGCGAGGGCGAAGATAAGCGCCACCCCGAAAGAGCTGAAAAGCACGATAAACAAGAACAAGGTTCGCGCAGCGGGGCTAGCTGTTAATTCCCGGAGCTCTGCTCGCCTCCTTCTCGACCGTCGTTTCTTCCTTGTCTGCCGACTCCACATACTCATGGTTTCAGCCTTCCCTTTGGCTGCGTCCACCCTAAGATTTATCGATCGTACATTCCGCTCGTCGAGTCTGCAAGCAAGGAAGTCTTACGTATTCATCTCCCGCCTCTCAGCAAAGAGCTGGGGCTCCGAATGTAGCATATGGCTCGATACCTAGTTCGCGCCTCGACTGGCAGAGGACACAGAGGTTGTGAGAAGATAGCCCGCAACGCTGCTAAGGCGCGATGGGAGAAGAAGCGGCAGGAAGAATCTTCATAAGACGGTATGAGTGACCGGCAACCCCAGATGAGTGACGCCTTTCGGACGTTCATGTCCCAAGCCTCCGGGCACGCTGAAGCGTGGATGGGGGCTGTTCACGGCCTCGACGCTGCCAGTGCTCTAGACAAGAAGACTGAAGAATTGGCATACCTAGCTGTGCTGGCCGCGCTGCGCCTCGAAAGCGGCATACCGCTACACGTACAGTTGGCCAAGGAGGCGGGTGCCACGCGTGAAGAGATCATCAGCGCTATCTTAGTGGGGCTACCCGCCGCCGGTCAGGGCGTTACGCAAGTCTTGCCGACAGCCGTAGCGACTTACGACGCCGGGTAGGGAGCCGCCTACCCCGACTTTTGTTCAGAAGTTGGGTTTTGGTTCGTAGCGGATTTTTGGTGCCAGACCTGCAAAGCCATTGCAACGTACTGCAACCGTACTAGAACAGAGCCGAACATACTAGGGAACCACGATAGCCTACAGTATCGCATAGCCTATAAATAAGCTAAATTCTCCTACACATTAGAACCAACTGGACTCGTCAAACCACTTTCGCATGGCGGAGGTCACGAGTTCGAGTCTCGTCGGGTCCTCTTCCAAAACCGCATATTTAATCGAAAACTTGGGACAAGAAGAAGGGCCGGGGTTCTAAAGCAGAGGAGCTCCGTCCGTCGATGTGCGACGGTTAAGATGCAATGTAGGGTCGGGCCTCACCGAACTTAACAGGGTGCGATGAAAGAAAAGTGGGCGCCGCCCGAGATCATCGGCCCGCTTCCGGGCGATTTCCTACTCCTTCCCCTTCCGCGGGGGGCCTTTCTTCCCCCGCTAAGGTCACTCTACCCCGTCCGTGCTAGTCGGGGTCCTCCGGGCCCGGGTCCTTTCGTTGCCCGTGGCTCGGTGCCCTAGCCTTGATCCGAGCGGGCTCACGATGCGTATGACTTTTTAGGTGAAGCGGCGCGAAAGGAACGAAACGTGCGGAGGCGGCGAAACGTGTTTCGCAAGAGGCGGCCAATCGGGAAGGTTGGGCCGGTGGATCTGGCGCTCGGCACCCTGGTCATAATCGTGCTGATCGTGCTCCTACTGCAGCTGAGTTGAGCTCGCACTCGGGAGGCTACCGGGGCCGGGGTCCTATTGAGGTGCTCTGACCTCTCGCCCCCAAGAGCCCGCGAGGAGGAACGGTTTACGTCTAAGGTTGGTAGCGGGAACCCTTTGACCGCGGTTTCGCCGAGCAAAAAAGGAGAAAGGAAGGGACCTTCCTGCTTGGCTTCGCCGGTGCCCTAGGCGCCTACGGAGCGTCCTCATCCCGCAGGACTATAAGCACTCGATAGAAGCAACCGGCGCTCCCAGACGGCGTTCATATCGTGCATAATCTTCTACGTAGCTTGCGTAGCGGTGACCTGGCACTTCTATACCAGAAGAACGCCAATGTCCCCTGCTAAAGAAGGAGCGCTATGAGGACCAAAGACGCAATAGTAGAGAACTGGCTGCCGCGCTATACGGACACAGCGTTGGTGGAGTTCGGTGAGCACATTTTACTCACCAACTTTGGTTACTACGTCGAGAAATTTGCGCGGCGCTTCGACGTGCCGGTGCGCGGTCTCGACCGTCCGATGCAGACTGCGACGCACGTCGACAGCGGGCTTAGCATCATCAATTTCGGCATTGGTTCGGCCAACGCCGCAACCGTGATGGATTTACTCCTGGCGGTCAAGCCAAGTGGCGTGCTCTTTCTCGGCAAGTGCGGCGGCGTCAAGGACTCGGCCGAGATCGGGCATTTCATTTTGCCGATCGCGGCGATTCGCGGCGAAGGCACCTCCGACGATTATCTGCCGCCGGAAGTGCCGGCGATGCCGTCTTTTAAGCTGCACAAGTTCGTCTCGTCGAAGATCGTCGAGGCAGAAATGGAGTATCGCACCGGCGTCATCTACACGACTAACCGTCGCGTTTGGGAGCACGACGACCGGTTCAAGGAGCGCCTTAGATCGCTGCGCGTCATCGGCATCGACATGGAGACGGCGACGATATTCGCGGCCGGTGTCGCCAACCAGATTCCGCGCGGCGCGTTGCTTCTCGTCTCCGACATGCCGCTGGCACCCGAAGGCGCCAAGACCGAGCGGAGCGACAAAGCGGTAACCGAGCGCTTCGTCGATTTGCACCTGGACATCGGCCTCGAGGCGATGACCGAAATTGGCGTTAGAGGCGAGTCGATTAAGCATTTCACCTACTAGTCTTGTCCCGGTCCTGCCTGCTAGTTTTCCTACCGCTCTACTCTCCTGACTTTAACACCGTAGAAGAAGCCTTCTCCAAGATAAAGTACTCTTTGAGGAGAGCCGCTTCGAGGAGCAATGAAGCACCAGCACAGAAACCCTCGCGTTGACACTCTTGCTGGTATGCACAGGCTCCGAAGATTACACGGCAGGCTGCTTGCCAGACCGGGGGCCTGGTTGAGGGGTTCTGACCTCTCGTTTGTGTTCTGGTGCTTCCGGCACCACCATTGTTCATCGTTTTTGGGGACCGTGGGCCGGGGGTAGATTACCGCTGTCGGAGTGGTATGTGTCGGCAAAAGGAGGCGTGGTGTCGGAGTCGGAACACTTACCCCAAGGAAATAGCGAGACGGAGGTGGCCATCGAGACGTTCGTGGATAGGATAGAGGAGATCTATCCGAACCTCGACCGAGAACAGTTCCACGACGCCATAAGCAGGTGCACGCAAGAGAACGTGCCGGATGAAGATGGAGATGAGGAGGAGTAAGAACCGACGGAGGTAGTTAAGGCAGATCTCAGAGCTAAAGGGAGGCCAAGAGCCTAAAAACTCAGGCCTTTTGCGGGCGAGGCTCACGGGAAGCTATTGCCCTTCTCCCACTTTTTCTTCTACCTGCTTCTGTACATCCTGCGCTTCCTGTTCTATCTGCGTCCTCCCCTCCTCCACCTGCTCCTCTATCTGTGTCCTTCCCTCCTCCACCTGCTCTTCTACCTGCTTCTGCACCTCCTCTTCCACCCCTCCGCACGCCGCCGCGCCGAATATCGCGACGAACGCTGCCAAGAAGAGGAGGGTTAATCTCCTTCTCACGCTGCTTCTCCTTCCCTTGCCGCGGGTATCTTACGGAGTCTCTCCTATCTCCGGAGGCCAATCCTCTAACGCTTCTCTTTCTTCGGGCTCTAATAAACGGACCGAGTACACAGTGTGCCAGGGATAGCACCTGACGACGAACTTCGTCGCGTACGAGGGGGTGGCGAACCGTCCTCTGGGCTCCGGGCTTGGGATCGCGATCCTGACGAGGACGATGATGCCGCCGTCGGCGACCCTGTCCAACCTCGCGGTGAGCCGGACGGGCTCGTTGGCCCCGAGCTCCAGGGAGACGTACTTCCCGACCCACTCGTCGGGTATCAGCCCTCCTGACACGTGGTCCTCCTGCGCTCGGCGATTCCGCTACAGAATATCTCATCCTCGTGCTGCGCAAGCTCGTGAGGATGATCGACGGCGGAGGCCGACTCTAGCGCCTGTGGGGACTGCGGTGCAGCCTGCGTCAGCACGCCGTCGTGCGCCTGTATAGAGACACCGAGAGCGGCACGAAGACCACCAGTATCCCCGCGCACCAGGGAAGGCCTACCAGCCGGCCGTGCCCATGGGCTTGTCGAGGAGGAACCCCCGTACCGCGTCGACAATCTGCGTGGTCGGCTGGTGGTCGACGAAGGCCTGGAGCCAGCCGGGCATGCTGCTGGACGACACGAACGCGCTGCTGGCAAGGTCGTAGACAGCCGCTCATGCTCGTTCCATAAGCATACGTGCGGTGATCGCGAACCCAACCGATAATGGTGAGCGATTTCAGGCCCTTACACCAGGAGCGAAACCAGCCAGTACGCCGCCACCCCGACGAGCACCGTGAGCCCCAGGTCACCGGAGCGCACGGCGATGACGAGCGTCGGTAACAGCGCGAGTCCCATGCGGGCCGACTCCGCCCCGTACCCGGCCTCAAAGGTTTCGGGAAGAATTGATGTCACCAGCAACGCCACGACGACGGACGGTCCCACGAACGGCAGCAGTTCGCTAAGCCCTCTGCCCGGAGCGTCGTCCCGACCTCGCTTCCCCGCGCCGGAGCGCCCAGAAAAGCGGCAGGGAGCGCATCAGGTAGTTCCCCGCCCCGACGACCAGGAAGAGCAACAAGACTTCAACCCGCACCGGTGCCAACCCTCCAGAGCAGGAGACCGACGGCCGGTCCGTCCCCGCCGGCGGCGGGGACGCTCCAGCTCCCCAGGCCCGCGAGGTGGAGGGCCGCGGCGACAACTCCCGCCGCGAGAACCGCGCTGGCGACGGGGACCGGCACGCTTCTTCCGGGTTCCGGACCTCCCGGTCTCACGAAGGACACGAGCAGGGCCACGAAGAGGGCGGGCAGGGCGAAGGAGAGCGCGGGCGCCAGGGAAGGCAGCGCGCTCGCCACGGCCGTGCCTGCGACGGCGCCGATCCAGCTGCCCAAAGTCCAAGAGACGTAGGCGCCCGTTTCGAGGCCCATAAGCCAGCCGAAGCCCATCAGAGAGGCCTGCCCAGGGGTTAGCTTCACGGAGGCCACGGCGAAGACCTCGTCGGTGAGGCCGAACGCGGCGACTGCCGCACGAGCCGTGTCCAAGCGACGGAGGTGCGGGACGAGAGAGGGACCGTACAGCACGTGACGTATCCCGAGCACGAGCCCGATCGCCGCCATCGCTAACCAAGAGGCTCCCGCCGCCAGGAGTCCCACCAGAGCGAACTGGCTCGCGCCGGAGTAGACAATGAGCGACATCAAGACGGTTTCGGTAGCGTTCAAGCCGGCGCTCTGGACGGCGACCCCGAAGGCTACAGCCGTCGGCAGGTAGCCGACGACCACGGGGACGGACGCACGCAAGCCCTCCGGAAAACCCCGGTGCACAGCCCCGCTCCTCGTCCCTTGCGGCGCCCCTGCGGACATTTCAGGCTATCAACTGAAAAGAGATCCAGGTGACCCCACCTCCGACCAACGCGCCCAAAACTAGTTCCGGGTGGGTGTGGCGCCCGAGCGTCCTCCTCGCCCACCAGACCACCGGGAGCACGAGCGCGAAGAGGACTCCCCATCCTCCGAAGACACAGAAGAGACAGACCAACGCCCCGGAGATTCCGGCCGTGTGGAGAGAGGTATTTACGAACGGTGTGAGAGCGACGAAGACCGCGGTCGCGAGAGCGTACGAGAGCAGGATCGCCCGCAGCTCAACGGGTGCGCCGAGGAGTGTAATGATCATCCAGGCCCCGGCGTGCAGGCCCGCCACCACCCGGAGGGGTCGCACCCTTTCTTCTTGTGGGATCTTGCGAGGGTTCCGCACCTTGCCCGAGCGAGCCAGGTACTCGAGGTAGGCGAGCGAGAGCCCGCTGGTCAGCAGGAGACAGAGCGACGCCCAGAGAAACCCCTCCCACCCGGCTACCCCCACGCCTACGGCCAGGAAGAGCGGGACGGCCAGGAGCGGCAGGCGGGTCGCGGCGGAGAGGATCTCGGCTATCCTTATCACAACCAGGAATTCTAAGGCAAGGGGAAGCTCATGACGCTCGCGAGGGAGATAGCCGAAGCCGTAGAAAGGATAGCCCCGATTTCTCTGGCGGAGGATTGGGACAACCCGGGGCTCCAGGTCGGATCTTTAGGCGGTGAAGTAAACTGGGTGCTGATCGCACTCACCCCCATGACGGAGGTTTTCGAGGAGGCGGAGGAGATCGGGGCGAACTTCCTGCTCTTCCACCACCCGCTCATCTTCCGGGGCCTGAAAAGCGTGGACACAAACTCTTACCCGGGCGATCTAATCATGCGCACCGTGAAGGGAAACCTGACCGTCCACGCCGCCCACACTAACTACGACACCGCCCCCGGAGGGGTCTCGGTCGCCCTTGCGGAGGCTTTGGGCCTCGTGGGACCGCTGGAGGTCGTGGTTCCGCGCGGGAGCATGCGCAAGCTCGTGGTCTTCGTCCCCGAGGACGACGCCGATACGGTAGCGGACACCTTGACCGAAGCCGGCGCCGGCGTCATCGGCGAGTACACGCACTGCACCTTCCGCGCTCCCGGAACGGGCACCTTCTTCGGGGGCGAGGGAACAGACCCGTACGCGGGCGAGAAGGGCCGCTTAGAGAGGGTGCCCGAGCTCAGGATCGAGACCGTGGTCCCGGCCCACGCCGCCCACGAGGCTGAGTTGGCCGCCCGGGATGCCCATCCTTACGAAGAGCCCGCCCTCGACGTCTACCCCTTAGACGGCCACCCGGATGGCTGCGGTTACGGTCGGGCTGGGAGGTTGCCGGAGCCGCTTGATCCCGATGAGCTGCGCGACCGCGTCTCGGAGTCTTTGGGCTTTCCGGCCCGCCTCGTCGCGGCTCCAGCGCGGAAGATCGAGCGCGTCGCGGTCCTCGGGGGATCGGGCGGCTCCTTCGTCCGGGAGGCCGCGGCCTCCGGCGCTGACGCCTACGTTACGGGGGACCTCGACTACCACGACGCGCTGCTCGCCGAGACTTTGGGCCTCGTCGCCATAGATGCCGGGCACGCCGCGACGGAGCTTCCTTCTTTGAAGCCTCTCGCCCAGCGGTTGGCGAAGCTGGTAGACGTGCCGGTCTCGGTCAGCCGGGTCCGACGTTAGGAGCGGTTATCCGCCGTTCGTGAAACGTTCGAGCTCGTCCTCCGTAGGCAGGGCTCCCATCGCCCCGTATTCCGTGCAGGCCAGCGCCCCGGCCGCCGTCCCTCGCCTCGCCGCCTCGCGAATCGTTTCTTCGTCCCATTCGTCCTCGGAGAGGTACACCAGGGCCGCCGCCAGGAACGCGTCCCCGGCTCCGGTGGCGTCGACGACCTGCACCGGATAGCTCGGTACGTCGCCCTCGAACTCCTCCGTCGCGTAGAATGCCCCCTCCGGTCCCAGACTCACGAAGACCAGAGAGACGCCGCGGTTGAGCAGCATCCGTGCGGACTCTGCAGCGTCTTCGGTTCCGAGGAGCGGTGAGATCTCATCGTCGCTCAGCTTGACGATCCGGGAGCGCTCGATCAGAGAGTCTGCGACCTCTCGGGCCGCTTCGACGCTCTCCCAGAGGTGCTCCCTGAAGTTGACGTCGAAGGCCACAGGGACTTCTAGCTCCCCCGCGAGTTCGGCAGCTCGGTGTATGGCCGAGCGCGCGGGGTCCTTTATGAGCGGTATGCTCCCGAAGTTCACGAAAGAAGCACCGCGCAGGGTATCTCGCGAGACGTCCTCCGGGGAGAGCAACTCGTCGGCGGCAGGGTCCGAGCGGTAGAAGGTGAAGGAACGGTCGCCGTCGCCCGTAATCTCTACGAACGCCAGCGAGGTGCGCGTAGGCGGCTCGCACCTGCGGACCGCCGAGGTGTCGACTCCCTCGACCTCGAGGGCACTCAGGATGAAGTTCCCGAAGAGGTCCTCCCCCACGCTCCCGATGAACGCCGCCTCCGATCCCAGCCTGGCGGCTGCCACGGCCACGTTCGCCGGGGCCCCGCCCGGACGGGCGACGAACGGCAACTCACCCTCCGAGGGCTTCTCCCCCCGGTAGATGTCCGACACCACCTCGCCCAGAGCCACTATCTTGCCCAAGATCCACCCTCCACGAAATAGTTAGGAGACCTTTATACGTCTAATTCTCCCAGAGTCCGGATCTCCGCATCACTGTAACCCGCGGCCCGCAGGGGCGCGACGACGTCCTCTTCGAGGTCCGGCACGTAGCAGGCTACGAGGCTCGCCTCCCCGGCTCCGCCAGGCGTCACGCGCATCTCCCCGATGGCCGCCGGCAGGACATAGGACTCGGCGCGATCCAGGCGCTCGGTACCGTCGGCGTGCTCCAGGCTCACCTGGTCTCCGACGTTCGAGAGCGTCAGGAAGCGCCGGGGGTGGGACGGTTCCGTGTGGGGTTCCGTGAGCGTCCAGCGTTCGAGGACGAAGTACGGTCCGGCGCAGCAAAGAACACGCCGGTTAGGGCCGTCTTCGAGGACGAGGCCGGGGTTCGGGCGAGGCTGGTAGTCGGTGCGCAGTTCGTCGAGGGCGGCGGCGATGTTCATCTCCCAGGTCTCTTCGTTCAAAGGGTTGCCATAGAGGTCTTCTGGCATCACGCTCTGGCCGAGGTCTGAGGTCTGTTGGACCTCGAAGATCAGGGTGTCGGGGCCGAAGGAGTGGATCACGCCGGCCGGCACGTACACGGTATCCCCGGTGTGCACCGGATGACGCAGCATCACCGAGTCGTAGTCCTGCTTTTTGAAGGCGTCGTACAACTCGTCCCTCCTCAACCCCTCCTCGACACCAGCCAAGATGGTCGCGTCCTCGGCGGCCCAGAGGACGTGCCAGGCCTCGGTCTTTCCGTGCGGCTCGCCGTGCTTGAGCCGGGCGGTCTCGTCGTCGGCGTGGAGGTGCACCGGGAGCATGTGCGTGGCGTCGAGGAACTTCTCGAGGAGCGGGAAGTGTGGGCCGCGCCAGCCTTCGCCGACGAGCTCGTCGGGGTACTCCAGGGTGAGATCGTGGAGGGTACGGCCGGCGTAGGAGCCGTTGGTCACGGTGCCCCTCGCCTCGCGGTAGTCGCTTACCTCCCAGGTTTCGGCGATGGTGCCCCCGGGGACATCCTTCTTGCCGAGGCGTTCGGGGATCAAACGCCCCCCGAAAGCGTAGGTACGGACGTGGTAGGTGAGCTTTATCGGGTACGATTGCATCGCGCTGCCTCCCTGTAGCCTGAAGACCATGATAGCTCCGCAGCGAACCCGTCGCGCGGGTGTCTACGGGTCCGGGAATACTTCGGGCAGGAAGGGAAAGCATCCGGTATCGGGGGTGGGTGACGGCCGCGGCGGTCGCAGGTTCTCGGAGTATATACCGCATGATCTACTTCTTCGGCACTCTGGGGGTTTGCTCTTCGGCTACGACACCGGCGTGATCTCGGGGGCGATCTTGTTCATCAACGAGGAGCTCGGGCTCACCCCTTTCCTCAAAGGCTTGGTCGCGAGCTCAATCTTCTTGGTCACGGTCGGGGCCGGGAGCCCGGGACTCCTCTCCGATAGGCTGGGGAGGCGCAGCCTCATCGTCGTGGCCGCCGTCGCTTTCTCCGTGGGGGCCGGCGGCGCGGCGTTGGCGCCGAACATCGCCGTGCTGGTCGTCTGCAGGTTCATCCTGGGCCTCGCAGTCGGGACGGCCGCCCTCACCGTGGCCATCCTCGGGCTCTCCTCCTTGCTCTTGCCCCAACCCTCAAGCCCCCGGACCCCGCGGCCCTCATAACGCTTATCTGCCTCGCAGGCTTCATTATCTCCTTCGCGGCCACCTAGGGTCCCACGGTCTGGGTCATGCTGCTGGAGGTTCTGTCCTTGAGGATAAGGGGGACCGCGATGGGAGTCGCGATCTTTTTGCACTGGATCGCCAACTTCCTCGTCTCCCAAATGTTCCCCAGCTTGCTGGCGTGGGTCGGACCGGGCATCACATTCCTGGG
>Ga0126308_10000527_pt1 | contig 13035 bp, 12 predicted proteins | sample Plot55_FD_92533 | JGI IMG/M metagenome (GOLD analysis project Ga0126308, IMG submission 92533) | Serpentine soil microbial communities from UC McLaughlin Reserve, CA, USA - Plot55 | ecosystem: Environmental > Terrestrial > Soil > Grasslands | place: USA: UC McLaughlin Reserve, Lake County... | reverse complement strand
CGCCGAAGCGTCCTACTGCATCCTGCTGGGCGACGTGAGCCCGGAGGCGGCCGAGCGGCTGCGGGTGTTCGTGGAGACCGAGGACGGCTTCGCGATCGCGCGCGCCGACCTGCGGCTGCGCGGCATGGGGGACCTGTTCGGCGAGCGGCAGAGCGGCGTCGCGACCTTCCGCGTTGCCGACCCGCTGCGAGACGAGGTGCTCAACGAGCGCGCCCGCGCCGCCGCCTGGTCCCTGCTCGAGCGGGACCCGGAGCTCCAGCGCGCCGAGCACGCGGGGATGCGCAAGGTGCTCTCGGACCGCTACGCGCGGGCGCTGCAGCTCTTTCGCGTCGGGTAGGGCGCTACGGCTTGGGGGAGGCGAGCCGCTTTCTGATCCGCTCCAGCTCCTCCTGCGCCTTCGCCAGGTCGTCGCGGAGCTTCTGCATCTCCTCCTCGCGGGCCTTGTCGCGCTCGGCGGTCGAGGGGCGGGGGGCGGCGGAGTCGGCGAGGATGCGCATGTGCGCGGCGGTGCGGCGGAGGACCAGCGCCTCGCTCCGGTGCGGCTGCGCGTCGCCCAGCGCCAGGTAGGCGTCGAGCGAGGCGACCGCCTGCTGGGGCGTGGCATCCTTGTTCGCCGGGTCGAGCTTGAACAGGGCGCGCCAGTAGTGCACCTCGCCCGCCTGCTGCGAGCGGGGGAAGAGCTGCGCGAAGCCGGCGAGCAGGCGGTCCGCCTCGTCGTACCGGCCGTCGGCGGCGGCGCGCTGGGCGTCCGGGAGCGTGCGCACCCAGGTCGTGCGCGGGTCCATGGCCGCGGCCGCGGCGGGCGTCGGGCGCGCCGGGTGCCGCACGCATCCGGCGGGGCCCAGGGCGGCGAGCGTGAGGACCGTGAGGAGCGTGGCGCCGGCCGTCGCGGCGGGGCGCCGGCCGGGCGTCACTCGTCCCCGCCGAGGGCGCCCACCACCGCCGCCTCGCCCGGCGAGGACTCGCGGGCGCCGGGGAGCAGCCCCGCCGAGCGCCGCGACGTCCGCAGCGGCAGGGTGATCGTGAACGCGGTGCCGCTGCCTAACGTGCTGTCGCAGACGAGCGAGCCGCCGTGCGCCTCCACGATCTGCTTCGCGATCGCCAGGCCGAGCCCCGTCCCCTTGGTCGCGGCCTGGCGCTGGTTGTCCGCCTGGTAGAACTTCTCGAAGATGTGCGGCAGCTGCGCGGGCGGGATGCCGGCGCCCGTGTCGCGCACCTCGAGCAGGATCGAGCCGTCCGTCCGCTCCGCGCTCAGCTCGACCCGGCCGCCGGCGCCGGTGAACTTGAAGGCGTTCGAGAGCAGGTTGCCGATCACCTCGTTCATCCTGTCGGCGTCCCAGATCGCGTCCTGCGGCAGGTCGTCGGAGACCGAGACGCGGAAGGAGACGCCGCGCTGGAGCGCCAGCACCTGGAACGCGCGCTCCAGCTCCCCGAAGAACTTCCGCAGCTCCACCTTCCGCAGGTCGAGCTTGCCGCCGCCCGCCTCGAAGCGGCTCACGTCCAGCAGCTGCTTCACCAGCCGCGCCAGCGACTGCGCCTGCGCGTTGAGCGTGTGGCAGATCTCGCGCTGCCGCGGGTTCAGCTCGCCGAAGACGCCCTCGTCCAGGAGCTGCACGTAGCCCAGGATGACGTTGATCGGCGTCTTGAGCTCGTGGGAGGCGACGGAGATGAACTCCGCCTTGAGCTTGTCGAGCTCCGCGAGCTGCGAGACCATCGACTGGTAGCTCGCCGCGAGCCGCCCGAACTCGTCGTGGCGCGACGGGGCGAAGCCGAGCGAGTGCGAGAACTCGCCGTCCGCCACCGCCTTCATACCGCGCTCCAGGTCCCGCACCGGATAGCTGATGGACCGCGTGAGCCAGATGGCGAGCGCGGCGGCGAGCAGCGCCGCGATGGCGAATGCCAGCGCCGTGAACCGGCCGGCCGCGGAGGCCGCGGCGTCGGCGTCGTCCACGCGTGCCTGGGTGCGGCTGCGCAGCCACACCTCGGACCGGTCGGCCCACTTGAACGCGTTGCCGATGGCTGGGCGCATGTGCTGGAGCGAGATGCTGTCCACCTCGGCCGTTCGCCTGGCGAGCACGGCGGCGTACTCGATCGGCGCTAGGCTGTCGATGGCGCGCACCGCCTGGCGCAGGAGCAGCGCCGCACTGTCCAGCTCGAACTGGTCGAGCCCGCGCGCCATCTCGGCGAGCTTGGAGACCTCGCCCGACATGCGGTCGCGGCTGGCGGAGTCGGCGACGAAGATCAGCGCGACCTCCGCCTGCGACACGTCGTAGATCTGTCCGCGGATTCGGCCGACCGCCAGCGACGCGGCGAACTCCTGCCCGCGGAGGAGATTCACCGCTTCGCGCGTCTGGTGCAGCGCCCACAGCGCGATGAACAGCGGCAGCAGCAGCAGCGCGGCGATCCCGAAGATGCCGAGCGTGAGTCGTGCGCGCAGTGTCATCTCAGAACTTGATCCGGACGCCCGCCGCCAGCGCTCGCGTGCCCTGGCCGAAGGCGGGCGCCGCGCGCAGCGCCCCGGCCGCTCCACCGCCGCCGCCTGCGCCGCCGGGGTAGGGAATGTTCACCGGTCCGCGCGGCGTGCCCAGGTCGTAGATGAAGAGCCCCACGCTGCCGAGGAGCGCGACCTGCCCGCCGAAGATGCCGACGCGGGCGCGCCGGTCGCGAAAGAGCGCCGTCTGATAGAGGTACTCGGCCTCCACCGAAGAGTAGTTGCCGGACGTCAGCTCGCACGAGGTCGGCTGGCTCCGGCAGAGCTCGCGAAGCGAGTCGTAGGCGCGCTCGGCCCGGTTGCTCTGGGACAGCGCGTAGCCGCCGAAGCCGACCGCGACGCCGAGCAGCGCCCACTTCGCGACACGCACGCGGGTCCAGCCGCGGCGCGCACCACCGCCGGAGCTGCCCTGCGCCTGCAGCGGCTCCGCGGCGAGCGCGGCCACGACGGCCGAGAGTGCCAGCGCGGCACGGAACGTCGGAATCATGCGATGCGGGGTCACCGGAAGCTGACCACTTCGCCCACGATTGGGGCCACGATGATCTGACCGTTGCGGACGACCGGGGGATGCCGAAGCTCCCCGCGTGGCCGAGCCCGCAGGGTCCACTCCCGCTTTCCGGTCTTCCGGCTGTAAAAGAGCACTTCGCCACCCACCGTTGCAACGAGTACGCCGTCACGGACCACGGCTGGAGCCGCTACCGTCACACATCGGCTGGCTGCCGAGTCAGCCTGGGCGATGGGGACGCTGTCGGCGGCGGCCGGGTTCGCGGCCGGGATCACCCAGAGCGTGCAGCGGTTGGAGAGCGCGTACACGGTGTCGCCGACGACGACCGGCGATCCGAACACCGGGTCGCCGGTGCGCACCCGCCACGCCACGTCACCCGACGGCACTCTGACCGCGAACACTTCGCCGCTCGGCGAGCCGACGGCGGCGGTGGAGTCGTCGATGCGGGCGAGGGGCGCCACGGTCGTCAGCGGCAGGCCGGCCCGCGCGGTGACACTTCCGGTCTCGCGGTTCAGCACGAACGCGGTGTCCGTCACGCTGACGACCAGCGCGTGCGTGCCGAGCACCAGCACGCCCGAGCGGCTGGGGCCGACGACGCGCGTCCAGAGACGCCGGCCGTTCTCGGCGCGGTACGCGAACGCGAAGCCGCTCATCGACGTGCCGTAGAGCGTGCCGTCGGCGAGGGTGAGCGGTGCCGCGATGTCGCCGATGCGCGCCTGCCAGCGCTTCTTCCCCGAGAACAGGTTGATCGCGGTGAGCTTGCCCTCGCCGCCCTCGGTCGCCGCGAAGACCCGACCGTCTCCCATCACCGGCCCGGTGCCGTGCGGACCGTCGGCGCGCCAGCGCCAGAACAGGCGGCCCGTGCGCGTGTCGATCGCGTACACCCACCGGTCCACCGTCGCGATCGCGGTCACGCGCTCGCCGACGGCGGGAAGGCCGAGCGTGCCGCGCCCCGCGTTCGCGCGCCAGATCTGCTCGGGCGCGGAGTCCACAACCTCGAGCGCCGTCGTCGCGCGCGACTCGTCGCCGAGGTAGGTGGGCACCTCGTTCCTCCCCTCGCGAGGCACGTCGCGAAAGGTGACGGCGCACGCGGAGGAGCCCAACGCGAGGGCGAGCGCGGCTGCCGCGCCCACGTTGACTCGCGCACGGAGCCCCGGTAGGTTGCCGGTCCAGTGTCGTCCTAACGAACGATATCTCAATGACATTCCCCTTCGCCCGCATAGCCGAGCTGCATCGCTACGTCGGCCAGACCGTGACCGTTCGCGGCTGGGTCACACACGTGCGCTCGTCCGGAAAAATTGCCTTCGTGGTCGTGCGCGACGGAAGTGGGCTGGTTCAGTCCGTGATCGTCAAGACGCAGGTCGCGCCCGATGTGTGGGAGCGCTTCGCGCAGTTGACCACCGAGTCGTCGGTTGCCGTCACCGGCTCGGTCCGCGCGGAGCAGCGAGCTCCCGGCGGCCACGAGCTCGGCGTCACGGAGCTCCAGATCATCGGTTCCAGCCCCATCGACTACCCGATCCAGCCGAAGGAGCACGGGATCGATTACCTGCTGGACAATCGCCACTTCTGGCTCCGCAGTCCGACCCAGGCCGCCATCCTTCGCGTGCGGCACGAGATCGAGCAGGGGATCCAGGACTTCTTCTACGAGCGCGACTTCATCCGCGTCGACACGCCGATCCTGACCGCGGCGATCGGCGAGCGGAGCGGCCTCTTCTCGACCGAGTACTTCGAGGAGGGGACCGCGTACCTCGCGCAGACGGGCCAGCTCTACGGCGAGGCGCTCGCCGCCGCCCTCGGTCGAATCTACACCTTTGGACCGACCTTTCGCGCGGAGAAGTCGAAGACTCGTCGCCATCTGAACGAGTTCTGGATGATCGAGCCGGAGATGGCGTGGTTCGACTCGAACGACAACATGCGGCTCCAGGAGGAGTTCGTCTCGTACCTCGTGCAGCGCACGGTGGAGCGGCGGGCGAGCGAGCTGGAGGTGCTGGGCCGGGACGTGTCGAAGCTGGCGCCGGTGAAGCCGCCCTTCCCGCGGCTGGACTACGGCGACGCGGTGAAGGTGCTTCAGCAGAAGGGCAGCAACATCAAGTGGGGAGACGACCTGGGCGCCGAGGACGAGTCGCTGATCGTGGCCGACTACGACCGCCCGGTGTTCGTCATGAACTACCCCAAGGAGGCGAAGGCCTTCTACATGAAGGAGAACCCCGCCGATCCGCGCACGGTGCTCTGCGACGACCTGCTCGCCCCCGAGGGCTACGGCGAGATGATCGGCGGCTCACAGCGCGAGGACGACTACGACCGCATCCTCCAGCGGATCAAGGACGAGCATCTCCCGCTCGACGCCTACGGCTGGTACCTCGACCTCCGGAAGTACGGCACCTTCACCCACTCTGGCTTCGGCCTGGGCCTGGAGCGAACGGTCGCCTACATCTGCGGGCTGGATCACGTCAGGCAGACGATCCCGTTCCCGCGGACGATGAACCGATTGCGGCCGTAGGAACTGCATGTAGCGGAAGTCCCGTCGTCATTCCCGCGCCTTCACCTCGTCCCACAGCGCGTCGAGCTTTTCGAGGCCGGCCTCGCTCACCTCGATCCCGCGCTCGGCGGCGAGTCGCTCGATGTCCTGAAAGCGGCGGGCGAACTTGGCGTTGGCGCGGTCGAGCGCGAGGCCGGCATGGACGCCGACCTTGCGGCAGAGGTTCACGACGGCGAACAACAGATCGCCCAGCTCATCCTCGAGCGCGTCGTGCTGCGCGTTCGGGACCGGCGCGCCGTGCTCGGTGAACTCGGGCGGCGACCCGGACAGGATCTGCTGCACCTCCTGCGTCTCCTCGGCCACCTTCTCGAGCGGGCCGGCCGCGTCCGGCCAGTCGAAGCCGACGCCGGCGGCGCGGTCCTGCAGGCGGTGGGCGCGGTGCAGGGCCGGGAGCATCACCGGCAGCCCGTCGACGATCGAGAGCCGCTTCTTCGCCTTCTGCGCCTCCCACGATCGCTTCACTCCGTCGCCGTACAGGTGCGGATGGCGCGCGCGCATCTTGGCGATCAGCGTGTCGGCCACGTCGTGCAGCGAGAACGAGCCGCGCTCCTCGGCGATCACCGAGTGAAAGAGGATCTGGAGCAGCAGGTCGCCCAGCTCCTCGCGCAGCATGCGGTCGTCGCCCGCCTTGAGCGCGTCGTCCACCTCGTGCGACTCCTCGAGCAGATAGGGCCGCAGCGACTCGTGCGTCTGCGCCGCGTCCCAGTCGCAGCGGCGGCGCAGGTCCCGCATGAGCGCGAGCGTATCTTCAAGCGTCGATTTATCTTGCATGGTCTCCTCGGTGCCGGTAGCTTTCGCGGCGCAATGTACGGACCCAACACCTCCGGCGCAGCCGTCAGAATCGACTCGTGAACGCCCGCGCCTGGCTGGAGGTGGATCTCGATGCGCTGCTCGCGAACGCACGAACACTGGCGCGGAGGGCCGGCGTTCCGCTGCTGCCCATGGTGAAGGCCGACGCCTACGGGCTCGGCGCGGTTCCCGTGGCGCGCGCGCTGGAGTCGGTCGACCCGTGGGCGTTCGGCGTCGCGACCGTGGCCGAGGGCGAGGAGCTTCGCGCGGCCGGTATCACGAGGCGCATACTCGTCTTCACGCCGCTGCTGCCGGAGGATTTCCCCGCCGCGGTGGCGGCCGAGCTGACGCCCTGCTTCGGCGACGCGGATTCGGTTCGGAGCTGGCGCGCCGCGGGGGGCGGCGCCTGGCATCTCGCGATCGATACCGGGATGAGCCGCAACGGCGTGCGCTGGACCGAGGCCGGGACGCTTGACGCGGTGCTTCGGGAGATCCCGCCCGAAGGGGCGTACACGCACTTCCATTCGGCGGAACGCTGCGACGGGTCGCGCGAGCTGCAGGAGCAGCGATTTCACGAAGCGCTCGCTGCCCTGCCGGCGCGTCCGGCGATCGTTCACACGGAGAACAGCCCGGCCATCGAGCGCTGCGCGCCCCGGTCGCGCTACAGCGTGGTGCGGCCGGGCGTATTCCTTTATGGAGTGGGCAGTGGAGGCGACGCGACCGTCACGCCGCGGCCCGTGGTGCACATGCGCGCGCGGGTGGCGGAGATCCGGACGATCGAAGACGGCGAGAGCGTGAGCTACCTGGCGACGTACCGGGCGTCCGGGCGCCGCCGCATCGCGACGGTCGCGGCCGGCTACGGCGACGGCTATCGACGCGCGCTCGGGAACCGCGGGACGGCGCTCGTGCGCGGACGTCGGGCGCCGGTGGTGGGGCTCGTGACCATGGACATGACGATGCTCGACGTGACGGACGTGACGTGCGAGCTCGGGGACGTCGCGACCCTCATTGGTCGCGACGGCGACGAGCTGCTGGACGTGGCGAGCGTGGCGGCGGCCGCCGATTCCGCGTCGCCGTACGAGCTCCTCACCGGGCTCGCACTCCGGCTGCCGCGCGAGTATCGGGGCGGCGGGGGAAGCTCCGCGTGACCGCGCGGCGGGCGATCATCCTCGTGCTGGACGGCGTCGGCATCGGCGCCGCCCCGGACGCCGATCGCTACGGCGACGTGGGGAGCGACACGCTGGGGAACGTGGCCCGCGCGGTTGGCGGCCTGGAGCTGCCGAACCTGCGCGACGCCGGGCTGGGCAACGCGGCGCCGCTGCACGGAATGCCGCCCGCCTCCGCCGCCCGCGGCGGGTGGGGGATCATGGTTCCGCGCTCGGCCGGCAAGGACAGCACGGCGGGGCACTGGGAGATCGCCGGAGTCCATCTCGCCCGTCCGTTCCCCACATTTCCGGACGGTTTCCCACGCGATGTGATCGCCGAGTTCTCGCGGCGGACGGGTCGGCCGGTGATCGGAAACGTCGTCGGGAGCGGCACCGACATCATCGACCGGTTCGGCGCCGAGCACGAGCGCGGCGGGGCGTGGATCGTCTACACGTCGGCGGACTCGGTCTTCCAGGTGGCGGCTCACGAGGGCGTCATTCCGCTGGAGGAGCTGTACCGCGGCTGCGAGATTGCCCGCGAGATGCTGGTGGCCCCAAACGACGTCTCCCGGGTGATCGCCCGCCCCTTCGACGGGAGCGAGGGCGCCTACAAGCGTACCCCCAACCGCCGCGATTTCTCGATCGCGCCGCCCGCGGAGACGCTGCTCGACGCGCTGGAGTCGGCCGGGATCGACCGCGCGGGGGTCGGGAAGATCGATGACCTGTTCGCCGGTCGAGGGGTCTCGTCGCAGCACACGGCGAGCAACGCCGAGGGGATCGCCGGCATCCGGGAGTGGAGCGAAGGCGGGCGGAGTGGGCTGCTCTTCGCCAACCTTGTAGATTTCGACCAGATATACGGGCACCGGAACGACGTTACGGGGTTCTACAGGGCGCTCCAGGAGTTCGACCGCGCCCTGCCTTCGCTGCTCGCCGCCCTCCGCGAGGACGATCTGCTGTTCATCACCGCCGACCACGGAAACGATCCGACGACGCCGTCCACCGATCACGCGCGCGAGTGCGTGCCGCTGGTGGTGCTCGGCGCGCCCGTTCGGCCGGGGCCGCTCGGGCGCCGTGAGACCTTCTCCGATCTGGGCGCGACGGTCGGGGAGTGGCTGGGCGTGGGGTTCCGCGGGCGCGGGGTGTCGTTCCTCCCAACGCTGCTCGGCCGGTGAAGACACTTCAGGCGGACGAGGAGCGCCTCTACCGCGCGGCGGCCGAGGTGATGGCGAGGGCGTACGCGCCGTACTCCCGGTTCCGCGTCGGCGCGGCGCTGCTCGCGGCGGACGGGCGGATCTACACCGGGTGCAACGTGGAGAACGCCGCCTACCCGTCGGGGATGTGCGCCGAGCGCGGGGCCGTCGCGGCGGCGGTGGCTCAGGGCGCGCGGCAGTTCCGGATGCTGGCGATCGCGACCGACGCCGCGGAGCCGACGCCGCCGTGCGGCTTCTGCCGCCAGGTGCTGGTCGAGTTCTCCCCGGCGCTCGCCGTGGTCAGCGTCGGTCGGGACGGCGCGGTGCGGCGCTTCTCCCTGTCCGAGCTGCTCCCGCACGCGTTCACCCCGGCGTCGTTGTCGGCAGGTAAGCCGGTTCGCAGCTAAGCCGCTCAGTGGCTCTGCGCGTTCTTTCAACTTCCGGATGGTAGTCGTGCTCGTTTCGAATAGACGAAGGTCGTGGTGGGTGGTGACGCTGCTCGCGGCGGCGGCCGTGGTGGCCGGTGGCTGCACGGAGAAGCTCGACAGCGGCGGTGCCTGTCCGGCGCTCTGCCCGAGCCAGGACGTGGAGATCCGGGACACGACGATCGACGCCGTCGTGTCCCAGGATACGAGCGTGGTGGGCTTCCCCATTCAGGGACGCGAGGACTACCTGCTGGTCGCGCACCGGCCGGACACGCTGGAGAGCTGGGCGGTCGTGCGCTTCGACACGCTCCCCACGACCTACGCGTCGCCGGACAGCTCCCGGGCGCTGGTCAGCGTGCGCAACGCCCGCCTCCGGCTGTGGATCGACACCACCGGCGTCCGCGGCAACGCGGCCGTCGTGATCCGCGCGTACGACGTCGACACGACGACTGCGAACGACACCAGCCTGGCGACGCTACAGCAGCTCGTCCGCGCGGACCGTCTGATCGGCACCGTCACGCGGAACCTCGCCGACCTCAAGGACACGCTGATCGTTCCGCTGTCGGACTCCGCGGTCGGCACGAAGACCAGGGACACGACGCGCCTCCGGATTCTGCTGAAGGTGGAGAGCACCGGGTCCGCCCAGCTCCGCTTCAACGCCTGGGACCTGGGCGCGAACACCGAGCCCAGGGTGCTCTTCAATCCGCCGGCCGACCGGGACTCGACCGACACGGTGCGGACCGTCACTCCGTCGTCGGCGACGCCGGCGAGCGGGGAGGGCGCTCGGTCGGACGAATTCATCGACTACAACGTGGTCGCCCGCGCGACGCCGCCCTTCCCGGTCGGGACGTTCGGCGTGGGCGGGATGCCCGGGGCGCGCGCCGTCCTGCGCTTCTCGATCCCGCCGCGCTTCGCCGATTCGGTCACCGCGATCCGGGCGACGCTCGTCCTGACGCAGCTGCCCGCGGCGGGGAGCGTGGATCCCGCCGACTCGGTCACGCTGGTGCCGCTCATCAGCCTGGCCGGCTCGGAGATCCTGGAGCGCGACCCGATGCGCGCCGCGTCGCTCGTGTCGCGGGTCGTGTACGGCACGGTCGACTCGGTGGCCGTCGCCGGGGCGAAGCTGCCGCCGGGGGCGAGCGCGGAGCGGTCGTTCGAGATGGGGCAACTGCTGCGCTACTGGCGGCTGCTCGGCGGCAACCAGCCGCGGGCGCTGGTGCTCCAGCTCCAGCCGGAGGGCTCGACCGGCGCGCAGCTCCACTTCCATTCGAGCGAGTCGGCGACGGTCACCGCGCGTCCGAGACTTCGCATCCAGTACATCTCGCGCGTGGAGTTCGGGCTACCGTGATGCGCAGACATTTTGGGCTCGGCGCCGCCGCCCTGACACTCGCTCCGCTGGCGGCGGGCGCGCAGGGAAGCCTCAGCCGCCAGGGGTTCGGCTACCCGCCGGGTGAGCTGAGCGCACGCTCCCTCGCCACCGGCGGCGCGCTCGGGGAGTTCGACCCGCAGTCGCCGATCAACCCCGGCTCGCTCGCGGCGTGGGGCCGCTCCGGGTTCAGCCTCCAGTACGCGCCGGAGATCCTCTCGGTGAACGCTGGCGGCCTGACCGAGCGGACCCGGACGCTGCGCTTCCCCGTAATCGGCGGCGCGCTGCGCGTGTCGAACCGGCTGGTGCTGGGACTCACCGCCGCCACGCTGCTCGACCGCACCTGGTCCACGAGGTTCTCGTCGCAGAAGATCGTCGCCGAGGACACGATCGACGGCACGTTCGTCTTCCGCAGCGTGGGGGCGATCAACGACATCCGCTTCGCCGGCTCGTGGCTGTTCGGTCAGTCGCTGGTGGCGGGTATGGGGGTGCACGTACTCACCGGCCGGAACGACACCTTCGCGGGGGCTTCCTTCGAGTCGCCGTACCAGTCGTTCTCCGAGAGCAAGATCTACAGCTTCAGCGGCGCCGCCGCGTCCGTCGGCGCGGACTGGCGGCTCTCGCGCACGGTCGCCCTGGCGGCCTCGGCGCGGGCGGGTGGGACGATGCGCGCGGTACAGGGCGACAGTGTGGTGGTGACGGCGGACGTCCCGGCGCGACTCGGCGGCTCCGTACGCTTCGACGGCGTCCCGGGGACGACGATCGCCGCCCGGGTGAGCTGGGACGGCTGGTCGAGCATGGCCCGGCTGAGCAGCGGGTCGCTCGAGCCGAAGGACACGTGGGAGGGTGCCTTCGGAGTCGAGGGGGCGGGGCCGCGGTTCGGCGAGCGCGTCCTGACGCTCCGCGGCGGCACGCGCTGGCGTACGCTGCCCTTCGCCGTCTCCGGCGATCAGGTGCGCGAGATGTCCTTCGCCTTCGGCGGCGGAGTGCCGCTGGCCGGCGAGCGGGCGGCGCTCGACCTGACGGCGCTTCGGGCCCGGCGATCGGGGGTGCAGGGCCTGTCCGAGACCGGCTGGACGATCGGCGTCGGAGTGACGGTCCGCCCCTGAGGCCGTTGGCGTGAGTGCTGCGTGAGTCCGGCAGCGCCGCTCGCAGGAGTCACGTTCCGATCCCTCTCGCGCGAGATGACCACCGCCGTCCAGCCCGCCCACACGATACTGCCGCCGCTGATCCTGATCGCGGACGACGTGCCGGCGAACGTCGAGCTGCTGTTCGACCAGCTCCAGACACTCGGCTTCCGGTCGGTGTCGGCGACCGACGGGCCGTCCGCGGTGCAGGCCGCGTTCGACTACCGGCCGGACCTGTGCATCCTGGACGTGTCGATGCCGGCCGGAGACCTGGGGGTGGACGACCGCACGACCGGGTTCGAGGTCTGCCGGCGCATCAAGCGCGACCCGCGCACGGCGCGCATCCCGGTCATCTTCGTCACCGCGCTCAACGACACCACGGACCGGGTGAAGGCGATCGAGGCCGGGGGCGACGACTTCCTCACGAAGCCGCATAACCGCCTGGTGCTCGGCGCGCGGGTGCGGAGCCTCCTCAAGCTCAAGGCGGCCACCGACGCGCTGGAGGACAGCTACCGCAAGCTGCGGGAGCTGGAGAAGGTGCGCGACGATCTGATGAAGATGATCGTCCACGACCTCAAGACGCCTCTGACGTCGATCCTCGCGACGATGGAGATGCTCGCCGACGGCGACTTCGGTCCCGTCGCCGAGCCGCAGCGCGGGGCGATCGCCGACTGCGAGGGGAAGGCCGAGGAGCTCCTGTCGCTGATCGACGACCTGCTCGAGGTCGCGCGATTGGAGGAGGCGACAGTCCCGCTGGCCCCCGTGCCGATCGAGCCCGGGCGCTTCCTGCGCGAGATGGTGCAGGAGTGGTCGCTGCGCTTCCAGCAGGCGGGCGCCACGGCGATCGTGGACGTCGCGCCTGACGCTCCGGTGTTCGCGGCCGACCGGCACCTGCTGACGCGGGTGTTCTCGAACCTGCTCCAGAACGCGCTGACGCACTCCTCCACCGCGGTGACGCTCCGGCTGAGCGCGCGCGGCGACGAGCAGGGCGTGCTGTTCACGGTCGCCGACAACGGCCCCGGCATCCCGCCCGAGTACCACGAGGTCATCTTCCGCAAGTTCGAGCGGCTCAAGTCCGCGTCAGCGGCGGTACCGCGGGTGCGCAGCTCCGGGCTCGGGCTGGCGTTCTGCAGGCTCGTGGTGGACGCGCACGGCGGCCGCATCTGGGTGCAGAGCAAGGTGGGGGACGGGAGCGCGTTCCACATCCACCTGCCGCTGCGCCCCCCGGCCCCGTCAGGCGTGGGCGGGATGGGCGCCGCGTGACGCGCGTCTACCTGCGGACCTACGGCTGCCGCGCCAACCAGTACGACAGCGAGGCCGTGCGCGCGCTGGTCGAGCGATCCGGCGGCACGGTGGTCGCCACGCCGGATGACGCGGACGTCGCCGTCTTCAACAGCTGCGCCGTGACGGCGGACGCGGTGGCGCAGCTGCGGAAGGGCGTGCGGCGCGCGGCGCGGG
>Ga0126308_10000526_pt1 | contig 13043 bp, 11 predicted proteins | sample Plot55_FD_92533 | JGI IMG/M metagenome (GOLD analysis project Ga0126308, IMG submission 92533) | Serpentine soil microbial communities from UC McLaughlin Reserve, CA, USA - Plot55 | ecosystem: Environmental > Terrestrial > Soil > Grasslands | place: USA: UC McLaughlin Reserve, Lake County... | reverse complement strand
TCCCGGACCGTCGTGTAGCCGACTGTCGTTGCCATGGGCTCGTCCTCAGAGTTCTACGTCGTTACAGCGAGAAAACTGGCCACGGATCAACCCGGATGAACACGGATCTTTTCATCCGGGTTGATCCGCGGCCAGTTTTCTCGCGGTAACGACGTAGAACTCTGAGGACGAGCCCATGGCAACGACAGTCGGCTACACGACGGTCCGGGACGCGCGCGGGGAGCTCGCGCGGCTCTTGCGCGGCGTCCGCAACCGGTGGCGCCTGCGCGTGGCGATGCGCGGGGCGGCGGTGGTGCTGGGCGCCGGCTTCGTCGTGCTCGCGGTCTCGGCGCTGCTGCTGGACCAGCTGCGCTACGAGCCGGGGGCGGTGATCGCGCTGCGGCTCGTGCTGGCGGCGGCGGTCGGCGCGCTGATCGCCTGGTTCGTGGCGCGCCCGCTGGTTCGCAGCGCGCCCGACGATCGGGTGGCGCTCTACGTCGAGGAGCACGAGCCGTCGCTCCAGGCGGCGCTGGTGAGCGCGGTCGAGGTGAGCGCCGCGCGCGCCGGGGCGGGGACGTCGGACGCCCTCGCGCGCCGCGTCGTCGAGGGCGCCGTGGAGCGCACGCGCGCGATCGGCGCCGACCGGCGCGTGGAGCAGGACGCGCTGCGTCGCACCGGGGGCGCGCTCGCGGGCGTGCTGCTCGCCGTCGTCCTGGCGACCGCGCTCGGCCCCGCCGTTCTGCGCACCGGCGCGCGCGCGCTGCTGCTGCCGTGGCGGGACGCCGACTCGGCCAACCCGTACGGGATCGCGGTCACGCCGGGGAGCGTGACCGTGGCGCGCGGCGCCGACCTGGAGATCGCCGCGCAGCTCCGCGGCTTCGCGTCGCAGGACGTGGAGGTCGCCGTCCGCCGCGGCACCGGCGCGTGGGAGCGCGTGCCGATGGAGCTGAAGGGGGCCGCGGCCGTGGGAGCCGCCGCCGGCAAGGGCGCCGACAGCGGCGCCACCGCTGGCGCGAGCGCCGACGACAGCTCGACCTTCGCGCTCCGCCTCTTCGACATCGACTCGACCGCCGACTACTTCGTCGAGGCCAACGGCGTGCGCTCGCCGGTCTACCGGATCTCGGTCGCCGACCTGCCGACGGTGAAGCGCCTCGACCTCGAGTACCGATTCCCGGCCTACACCGGGCTCGAGCCGAAGGTCGAGGAGGACGGCGGGGACATCGCCGCGCTGAAGGGGACCGTCGTCCGCGTGCGCGCGATCACGACCATTCCGGCGGGCGCCGGCCGCCTCGTCGTCGAGGGGCGCGACCCGATCCCGATGCAGCCCGGCGCCGACGGCGTGCTGGCCGGCGACCTCCCGGTGGAGCGCGACGGCTTCTACAAGGTGGAGCTCCAGGCCGCCGACGGGCGCATGGTCTCCGGCTCGCTCGACTACTCGATCGACGTCCTGGCCGACCAGCCGCCGACGGTCTCGCTCTCGAAGCCCGGGCGCGACGTGAAGGTGACCGCGCTGGAGGAGGTCTTCGCCGAGGCGCGCGCGTCCGACGACTTCGGCGTGTCGAAGCTGGAGCTGGTCTACTCGGTCAACGGCGGCGGCGAGAAGGCGGTCCCGCTCTCGTCAGGCGGCGGGCGCGGGACGAAGGACCTCTCGGCCGGCCACACCTTCTTCCTGGCGGAGTTCGGGCTCACGCCTGGCGACTTCGTGTCGTACTACGCGCGCGCCGCCGACCGCACCGGGCAGAAGGCGACGACCGACATCGACTTCATGCAGATCCGCCCCTTCGGCCAGGACTATCGTCAGGCGGAGCAGGCCGGCGGGATGCAGGGCGGCGGGGCGCAGGACGACTCGCCGGGGGCGATGAGCGAGCGGCAGCGCCAGATCATCGCCGGGACGTTCAAGGTCGAGCGCGACCGCGCCGGCTTCACCGACAAGGAGCTGCGCGAGAACCTGGCGACGCTGGCGCTGGCCCAGGGCCGGCTCCGCGAGCAGGTCGAGGGGCTCGCCCGGCGCATGGTGGAGCGCGGCGTGGCCGAGGCCGACTCCGGCTTCCGCGTCATCGCCGAGGAGCTGCCGAAAGCCGCCGAGGCGATGGGCGAGGCCGAGGAGCAGCTCGGCGGGCGCCGGCCGAAGCAGGCGCTCGGCCCCGAGCAGAAGGCGCTCCAGCACCTCCAGCGCGCCGAGGCGGCGTTCCGCGAGGTGCGGGTGAGCTTCAACCAGCAGCAGGGCGGCGGCGGCGGGAGCCAGCAGCAGCTCAGCGCCGAGGACCTGGCCGACCTGTTCGAGCTGGAGGCGGACAAGCTCCGCAACCAGTACGAGAGCGTGCAGCGCGGGCAGCAGCGGCAGCAGGACAACCAGGTGGACGAGGTGATGGAGCGCCTCCGCCAGCTCGCCGCCCGGCAGCAGCAGGAGGACGAGCGGATGCGCCGCCGCGCATCGAGCGCGCGCCCGCAGAACCAGCAGGGCGGCGGCGGCGGCAGCAGCCAGCGGCAGCTCGCCGAGGAAACCGAGGAGCTGGCGCGGCGCCTCGAGCGGCTGGCCCGCGAGAACCCGACGCCCGAGCTGAACGAGACCGCCCGCCGGCTGAAGGAGGCCGCCGACGCCATGCGCCGCGCCTCGGCCGCCAACCAGGAGGGCTCGTTAGGTGAGAGCGCCGCCGCCGCCAACCGGCTCCAGGAGGCGCGGCGCTTGCTCGAGAACAGCCGCACGGGCCGGCTGGAGCGGGACGTGAAGGACGCGCTGAGCCGGGCCGAGCAGCTGGCCGAAGAGCAGCGCGACGTCGGCGGCGAGACCGAGAAGGTGACCACCGGCCAGGGCACGCCCGAGCGCGCGCAGCGCCTGGGCGAGCGGAAGGACGCGCTGGCCGGCGGCGTGGAGGAGCTGGAGCAGCAGCTCGACCGCATGGCGCGCGAGTCCCGCCGCGACCAGCCGGACGCCGCGCGCAAGCTCCAGGAGGCGGCGGACGCGATCCGCGACAACAAGGTGAAGGAGAAGATCCGCTACTCGAAGGGCTTCCTCCGCGGCCGCGCCCCGGCCGAGTACGCGCGCAACTTCGAGGGGCAGATCGGCGAGAACCTGGACGAGGTCCGGCAGAAGATCGCCGAGGCCGCGGGCTCCGTCGGCCGCTCGGCGCAGCGCGATACGTCCCGGGCGCTCGACCGCGCGCGGGACCTGGTGCGCGGGATGGAGTCGCTGGACGAGCGGATGCGCGAGCAGGCGGGGGGCCGTGAGCGAGGGCAGCAGGGCCGGGAGGGGCAGCAGCAGGGGCAGCGCGGCGAGCAGCAGCCCGGGCAGCAGGGGGAGCGCGGCCAGCAGCAAGGGCAGCAAGGGCGCGAGGGGCAGCAGGGGCGGGAGGGACAGCAGGGACAGGGCGGCCAGCAGGGGCGCGGCGAACAGCAAGGCCAGGGTGGTCAGCCGGGCCAGCAGCAGGGCCAGGGCAGCGCCGCCGGCGGGCAGCAGCAGGGCGGCGACCCGGGGATGCAGCCGCAGCGGGGCGGCTCGTTAGGTGGGAGCGGGCAGGGGGTGGCCGGTCCGGCGATGGGCAGCTTCACCCCGGAGCAGTGGCGGCAGTTCGAGCGCGAGATGCGGGAGCGGCGCGGCGACGCCGAGGCCCTCCGCCGGGAGCTGGAGCGCTCGGGGTTGAGCGGGCGGGAGCTGGAGCAGGTGATCGAGCGGATGCGGCGGCTGGAGGGCGGGCCGGGGGGCTTCCGCACGAAGGAGGAGTACGACGCCCTGCGCTCGTCGGTCGTCGAGTCGCTGAAGGCGTTCGAGTTCGCGCTGCGCCGCCAGGTCGAGGGCGCCGAGAAGGAGCGCGTGCTCCTCGGCGGGTCGGGGGAGGTGCCGGAGGGGTTCCGGAAGCTGGTCGAGCAGTACTACAAGTCGCTGGCCGACCGGCAGCAGAAGCCGCCGAAGTAGGCGTCGGCGCGAGGCGGCGGGGGCGGCCCGGGATGCAAGGATTTGGTACGCGGGCGCGGCCCCCGCTGAAAGGGATTCACCGCGGGATCGGAAGCGTTGTCACCCGTCGGTTGCGACGCGGACCACTCCGTGGCGACGCTTCCTCCCGTCCGACTCCGGCGCGACGCGCGAGCAATCGGCGCGGTGCTGCCGCGGAATGGTCCGCGTCGCAACGGTGCGCTTGCACATTCTCGCGCCCCGCGGTGAATCCCTTACAGCGGGGGCCGCGCCCGCGTACCATTTCATTGCCCTCGTACGATTCCAGCGCCCGCCCGGCGCCCGTGGGCCCTGCCTGACGAGTCACGCCGACCCCTGCCGCTGCCGACTGCTCGATGTCGCTCGCGGGAGCCCAGACTCCCTTCGGACCGCCGCCGGCGCTCACGGGTCCATCGCGACGACGAGCCGGCCGCCCTACACCAGGGTCGTGGCCTCGCGATCGCTCACCCCGTCGCGGGAGATCTCGACGCGGGGCTTCGCCTGACCGGCGTCTGGCGCCGGCCGATCCGGCAGGTCGGCAATCTACTGCGTCTCGCGCTCGCTGTGCGCACTCATGTCGTTCCTCCATGGGTTCTCTTCGCCGAAGCCACGCCGCCGGTCACCAGAGTCTCTCGAAATCGCGCCGGTCGTCTCCGCCAGCCCGTCCTGCGCCGTCCACGTCGCCGGCGCGGCGCCCCCCCTACGCGGTCGTCAGGCGTCGCCGCTGTAGATGATCGGGTTGGCGGCGGCACCTGCGCCGTCGACCGACACGACCCGGCAGGAACGACGACCACGCCCGCCCGAGGTCGATGTCGATCACTCCCTTGACCGTGCCGGTCGCGCCGCCGCGCACGGCCGCCGCCGCGCGCTGGCCCGGAGGCTGCAGCAGCAGCGGCCCATGACATCCCACGACTCCCGCACCGATCCGCGCGCCCAGCTCGTCGGCGAGTACCTGCGCCAGACCTTCGCCATCTGCGACGCCCACCAGGTCCCCCGCGACAGCGCGCTCGCCGCCGCGATCTACCGGACGGTCGAGCGGCTCGACGACGGCTCGCCGGAGCTCCCGGAGCGCGTCGTCCGCGTGCCGCCGGCGTTAGGCGACCCGGAGGCCCGCCGGGCGATGGCGGCGCGGATCGAGGAGGCCGCCGCCGCCGGCGCCCGCCGGATCGTGCTCGACTTCGCCGACGCCGCGCACGTCGACAGTAGCGGTCTGTCGGCGGTCGTCTCGGCGGTCAAGAAGGCCCGCGCCGCCGGCGCCGCCGTCACCCTCGTCAACGTCGGCGAGGAGCTCCGCACGGTCATCGACCTGACCGGCCTCGCCGCGGTCATGTCCGGCGAGGGCGGCTGACCTCGCGCGTCAGTCGAGGCTCCTCGGGTCCGCGGTGCCCGGGAAGCGCGGCACCGCCGCCTTGCGACGGTTCGCATCGTCCTGCTCGGCCGGGCCGCCCGTCACCGCCCCCTTCCGCTCCGGCGACGGAGCGAGCGACGGAGCGAGCGACGGAGCGAGCGGCGCCGCGCCCGGCGCCGGCAGCTCCACCACGCGCTCGTCCGGGGCGATCAGGTGCTTCGTCGGCTTCCGTGCCATGGTCGTATCCTCCTCTGTCGCGCCGCGAGAGCGCCTGCTGCGAGTGTGTGCCGCGGGTGAACCATGGCGAAGAAGATGCGCGCGCACGCCCCGCCGAGCGTCCGCAGAGGGGCCGGACCTCGACCCGCAGATGGTTGGGCGGCTCCCTGACTTTGGTCAGGACCGCCGCGACCCGGACCCGCCGCGCCGCGAACGTCCATCCAGCCCCGGCGACTACATTCCCCGCATGCCGACACAGGCCCGCATCCTCCTCCCGCTCCTCCTCGCCCTCGCCACGCCGGTCGGAGCGTGCGCCCAGCGCCAGGCCGGCGCGACGGTGCCTGCCGGGCCTGCGGCGGCCGACGACCTCGCCGCACTGGCCCGCCACCCGAAGGTCGCGGCGGCACTCGCGTCGCTCCGCGCCAACAACGCCTGGACCCTCGACCAGCAGGCGTCGATCTGCGAGATCCCGGCGCCGCCGTTCAAGGAGGCGGCCCGCGCCGCCGAGTACCGCCGCCGCCTCGAGGCGCTGGGCCTCGTGCGCCCCCGCGTCGACAGCGTCGGCAACGTGATCGCCGAGCGGCCGGGCTCCGGCGGCGGGCCGACGGTCGTCGTCTCGGGACACCTCGACACGGTGTTCCCGGAGGGGACCGACGTCCGCGTGCGCCGCGAGGGGACGCGCCTCTTCGGCCCCGGGATCGGCGACGACTGCCGCGGGCTGGCGGTGGTGCTGGCGGTCGCGCGCGCGTTCGACGCCGCCGGCGTCGCCACCCACGGCGACGTGATCTTCGTCGGCACGGTCGGCGAGGAGGGGGCCGGCGACCTGCGCGGCGTCCGCCACCTCCTCGGCCGCGAGCTGCGCGGGCGCGCGGCCTACTTCATCTCGGTCGACGGGGCGGGGGAGGGCCTAACGAGCCGGGCCGTCGGCAGCCTCCGCTACCGCGTCCGCTTCCTCGGCCCCGGCGGGCACAGCTACAGCGCGTTCGGCCTGCCCAACCCGGTCCACGCGATGGGGCGCGCGATCGCCCGGATCGGCGACCTGCGCCCGCCGGCGTCGCCCAGGACCACGTTCAACGTCGGCGTGGTGAGCGGCGGCACGTCGGTCAACGCGATCCCCGCCGAGGCGACGATGGACGTCGACCTGCGCTCCGAGTCGGCCGAGGCGCTGGCGGCCCTCGACGCCCAGCTCCGCGCCGCCGTCGACTCGGCGCTCGCCGAGGAGCAGGCGCGCTGGCCCGCCTCGCCGGCGCGGCTGCGCGTCGTCCTCGACACCATCGGCGTGCGCCCGGCCGGCACGCAGCCCGACTCGGCGCGCGTCGTCCGCGTCGCCCGCGAGGCGGCCCGCGCGCTCGGCGCGGCGGCGCCGGCGCCCGAGGCGTCGAGCACCGACGCCAACTACCCGATCGGCGTCGGCCTGCCCGCAATCACGATGGACGGCGGCGGCGCCGGCGGCGGCAGCCACTCGCTCGGCGAGTGGTACGACGACGCGCCTAACGGCTACCGCGGCGCGCAGTGGGTGGCGCTGGTCGTGGCGGCGCTGGCTGGCGTGCGCTAGCCGCGGTCAGCGGCGGGAGCGGCAACTTCTCCTGCGCCCGGACGATCAACGGCGCCCTATTCCCCACCGCCGAGGACGGCGGGACGGGGTTCGCCAACAGCGGCTCCGACTACAACGTGTCGGTCACCGTCACCGACAACTACTGGGGCGAGACGCTGAGCGCCACCCGCACCGTCACCGTGTCGTCAGGCGGCGGCGCCTGCCTGAACTCCGGCGCCGGCTTCTGGGCGGCGGAGCCAAGTACTTCGTACTTCGTACTCGCCGTCACTCCATCGCGTCGCTCAGCAGCAGGTCGTGGAACCACTGCTTGGGGTAGCCGCGCTGGCGGAGGACGGTGGAGATCTGCGCCCAGTGCCGGATACCGTGGATCAGCGCGTGGGCGACCACCTTGCGCGCCGTCGCCCGCTGCGTCCCCGCGGTGAGCGTCTCGAAAGTCAGGACGCGCGCGAGGTCGGCCTCGGTCGCCGAGGCGAGGTAGCGGTCCAGCTTCTCCCGCGCCCGCCGGGCGATGTCGAAGATCTCGTCGAGTGACCCCTGCGGCAGCGACTCGTACGAGGCGACCGGCTCGTCCGACAGCCGCTGCGCGTAGCGCAGCTCGACCGCGAAGATGTGCACCAGCAGGCCGCGCAGCGTCGCCAGGCGGCCCTCGCCCATCGGCTCGTCCAGCACCGCCGCCGGCTGCGCGGCGAGGTACCGCTGCCACCGAAGCGTCTCCCCGCCCGTGTAGGCGAGGAGCACGGTGAGCGAGACGCCGTGTTCCGTGGTTGACATGGTCATGGCCATGACTTTCGCTGCAAGTGCTCGGCGGCGCAACCCGCGATCTGTCGCACCCGCGCTACAACCTGCCACGAAACGAGCCAGCGCTGTTACGGAGCGAGGCAGCGGGACGTCCACGAACCAGGACACAGACGCGACCGTGTTCCGTGTAAAACATTGAAATTTCGATAGATACACTTTCGGGCGCAGATGGCCCGCGAGGTGCCTTTAGGCGGTCGGGCGGCAGCGCGCCGGCGATCGCTCCGGAGCGCGTGACCGCGGTGGATCACGGGTGGGCGGGTCGGCGAATCCGGGCTCGAGTCGAGGACAGGTTAGTGGGGCGACTGAACGGTGGTGTGATCTGGCTGCTTCTGGGAGCGGCACTGATTGGAGGAGGCTGGCGACTGAGCGGCGCGATCGGCGCGCAGTCGGGCGCCGCGGCGTGGGCGGCGTGGGCGGCGACGGCGGGCTGCGCGCGCGCGCTCGGGCGGCGTCGCCGGGCGGGTCGCGGCACCCGCACGTCGCTCCCGCCCCGCGAGACGCCTTACGAGACCGGCTACCGGCTGCTGCGCGACGGCCGCTGCGAGCGGGCGGTGACGCACCTCGAGGAGGCCGTCCGCGCCGACGCCGACGACCTCGACGCGCGGTACTACCTGGGCGTCGCGCTCGCGCAGTGCGGGCGGCACGGCGAGGCCGAGTCGCTCCTGGCCGTCGTCGCCGAGCGCCGTCCGCTCGACGCCGACGCCCGCTTCCGCCTCGGCATCACGCTCGCCGCGCTCGGCCGGCACACCGAGGCCGCCGCGCAGTTCGACGAGGCGCTGCGCCTGCGCCCGCAGCTGGCCGACGTCGCCGCGGCCCGCGCCGCGGTCTCCGACACCGCCCGCGCCGCCGCGGCCGCCGCCGCCCGGCGCCGCGCCGACGAGGCCGCGCACGCGGCCAGCGACGCGCGCCGCCCCCGCTTCCTCCCGGCGCGCGAGGCGGACGCCGCGTAGGGCGGAGCCCGGGGCCCCGGCGGCGCCACGCCGTTAGGCGGGATCGGCCGGGCGCGGCGCTCCTCCGCCGCCGCCGCAACAACCGGCGCCCGGCCGCGTAGTATCTGCGACCGCTCCCCCCACCGTCACACCCACGCCGATGATGTCGCAGCAGCCGCGCCGTCCTTCCTCCGGTGCGCACCGCGCCGGTGCCGCCGTCCTTCTCCTCGCCCTGTCGGCGCTCGGCCGACCCCTCGCCGCCCAGCGCCCCGCACCCACGGCCCGCCCCGCACAGACGAACGCCGGCGCGCGGGGGCAGCGCGTGGACAGCGTCCGCGTGTCGTGGGTGCCCGACCCGCGCGCGGCGTCGGACGGCCGCGTCGCCGACCCGGCGCACCACCTGAGCGCCGCCACGGTCGCCGCGCTGAACGACACCATCCGCCAGCTCGAGCGGGAGACCGGCGTGCAGATGGCGGTGGTCGTGGTGGACTCCACCGCCGGCCTCGAGCCGTCCGACTTCGCGCTGAACTTGCTCCGCTACTGGGGCGTCGGCAGCCGAGAGCGGAACGATGGCATGCTGTTCCTCTGGGTCCCCGCGCGCCGGTCGGTTCACGTCACCGTCGGCGACGGCCTGGAGGGGATCCTCCCCGACGCCCGGGTCGGCCGCATCCAGGACCAGGAAGTCGTCCCGGCCTTCCGGCGCGGCGCGTTCGACGAGGGGGTGATGCGCGGCGTGCGCGCGCTGGCCGCGGCGGCGCGCGAGGAGTTCGGGCGCCCTCGTCAGGCAGAGGCGGCGCCGGGCGCGGCGCCGGGCGCGGCACCGGGCGCGGCGCCGGCGCGGATCGTCGCCCCGCCGCCGGCGAGCCGCAGGGGCAATGGTGCGCTGCTGATTGCGCTCTTCTCGATCGGCGCGGTGGGGCTGGCCGGCGTGGGCTGGGTCATCGCCCGCAGCCGCCGCCCGCCGCAGTGCCCCGACGGGCACGGGCCGATGCGCCTCGTCCCCGAGGAGCAGGAGGACCAGTTCCTCAGCCGGCCGGAGCAGGTCGAGGAATCAGTTGGCAGCGTCGACCACAAAGTGTGGCTGTGCGACACGTGCGGCATCCGCCGCACCATCGCCGACAAGCGGTGGTTCACCCCCTACCGCGACTGCCCGTCGTGCGGCCGCCGCACCCTGGCCAGCGAGACGCGCACGCTCCAGCACGCGACGACCTTCAGCGAGGGGACCCAGCTCGTCTCCGAGCGCTGCGCCAACTGCGGCCACGCCAACCAGTACGAGCGCGCGATCCCGCGCATCGCGACGTCGTCAGGAAGCGGCGGCTCGTCACCCTCATTCGGAGGCGGCTCGTCAGGCGGCTCGTCAGGCGGCGGCGGGAGCAGCTGGGGCGGCGGGTCGTCGCGCGGCGGCGGGGCGGGGCGGAGCTACTGAGCGTCATCCCGGGCGGTCGCCGCCGGTCGCCGCCGGCCGCCGCGGTCAGGGGAACTCGACCGAGCAGGCGTCCGGGTCGCAGGGCTGGAAGATTGCCACCCCGCCGATGCGCGCGGCACGCACCGCGAGCTGGTGCGTGGGCCACGGCGGCGTAGTGTCGGTGGGAGTGCGGACCGCGCGCATGACGGTCGATGCACCAACGTTCACCGTGACGACACGGCACACGTCCGACGGGCGCAGCGAGGACCGGCAGCTCCCTGCGGCGACAGTCGGCGCGAGCTTGGCCCAACCGGACTCGTGCAGCCAGATGGAGTCGCTGACCGGCGTGTGGAACGAGGCGCCTCCCTGCGGCGGCGTGAATTCTCCGGGCGGCTGCGGTCCGAATGGGGCGAGCTCGATGCTGTCGCGCACCGCCCACAGGTGAAGGACCTCCCGTCCTTCGCGGTCACCCCACCCGACGAGAAACGTCAACGCGGGATGGTCCGAGCCCGCCGAGACAGTGCCGACCTGCATGGCCACCGCCTGGAACGTGCGCGCCTGTCCGTCGATCTCCACGGTGATGGAGCCCACCGGGGCGCCGGAGCGGAGCGCCACCGCCGCCAGGTGCCAGCTGTAGGTGGGCGCACTCGGGTCGGTGGCGTGCGCGCGAGCCAGCTCCTCGAACCGACCGGCCATCGCCAGCGGGCTGGGGCTCGACGGGTCGCCGGGGCAGGCGGCGAGGGCCGCGACGAGCAGCGTGGGGGCCAACGCCCTGCCCAGGGAGGCGATGCTGCGCATATGCCGACGACGCTATTGCTCGGACGACCCGTGGGCAAGAGCCTTCGCCAGCGCCCGCCACGGCAGCGCCGCGCACTGCCGGCGGGCGGGGAAGCGCCCGACGGCGCTGAGCGCGCGCAGGTCGCCCAGCTGCTCGTCCGCCGCGGGGCGCGCATCGCCCTCGAGCATTGCGGAGACGCTCCCCCCGAGCGCGTCCACGTCGGCGTGGGTGAGGCCGCGCACCGCCTCCGTCATCATCGACGCCGACGCCTGCATGATCGAGCATCCCTGGCCCGTGAACTTCGCGTCGCGCAGCCGGCCGTCGGGGTCGAGTGCGACCTGCACCTCGATCTCGTCGCCGCAGGCCGGGTTCCGGATCAGCGCGCCCGCGGTCGCGCCCGCGAGCGGGCCCTTGTTGCGCGGGCGGCGGTAGTGGGCGAGGATCGTGTCCTGGAAGAGCGCCTCGAGCTCGGCGTCAGACGGCACAGCCGAACAGCTCCTTCGCCTTGACGATCCCCGCCACCAGCGCGTCGACGTCTCGCTCGTCGTTGTACAGGTAGAACGACGCGCGCGCCGTGGCTACCACGCCCATGCTGCGCATGAGCGGCTGGCAGCAGTGGTGGCCGGCGCGCACGCAGACGCCGTCCTGGTCGAGGATCGTCGCCAGGTCGTGCGGGTGGATGTCGGCGACGGCGAAGCTCACCACGCCGCTGCGCCGCTCGGCGGCGCCGGCCGGCGGCCCGAAGACGCGCACGCCGTCGATTTCCGCCAGCCGTCTGTGCGCCAGCTCCACCAGCGCGCGCTCGTGGCGGCGGACCTCCGCCATCCCGACCGCCGTCAGGTAGTCGCACGCCGCGCCCAGCCCCACCGCGCCGCCGGCGTTGGGCGTCCCTGCCTCGAGCCGGTGCGGGAGCACGTTCCAGGTCGTGCGCTCGTCGTGCACGAACTCGATCATGTCGCCCCCGGTCTGCCAGGGCGGCGTCGCCTCGAGCGCGGCGCGGCGGCCGATCAGACCGCCGATCCCGGTGGGCGCGCCCATCTTGTGCCCGCTGAAGGCGTAGAAGTCGACGCCCAGCGCGTCGAAGGCCACCGGCAGGTGCGGCGCGCTCTGCGCCCCGTCGAGCACCGTCAGCGCGGCGCCTGACGAGCGCCGGCGCACGACGTCCACGATCTCGCCCACCGGGTTGATCGTGCCGAGCGCGTTGGAGACGTGCGTGAACGCGACGACCTTCGTGCGCGGCCCGACGAGCCGCTCCAGCTGCGCGAGGTCCACCTCGCCGTCGGGCGTGAGCTCGCAGATCCGGAACGCGGCCCCGCGCTCGATCGCCAGCTGCTGCCAGGGGACGAAGTTCGCGTGGTGCTCCAGCCGCGTGACCACGACCTCGTCCCCGGCGCCGACGTGCTTCCGCCCCCACGCCCCGGCCACGAGGTTGAGCCCCTCGGTGGTGCCGCGGGTGAAGATCACGCACGCCGGGTCGGCCACGCCGAAGAAGCGCGCCACGCGCTCACGCGCCCCGTGGTACGCCTCGGTCGCCGCGACCGACAGCGCGTACGCCCCGCGGTGCGGGTTGGCGTAGCTCGTCTCGTAGAACGCCCGCTCGGCGTCCAGCACCGCGCGCGGCTTGTGCGCCGTGGCCGCCGAGTCCAGGTAGTGGAGCCCGGGGTGGTGCTCGAAGATCGGGAAGTCGGCCTTACGATTCATTGTCGCTCACAGTAGGCGGCGCGTGGAATGGTCCCGCCTCACGGCGTCGTCCTGACGTAGATCTCCTCGCCTTCCACCCGCACCTCGTACACCGGCACCGGGTCGGTCGCCGGACCGGAGAGCGGCGCGCCGGTGCGGCAGTCGAAGCGCGCGCCGTGCCAGGGACACATGATCGTCCCGTCGGGCATTACTTCGCCCGCCGAGAGTGGGAAGGCCTGGTGCGTGCACTCGTCCCGCAGCGCGCGGACGTCGGCCCCGGACCGGACGAGGCAGATCCGCTCGCCGCGCGGGCCTTCAACGGCCAGCGGCTGGCCCTCGGGCAGCTCGTCGAGGCGGGCCATCGCGGTGAAGCCGTCGCCCGCGGCCTTCACTCCTTCACTCCTTCACTCCTTCACTCCTTCACTCC